>Ga0207707_10000811_pt1 | contig 30594 bp, 27 predicted proteins | sample KBSC83BmetaG_FD_184336 | JGI IMG/M metagenome (GOLD analysis project Ga0207707, IMG submission 184336) | Corn rhizosphere microbial communities from Kellogg Biological Station, Michigan, USA - KBS C8-3B metaG (SPAdes) (version 2) | ecosystem: Host-associated > Plants > Roots > Rhizosphere ... | reverse complement strand
TTCGACCGGATCGAGGCGCGCGGCGCGCCACGACGGGTAAAGCGTAGCGAGGAACGACAGCGTCAGCGCCATGATCACGACCGCGGCGGTCTCGCCGAAATCGATCTCGGCCGGAAGTTTGGACAGGAAATACAGCGTCGGATCGAACAGCTCGGTGTTGGTGACCCAGGACAGGAACTGCCGGATCGATTCGATGTTCACGCAGATCAGGAGCCCGACGCAGAAGCCGGTCAGCGTTCCGACGACGCCGATCGAGGCCCCCGTGATCAGGAATATCCGCATGATCGAGCCCTGCGAGGCGCCCATGGTGCGCAGGATCGCAATGTCGCTGCCCTTGTCCTTCACCAGCATGATCAGGCCGGAGATGATGTTGAGCGCCGCGACCAGCACGATCATGGTCAGGATCAGGAACATCACGTTGCGCTCGACCTGCAGCGCATTGAAGAAGGTCGAATTGCGCTGACGCCAGTCGACCAGGAACACCGGCCGGCCGGCCGCCTCGGTCACGCTCTTGCGAAAGGCCTCGATCCGGTCGGGATTGGTGGTGAAGACCTCGATCGAGGAGACATCGTTGACGCGGTTGAAATACGCCTGCGCCTCCGGCAGCGGCATGAACACGAAGGTCGAGTCGTATTCGGACATGCCGATCTCGAACACCGCCGAGATCTTGTACGGCTTGATGCGGGGGGTCGTGCCCATCGGCGTGACAGCGCCCTTGGGCGAGACCAGCGTGATGCTGTCACCCGCATGCAGCGACAATTGATCGGCGAGCCGGCGGCCGATCGCCACGCCCTGCCCTTCGTCGAATCCCTCGAGCGTGCCCTGCCTGACATTCTTGGCGATCGAGGTGAGGTTGTTCAGATCCTCGGCGCGGATGCCGCGCACGAAAACGCCCGAGGCGTTGAACGGCGAGGACGCCAGCGCCTGACCGTCGACAACGGGCGCGGCGAGGCGGATGCCTTGCACCTGGCTGATGCGCTCGGCCACGTCCTTCCAGTCCGTCAGCGGAGATTCCAGCGGCTGCACCAGGATATGGCCGTTGAGGCCGAGAATCTTGTCCAGCAATTCCTTCCGGAAGCCGTTCATCACGGCCATCACGATGATCAGCGTGGCAACGCCGAGCATGATGCCGAGGAAGGAGAAGCCGGCGATGACGGAAATGAAGCCTTCCTTGCGGCGGGCGCGCAAATAGCGCGCAGACAACATCCATTCGAATGGCGCGAAAGGCGCAGTTTGATGCGGCTCGTTCATGGTCTCATCCATTGCCCGATCATCCCACGATTATGGTTTTTTCTTTGGCTTCAATGGCTTCCCACGAACTATTTGGCCGGTTTCGAGGTCTTGCGCGAATCCCCGAGAATCCCCCGGGGATCATAGTGCGGTCAAACGGCCGCGGCCAATTAATCCCTGAGTTTTCCTCACGATGGATCGGCGAATAGCCGCGCTCAAACATAGGGACTTGCTCATGTACATGAACGGAACCTGACGCCGCGGACCTTTGACAGGCGGCAAGGATTCGCCCGCTCGCTTCTCGCACCGCTGCTTACGACAAGCCTCGATCAGAAGCGCGCCAAAACGTCCGCCGGCGCGAGATTTTCACGCGAGCCGTCCGCGCGCCGCTTGAGCTCGATCTTGCCATCCGCCAGCCCCTTCGGGCCGATCATGATCTGCCAGGGAATACCGATCAGATCGGCGGTCGCGAATTTGGCGCCGGGACGCTGGTCGCTATCGTCATAGAGGACATCGACGCCCTTCGCCGTCAGTTCGGAATAGAGTTTTTCGCAAGCTGCGTCCGTGTCTTGCGCACCCTGCTTCAGGTTCAGGATCACCGCCTTGAAGGGCGCGACCGCCTCCGGCCATTTGATGCCGGCATCGTCGTGGCAGGCCTCGATGATGGCGCCGACCAGACGCGAGACGCCGACGCCATAGGAGCCACCATGGATCGGCACCTCCGCGCCATCGGGGCCTGCCACCAGCGCCTTCATCATGTCGGAATATTTCGTGCCGAAATAGAAGATCTGGCCGACCTCGATGCCGCGGGTGTTCACGCGCTTGTCCGCCGGCACCTCCTTCTCGAAACGCGCGGCGTCGTGCACGTCTTCGGTCGCGGCATAGACCGAGGTCCACTCCTTGATGATCGGGGTGAGGTCGCCGTCATAATCGACGCCCTCGCCCAGGATCGAAAGGTCCAGCACGCGGCTATCGCAGTAGACGCCGGACTCGCCGGTTTCCGCGAGCACGATGAACTCGTGGCTAAGGTCGCCGCCGATCGGGCCGGTCTCGGCACGCATCGGGATCGCCTTCAACCCCATCCGCGCGAAGGTACGCAAATAGGCGACGAACATCTTGTTGTAGGCGCGCCGCGCCCCGGCCTCGTCGAGGTCGAAGGAATAGGCGTCCTTCATCAGGAATTCGCGGCCGCGCATCACGCCGAAACGCGGGCGCTGCTCGTCGCGGAATTTCCACTGGATGTGATAGAGGTTGAGCGGCAGGCTGCGGTACGACTTCACATAGGCGCGGAATATCTCGGTGATCATTTCCTCATTGGTCGGCCCATAGAGCAGCTCGCGCTTGTGGCGATCGGCGATGCGCAGCATTTCCGGACCATAGGCGTCGTAGCGACCGCTCTCGCGCCAGAGATCCGCAAGTTGCAGCGTTGGCATGAGCAATTCCAGCGCGCCCGCGCGGTCCTGCTCCTCGCGCACGATCTGCTCGATCTTCTTCAGGACGCGGAAGCCGAGCGGCAGCCAGGCATAGATGCCGGCCGCCTCCTGGCGCATCATGCCGGCGCGCAACATCAGCCGGTGCGAGACGATTTCGGCTTCCTTCGGATTCTCCTTCAGGATGGGCAGAAAGAACCGGGACAATCGCATGGGCAGCGCTCTCGAGGATTCGATTTAGAGGACGCAGTCAAAGCGGATTGAGGCCAAAAACACAAGGCCGGACGTCAGGAAAAGCCGCTAAGTGGCCGGATTTTCTGCCGAATTAAAGCTGCGAACGCTCACTTCGTCGCGATGTCCAAGTCATCTTCCAGCGTGATTTTCTCGAAATCCGTCACCAGCGCGTCGATCCGCATGTGCCAGCGGCCGGGCGCCGCCAGCGGCACGCCGGCGACATGCCAAAAGCCGTCGGGGCCGAGCCGGCCCTGCCGCTCGATCTCCTCAATGCCGCGCTCCGGCAGGCTCAGCGTCAGCGTCGCTTCCTTCGCATGCAACAGCGAGCCGTCGCCGTTCATGAGTTGGAGCACGAAATCGTCCGACCCCACCCTGCCCGGCGACACCAGGACCTGGAACATCGCCTTGTCGGTGTGGATGTGGACGGCCAGCGGTGTGTCGGGGACCAGCGAACGCGGCGGCGGCGTGAAGCGCCAGCCCGCCACGACGCAGAGGATGCCGGCCGCGAGTAAGCATTCGAGCAGGATCGATCGGGACAACGGCTTTGTATCTGCCGTTTCGGCTGTCAGCGCCGGCGTCAGACGAAACCGGTTGAGCGCGGCAAGCGCGAGCAATGCTGCGACCAGTGCGAGCTTGATCGAAAGGATGATGCCGTATCTGGTCCCGATCAGTGCGCCAAAACCTTCGAGCTGGATGGCAGCGAGTACAAGACCCGTCAGCGCCAGCACGCCGACCACGGGCATGGCGATGCGTGAAAACCGGTTCACGATCGGAAGCGCCGCGCGTTGCGCCGTCCAGAGAAAGACGAGCAGCGGCGCCAACGCGCCGAGCCAGAAGGCCACGCCAATGCCGTGAAGGAACACCGCCGGCCGCGTCAGTGCTTCCGGCGGCGCGGTGGCAGCATGTCCGCTGGCCGCAAGCGAAAGGCCGACCCCGGCCAGCGCCAGCGCCGACAGCGCCCGGGCCATTGTCGTCACGTTGCTTCGCAAGGCCACGAAGCTTGCGACCAGCGCGGCAATCGCAATCAACAGCGAGGGCCCGAGGCTCGTACCCAACGCAATCTTCCACGGCGCGGCAGCGAAGATGCCGGAAAGTGATAAGCCCAGGACGTCGAGCCCCTGAAAGCCGAGTGAGGCTGCGGCGCTGATGATGCCGATCACGAGCGTTGCACTGATCAGACGGGCCGCCGCCCTCTCCCGCGCGATCCAGTTGACAAAAAACACGCCGCCGATCCCTGCGAACAGGCCGAGATACAGCCCGATCCGGGCAAGCCAGATCAGGCCGTTGATCCCCGCAGCGACGTTCGCGGAGGCGTTGTTCGCCGTGGGCGCGCCGATGGAGAAGGTGACCGATCCCGAGACCGGATGACCGTCCTCGGAGATCACGCGGTAGCTGACGATTTGCGTGCCGTTCGGCAGATCAGCCGGAAGGGTGATGCCGATCGCATCGCCTTTGGCATCGACGGTCGCATCGCCCCGCAATCTGCCGGTGGCGTCGATCAAATTGACCGCGCCGGCCGTCACGCTTTCATTGAAATGCAGCTCGACCTTCTTCGGCGCTTTCGCAACGACCGCTCCGTCGCGCGGTTCGGCGGAAGCGAGCGAGGCATGCGCCGATGCATCTCGCACCGAACCGACCATCAGCAACAGCGCCAGGACGGGCGCGAGACGCCGCATCAGGGTTTTGTCAATTTGACGCCGGGCGCGGGCCATTTGCCCTCGTGGGAATGAGTGGCCCCGTCAGGCGGGACCTCGATCCATCGGCTCACCCCCTGTTCGCATTCCTGCACGACCGGGAAGTACAGCGTGGTGTTCGGCTTGAGGCTGCCGGCGAGATAGGTCTCGATCACGAATTCCTGGCGGGTCTTGTCGGGCAGCTTGCCGCCGCTCCAGGCGACCTCCTTGATGCCCTCGGAAACCTTGGCACCCCTGTAGTCGACTTCGCCTTCGTATTTGCCCTTGACGGTCTCGACATTCCAGCCCGCCACCGGCTTCGGCTCGGTCGCGATTACGCCATCGGGAATCTGCACCCTCAGCCTGACCGTCGCCGAACCCGAGCAGCCGTGCGGCACGACGAACACGGCCTTGAAGTCGGCGCCGACGGCGGCTTGCTTGCCCTCAAGAAAGACGTGCGCGCTCGCGGGGCAAATCGCCAATGCGGCGAGCAGGCCTAGACATACATTCCTGGGCATCTGGAGCCTCTCGTAATCCCTGGCTAAGTACCTTTACACGCTTCGCGTGCCCGATATTCCCTCTATCGCGCTTCACGCTCTTTTAAGTGAAATGGGCTTTGAACTCGCCACGAGTCGTCACGGCACCGGCTTGGCATTAGGCGTTCCGCGGCGCCTGCAAGTTCCGTCCAAATGGCCGGACCGCTTCTGTCCTCAGCCTCAGATCGAAAAGCTCGCTCAGAGACAAGGGACGCCTCGCGATACGCTTGTCAGTCTCCAGCAGGCCGGGATAGCGCAGCACGGCCGCTTCGGCGTCGTCCGCTGCCGCAAAGCCGACGGCGAAGAACCTTCGTTCGGGTGGCCTGTCGTTGGCCATGACCATGACGACTTCGACGACCCAGCCGGAAATCGCAAACCCCGGTGCAACAGCAACCGACGGCGTCTCCCTGGTGATGGTGGCCGTTTTCTGCATTTTTCCTCACTTGATCAGGATTGGCGAGGCCACGCTGACCTGGTCCCCATTGGAAATCGAAATGTCGAGCCCAAGCATCCACTTTCCGGCCGTCAACGCAGCTACCTTCACGTGCCAACCGTCATCGCCGGACGGAGATGCCGGCATGACCGGGAGTTTCCGCCCAGTCTCCGGGTCGGACAGCGTGACCGAAACGCCCTTCGCGATCAGCGGCGTCTCGTCCACGGTCTCGAGCTGGATCAGGATATCGACGGGGCCGGAGCGTCCTGGCGACACCGTGACGTTGGCCATCGCCTTGTCGGTGTGAAGATGCGTGAAGAAATCGTCGTCTGGCGCCGCAGCCGTCGGGCCCGTCAGAAGACCGATCGCGATGACCGCAGGAAACGCCGACACAGGCCGGTTAAGTCCCGCTCGAATGAGCGATGCAAGAGACAGGCTTTTCATGACGTCACATCTTTGTTCCGGGATGATCGGGCGACTTCTTCATCTTCATGCCGTCCATGCCGGCGGAATCGCCGGGCCCCTTGGCGCCGACGCCCTGTACGTCCAGCGTGACCGCGACCTTGCCGGCCTTCTCGAATTGCAGCGTCAGTGGCACCTTGTCGCCCTGCTTCAGCGGGCTCTTCAGATTCATCATCATGAGATGATAGCCACCCGGCGCGAGTTTCACGGTCTTGCCGGGATCGATAGTGAGGCCCCTCTCGAGCGGACGCATGGTCATGACGCCGTCCTTCACGGCCATCTCGTGCACCTCGACCTCGCCGGCGACGTCCGCGCTGGCGCCGATCAGCTTGTCGGGCGCGCTTCCCTTGTTCTCGATGGTGAGGAAGCCACCACCGATCTTGGCGCCGCCGGGTGTCGCGCGACTCCAGCCTTGCGTGATCACGAGGTCGCCGGCCTTGACGTCCTCGGCGCGCGCGGAGGCGGCAAGCAAGCTCAAAGCGATGGCCAGGAAAGTTGCAGTACACTGGATTGAAATCATGGCTCTTCTCTTGTTGGTTTTGGATTCATTTGGTTGATGCTACCTGGTCATTGGACCACTTCTCGAGCATCGCGGGCTCGGCCGATCCCTCGATGGTCGTGATCTCTCCCTTGCCCGAGATCAGCATGGTACGCGGGATATCGCCCTGCCAGGCAGGATCGATTTCGAATCGCAGCCGCTCGGCAAAGCCGTCGCTGAAAATCCAGTTCTCGGCCGACGAAAGGCCGGCGTTCTGGAGCATTGACCTTGTGGCAGGCTCCAGATTCGGAACGAGATCGGCGCTGATGGTGACGACATCGACCTTGGGGTGCTGTTTCATGAATTCCCCGAGTTGGGGCAGCTCCACCTTGCAGGGACCGCAGGTCACGCCCCAGAAATGCACCAGCATCGGGTGCCCTGCATGAGAATGCAGCAACTGCTGCCAGCTTCCGCGCTCGAATGGCTTGAGCGCCCCTTCCGAGGCAGGCGCTGACGGAAGAAAAACCAGGGCGAGGATCGCAGCAAATAATAAGCGCTTCATGGTTCGCCCTCGATCGGTTGCAGGCGGTAGCCGTCGGCCTTTGTCATCCACGACAGGTAATATTGGCGGCCGTCCGATACCAATAGCGGATGATCCGACGAGTCCGTCGTACTGGAGATCGCCCTGGACCTGGACCAGGTCTTTCCGTCATCCGCTGATGTCATGAGGTTTATGGAAGTCTTCTCGCCGTCAAACTCCTTCCAGACAATCGACGTTCCCTGCGGTCCCGTCATCACGTAAGGACGCGTTGGAGCCTTGTCGGCTTGTCCGATGGGCATCGGCTCGGAGAAGGTTTTGCCGCCGTCGCCCGACTGCGCGTAGAACAAGCCCTTGCGCACCTTGCCGTTGGTGTACCAGGTGACGTGGTACGTTCCCGTAGGCGCGATCGACAGGCTTGGTCCGTGATGAGGACAGGCTGCGATCTGCCAGTAATCCTGGCTGACCCGATGCAGCTCTCCCGGCGTTTTCAGATCCGAAAACGTCACGACCGCATGGTCGCGGACCCCTCCTTCGAAGATGTTCCGAAACACGATCACGGGGTGGCCGGCGGGGTCGAAGGCGAGACCCAGCCGGCAACACTCGCAAGTGCTATCGAATGCCATCTCAGCCGGGGCATAAGTCGCGCCTCCATCCTTCGAAGTGGCGAAGAATAGCGCCGCGCCGTCATACTTCTTGCCGTTCTGCTGCGCCGGAACGCGATTGCGCTTGTCGAGCCAAGCCGCGAACACCGTGCCGTCCGCGTCGAACCCGATCGCCTCGAAGCGCTGACTTTCATTATTGTCCGTGATCGGCCGTGGCGGAGCGAAAGTCTTCCCGCCATCCGCCGAACGCGAGTAGAGCACCTGGCCGTTGAACGCCTTGTCCTTGAAGATCGAAAAAGCCACAGCGATGTTGCCGCTGCGATCGAGTGCGATCTTGGGACGGGCATCCGGCCCCCAATCCAGATTGAGCTGCCCCTGGGTCACTTGAACGGGCGTCGAAAACGTACGTCCCGCATCCTTCGAGCTTGCAACGGAAACCTGCCCTCCCGCCATCCAGGCCAGCCATAACGTGCCATCCTGGCCGAACGCCGGCGTGACTTTGGTGGCACAACGCAATTCCGTCGTATCGCAAGCTGCCTCGGAGACGTGGTTGTGATTGTGACTCATCTGGGCCCGGGCGCTCCCCTGAGAGAGCGTCAGCGCCAGCGCGAGGATCAATGGTCGATACATCATGATCGGTTCCTCGATATCGATCACCTGAAGGCGATCTTCATTCCCGCGACAAACGCTCGCGGCGACCCCGCATAGATCGAGCCGGTCTGGGTCGCGGCGAGCACACTGCCGGGGTTCTGGATTCCGGCCGCCGTCACGGTGTTCCCAACGTTGTTGGCCGAGGCGACATAGGTCTTGTCGAAGGCGTTGCGGACCTCGAAGAACAGGTTGAGCTGCCGGAAATAGTCCGATGCCAGATCGGTCTTGTAGTGCAGGTTGACATTGACCAGGTCATAGCCGGGCGCCTTCAGGAAATTGGCGTTGTCCATATAGAAGGAATCCTTCCACACCAGTTCGACAAAGCCGCCGAGCCCGGTCAATGGTCCGTGAAGCTCGTCGTAACCCAGCCGCGCCGTCAGCTCGTTCGGCGAAATGCCGGGGATCTTGTTGCCGACGCGGTTGAAGCTGAACAGACCGATGCTCTCGGTATATTCGGTGTAGACCTCATCCAGATAGGTATAGGCCGCCGTGAACTGCCAACCCTCGTAGAAGCGCCAGAGAGCGGCGAGTTCGACGCCACGATGCTCCGACCGGGGGGCGTTGAACGTGTAGCTAACACCGGCAATCGGGGTGGCCTGCGACACCAGTTCGTTGGTGAAGAACTCGTAGAAGGCCGTCGCACTCAATTGCACGGATTTATTTGGGGTCCAGTCGGCGCCGAGGTCGTAGCCAAGATTGGTCTGTGTCTTGAGTGCCGTGTTGTTGCCCGAGAGACCGCTCGGCAGCACGAAGAGATTGCTGACCTGCGGCGTGCCGTAGCCGGTTGCGACGCGCGCCCGCCACTGCCATTCATCGCTTGGCTTGTACAGCAACGCCAATTCGGGCGCCGTGTTGGTGAACCGCGGCGCCGCAGCGGTGACGGTGGGAACAACGACACCCGGATTGTTCACCGCCGGATATGCAAGGGCGGTGTTGATGCCGTTCAGTGTCGTCGTCTCCCATCCGATGCCCGCGACCGCGGTCAACGACGGAATGAGCTTGAGTTCTTCCCGCGCGCGCACGCCGTAATTGGTCGTCGACTGGAATTGACGGCTCTGCAGCAGGCCGAGCGTGGCATTGCCCCCTGGCATTACGTTGTAAGAATCGCTGGTCGTCGTCAGCGTGTTGTACCAGCCGCCGACAAGGGTGGTGGAATCCATCCCGAACAGCTCGCCGCGCTTGGTCACGTCGCTCATGTAATTGTACGACGGAAAGTCGCCGATAGCGCTGGTCGCGCCGGTGGGCTGATTGATATTGCGGTCGTCGAACACGAACTGGTTGCGCCAGGTGGTCGTGTTGTCGAAATCGTGCTCCCAGCGGCCACCGACGATGGTCCGGCGGTCGTTGCGTCCGAAGCCGGCGACGATCGCTGTCTCCGGTGTCTTGGCGCCGTTGAAGCCGTTGATGAACAGCGATTGCGTTCCGCAACCGAGCGTACCCGGTACTTCGCAACCCGACTGGAACGGGTTCTGGTAGTACTGATTGAGGGACAGACGCACCGGCAGGCGTGCGAAGAGATCGTTATTGATCAGCTTGAACGTGAAGCGGTCGTCCGGCGTGGCCTTCAAGGTGGCGAGAAAGTTCACCGTCTGGGTATTGAACCAGCTATTCTGGATGAAGCCGTCGCCGCGCGCGTCGCTGGCGAACAGCGACGCCTCGAAATTGCCGACCTTCTGGCCGGCGGTCATGTAGTTGTTGAGATAACCGAAGCTTCCGCCCTCGGTGCCATATTCGGCCCCGTTGATGGTGCCGCCCGGCCGCGTCCGGAAGTTCAGGGCACCGCCGGTGGCGTAGTTGCCGTAGAGCGCCGAAGACGGCCCCCGGATCACATCGATGGCGCCATAGGCATGCGGATCGATCAGGTCGCTCCGTGAAAGGCCGTCCGGCTGGGTAACGGGAAAACCATCGTCGAAGATGACCATGTTGCGGATACCGAAGCCGTTGCGGGCATTGGAACCGCGGATCGAAATTCCGAAGTCGCGCGGCCCGTTGCCTTGCTTGATCGAAATGCCGGGGCTCTCGCGCAGCACGTCCGCCACCGAAAACGCGGGCCGGTTGTCGTATTGAGTTCGATCGATCGTCGTCGCCGTCTGACCGGCCGGCGCCTGATTGAGCCGGTCGCGCGCCACGCTGGGTGCGACATTGGAAGCCGCCGTGACGACACTGGTTGCGGGCGGGGCCGCGGCCGCCCTCACCGGTTTCGCCTGCCGGCCCGAAGCCGTCTGGCTTCTCGGTCTGGCGGGCTTGGCACGGGCTGGTACCGGCGCCTCCACCGAAACCGGTGGCAGTGCAGCTGGACCTTGAGCACTGGCCGGTCCGGCCGGCGCCATCAGCGCCAGCCCCGTGGCGACAGCACTCACGCCGCGGAGGGCATGAACAGGTGACATCTTGAAAACCTTCCTGGCGGCGACGCCAAGCATCAGCCGCGAGACGCCAATCCGCTCGCATCGGCCAAGGCCGTCGCCAGCGGGTTAAAGTCGTTCAGGAAGAAAACGGAGGACCGCGCGCCTGTGCGTTGGAGCCGACGCGGAACATCGACAAGTCCACCGCCTGCTCATGCCAGGCGACGCGCGCGGTTTCTCGGTAGGGCGCGCCCAGGGCCACCGGGCTCGGCGTATCGATCGAGGCATTCGCGCTCGCAAGACAGCATACGGAACATCCACTGCCATGTTCACTGCGCGGCCCGTTCTGATCGCCCTGCTGGCCCACGGCAACGGAGGCGCTGTCGTGGCAGATCTCGGCGATACGCAGCGGATCGGACGCGGCGATCGCCACCGCCCAGCACGCCGCGACAGGCGCCAGGACCTGCACCATCAGCGCGATGAGGACGATCGGAATGTATTTTTGCAGGCGCCGGCGCATCCGTGGAGCATATCCGTCCGATAGCTAAGACTTAATCACCACGTCGCAGGCAAGTCGAGACCAGTTCTGCCACAGATGCCCGACAAAACGCCCGAAACGGCCGATTTTCTCTCCGACGTATTCTTGAAATAACCCGCCTTGGGATGGGTTTCTGCCCGTTCCGAGGCATCGAAACCCAATTACTATGTTACCGCCACGCAAATCGATGCATACAGATGCGGTTTGAGACGGCCGATTTCCATTCATTCCCAAATCTGCACTAAGTTTGAACATTCGTTGCCGAAAATGATGACAAGACGAGAAAGATAGTCTAGGAATTTGGGCTCAGGCTCGCCGCAAGGTCAAAGTCTGGTGGTCCAAGTCTCGGGAGGAACCCTGGCGCGCAAAAAAGCAGCGTCAACCCGCCAATCAACATCAAATCGAATTTGCGGGAAAATAGGGTCGACACAATTTTTGGAGCAGGGCTCGCCGCCCTGCTCTTTTTTTGTCGGACAATCATCGCGATCTCTGATCATGCCATCGACAAATCCGATCGAACGCAGCTTTGAACTCGGCGCGTCGCGTTGCGAGGACCTGACGCCGCTGGTCTATGCGCGGCTGCATCGCGAACGTCCTGAGACGCAAACGATGTTTCGCACCGAGGGCAGCGAGCTCGTCAAGGGATCGATGCTTGCCCTGACGATCGAGGCGATCCTGGACATGGCAGGCGAGCGCAGCGGCAAATTCCGCATGATCGAGTGCGAGGTGTCCTCGCACGACGCCTATGGCACGCCACGCGACCTGTTCGTCGCGTTCTTCGGCGTGATCGCCGCGACCTTGCGCGAGGTGCTCGGAGCCGACTGGACGGACGAGATCGATGCGGCGTGGAGGACACTGTTGACTGAGATCGAAGGCGTCGTCGCGCGAAGCGACGCTTGACGCTCAGTCTCCTCCTTCGCTCTGCAGCATCGGCAGGCGGTAGCGGGAACATTGCGATTGTGAGACACTGGCCTCATCCGCGGCGCGAGCAACGACGCCGTCGGCGACAAATGGCAACAAGGGAGTGAGCGATGTCCGGGAATGACGAATCCACAACCACCAGGCGCGACCTTTTGCAGGCGGTGGCAACCGCTGGCGCCGCAAGCGCCCTCCTTGGCGGATTGGGCATGAGCACATCGGCGCTGGCGGCTGAACTGGGACGATCGGAAAAGCCGCTGAAAGCAGCCTTCTCCAACGCCGGCCTGCAGGCCACCTGGTGCGCCCAGGGCAAGCAGGCAGCGGAAGCCTGGGGCAAGCTGTTCAATGTCGAGGTGACCTGGTTCGACGGCCAGCTCGATGCCGTCAAGCAGCGCGCCGCGATCGACAACATGGCCTCGCAGAAGTGGGATTTCGTCGCGATCCAGGCCTTCGGCATCGGTACGCTGACCCAGCCTGTGCAGAAGATGATCGACGCCGGCACCCCCGTGATCGACATGGACACGCTTATTGCTCCTCTCGATCAAATTAACGTCCACTCCTTCCTGGCGCCCGACAATGAGTTCATGGGGGCCTCGGTGACCCAGGCGCTCTGCAACGCGATCGGCGGCAAGGGCAAGGTGATCATGACCCAGGGCGCGCTCGGCCATACCGGCGCGCAGGGCCGTGCCAAAGGCTTCAACTCGGTCGTGAAGCAGTTTCCCAACATCGAGGTGCTGGATACCCAGCCCGCCGATTGGGACGTCTCCAAGACGGCGCGGCTGTGGGAGACCTATCTCACCAAATATCCGCAGATCGACGCGGCCTTTTTCCACAATGACGACATGGCGCTCGCCGCCGCCAACATCATGAAGGCGCACAACCGCACCAACATCCTGATCGGCGGGGTCGATGCCATGCCGCCGGCGATCCAGGCGGTCAGCGAAGGCCGGATGTTCGCCACCGTCCGCAATCCCTCCTGCCGCATCCATGGCGGCGCGATCGTCGCGGGTGTCGCGGCCGTCGTCGGCGGCGAAAAGAGTGGACAGGGCATTCCCAAGAGCGTGGTGACCGACGGCCCCGTCGTGACCAAGGCCAATGCGGCGGGCATGCAGTGGATGGAGGATCACTTCCTGATCTGAGCCAGCCATGGCGGAAGGCTCTACCCCCCTCCTCGAACTAAAGGGGATCGGCAAGACCTTTGGCGGCGTCGAGGCGCTGCGCGGGGTCGACTTCGCGCTTCTCCCCGGCGAGATCCATGGTCTCGTCGGCGAGAACGGCGCAGGCAAAAGCACGCTGATGAAGATCATCGCCGGCGTGCACCCGGAGTTCTCCGGCCGCTTCCTGCTGGATGGCAAGGAGACACACTTCCGGTCGGCACGCGATGCGCACGCCGCCGGCATCGCGATGGTGCATCAGGAGCTCAGCGTCGCGCCCGGTCTCACGGTCGCCGAGAACGTGTTTCTCGGCAACCAGCCGACCAACGCCATAGGCCTTGTGCAGTGGCGCCGCATGGCGCGCGAGGCCGGCGAGCAGCTCGCGCGCTTCGGCATCGACGTCGATCCCCTCTCCCGGCTCGGGGACCTTCCGATCGGGCTGCAGCAATTGATCGAGATCGCGCGTGTGCTGTTCTCGGGCGCGCGCATCATCATCCTGGATGAACCCACTTCGGCGCTCTCGCCGCCGGAGGTCGAACGGCTGTTCGCGACGCTGAGAAGGCTCCGCGACGAAGGCACCGCGATCGTCTTCATCTCGCATTTCATCGAGGACATCCTGCGCGTCTCCGACACCGTGACCGTGTTCCGCAATGGCCGGAAAGTCGCGGAGACGGCAGCCGCAGCGACGACCAAGGGCGCGTTGATCGAAGCGATGATCGGCCGCGGCGGCGAAGTGCTGGAGCACAGTTATACCGACGATCTCATGCTGCCGGCTCCCATGGCAGGGCCGGTGGTTCTGAAGGCCGACCAGCTCACGCTCGCCCGCAGCCTGCAGGCCGTCTCGTTCGAGGCGCGCGCCGGCGAGGTGCTGGGCGTCTACGGCTTCATGGGTTGCGGGCAGCAGGAATTGTCGCGGATATTGTTCGGCAAGCTGAAACCGGACGCCGGGACCCTTGCGGTGGATGGCAAACCGAGAACGTTCGGCAGTACCGCGGCTGCACGGCGCGCCGGCGTGGCGCTGGTGCCCGAAAGCCGCCGTGCGATGCTGTTCCACCAGGAACCGGTCTACAAGAACATCTCGATCAGCATTCTGGAGCGCATCTCGTCGCTGCTGCTCAAGCCGGCACGCGAGCGGGCGATCGCGATGCGGCAGGTCGAGCAATTGCAGATCAGGCCGCCCGTCGTCGGCCTCGACCTCGGCATGCTTTCCGGCGGCAATCAGCAGAAGGTGGCGCTGGCGAAATGGCTGAGCTACCCGCCGCGCCTGCTCGTGCTGTGCGAGCCGACCCGCGGCATGGATGTCGGCGCCAAGAACGACGTGATCAATATCGTCCGGGACCTCCGCGCCAAGGGGCTCGCGATCATCGTGCTGTCGACCGAGCCCGAGACCGTGCTGTCGCTGGCCGATCGGATCCTGGTGATGAAGCGGGGCGCGGTGGTGCGGGAATTCGTGGGCGAGGCGGTCAGCAAGGACCGCCTGCTGGAAGCGGCGTAACGGAGATGCGCGATGGCGAGCAGTGAAACAGTCCCGGCAGGTCGCAAGCCAGGCGGCGTCGCTACCTTCCTGCGCTCCCAGATGCGCAATATCGCGCCGTTCCTGACCCTGATCCTGCTGTTCGCCTTCTTTGCCGTAGCCAGCCCCTCCTTTGCCACCATCGACAATATCGGCAACATCCTGACCCAGGTGTCGGTGACGGGCGTCATCGCCGTCGGGCTGACTTTCGTCATCCTCTGCGCCGAGATCGATCTTTCGATCGCCAGCATCGCCAATGTCACGGGCATTGCGGTCGCCTATTTCACGCTGCAGGAATCCTATGTGAACATCGCCAACGTCCCGCTGCCGGGTTTTGCCGCGATCCTGCTCGCGCTCCTGCTCTGCGCCCTGCTCGGCGTCGTCAACGCCATGGGGCTCACGCTGATCGGCATCCCCTCCTTCATCATGACGCTGGCGATGATGCAGATCGCGGCCGGCATCTCGGCGCTCCTGGTGCGCGGGCAGATCGCCTACAAGGTGCCGCCCCTGATCTCGACGCTGGGATCGGGCTCGATCGGCGGCATCCCCTGGATCGTGATCGTCGCGGCCGTGATGCTGCTCGCGGGCCATCTCGTGCTGACCTACACCCGCTTCGGGCGCTACGTTTACATGGTCGGCGGCAACCGCGAGGCCGCAGAATATTCGGGCCTGAACGTCAACCTGATCCTTGGCAGCGTGATGGTGATCGCGGCGGTCTGCTCGGGTATCGGCGGCATGCTCGGCGTCGCGCATTTCGGCAGCGCGCAGCAGAACGAGTTCGACACCTATCTGCTCGACTCGATCGCCGCCGTCGTGGTTGGCGGCACCAGCCTGTTCGGCGGACGCGGCGGCATCGGCAACACCATTGTCGGCCTGTTCGTGCTCGGCGTGCTCAACAACGGCCTCGACCACGTCAACATCGACAGTTTCCTGAAGATCCTGATACGCGGTCTGATCCTGCTCGCGGCGCTGGTCATCAACGTCTATGCGCAGCGCCTGCGTGCCCGGGCGGCCGAATAAGCCTCAGGCTGCGAAATCCGGCTGCCAGTTCCGCGCCTCCCGTGCGGCCTTGGTCACCGCGCCGATGGTCGGGAAAGACGCCGTATTGACGAGCATGTCGCGGGCAAGGCGCAGGCTCCGCGCCTCGCAAATGGCCCTGAGCTTTTCATCGGCGATCAGCTCGAAATCGATGTTGTGTGCGAGCCCGAGGATGCGGCGAATGGTCTTTGCCGCGGCGAAACCGACCGTATCCGCGAACAGCCGCGCCACATAGGCCTGACGTTCGGCCTCAAGGCGCTGTGCGCCGGCAGCTCCTGAAAAGAGCGTGACGGGATAAGCATCGCCATTGGCTTCGCTCCGCCACAACTCGAGAAATTTGCGCTCAAGCTCCGCCCAGACCGCTTCGATGGTCTCCAGGACCCACGTCTCGAAAGTACGCCGATCACCCGCCGAGCGCTCGTGGCCGGGGGAAGCCAGATAGGCCATCAGCAAATTGCCGATCACGGCGCCGATGTCGAAGCCCATCGGGCCATAAAAGGCGAACTCCGGGTCGATCACCCGCGTCTCGCGCTCCGTCACCATGATCGATCCCGTGTGCAGGTCGCCATGGATCAGCGCTTCCGGCGCGCCCATGAATTTGAGCTTGAGCCGGGAGATCGCGACGTGGGCGTCGAGGTCCTCCCGGAAGCGCGCGGCAGTGGCATCGAGCCACGGCGAGGTCCAGCGATTCTGCTCGGCCACACGGTAGGGATCGGTAAAGATCAGGTCTTCGGTGATCTTGCAGAGCGCATGATTGCCGGCGAAAGCGGCGATGCCTTCCTTCTTTTCCGCGGCTGAGGCGGCCAGATCGGAACTGAAGAACAGCGTCCGCGCCAGGAACGTCGTGATGTCCTCGACGAAGCGCGGATAGAGGGTGCCCGCAACCAGCCCCTTGCGCATGATGATGTGTGGCTCAAGCAGCTCCATGGCGACCAGCGCCAGCGCCTCGTTCTGATGCAGCACGGCCGGCACAAGTCCCGGCGCAAGCCGGGCCTGATGCTTCAGCGCGAAACATTCATAGTGCGAACGCGACAGCGGCAGAGGCCAGCTCTCGCCGACCAGCCGCACATAAGGCAGCGCCTGCTTGACGGCGATGCCGCCCGTGGATCCCCTGATGATGAAGACCAGGTTGAGGTTGCCGTCACCGACCTCGCCGATGGTCCAGTCCGCCGGCGGGCCGCCCAACGTGCCAGCGATTTGGGGAAGCCCCGACAGATAGCTGCGGAGATCGGCTTCCTTCAGGATTCGATACTGATCAGATTGAGATGCGCCGGCCGGTCGGTGCTGTGACGTCATGGGCAATCGCGTCCATGGATGACTAGCGCGCGATGAGTTCAGGACGAACTGTCATCGCGCTTTAGCTCTTTGTTTGGGCATGATCTTTTCGGAAAACCGCTTCACACTTTTCCGGATCATGCCTTAGAATTCTTCCCGTTCGAGGAAGTTGGAACCAATGTTGGCCTTGTGCTTGATCGGATCGTAGTCGCAATAGATGCCGTCGGCCAGCAGCGTATAGCTCGCAATGACTGTGTATTTATCGAGCTTCACCGAATTGAGCCCGACGATCGAGGTGTTGGTGCCGCCGTTCCACTTGAACGGGGTCGAGCTCTGCGTCTTCTCGCACGCCGCGACGGCTTCGGCGAAGACATAGCCTTCCGCGAACGCCTTGAGGCTGCGGACCTGAACGGCGAGCTTCCAGTCGGTGTAGAAGGCCGCCCCCAGGCATGCGATGATCAGCACCAGAAGTCCGATTACGATTCGTTCAAACGTCATTGTCTTTCCCCCGGGCTCGGCGGACCGATCTGGTCAGAACGGCATTCCCATCAGCTTCGAGAGGCGCTCGATGGAGAGATAGCCGGCATTATAGGCGAGCATGGCGAGGCCGAAAATCACGGCGGAAATGATCGTGGTCCAGATCAACTTTCGGCCCATCTGGGTGGCGATGGGCGCGCCGGGATCGGTGCCGGGCGCCCCGGCGCCGTCCTCGTGCTGGCTGCGCACGCCGAAGGGCAAGGTCAGGAACAGCACGAGCCACCACACCACGAAGTAGATCGCAAACAAAGTCGAGATGGTATAGGCCATCCTGCGTCCTAGCTTTGTTCGATTTCGACCAGCGCGCCGGAAAAGTCTTTCGGATGCAGGAACAGCACCGGCTTGCCGTGCGCGCCGATCTTCGGCACCCCGTCGCCCAGCACGCGGGCGCCTTCCTTGATCAGGGTATCGCGCGAGGCGACGATGTCGGCAACCTCGTAGCAGACGTGATGAATGCCGCCATCGGCATTGCGCTCGAGGAATTTCGCGATCGGCGATGCCTCACCGAGCGGCTGGATGAATTCGATCTTGGTATTGGGGAGCGTTACGAACACGGTGATGACGCCATGTTCGGGCAGCGGCACGGCCTTTGAAATCTCCGCGCCGAAGGCAGCGCCATAGATTTTGGCGGCCTTCTCGGCATCCTTGACCGCGATCGCGACATGATTGAGCCGGCCAAGCATGACTTCCTCCACTTAATTCTCGCGCGTGTCCTGGTCGCAAAACCGGTTCTCACTTTTGCGGGACGCGCGCTACACTTCCAATACGTGCACGAGGCAGAGCGGCTTCTTGCCCCACTGCTCGTTCAACGAGGATCGCACCGCTCGCCGCACCGATTCCGCCAGTGCATCAGCGTCGCGCCGCCGCGCCCGCGGCAGGCCTTCCACCGTCGAGACCACGACATCGAACACGATCTCGTCGAGCTGCTCGCCGGCCCTATTCTTCTCGGGGACGCCGACAAGATCAACCTCGGGATCGTCGGCCAATTCGCCCTTTTCGGTCATGGCGATGGCCACGAAGACGCAGCCGGCGAAGCCCATCCGCCGCCGCTCGACCACGGCGCGCGACTTGGAATCCTCCAGGATGGTGCCGTCCTTGTAGAGCCGCCCCGAGGGCAACTCGGCGATGATGCCGGGGTCGCCCGGGCCGAGCTTGATCAGATCGCCATTGCGGCAGGTCAGCACCTTCGGCACGCCGGCGGCGCGCGCGAGCCGCGCGTGCTCGGAGAGATGCAGAGCCTCGCCATGCACGGGGATCAGGAGCTTTGGCCGCACCCAGGAGATCATGTCACGCAGTTCGTCGCGACGGGGGTGACCGGAGACATGCACCAGGTGCGTGCGGTCGGTGATGATTTCGACACCCTGCGCCACCAGTCCGTTGATGATGGAGCCTACGGCCTTCTCGTTGCCGGGAATGGTGCGCGAGGAGAAGATCACGCTGTCGCCCTTGTTCAGCGTGACCTGCGGATGGTCGTTGCTGGCGATGCGGGCCAGCGCCGCACGCGGCTCGCCCTGGCTGCCCGTGCACAGCGCCAGCACCTTGTCCGCCGGGAAATGGCCATAGAGATCCATCCCGCGGAAATTCTGCACGCCGTCGAGATAGCCGGTCTCGCGGGCAACCTGCACGACCCGCTCCATGGCTCGGCCCACCACCACGACCTCGCGATCGGCGGCCTTGGCAGCATCGGCGACGGCCCTGATCCGCGCAACGTTGGAAGCAAAGGTCGTCACCGCGACACGGCCCCTGGCGGATTTGACCAGCTCCGTGATCGTCCTGGCGACCTCGGCCTCCGAGGGCGACCGGCCGTCACGCACCGCATTGGTCGAATCGCCGACCAGTGCCAGCACGCCGGCATCGCCCAGTTCGCGCAACCGCCGCTCGTCCGTGGGCAGACCAATGATCGGGGTCGGGTCGATCTTCCAGTCGCCGGTGTGGAGCACCGTGCCGATCTCGGTCTGGATCGCGAGCGCATGCGATTCCGGAATCGAATGCGCGACGGGAATGAATTCAACGCTGAACGGGCCGATATCCACGCGTCCACCGGATGGTATCACGGTGACCGGAATTTTCGGCGGATCGCGCTCGGCCTCGCATTTGGCCTCGAACAGCGCGGCGCTGAACTTCGTCGCATAGACCGGGCATCTCAGCTTCGGCCAGAGATCGATGATGGCGCCGAAATGGTCCTCATGGGCATGCGTCAGCACGAGGCCCACCAGGTTCTTCCGCTCTTTTTCAAGGAAAGTGATGTCCGGCATGATCAAATCGATGCCGGGCAGATGCTCCTCGTCACCGAAGGAGACGCCGAGGTCGACCGCAAGCCAGGAGCGCTGCTGGCCCTTGCCGAGGCCATAGATCGACAGGTTCATGCCAATCTCGCCGACGCCGCCAAGCGGCGCAAAGGTCAGTTCGTCCGGCCGCGCCATCAGGTTGCTCCCGCGGAAGCCGCCGAACCGAAATAGACGTCGCCGGCCGTGATCGGGACCAGTTGTCCGGCCGCGGTACGGACGATCATGCAGCCTTGCTCGTCGATGGTGTCGAACGTGCCCTCGATGGTGGAACCCGCCGACTTGATCGCGACCGCCTGCCCGAGCCCCGCCGCGCGGTCGAGCCAGAGCCTTCGGACCTGGCCGAAGCCGCGGCCATTGTCCCAGATGCCGCGGAATTCGACCCAACTGTCTGATAATACCGAGAACAGCTCCTCGGCGCCGACCTGCACGCCGAGCGCGGCGAGCGAAGTCGCGGGCGTCGGCGTTCCTTCCGGGGCGGCTATGATATTGGTGCCGATGCCGACGACAACGGCCAAACGATCGCCCGATGCTTCGGCATCGAGCGAGATTCCGACCAGCTTCCTGCCTCCGGCGAGCACGTCATTCGGCCATTTGAGGTCGTATTTGAGAGGTTGCGGTCCTGCGCGCAACGCGGCCTCGACACTGACCTTCCGCAGCGCCGCCTCCGTCGCCAGTCCCGCGGCGAAACCCAGCGTGGCAGCCGCCGCAGGCGTGACCTGAAGGACCTCGAGCACGCTGCTGGCAAGGTTGCCGCGCGGCGCGATCCAGGCCCGCTGCCGCCGTCCCCGCCCCGCCGTCTGCTCCGAAGTGACGAACCAGATCGACCCGCGGTCACCCTCGCGCGCACGCGCCATCGCTTCCACATTGGTCGAACCGATCTGGTCGTAGGCTTCGAGCCGGTAACCGGCGGATGTGGCGCGCGGACCGAGCGTGAAGGGCATCTAGAATAGCGACTTGGCCGCCGTGGTCGCAGCACTGACCAGCGGGCCCGGATAGACGAAGAACAGGATGTTGAAGAGGCCGGTCACCGCGACCACGGTGCCAACCTCGACGCGCACCGGATCGAGCTTGGCAAGCGGATCATCGAAATACATCACCTTGACGATGCTGAGATAATAGAACGCGCCTACCACGCTGGTCAGCACGCCGATGACGGCAAGCGTGAACAGACCGGCCTTGATTGCAGCCACGAACACATACCACTTGGCGAAGAAGCCCGCGAGCGGCGGAACGCCGGCGAGCGAGAACAAGAACATCGCGAAGAAGAAGGCGAGCAGCGGATTGGTCCGCGAGAGACCCGCAAAATCGCTGATCTCCTCAAATGCCTGGCCGTTACGCTCTATCGCCAGGATGATGGCGAAGGAGCCGAGCGTCATCGCGACATAGATCGCCAGGTACACCAGCACGCCCTGCGCGCCTTCGGGCGTGCCGGCGGCAAGACCGATCAGGGCGTAGCCCATATGGCCGATGGAAGAATAGGCCATCAGGCGCTTGATGTTCTTCTGCCCGATGGCGGCGAAGGCGCCGAGCGCCATCGAGGCGATCGAGACGAACACGACGATCTGTTGCCACTCGACGGCAATGCCGGGGAACGCCGTCATCGCCACACGCACGAACACCGCCATCGCCGCCACTTTCGGTGCGGAGGCGAAAAATGCCGTCACGGGCGTTGGGGCGCCCTCGTAGACGTCCGGCGTCCACATGTGGAACGGCACCGCCGAGACCTTGAAGCAGAGGCCTGCGAGCAGGAACACGATGCCGAACACGATACCGATGCTGCCGGTTTTGGCGGCTGCAGCGATGCCGGCGAAGCTGACCGTGCCGGTGAAGCCATAGACCAGCGACGCGCCGTAGAGCAGCATCCCCGACGACAGCGCGCCCAGCACGAAGTATTTCAGGCCCGCTTCGGTCGATTTGACGTTGTCGCGGTTGCTGGCCGCGACCACGTAGAGCGCAAGCGACATCAGCTCGAGCCCGAGATAGAGCGCGATCAGATCGCCGGCCGAGATCAGCACCATCATGCCGAGGGTGGAGAGCAATACCAGGATCGAATACTCGAAGATGCGCCGCGACGGGTCGGACAGGAATTCCACCGATAGCAGGAGGGTGGCGACCGATCCGATCAGGGCGGTTATTTTCAGAAAGCGCGCGAAATCGTCGACGATAAAACTTCCGCCGAAGGTCGTGAGCTTGCCCGCCGGCAGCATCAACTCGATCACGCCGGTGGCGATGAGGAGGCACACGGCGAGGCCCGTGACGAGCGTGGTGGTACCCTGCCCGCGATAGGCCCCGAGCATCAGCAGCGCCATGGCGCCGACCGCGAGCACGAGCTCGGGCAAGACCGGCAGCAATTGATAACCAGCGGTTTCAAACATGACGAAAGCCTTAATGCATCAGGGCGGCGGCTTTCACCGCCGTCACCGCTGTGGTGTAATTGTTGACGAGTTGCTGCACCGAGGCCGCCGACATATCCAGCACCGGCTTCGGATAGACGCCGAAGAAGATGGACAGCGCCAGCAGCGGGAACAGCGTCAGGCATTCGCGGAAGGTCAGGTCCTTGATGCTCATCAGCGACGGCTTGACCAGCGCGCCGAACACCACCTTGCGGTAGAGCCAGAGCGCGTAGGCCGCTGACAGAATGACGCCGGTAGTGGCGAAGAACGCGGTCGGGATCGAGACCTTGAAGGTGCCGATCAGGCTCATGAACTCACCAATGAAACCGGAGGTGCCGGGCAGACCGACATTGGCCATGGTGAAGACCATGAACACCATCGCATAGAGCGGCATGCGATTGACGAGCCCGCCATAGGCCGCGATCTCGCGGGTGTGCATGCGGTCGTAGACGATGCCCACGCAGAGGAACAGCGCGCCGGAGACGATGCCGTGCGAGATCATCTGGAACATGCCGCCGGCCACGCCCTGCATGGTACCTGCGAAGATGCCCATGGTGACGAAGCCCATATGAGCCACGGAGGAATAGGCGATCAGCTTCTTCATGTCCTCCTGCATCAGCGCCACCAGCGAAGTGTAGACGATGGCGATGACCGAGAGCGTGAAGATCAGCGGCGCGAAGTCGTGCGAGGCCAGCGGAAACATCGGCAGCGAGAAGCGCAGGAAACCATAGCCGCCCATCTTCAGGAGGATCGCAGCCAGGATCACCGAACCTGCGGTCGGCGCCTCGACGTGGGCGTCCGGCAGCCAGGTGTGCACAGGCCACATCGGCAGCTTCACTGCGAAGGAGGCGAAGAATGCCAGCCACGCCCAGGTCTGCAAGCCGCGCGGCACGGCAGTGTGCATCAGCGTCGGGATGTCGGTGGTGCCGCCGTTCCAGTACAGCGCCATGATGGCAAGCAGCATCAGGACGGAGCCGAGGAAGGTGTACAGGAAGAACTTGAACGACGCATAGACCCGGCGCGGGCCGCCCCAGACGCCGATGATCAGGAACATCGGGATCAGGCCGCCCTCAAAGAACAGGTAGAACAGCACGAGGTCGAGCGCAGAGAAGGTGCCGACCATCAGCGTCTCCAGGATCAGGAACGCCATCATGTATTCGCGGACACGGATAGTCACCGAGCGCCAGCTCGCGATGATGCAGAGCGGCAGGATCGCCGTGGTCAGGATGATGAGCGGCAGCGAGATGCCGTCGACACCCATGTGATAGGTGATACCGGTCGCGAGCCACGAGGTCTTCTCGACGAACTGGAAGTCCGTCTGTGCGGGATCGAAGCGCCAGACCAGGATCAGCGAGATCGCGAAGGTAACGAGCGTCGTCCACAATGCGATCCAGCGCGAATTGCGCTTCGCCGCTTCGTCGTCGCCGCGGCTGACATAGACGATCAGCGCGCCGACCAGCGGCAGGAAGGTAACGACGGAGAGGATGGGCCAGGTTGTCATTTACTGGCCTCCCAAGCCGAACATGAACCAGGTGATCAATCCGGCCACCCCGATCAGCATCGCAAACGCGTAGTGATAGAGATAGCCGGTCTGGATTTTCACGACGTTGCGGGTGATGTCGAGCACGCGCGCCGAAATGCCGTCCGGACCGAAGCCGTCGATGATGTAGCCGTCACCCTTCTTCCAGAGCTGGTAACCGATCCACTTTGCGGGACGCACGAAGATCAGATCGTACAGCTCGTCAAAGTACCATTTGTTGAGCAGGAACTGGTACAGCATCGGCTGCTGCGCGGCGAGGTTCTGCGGGATATAGGGCCTCTGCAGATAGAAGATGATCGCAACCACCAATCCCAATCCCATCATCACGGTCGGCAACGGCACGAGCCAGGCCGGCAGATGCTCCATATTCTCGAGGATGTGCGGATTCATCTTCACGGATTCGCGGAAAAACTCCTCCACGCCGTGAGGACCGGCGAAGATCTCCTTGAACGGATAGCCGGCCAGGATCGAGCCGACTGCGAGCACGCCGATCGGAATCAGCATCCACATCGGGCTTTCGTGAGCCGCTTCATAATGCTCCTGATCGTGCGGCTCACCGAAGAAGGTCTTGAACATCAGCCGCCAGGAATAGAACGATGTCAGGCCAGCGGCCACTACCGTCAGCAGGTACGCATAGGTCGAAAACGGGTTATGCGCCGCATAGGCCGACTCGATGATCGCGTCCTTGGAGAAATAGCCGGCAAACAGTGGAAAGCCGGTCAGCGCCAGCGTACCGATGCTCATCACGGCGAAGGTATACGGAATCTTGCGCCAGAGCCCACCCATCATGCGGATGTCCTGCTCGTGATGCATCGCATAGATCACCGAGCCTGAGCCCAGGAACAATAGCGCCTTGAAGAAGGCGTGCGTGAACAGATGGAACATTCCGACGGAATAGGCTCCTGCCCCCATTGCCACGAACATGTAGCCGAGCTGCGAACAGGTCGAATAGGCGACGATGCGCTTGATGTCGTTCTGCACGAGGCCGATGGTTGCCGCGAAGAACGCGGTGGTCGCGCCGAAGAACATCACGACCGCCTGCGCGGTGGGCGCAAGCTCGAACAGCGGTGACAGCCGCGCCACCATGAACACGCCGGCCGTCACCATGGTCGCGGCGTGGATCAGCGCCGAGACGGGGGTCGGGCCCTCCATGGCGTCCGGCAACCAGGTGTGCAGCAGGAACTGCGCCGACTTGCCCATCGCGCCCATGAACAGCAGCAGGCAGGTGAGCGTCAGCGCATCCGCGTGCCAACCAAGGAAATCGATGGTCTTGCCGGTAAGCCCCGGCGCGCCGGCAAAGATGGTCTCGAACTCGACCGACTTCAGCAGCATGTAGACGGCAAAGATTCCGAGCGAGAAGCCGAAATCGCCGACGCGGTTGACGACGAACGCCTTGATCGCCGCGGCATTCGCCGACGGCTTCTGGTACCAGAAGCCGATCAGGAGATAGCTCGCGAGACCCACGCCCTCCCAGCCGAAGAACATCTGCACGAGGTTGTCCGCGGTCACCAGCATCAGCATGGCGAAGGTGAACAGCGAGAGGTAACCGAAGAAACGCGGCCGGTACGGGTCCTCGTCCATGTAGCCGATCGAATAGAGGTGGACGAGCGAGGACACCGTGTTGACCACGACCAGCATAACCGCGGTCAGCGTATCGACGCGCAGCGACCAGCCCACGTTCAGATCGCCGGAGACGATCCAGGGGAACAGCGCCACGCGCGCGTCATGATGCATGAAGCCGACATCGACGAACATCACCCAGGACAGCGCCGCCGACACGAACAGCAATCCGGTGGTGATGAACTCGGCCGCGCGCGAGCCCACAGCCGCCGGCTCGCTGACGTGATGGTCGTCATGGCCGTGATCGCCGCCATGGTCGCCTTGGTGATCATCATGAGCTTCCGACGCATGCGCATCATGGCCGTGCGGATCGTCATCATGCTCGACGGCGTCGCCGCTCGGGCAACGCGCATGCGCCCCGTACAGCGAGATGATTCCCGCCAGGATGGCGCCGAGCAGCGGCAGGAAAACGATTGCCTGGATCATATGCTTGTCCTGTTGCGCATGATCTCCGCGCAAACGCGTTTCACGTTTGTCGCGAAGGAAAACCGGTCCCCACTTTTCCGGATCATGCGCTGCCCTAGCCCTTCATCAGATTGACGTCTTCAACCGCGATCGAGCCGCGGTTGCGGAAATACACCACCAGCACCGCAAGGCCGATCGCGGCCTCGGCCGCCGCCACTGTCAAAACCAGCAGCGCAAACACCTGGCCGACGATATCACCGAGGAAGGTCGAGAACGCCACGAGGTTGATGTTGACCGACAGCAGGATCAGCTCGATCGACATCAGGATGACGATGATGTTCTTGCGGTTGAGGAAGATACCGAGGATCCCGAGCGTGAACAGGATCGCGCCGACGGCGAGGTAATGTCCGAGCCCGATCGTCATTTCACCCACTCCGCGGCATCCGAATCCAGAAGCCCCTGGCCCGAAGCGACCTTGCGCACGCTCATGGCAAGCTCCGGCGTGCGCGCGTTCTGCACGTTGATGTCCTGCCGCCTGACGCTTGCCTTGTGGCGCAGCGTCAGCACGATCGCGCCGATCATGGCAACCAGCAGCACCATTCCCGCAAGCTGGAAGTAATAGATATACTTCGTGTAGAGCACGAGGCCGAGCGCCTCGGTGTTGCTGATATTGGTCGGGATCGGCGCGGCGATCGTCTTGGTGACGCTCGGGTTGATGACCCACGCGCCGACGGTGAGCAGTAGCTCGAACAGGAAGATGCCGCCGATCACGATGCCGACCGGCAGGTACTGGATGAAGCCTTCGCGCAGCTCGGCGAAGTCGACGTCGAGCATCATGATCACGAACAGGAACAGGACGGCGACCGCGCCGACATAGACCACGATCAGGATCATCGCCAGGAACTCGGCGCCCATCAGCACGAACAGGCCGGAGGCGTTGACGAAGGCCAGGATCAGGTACAGCACGGAGTGCACGGGGTTGCGCGACACCACCACCATCACGGCCGAGGCGACGCAAACGCCGGCAAAGAGATAAAAGAACAGCGCGGGAAGGATCATCGTTTCTCCCCTGTCATTCCGGGGCGGGGGCATCGCCCGCGAACCCGGAATCCCGAGCTTGTGGCGCGAGATTCCGGATCGGCGTTGCGCGCCGTCCGGAATGACGTGGTGTAGCCGGGAAGGATCATGCTGCCCTCACCTCACCGGTACGGCGCGTCGAGTTCGATCGCTTTCGCGATCTCGCGCTCCCAGCGGTCGCCATTGGCGAGCAGCTTGGCCTTGTCATAATAGAGCTCCTCGCGCGTCTCGGTCGCGAATTCGAAATTCGGGCCCTCGACAATGGCGTCGACCGGGCAGGCCTCCTGGCACAGCCCGCAATAGATGCACTTCACCATGTCGATGTCGTAGCGGACAGTGCGTCGGGTGCCATCGTTGCGGCGCGGGCCGGCCTCGATGGTGATCGCCTGCGCCGGACATATCGCCTCGCAGAGCTTGCACGCGATACAGCGCTCCTCGCCGTTGGGATAGCGGCGTAGCGCGTGCTCGCCGCGGAAGCGCGGCGAGATCGGCCCCTTCTCGAAGGGATAGTTCAGCGTCGGCTTCGGCTGGAAGAAATAGCGCATCGTGAGGAAGAACGCCGATACGAATTCGGACAGCAAGAGCGAGCGCGCGGTGGCGTTGACGTTGATACCCATGGTTACCTCACTTCGGCGCGATGCCGGCGAAATGCAGCACGCCGGCGACGATGACAACCATCGCCAGCGAGAGCGGCAAAAACACCTTCCAGCCGAGCCGCATCAGTTGGTCGTAGCGGTAGCGCGGCACGATCGCCTTCGCCATCGCAAACAGGAAGAACATGAAGAACAGTTTCAGCGCGAACCAGATCACGCCGGGGATCCAGTTGAACGGCGGCAAATCCACCGGCGGCAGCCAGCCTCCCAGGAACAGGATCGTCGCCATCGCGCACATCGTGGCAATCGCGACATATTCGCCGAGCATGAAGAGCAGATACGGCGTCGAGCCGTATTCGACCATGAAGCCCGCGACCAGCTCGGATTCGGCTTCGACGAGATCGAACGGCGGCCGGTTGGTTTCCGCCAGCGCCGACACGTAGAACACCACGAACATCGGGAACAGCGGCCACACATACCAGTTCAGGATGGTCAGCTTCGGCAGGCCGATCAGGCTGGCAAAGCCGTGCAGCTTTTGCGCCTCGACCACCCCGGTGAGGTTCAGCGTGCCCGCACAGAGCAACACGGTGATGATGACGAAACCGATCGAGACTTCGTAGCTCACCATCTGCGCCGCGGAGCGGAGCGCCGCCAGGAACGGATATTTCGAGTTCGACGACCAGCCGGCCATGATGATGCCGTAGATCGACAGCGAGGAGATCGCGAAGATGTAGAGGATGCCGACATTGATGTCGGAGATTACCCAGCCGAGATTGGTCGGGATCACCGCCCAGGCCGCGAGCGCGAGCACACACGATACGAGAGGAGCAAGGAGAAACACGCCCTTGTTGGCGCCAGCCGGAATAATCGGCTCCTTCAATACGAATTTCAAGAGGTCGGCGAAGGATTGCAGCAGGCCCCAGGGACCGACGACATTCGGTCCGCGCCGGATCTGCACCGCCGCCCAGATCTTGCGGTCGGCGAGCAGTATATAGGCGATCGCGATCAGGAGCACGACGAGCAGCAGCACGCTTTCGGCGACCATGATGATCAGCGGCCAGAGGAAGCCGGTCCAGAACGAGCTTGCGAAGAAGTCAGCCATCAGTTCACGCTCACTCCGCTGCCGTCAGCATCCGCCCCGAGGCCAGACGCGAACATTCCGCCATGACCGCCGAGGCGCGTGCGATCGGGTTGGTCAGATAGAAATCCTCGACCGACGACTTGAACGGCGTCTTCTCGAGGCTGCCGCCCTTCCCCGCCAGCGTCTTGATGTCGGCCGCATTGCCGGCCTCGATCTGGTCGACCCGCATCAGATGCGGCGCGACCTTGAAGATCGCCTGCCGCAATGCGTGCTGGGAGTCATAGGGCAGCTTCTTGCCCAGGACGTCCGACAGCGCGCGGATGATCGCCCAATCCTCGCGCGCCTCGCCGGGCGGGAACGACGCCCGGCCGGCGATCTGCACCCTACCCTCGGTGTTGACGTAGATCGCGGATTTCTCGGTGTAGGCCGCGCCCGGCAGGATCACATCCGCGCGATGCGCGCCCTTGTCGCCATGGGTGCCGATATAGACCACGAAGGTGCCATCCGGCACCTTGATCTCGTCGGCGCCGAGCAGGAACAGCACATCGAGCGTGCCGAAGGTCGTCATCTGGGCAGCACTCAGCCCGCCCGCGCCCGGCGCAAAGCCGATATCGAACGCGCCGACCCGCGACGCCGCATCGTGCAGCACCGCAAAGCCGGTCCAGCCGTCCTTGATCGCTCCGACTCCGCCCGCGAGCTTGGCGGCGAGCGCCAGTACCGCCGCGCCGTCGTGCCGCGCCGTCGCACCCGTGCCGACCAGCACGATCGGATGCGCGGCGTTCTTCAGCACGTCGGCGAAGGCGCCCTTGCCGGCCGCGAGTTCGCTGAGAGAGTCCGTGCCCGCGCCGATGTAGTCATAGTCATAGGTGAGATCGGCCCTGGCGCCGATCACGCCGACCTTGAGCTGGCCGGTGCGCCAGCGCTTGCGGATGCGCGCGTTGAGAACGGCGGCCTCCTTGCGCGGGTTCGAGCCGATGATCAGCAGCGCATCGGCCTGGTCGATGCCGGCAATGGTCGGGTTGAAGATGTAGGAGGCGCGGCCTGCCTTGGTGTCGAAGGCATCGCCGCCCTGCACTGCGAGGTTGGCCGAGCCGCATTTGGCAAGCAGTTCCTTCAGCGCGAACATCTCCTCGACGCCCGAAAGGTCGCCGGCAATGGCGCCGATGCGCTTGCCGTCGATACGGGTGGCCTTGGCCGCGATCGCGCTGAACGCCTCGCTCCAGGACGCGGCGCGGAGCTTGCCGCCCTCGCGGATATAGGGCCGGTCCAGCCGCTGCGTGCGCAGACCATCCACCACGTGCCGCGTCTTGTCGGAAATCCATTCCTCGTTCACGGCCTCGTTGAGGCGCGGCAGGATGCGCATGACCTCGCGGCCGCGGGTATCGACGCGGATCGCCGAGCAGACGCCGTCCATCACGTCGACCGACTGGGTCTTGCCGAGCTCCCAGGGCCGCGCGGCGAAGGCGTACGGCTTGGAGGTCAGCGCGCCGACCGGGCAGATATCGACGAGATTGCCCTGCAGCTCGGAGGTGAGCGCGTGCTCGAGATAGGTCGTGATCTCCATGTCCTCGCCACGGCCGGTCGCGCCCATCTCGGGGGCGCCGGCGACTTCGGCGGAAAAGCGGACGCACCGCGTGCACTGGATGCAGCGGTTCATCGAGGTCTTGACCAGCGCGCCCAGATATTTGTCCTCGACCGCGCGTTTGTTCTCGGCGAAGCGGCTGGTGTCGACGCCATAGCCCATCGCCTGGTCCTGCAGGTCGCATTCGCCGCCCTGGTCGCAGATCGGACAGTCCAGCGGATGGTTGATGAGCAGGAATTCCATCACGCCTTCGCGCGCCTTCTTCACCATCGGTGAGCGCGTGGAGATTTCTGGCGGCTCGCCCTTGGGACCGGGACGGCAATCGCGCACACCCCAGGCGCAGCTTGCGACCGGCTTCGGGCCGCCCTTCACCTCGACCAGGCACATCCGGCAATTGCCGGCGATCGACAGCCGCTCGTGGTAGCAGAAG
>Ga0207707_10000806_pt1 | contig 30648 bp, 23 predicted proteins | sample KBSC83BmetaG_FD_184336 | JGI IMG/M metagenome (GOLD analysis project Ga0207707, IMG submission 184336) | Corn rhizosphere microbial communities from Kellogg Biological Station, Michigan, USA - KBS C8-3B metaG (SPAdes) (version 2) | ecosystem: Host-associated > Plants > Roots > Rhizosphere ... | reverse complement strand
TGAGGCCGGCCGCAAGCCCTTTGTCATCCTCGTCGTCGGCGTCAACGGCTCGGGCAAGACCACCAGCATCGGCAAGCTGGCGCACACCTTGTCCGAGCAGGGGTGCAGCCTGATGCTCGCCGCCGGGGACACCTTCCGTGCCGCGGCGATCGAGCAGCTCCACATCTGGGCACAACGCACCGGCGCGGAGTTCGCCGCGCAACAGGCGGGCGCAGATCCGGGGGCGGTCATGTTCGACGCTCTGCAATCGGCCCGCTCGCGGCAGATCGACGTGCTGCTGGCTGACACCGCCGGCCGGCTCCACAGCCAGTCGCACCTGATGGAGGAGCTGAAGAAGGTGAAGCGCGTGCTGCAACGCGTTGACCCGACGGCGCCGCACGAAGTACTGCTCGTGCTGGACGCCAACCAAGGGCAGAATGCGCTCTCGCAAGCCATTCAATTCCGCGAGGCAGTGGGGGTCACCGGCATCGTGCTCACCAAGCTCGACGGCACCGCCAAGGGCGGCATCGTCGTCGCCATCGCCCGCAAGCTCGGGTTGCCGATTCGCTTTATCGGCATCGGCGAGCAGCAGGAGGATTTCGGCGAGTTCGACGCGCAGGCTTTTGCCGCCGCCCTGGTCGAGGGTCCCTCCGGGCCCGAGATGGGCCAGCCGCCCCCGGCCGCGGCGCCGCACTGAGATCCAGCGGGAAGCGCCACGACATGATCGTGTTCGACCGCGTGGCCAAGCGCTATCCGAACGGGCGTGAAGCGCTCTCGAGCGTCAGTTTCAACATCCACAACGGCGAGATGGTGTTTCTCACCGGGCGCTCGGGCGCGGGCAAGAGCACCGTGCTGAAGCTGATCGCGCTCCTCGAGCGGCCCTCGCGCGGCGGGATCCTGGTGGCGGGCAAGAACACCAGCACACTGGCAGCGCGCCACATCCCCGCCTTCCGCCGCAACATCGGCATGGTCTTCCAGGACCACAAGCTGCTCATCGACCGTCCGGTGTTCGACAACGTCGCGCTCCCGCTGGTGGTCGCGGGCGTCGCATTGAAAGAGACCGACAAACGCGTGCGGGCCGCGCTGGACCAGGTTGGCTTGCTCGGCAAAGAGCGGATGCTGCCCACCGAGCTGTCCGTGGGCGAGCAGCAGCGCGTCGGCATCGCCAGGGCGGTAGTGAGCAAGCCGCCGTTGCTCATCGCGGATGAGCCCACAGGAAATCTCGACCCGGACCTCGCTTTGGAGGTCATGCGACTGTTTCGCCGCTTTCAGGATGTCGGCGTCACGGTCGTCGTCGCAACCCACGACATCCACCTGGTACGCGAGTTCGGCCAGCGTGAGATCGTGCTCGACAACGGGCAAGTGCAAGGCGATGCAGGGGACGCGCTGCCGAGCCTGATGGCAACGCGGTGAGCGCGCCGGGGCACCTGCAGTGAGTCTCTCCGGACACGGCGCACGTCACGCTCAAGCCTTCTTCGGCGCGCTGGGGAGGTTGGCGCGCCACCCCTTCGCGAGCGCCCTCACGCTGTTGGTGATCGCAGTAGCGCTCGCCCTGCCGGCGTCCCTGAGCTTGTTCGTCGACAATGCGCAGCTCGCCGTGGGCGGCTTCGTCAACTCCGTCGATCTCACGGTCTATCTAAAGACGGATGTGCCGCTGGCGAAGGCCGAACAGCTCGCACGCTCCGCGCGCGAGCGCTCGGAAGTTGCAGAAGTGACTCTCATACCGGCGGATCAGGCACTGGAGGAGTTCCGCAAGTACTCCGGATTCGGCGCGGCGCTGGAAGCCTTGAAGAGCAACCCCCTGCCGCACGTGCTGCACATCCGCCCGCGAGTCAGCGCGGAGTCGGCGGCAACCCTGCAATCCCTCGAGCACTATCTGAGCGCCTGGCCCGAAGTGGACACCGTGCAGATGGACACCGAATGGGTCAATCGCCTGAATGCGATCCTGGATGTCCTGCAGCGCCTGCTGGCCATGGCGGCCCTGCTGCTCGGACTGGGAGTGCTGGCCATCATTGGCAACACGATCAGGCTGGAGATCCTCAACCGCCGAGCGGAAATCGAAGTGACCAAGCTCGTGGGAGGATCGAACGCCTTCGTACGCAGGCCTTTCCTCTACTCAGGACTGCTGTACGGAGTCGGAGGTGCCCTGCTCGCGTGGGCCATCGTCGCTGCCGCCGTCGTGGTGCTGGGGCAGCCGGTCGCGACGTTGTCCCGGCTCTACGGCAGTCAGTTCAGGCTGCAGGGACTGTCCCAGCAGGACATCGAAATTCTGCTCGGGGCCGGAGTAGTGCTCGGTTGGCTGGGCGCCTGGGTCTCCGCGTCGCGCCACCTGCGCGCCATCGAGCCGCGCGCGTAGCCAGTGCCTTGCACATCAGTGGTACCCCTCTCCCGGGCGCACCTTTCCCCGGAAGGTGTGATACACGAACACCGTGTACCCGAAGATCATCGGCAACAGGATCGCAATCCCGATCAGGATGAACGATTGCGACTTGGGCGCCGCCGCCGCGTCCCACAAGCTGATGGACGGAAATACCAGGTAGGGCAGCGTCGAGATCGCGAGCCCCGCGAAGGAGATGACGAACAGCCCGACGGCGCTGTAGAACGCAGCGCTGGCGTGCTTCCCAACCAACCCGCGCCAGCAGCCGACGGCGAGCCCGAGCGTGATCAGCGGAACGGGCGACAGGTAGAGCCAGTTCGGCCAGCTGAACCAGCGTTGCGCAATGCGCTCGAACCGCAGCGGCGTCCAGACACTCACCAGCAGGATGAACAGCAGCAGTGCCAGCAGCAGCGGCTTGCCTCGACGCCTCGCGGATTGCTCTACGCCTCCCGCCGTTTTCATCACCAGCCAGCAGGCGCCGATCAGCGCGTACCCGACGACCAGGCCGATGCCGCACATGAGGCTGAAGGGATTGAGCCAATCGAGCGCGGCGCCGCCGAACTGCCCGTGATCGACCTTGATGCCGCTGAGCAGCCCGCCGACCATCGTGCCCTGCGCGAACGCGGCGATGGTCGATCCCGCGGCAAAGGCCAGGTCCCACTTTCGATGCTGGGGTTTTGCGATCCATCGAAATTCGAACGCCACCCCGCGCAACACCAGGGCCAGCAGCATCGTGAACAGCGGCACGTACAGCGCAGGCGCGATCACCGAATACGCAAGCGGAAAGGCGACGAACAACCCGGTGCCCCCCAGCACGAGCCAGGTCTCGTTGCCATCCCAGAACGGCGCCACCGAGTTCATCATCTGATCCCGATCGCCCTCCTGGGGAAAGAACGGGAACAGAATCCCGATACCGAGGTCGAATCCGTCCATCACGACATACATGGCCACGGCGACTGCGATGACCAGCGCGGTGATCAGTGGAAGCCAGTAAGCGGCGCCGATGAGGTTGCCCGGGTTCATGGGTCAAGTACCGGGCGGTCGCGCGCCCGACTCGCGCAGTGGCTCATCCGCCGTGGATAGCGGCCGATTGGGCAGGCCCTCCGGAAGTGTCGCCGGCTCGAGCGCCGCGCCTTCCGGTCCTTTCACGACGATGAGCTTGTACATGTAGCGGATGCCGATCGAAAACACGATCGTGTACACCAGCACGAACGCCACCAGCGACGTTGCAACCGTGGAGGCGGCAACCGGCGAGAGCGCCTGGTCGGTGCGGAGGATGCCGTAGGCGATATAAGGCTGCCGGCCGCTCTCAGTCGTCAGCCATCCGGCAAGGATCGCCACAAAGCCGAGCGGCCACGCGGGCTGCGCCATGCGCAAATACCAGCGCGTCGTGAACAGCCGCCGGCGCCACCAGAGCACCGCGCCCGTGAGCCCGAAGGCAATCAGCAGCAGCCCGATCCCGACCATCAGGCGAAAGGCGAAAAAGATCGAAGTCACCGGCGGACGCATCGCGGGTGGCACATCTTCGAGGCCCGCGAAACGCCCGTTCCAGTCATGGGTCAGAATGAGACTGCCCAGGTGGGGAATGGTGAGGGCTGCGCGGTTGCGCTCGTGCTTCTCATCCGGAAGCGCGAACACGACGAGGTCGGCAGGGCCGTCGTTCTTCCAGTGAGCCTCGAGCGCAGCGATTTTGATCGGCTGATACTTCAGGGTGTTCAGGCCGTGCTGGTCCCCGAGCAGGAGCTGCACGGGGCCCAGTATCGCGACCATGCCGATGCCCATGCGCAGCATGGTCTTGGCTTCCTGTTCGAACTTTCCGGCCAGCATGTAGCGGGCACCGGTGGCGAGGACCACCACCGAGGTGGTCAGGTACGCCGCCGTCATCATGTGGGCGAAGCGGTACGGGAAGCTGGGATTGAAGATCACCTTCAGCCAGTCGACAGGTACGGCGACGCCCCCGTGCATCTCGTAGCCCGCCGGGGTGTGCATCCAGCTATTGGCGGAGAGGATCCAGAAGCCCGAGATGGCCGTCCCCAGCGCGACCAGGACCGCCGCAGTGAGGTGCAGCCAGGGCTTGACCCGCTGCCAGCCGAACAGCATGACCCCCAGGAAGCTGGCCTCCAGAAAGAAGGCGGTCAGCACTTCGTAGCCGATCAGCGGTCCAATGACGTTGCCGGTGACGACCGAGAAGCGGCTCCAGTTGGTGCCGAACTCATACGAAAGGGGGATTCCCGAAACGACCCCCATGGCGAAGGATACAGCGAAGATCTTCGTCCAGAACCGCGCCAGCCGGTGGTAGTGCTCGCGGCCCGTGCGCCGCCACAGCACCAGCAGCGTCGCGATGAAGGCGGAGAGCCCGATGGAGAACGCCGGGAAGATGATGTGGAAGCTGATCGTGAAAGCGAACTGCAGGCGGGCCAGCAGCAGGGCGTGAGGGTCCACTTCAGGACCTCCCGCCGCCGGGTGCCGGGATACCGCTTCGCTGCCGTGGAGGCATTGAGCTCCTTGGAACCTGCAGGGCCCGCCGTTCGTTGCGGCCTGGGACCGCAGTGTACCCCAAACTGGACCGCTGGAGGTAGCTTAAGCTTTTGTTTCGACAGGCAAAATCACCGTGCGACGGCGCGGAACTCCTTCCGCCGTTAGCACTCTAACTACGCGAGTGCTAGAATGCCCACCCAAAACCCAGGAGAGTCAATGACCGGAAGCACCGCCCTCGTCGCCCGTAACGGTGACCTCGCCCTGACCGGCGCGGTCGGCAGCCTCGATGCGTATCTGGATCGGGTCAGCCGGATTCCCGTGCTGAGCCGTGAGGAGGAGCGCGATCTCGCTGTCCGTTTTCGCCGCAACAACGACTTGAGCGCCGCCCGGCAACTCGTGCTGTCGCACCTGCGTTTCGTCGTCCACATCGCGCGGGGCTACGGCGGCTACGGATTGCCCATCGGCGATCTGGTTCAGGAAGGCAATGTCGGCCTGATGAAGGCCGTGAAGCGTTTCGATCCGAACATGAATGTGCGGCTCGTGTCCTTCGCCGTGCACTGGATCCGCGCGGAGATTCATGAGTACGTGCTGCGCAACTGGCGCCTGGTCAAGATTGCGACCACCAAGGCGCAGCGCAAACTGTTCTTCAACCTGCGCAAGCTGAAGAAGAACCTGGCGTGGCTGTCGGCAGAAGAGACGGCCGCAGTCGCCCGCGACCTGGGTGTCAGCGTCAGCGAAGTGACGGAGATGGAGAAGCGCCTGGCTGCCCGGGACCTCTCGTTCGATCCGGCCCCGGAGACGGATGACGAGGAGGTCTACAGCCCGGCGGCCTACCTGCCATCGCCGGATTCGGACCCCGCCGAAAGCGTCGAGAACGCCGAGTGGGAATCCGACTCCTCGGATCGGTTGCGCGGCGCGCTCGACAGCCTCGACCCCCGCAGCCGCGACATCCTGCAGCGGCGCTGGATGACCGAAGACAAGGCGACGCTGCACGAGCTCGCCGACAAGTACGGGGTGTCCGCGGAGCGCATCCGCCAGATCGAGTCGAATGCGATGGGCAAGCTGCGCGGCCTGATGACGGCAGCGCAGGCGCCCGCAGCCTGATCGCCCAGCCCAACCCGGCCAGCCTCGCCCGCTGGCCGGCCCTCGCCCACGGTCATGGCCCGGCATCGCCGTACCTCGATTGATTCTCAACCAGCCGGCGTAGCCGCCTCGTGAACCGCGGCGGCTACGCGTTCGTGGACATTTTTATCCAGCGGATCCGGGACGAGCTCATCGGCGCGCGCGAGCTGTGCGATCGCATCCGCCGCAGCCATCAGCATCACCCCTGAGAAGCGTCGGGCTCGTGCGCTCAACGCGCCTTTGAACAGGCCGGGAAATGCCAACACGTTGTTGATCCCCTTGCCATCGGCGGCGAATGCGGCGCCGCGCTCGCGCGCCAGCAGCGGCTCGATCTCCGGATCGGGATTGGAGAGCGCCAGGATCACCTGGCCCGGCCTCACCCACTCGGGACGTATCAGTCCTCGGACGCCGGTCGTGGCGATCACGATGTCGGCGCGCGCCATGATGGACTCCAGGGAGCCGCCCTCGCCTCCAAGGGAAACCAGCCGCGCGATGGCTGCAGGATTGCGGTCCGTCCCCAGTACGCGCCCCACTCCGTAAGCCCGCAGCAGGCGAGCGATTCCCGTACCGGCCGCGCCCAAGCCGATCTGCCCGACAGTGCTCTCGCGCAGATTGCGACCCGCGTAACGGGCGGCATTGATCAGGGCCGCCAGAGCGACCACGGCCGTACCGTGCTGGTCATCGTGCAGAACAGGTTTGTTGAGTCGCTCCTGCAGCTGGGTCTCGATCGCAAAACACTCGGGAGCGGCGAAGTCCTCGAGCTGAATCGCACCAAAGGACATCTCGATCGCCGCCACGATCTCGACGACGCGCTCGACCTGCGTCTCACGCAGCAGGATGGGGACTCCGTTGATGCCGACGAGGTCGGCGAACAGCGCGGCCTTACCCTCCATCACCGGTAGCCCGGCCAGTGCCCCGATGTTTCCGAGTCCCAGCACTGCGGTGCCGTTCGTGACGACCGCGACGGTGTTGTCGATGCTCGTGAAGTCGCGGGCTGCGGACGGGTCCTTCTCGATCGCCAGACACACCCGCGCAACACCCGGGGTATAGATATCGCGCAGGATCTGCTGCGTGTTGATCGGGAGGCTGGCGACAGTGCGAATCTTCCCGCCGCGGTGGCGATTGAACACGCGGTCGGACTTGCCGAGGAAACGAGCCGTGGACAGCTGCCCGATGCGATCGTAGAGACTGCGATCGGCCTCCTCGTCCATCTCCAGCGTCAGCTCCCACACGGTCCAGCCCTGGTCGCGCCGCAAGGCGGAGAGGTGCTCGATGGTCAACCCGGCCTCGGCGACGACCTGGAGCACCTTGGCAAGGCTCCCTGGCTGATGAACGGTCTCGATGATCAGAATCTCGGGAATCTTCATCTGAGCATGATCGCGTTCCGCGCTGCGGCGGGCAACCCTATACAATGCGACCATGCGCGCAGCGGTGATTCACGCGTTTGGCGGACCCGAAGTCCTGCAGATCGAGGAACGGCCCGAGCCGGCACTCCGGGACACGGACGTGCTCATCGAGGTGCACGCCACTTCCGTCAACCCCGTCGACACGAAAGTTCGCGCCAGCAGCAGCGCGCCGCGCGCGCTCCCTCTGATTCTTGGATATGACGTCAGCGGGGTCGTCGTGCGCTGTGGCTCCCGCGCGACCCAATGGAAGCCCGGCGACGAGCTGTTCGCCGCACCGAATCTCTTCAGGGATGGCGCGAACGCGCAGTACGTCGCCGTTGACGCACGCAGTGCGGCGCGCAAACCGGCGTCAGTCGATCACGCAACTGCGGCAGCGCTGCCCCTGGTGAGCCAGACTGCCTGGGAAGCGCTGCATCTGCGCGCCCGCATATCGCCAGGCCAGACGATCCTCATCCACGCTGGCGCAGGCGGCGTGGGCCATGTCGCAGTGCAGCTCGCGAAGCTCCACGGATGCCGCGTGATTACCACCGCGGGCCGGGAGGATTCGATCGCATTCTGTCGCGACACTCTGAAGGCGGACGAGGTCATCGACTACAAGAAGGTCGATTTCCCCGAGCGGGTCCGCGAGCTCACTCAGGGCAAAGGAGTGCCCGTAGTCATCGACACAGTCGGCGGCGAGGTCTTCGCCAAGAGCCTCGACTGCGCGGGCATCAACGCGCAGGTCGTGACAATCCTCGGTTCCAACACCGGGGATCGCAGCCGGGGGCTTCTGTACCGCAACATCTCCGTCCACTACGAGTTCATGGGCGTTCCGACCGCCCACGAGATCGAGCCCGAGCGACCGGGGCAGATCCTGGCGGGGATCGCGCAGCTCCTCGACTCGGGGCTGCTGCGTCCTCACATCAGCCTGCGCCTGCCGCTCGAGCAGATCGCGGCGGCGCATCGGCAGGTGGAATCCGGAAGAACGATCGGGAAAGTGGTCCTCACCGTATGACGCGCGCGCTCGATCCCGTGGATCTGTTCGGCATCCGTGAGTCCTGCAGCGACGAAGAGCGGATGGTGCAGGCCTCCGTGGCGCGCCTGGTGGACGATAAAGTCCTGCCCATCATCCAGCAATGCTTCGAGGAACACCGCTTTCCGCGCGAGCTCATTCCGGAGCTTGCTGCGCTCGGACTGCTCGGATCCTCCCTCGAGGGATACGGCTGTGCCGGATTGAACGCCCTCTGCTACGGCCTCATCTGTCAGGAGCTGGAGCGCGGCGACTCGGGGTTGCGCAGTTTCGTCTCCGTACAGTCGTCCCTGTGCATGTACCCGATCCACTCGTTTGGATCGGAGGCACAGAAGCAGAAGTACCTGCCGCGGATGGCGCGCGGTGAGCTCATCGGCTGCTTCGGCCTGACCGAGCCGCACGGCGGTTCCGATCCCGCCAACATGAAGACCCACGCCCGAAAGCGCGGCGGCGATTGGGTCATCAACGGCTCGAAGATGTGGATCACCAATGGCGCGATCGCTGACGTCGCCGTGGTGTGGGCGATGACGGACGACGGCATTCGCGGCTTTCTGGTTGACAAGGGAACCGCCGGCTTCTCCGCACCGGAGATCGAGAGGAAGTTCTCCCTGCGGGCCTCCGTCACGTCGGCGCTGTTTTTCGACAACGTCCTCGTGCCGCAAGAGAACGTGCTGCCCGGTGTTGTCGGACTCAAAGGTCCCCTGTCCTGTCTCACACAGGCTCGCTACGGCATCGCATGGGGCGTCATAGGCGCCGCGCAAGCGTGTCTGGCGCAGCTACTGGACTACACGCGGACACGCGTGCTGTTCGGCCGGCCCCTGGCACAGAACCAGGCCATTCAGATCCGACTGGCCGAGATGGCTCGCCGCATGACCGCCGCTCAGCTGCTGGCGTGGCAACTGGGCCGGCTCAAGGATCAGGGAGAGCTGCAGCCCGTACAGGTCTCCCTCGCCAAGTGGAACAACTGCCGCATGGCGCTGGAGGTCGCGCGCGACTGCCGCGATATGCTCGGAGGCTCCGGCATCAGCGTCGAGTACGTTCCCATGCGCCACATGCTCAACCTCGAGAGTGTGATCACTTACGAGGGCACGGAGACGATTCACCAGTTGTCCGTCGGACGCGAGCTCACGGGCCTGAGCGCGTTCTAGTCCAGGGCTGGGGCCGCAGCGCTCAATCGCGCTGCATCCACCGTCAGCCGCTGCGCTCAATTGCCGCGGGAGGCTTGGTGCTTGCGCCTTCAGGTGAAGCAGAGCGCCAGCAACACGAGCAGCCCCAGCCAGTCGGCCACGGTGCCCCCGAAGCCAACCCTTCTGTAGCGGCTGGATGATGGCAGTGTCATGACGGGTCTCCTGTCCGCGTTACACGTGGCAGGATTCTCGCCAGCCGGGCGGCAGGGACTCGGGGCGCCAAAGTGGCGCGGCACCCAAGAATTGTGGCGAAAGATGGCACGGCGGCCGTCCGCGTTCGACGGGGCGCGCTGCGGACAGGAGCGCGCGAGATACGTGCGCTCCATGCTTTAACCCGGCCGCGCCACGCTGTAGCCTGTGTCGCATGAAGCGCCTGATAGCCATCGTCGAAGACGAACCTGCCATTCGAGACAACTACGCTGCCGCCTTCGCGCGCGAGGGCTACACCGTGCGCAGCTACGGCAACCGCGCACAGGCGATGGCCGCCTTCGCATCCCGTCTGCCGGATCTCGTGATCATCGACATCTCGTTGGAAGACGAGCCGGAGGGCGGTTATGAGCTGTGCCGGCAATTGCGCTCGCTGTCTGCAGAGCTGCCGATCATTTTCCTGACAGCGCGCGACACCGAGCTGGATGCAGTGTCCGGATTGCGGCTCGGGGCAGACGATTTCCTGACGAAGGATCTGAGCCTCGCGCACCTGAGCGCGCGCGTGAATGCCCTGTTCCGCAGGGTCGATGCGCTGCGCAAGCCGCACGAGGCGACGCAGATCATCAAGCGCGGTCCGCTGACACTGGACTCAGAGCGGATGCAGGTGGAGTGGGAAGGACAAGTCGTGCTGCTCTCGCTGACGGAGTTCTGGATCGTGTTCGCGCTCGCGCGCCATCCGGGGCACGTGAAGAACCGCCAGCAGCTGATGGACGCGGCCAACGTCGTGCTCGACGACAACACCATCACTTCGCACGTCAAGCGGATCCGGCGCAAGTTCCAGGTCATCGACCCGAAGTTCGATGCCGTGCAGACGGTCTACGGCATGGGTTACCGGTGGGTGGAATGAGCGGAGCCCGCGCGCGCAATCCGTCCGACCCGCCTGACGGTCTGTCAGCCTCGTCGGCGCCGCCATGTCGCTGCGACTGAAGCTGCTGCTGCTGGGCCTTGCCACTCTCGTACTTCCTTGGGAGGGCACGCGCTACGCGCGGGAGATGGAGTCGGCGCTCCGCGAGGGTGAGCAGGATTCACTGACCCAGGTCGCCCAATCCATCGCCTCATCGCTTCAGGGTCAGACGCACCTGTTGTATCGCGACTCCGCGCCGCCCGTCACACTGGGGCCCTTCGACCTGCAGCCGGTCGTGCTGACGACGCAGCCGTACCTGGACGGCTACCCGGACGAGTGGCCACGGGACAAGACAGCCTGGCGCCACTATCCCAACGGCAACAATGGCGGCTTCGGCATTCTCACGGGCGTGTTCGAGCGCATGCTGTACGTGCTCCTCGACGTGCACGACGACAAGCTCGTGTTCGATGCCGTCGGCGCCAATCCGCTCGACTCGAGCACCCTGGGCGAGCGCATCTGGCTGGGGTTCACCGGACCGGACGGCATGGAGCACCAGGTGTTCCTCTCCGCCACCGGCGCGGGGCCGGTGATGGCCCGCCGCATCGAGACCGGCGAATACCGCCAGCAGACGGCAGTCACGGAGCCCCGCATCAACGGGGCCTGGCAGCCCAGCCCCGCCGGCTACCGCGTCGAGCTGAGGGTGCCGCTCTCCATGCTCGGCGACCGCTTTGGAGTGCTGATCGACGATCGCGACCGGCAGGGAGAGCCCGCTACCAGCTATGGAATGCTCAGCACCCAGGACCTGCACACCCAGGGCAGGCTCATCGCGGCCTCACCGGATCTGACCACCTACCTGTCCCAGTTTCTGCAACCCGGATTGCGTCTGGCGGTCGCTTCCTCCGACGGACGGACCCTCGCCCAGGCCGACGCGCTGGGTCAGGCGACCGAGCTGGGGCCGGAGCCCGGAATCCTCGCTCGTCTCTATCGTCGCTTGCTCGATGAGCCCAAGGCGCATCGCGCCATCGACGCGACGGCAGCCATCTACGACCAGAAGCATCAGCAGACCATCGGGCAATTGCGGGTCACCCAGACCGGCGAGCGATGGCTCACGCTGCGCGACAGAGCCCTGACGCGAATGCTCAACATCACCCTCATCACCACGATCATCGCGGTCGTACTGATGTTCGTGTTCGCTGCCCGTCTCGCCGTGCGCCTCTCGCGCCTGCGCGGCGCCAGCGAATCGGCGCTGACACGCGAGGGCCTGATCACGACGTTTCCTGAGACAGGCGCTTCGGATGAGCTGGGTGATGTCGCGCGCGGCTTTTCGACGCTGCTCGGCCGGTTGAACGAATACACGGGCTATCTCCGCACCCTGGCCGGAAAGCTCGCTCACGAGATCCGCACCCCTTTGACCATCGTCCGCTCCTCACTGGAAAACCTGGAATCCGAGGGGATCTCCGATGGCGCGCGCGTTTATCTGGACCGCGCGCGCCAGGGCAGCGAGCGCCTCAACGGCATTCTGGTCGCCATGGGTGCGGCGACGCGGGTCGAGGAAGCCATTGCCGGCGCCGAACGCACTCGTTTTGACATAGTCGCTGTCGTAGCCTCGGCCGTGGCTTCATACGGGAACGCCTTCCCCCACCGTAGGTTCGTCACGGACCTGCCCTCCGAGCCGATCGAGATCGAGGGCGCGCCCGATCTGATCGTGCAGCTGCTCGACAAGTTGGTGGACAACGCGGTCGACTTCAGCCCGCCCGGGGCGGCGATCACCGTGCGCCTGAGGTCCGAGCTGCGTTTCGTGGTGCTCGCCGTGGAGAATCCCGGGCCGCCGCTGGCCCCGTGGATTCGCGGCCGGCTGTTCGAGAGCCTGTGGCAATCCCGCACCGACCGCGACAGCCGCCCCCACTTCGGGCTCGGGCTGTACATCGTTCGCCTCATCGCCGAATTCCACGGGGGCAGCGCCAGCGCCGCCAACCTGCCGGGCGAGGCTGGAGCGAGCTTTGTGGTGCGCCTGGCCAGGGCCTGAATTGCCCGGGATCGCACACCCCGCCGGCCGGCGAATCCGAGCCGGCGCCGCCTAATCCCGGAACTGCGTGATGGGTCACCCAAGAAGCGTGGCGTAGCGCACAGGCCACCTCTCAAGCGGCTGTCCGCACGGCCGCTCTACGTCTAGGCAGGAAGGCTGGGAATAGGGTCCAGGGATGTGGCTGGCGTCCGGTTGTGTCGTAATTACGACATAGAGAATTCATCTGGAACGAGTACAATTCTGCTCACGGAACGAGTAACACGGTGTCGCAAGCAGCGGTTTTGACTGGGTACGCATCGACCTGGCACCGGAATTGCTCGAACGGGAAGGCTTTGGACGGCGGCCGCCGTTGATGCGGCAGGCTCACATGGGAGGGAGGCAAAAAAGGATAACGCAAGAAAACTCGGAGACGACGCGGGCACGGGTAACGACAGCCACTAACTTATTGAGGTTGTCAGGAACGCCCCGAAGTGAACTGACACGCGGGCCTCGATACATTCGGCCGGAGCAGCACAGATGAGCTCCAGCGTTCCAGCCGCGAGACTATAGATGCTCGTGATCACGCGACCCGCCGGTGCGCAATGAAGGGCAGTTCTCGGATCATTTTGAGCCCGCGCCCGGTTCGGAGCTGACAGCGATCTACCGGGTCAAAATGGGAAGGCCGATTACAACCCCGCCGTTCTGGCGGGGTTTTTTTTGGCTCCTGCGATCGGCTACGCGCTCGACGACACCCTCGTCGCCACGCCGCTCCACAATCGAGCGGCAGCGGCTTCCCTGGCCCGGGCGAACGGCTAACCCACTCCCAGCTTCCGCAAAATCCCCTTGGCCGCCTCGCGACCCTCAAACACCGCCGTCACTACGAGGTCCGACCCGCGCACCATATCACCGCCCGCGAACACCTTGGGATGGGTGGTCTGAAACGGGGTCTCCTGCGCAGCCGATACGCGCACGCGGCCGTTGGGATGCACGCGGATGTCATGTTGCTCGAACCACTGAGGCGGACTCGGCAGAAACCCAAACGCAATGATCACCGCGTCCGCTTCCAACACCCGTTCGGAACCCGCGATGGACTCAGGCACGCGCCGGCCGCGCGCATCCGGTGCGCCGAGGCGGGTCTGAACGATCTTCACGCCCTCCACGGAATCGGTGCCGATGATCTCGGTGGGCTGGGCATTGAAGAGGAACTCCACGCCCTCCTCCTTGCTGTTCTTGTAGTCGCGGCGCGAGCCGGGCATGTTCCGCTCATCGCGACGGTATGTACACGTCACCGACTCGGCACCCTGGCGAATGGCGGTGCGATTGCAGTCCATCCCGGTGTCCCCGCCCCCCAGCACGACGACGCGCTTGCCGCGCATGCTGATCAGCTGCTCCGTGCTGCCGGGCAGACCGAGCTCGTGGTTGATATTGGAGATCAGATAGGGAAGCGCCTCGTGCACGCCGAGCAGATCCTCACCGGGAAAGCCGCCCTTCACGTACTTGTAAGTCCCCATCCCAAGAAACACCGCGTCGTACTCCGCGACGAGCTGCTCGAAGGCAATGTCGCTGCCCACATCCACACCGAGGCGGAATTCCACGCCCATTCCTTCCATGATCTCCCGGCGCTTCTCCACGATCTCCTTCTCGAGCTTGAACGGCGGAATCCCGAACGTGAGCAGTCCGCCAATGCGCGAGTAGCGGTCGAACACGACGGGCGTGACCCCGTTGCGTACCAGGATATCGGCGCAGCCAAGCCCTGCGGGGCCGGCACCGATGACGGCAACGCGCTTGCCGGTGGGGCGCACGTTGGACATGTCGGGCTTCCACCCGAGCTTCAGCGCCTCATCGGTGATGTACTTCTCGATCGACCCTATGGTGACCGCTCCCAGGCCGTCGTTGAGCGTGCACGCGCCCTCACACAACCGATCCTGCGGGCAGATGCGCCCACAGACCTCCGGCAGGGAGTTGGTCTTGTGTGACAGCTCGGCCGCCTCGAACAAGTTGCCTTCCTGAATGAGCTTCAGCCAGTTGGGAATGTAGTTGTGGACCGGACATTTCCATTCGCAGAACGGGTTGCCGCAGGCCAGGCAACGGCCCGCCTGCTGGGCGGCGCCCTGCGCGTCGTACTGCGAGTAGATCTCGCGGAACTGCGTGACGCGCACCTCCACGGGCAGCTTCGCCGGGTCGGTCCGCGGGATGTCCAGAAATTGAAGATTCTTGTCGGCCATTGTAATGATCTGCCCTATGCCGCGCGCCGCAGGTTCTCGATCAGCGAGTCGATCGAGGCGGCTTTCGGCTTCACCACCCAGAACTTGCCGATGTAGGAGCGCAGATCGTTGACGATCTCCTCCGCCCAGACGCTGCCGGTCTCGGCCACGTGTTGGCCGAGCAGCCCTTCCAGGTGTTGCAGGTGCGACTGCATCGACTCGGCATGGATGCGGCTGATATCGATCAGCTCGTGGTTGTAGCGATCGACAAAATCGCGCTCCAGGTCCAGCACGTAGGCGAAGCCGCCGGTGAATCCCGCACCGAAGTTGACGCCGGTGCGGCCGAGCACGCAGACCACGCCGCCCGTCATGTACTCGCAGCAGTGGTCTCCCGCACCCTCGATGACCGCCACCGCACCGGAATTGCGCACGGCAAACCGCTCGCCCGCCACTCCCGCGGCGAACAGCTGCCCGCCCGTCGCACCATACAGGCAGGTGTTGCCCATGATGATGGTGTTGTTCGCGGCGTAGCGAGCGCTGCGGGGGTGGCGCAGCACGATCTTGCCGGCCGCCATCCCCTTACCGACGTAATCGTTGGCATCGCCTTCGAGATACAGGTGCAGTCCGCCGGCGTTCCACACACCGAAGCTCTGCCCGACGTTGCCGGTCAGGCGCACCTTCAGCGGCGCATCCTCCATCCCGTAGTTCCCCCAGAGCCGGGCAATCTCACCGGAGATTCGCGCGCCGATGGAGCGGTTGTAGTTGTGGACCTCGTAGCTCCACTCGCCACCGCTCTTGCCCTGGATGGCGCGGCGCATGTCGCTCACCATCTTCTCCGCGAGCTCCCCCTTGTCGAAGGGCGCGTTCGACGCAGAGACGCAGAACTGCGGCACATCCGCGGCCAACCCGGCATCCGAGAGAATCGGCTGCAGGTCGAGCTTGCGCTGCCTCGCGGTGCTGCCATCCAGCACTTCCAGATGCTCGGTGTGACCGATGATGTCCTCGAGCCGCCGCACGCCGAGGGCAGCGAGGATCTCGCGCACCTCCTGCGCGACGAAGCGGAAGTAGTTCATCACCATCTCGGGCAGGCCGAGGAAATACTTCGATCGCAACACGGTGTGCTGCGTCGCCACGCCCGTGGCGCAATTGTTCAAGTGGCAGATGCGCAGGTATTTGCACCCCAGCGCCACCATCGGTGCCGTCCCGAAGCCGAAGCTCTCGGCGCCGATGAGCGCCGCCTTCACCACATCGAGGCCGGTTTTCAACCCACCGTCGGTCTGCAGGCGGACACGGTGGCGCAGGTCGTTCGCTCGTAAGGTCTGATGGGTCTCCGCCAGGCCCAGCTCCCAGGGTGTGCCCGCGTACTTGATCGAGGACAGCGGGCTCGCGCCCGTGCCGCCGTCGTAGCCGGAGATGGTGATGAGATCCGCATACGCCTTGGCGACGCCAGCGGCCACCGTTCCCACGCCCGGCTCGGCGACCAGCTTGACCGACACCAGCGCACCCGGATTCACCTGCTTCAGGTCGAAGATGAGCTGCGCCAGATCCTCGATCGAGTAGATGTCGTGATGCGGCGGCGGCGAGATCAGGCCGACCCCCGGCCGCGCGAAGCGCAGCGAGGCGATCATGTCGTTCACTTTGTGCCCCGGGAGCTGGCCACCTTCGCCGGGCTTGGCGCCCTGGGCGATCTTGATCTGCAGCACCTCGGCGTTGATCAGGTACTCCGGAGTGACGCCGAAGCGGCCCGAGGCCACCTGCTTGATCTTGGAGTTCTTCTCCGTCCGATAGCGCGCCGGGTCCTCACCCCCCTCGCCCGAGTTGGAGCGGGCACCCAGCCGGTTCATCGCGATGGCGAGCGCCTCGTGGGCCTCGGGAGAAAGCGCCCCAAGGGACATGCCGGCGCTGTCGAAACGCGCCAGGATCGCCTCCACCGGCTCGACCTGCTCCACGGGAATGGACGTCGCGGAGTGCTTCAGCGCCAGCAGGTCCCGGAAGGTCGACGCCGGGCGATCGTTCACCAGCTGCGCGAACAGCCTGTAGTGGGCATAGTCTGCTGACACCACCGCCGCCTGCAGCGCGGCAATCACGTCGGGGTTGTACATGTGGTACTCGCCGCCGTGCATGTACTTCAGCAGACCTCCCTGATCGATCGGCTCGCGCGAATCCCACGCACGCGCGGCAAGCTGCTGCAGATCCGATTCCAGGTCGTCGAAGTCCGCGCCCTGCACGCGGCTCTCAGTGCCGCAGAAGCACAGCTCCACGATCCGGTCCGAGAGACCGACGATCTCGAAGAGCTGCGAGCTGCGATAGCTTCCGATCGTCGAGATCCCCATCTTCGACATGACCTTGAACAGGCCCTTGCGGATCCCGGCCCGGTAGCTGCGGCCGAGCTCCAGGCGGGTGGCGAAGTCCAGCTTCACCCGTCCCTTAGCTCTCATGTCGAACAGGAGCTGGTACGCCATGTAGGGATATACCGCCGTCGCCCCGTAGCCGATGAGGCAGGCGAAATGGTGCGGATCGCGCGCCGTGCCGGTCTCGACCAGCAGGTTGCATTTGCAGCGCAGGCCGGTCCGCACGAGGTGGTGATGCACGGCACCGGTAACGAGCAGGGCGTGCGCGGGCAGCTTCCCCTCGATGAGGTAGCGGTCGGAGAGCAGCAGCACGAGCTTGCCCTCCCGTACCGCGCTCTCGGCTTGTGCGCACATGCGCCGAATCGCCGCTTCCAGGCCTTCGGCGGGCTCGTACTGCAGATCGATAAAGGCGTGCGTCACTTCCTTGAGGCCGAGGATCTGGCGCAGCTTGCGCTGCGACAGGATCGGCGAGCCGAGCACGATCTGGCGCGCGTGCTCGGGCGCGGGCACGAAAATGTTGCACTCCGGGCCGATCTGGGTCTGCAGCGACATGACGATCGACTCGCGCAGCGAATCGATCGGCGGGTTGGTCACCTGCGCAAACTGCTGCCGGAAGTAGTCGTACAGCGAGCGGACTTTGTGCGACAGCACGGGCATCGGCGTGTCATCGCCCATCGAGCCCACCGCCTCGCTCTCGTCCTCCGCCAGCACCCGGATGATCTCGTCGCGCTCCTCGGCACTGACGTTGAACATCTTCTGATAGAGGGCCAGGGTCTCGCGGTCGAACGGCTCTGCCGCCAGCCGCGGATCCACCAGGTCCGATTCGAGGTACCGGACGCCTTTCTTCAGCCAGGTCTTGTACGGGTGGCGTGACTTCAGGAACGTGTCGATGTCCTTCGATTCGAGCAGCGTCCCGGTCTGCAGGTCGAGCGCGATCATGTCGCCCGGGCCCAGCTTGCCCTTGCGCACCACGTCCTCGGGCTTGTAGTCCCACACACCCGTCTCCGAGGCGATCGTCAGGACGCGGTTGCGGGTAATGACAAAGCGTGCGGGTCGCAAGCCATTGCGGTCCAACGCGCAAAGGGCATAGCGCCCGTCAGTGAGCACGATCCCGGCGGGACCGTCCCAGGGCTCGAGATGTACGGAGTAGAACTCGTAGAACGCCCGCAGATCCGAATCGATCGAGTCGAGGCCGTGCCACGCGGGGGGCAGCAGCAGCCGCATCGCGTGCATGGCGTCCAGGCCGCCCATGAGCAGCACCTCGAGCATGTTGTCGAGGCTCTGCGAATCCGAGCCGGAGAGGGACACCAGCGGCAAAGCCTGCTGCAGGTCCGGCAGGAGCGGTGAGCGCAGCAGCGGGCCCCGGGCGACCGCCCAACTTCGATTGCCCTGCACGGTGTTGATCTCACCGTTGTGCGCCAGGTACCGATAGGGGTGAGCGAGGCGCCACTGCGGCAGGGTGTTCGTAGAGAAACGCTGGTGGAACACCACCACCGAGGCCTCCAGGCGCGGGTCCTCCAGATCCGGATAGAACTCTGCCAGGTGCTGCGGCATCACCATTCCCTTGAACACGAGCGTGCTCGCGGACAGGCTCGGCACATAGAACGCCGGATCCGACTGCAGCTCCAGCTCTGTCAGGCGCCGCGCCATGAAGAGCTTGCGGTTGAAGGACGCCTCATCCATGTCGGCGACGCGACCGTTCACGAACACCTGCTCGATGTGAGGCAGGGTCTTGAGGGCCTGGGTGCCACATGCTCCCGCGTTCACCGGGACGACGCGCCAGCCCGCCAGCTCGAGCCCCTGGCGGACGAGCTGGGCTGCCAGGCGCGTCTTCGCCGCCAGCGCCAGCTCGGGATCGCGGTTGAGGAACACCAGCCCCGAGGCGAACTGCTCCCCGACCTGGATGCCCGCCTCCGCGGCCACGGCGCGCAGGAACGCCTCCGGTCGTTTCAGCAACAGGCCGCAGCCGTCCCCGGTCTTCCCGTCGGCGGCGATGGCACCGCGATGGGTCAAGCGATTCAGGGAGGTGATGGCGGTGCGGACCAGCCAGTGGCTCGGCTGATCGTCGAGACTGGCGATCAAGCCAAATCCGCAACTGTCGCGTTCGTAGGCTTCTTTGAAGAGTCCCTGGGTGCTCATCGGTGCGGCCTCGTTCATCAGCAGCAGGTGGACGCCGCGCACACGCGCGGCGCCTGCCACCGCAGGCCGTACGCCTGCAGTTGCTTGGGAAAATTATGGTAAGGAGGACGGCGGGCTACTCTCGTGCCCGACTGCGCGTCCCGGCAGGAACTGCAGTCGAACTCGCCCGCGTACGACGCGGCGTTTGCGCGACGACTGTCGTCTGTCTACACCTACTCTATGGACTCGATAATACCGGCCCGACGGGGGCTTTCAAGTCGGCTGCTTTCGGGCATTTGCGCTGTCCGCCGACTCCGCATGGCCATAGGCACAGCCGCGCGCGCACGCGCGGCCTAATGCCGTGAGGGGCGCCGTGGTGTCCGTCGTAAGTCACGCGCTGCCGCTCTCGTGAGTACGCTCGCCGACGACGGGGTTGACGCGCGCGAGCTGACACACCGACGGGGCAGAGTGTGTGCAAAGCGAACGTTGTGACGCTCGTCTACTCGCAGCTCACATTTTCTCTGCCTGTCCTATTGCATCGCGGGTCGTCGTACTTCAACATGCGCGCGCGTTACGGGGTGTGGTACCGCTCGTGACGTCCAGAGATGGTCGTCCGGACCCGTGGAGGTGTGGCACAAGACAATGAAGACACGTAAAGCGTCGAAGGTCGTCAACGCTGGGGTCCGAGCCAAAGCTCGCGCTGCCAGAGCTCAGGCCAGAACTCAGACCACCGCACTTACCGGGAACGAACCCGCTTCCCGTCTTCAACCCGTCAATTCGTATCTGGAAAAGAATTTCCCCGACTTCTTCGCTGAAGCGCGCTTTCAGGTAGGGGACGACGACTACTTCCTCTACGCCCGCTTCGGGCAGTACCTCGCCCGGACCATCGAGCAGAACCGGGCCTCCCGAGACAAGATCAACCGCGGTTTCACCGTGCTGAACAAGATGGCACGGGTGTCCGCTCGCTATCCCGGCATTCGCCAGATGATGGTCTCGGGCCCGCTCGAGTACATCGTGGACGCTCCGAAGGCCCGCGCGCTCGCGCTCAAGCGCCTCTCGCCAGTGGCGCAGGGCTATATGGAAAGTCTGTGCGAGTGAGCTCGACCTCCTGAGCCCGGGGTGCCAGGACCCCGGGGGCAGTTAGCACCGCAGAGGAGTGCGCATCAAGCCGGTGCCGTCACTGCGGATCGCGCGGCGTGAGCTCGATACGCAGGCTCTGAGTTCGGCGCACGATGTGCAGCGTCAGTGCCGTCCCGAGGGGCCAGCGGCTCAAGTGGCGGTGAAGGGCGTCGACCCCGTCCACGGGCGCATCGTTGACCGCGATGATGAGGTCCCCCGGGCGCAGATCCGATTCGGCGGCGGGGCCCTTGTCATCGCGACCCAGAATCTCCACGGCGCGTCTGACGGGCAGCTCGAGCGCCCGAACCAGCCGCAAGTCGAGTGGCCGATCACGCACCGACACGCCGAGATAGGCGCGCCGCACACGTCCCTGCGTCAGAATCTCAGTGAGAACCCATTGCGCGGTGGCGGCCGGAACGGAGAACCCGATCCCTTGAGCCATTGCGATGATGGCGGTGTTGACACCCGCCACGCGTCCGCTCGCATCAACGAGCGGTCCGCCGGAGTTTCCGGGGTTCAACGCCGCTGTGTGCTGCACGATGCCCTCGATGGCGCGGCCCTGGCGGCTGCGCAACGAGCGCCCCAGCGCGCTGACAACGCCTGCGGATACCGTCGACTCGAAGCCGAGGGGGTTGCCGACCGCCACCACCAGCTGCCCGACGCGCAGCGGTGTACTGATCGACAATGTGGCATAGGGCAAGGAGGCGGCCTGCGCGCGCAACACAGCGAGATCGGTGGAGGCATCGCGCCCGACCACGACGGCAGGAACACTGCGCCCGTCGACAAACGCGACGCGGGCGTCCTGAACTCGCTCCACGACATGCTCGTTGGTAAGGATGTAACCGTCGGGCGTGACCACGACGCCAGATCCCGCGCCACCGCGCGCCCGGGCCGCTTCGCCCGCCCCACCGACGTAGATACTGACTACCGCGGGGCCGACAGCCTCCACCGCCCCGATGACCGCCTGGGAATAGGCATCGAGCACTTCCTCGGCGCCCGCCACCTCATCGGACTGATCGCCACCCTGATCGAGCATGGGAGCAGGCATGGGGCCAGGGGGCGGGGATCTCAAGTAGGCTCCGATCTCAAGTAGGATGGACGCGTGATATCGCTTTCCCAAACTGCCCTGCTGCTCGCGGCAGCCGTCATCGCCGTGGCGCTGTTCCGGCTGCTCAAGCTCAGCTCGATCCTCGGCTACGTGGCCGCGGGGCTCGCCATCGGCCCCTGGGGCCTGGGGCTGTTCCGCAACGTCGAAGAGGTCAGGAACGTCGCCGAGTTCGGCATCGTGCTGCTGCTGTTCATCATCGGCCTGGAGCTGCAGCCGACACGCCTGTGGGTGATGCGGCGCGTCGTGTTCGGCCTGGGATCGGCGCAGGTGATCTTGTGCACGCTGCTGCTGGGGGGCGCCGCGTGGCTCTTTGGTCTGCAGCCCACCGCAGCACTGATCATCGGCTTCGGCCTGTCGTTGTCTTCCACGCCGCTGGTCCTGCAGGTGCTGGCTGAGCGCGGCCAGCTCAAGTCCCAACACGGCCGGTCGGCGTTCGGCATCCTGCTGTTCCAGGATCTCGCGGTCCTTCCCATGCTGGCCATCCTGCCCCTGCTGTCGGCGGTCCCGGGCTCCCAGGCGGCCGCACCCGCGTGGTGGGTCATTCTGATCAAGCTCGTCATCGTCGTCGCCATCGTCATCGTCGGCGGACGACTCATCGTCCGCCCTGCCCTGCGAGTCGTCGCCCTCATCAAGGTCAGCGAAGTGTTCACGGCGGCGGCGCTGCTGACCGTGATTGCCACCGCGCTGCTGGCAAACGCCGCCGGACTGTCGGCATCCCTGGGTGCGTTCCTGGCCGGCGTGCTGCTCGCCGACAGTGAATTCCGTCACGAGCTCGAAGCGGATCTCGAGCCGTTCAAAGGCTTGCTGCTGGGGTTGTTCTTCGTGACCGTCGGGATGTCGGCAAACCTGCAGCTGCTGCTGTCCGAGCCGCTGCCGCTGCTCGCCCTGACCGTGGGCTTCATGGTAATCAAGCTGCTGGCCGTGTGGGCGCTGGCGCGGATTGCACGCCTGGAGCCGCCGGCGGCACGCCGCCTCGCCTTCGCGCTTCCGGCCGGAGGGGAGTTCGCGTTCGTACTGTTCACCCTGGCGTTCGGGGAGCGCATCCTGGATCGCGGGACCGTGGACCTGCTGATCCTGGCCGTCACCCTGTCGATGATGATCGCACCGCTGCTGCTGCTGTTGCAGGATGCCATCGCGGTGCGCCTGAAGGGCCGCTCGCAGCGACCCTTCGATCAGTTCGAGGACCAGGACATCCAGGTGCTGATTGCAGGCTTCGGCCGCTTCGGCCAGATCGTCGGGCGCATCCTCACGGCACGCCGCATTCCCTTTACAGCCCTCGACAGCAACCAGACGCATGTCGATTTCGTGCGCCGCTTCGGTAACAAGGTCTACTACGGCGACGCCTCGCGGCTGGATCTCCTGCGTGCGGCCGGCGCAGCCAACGCTTCCGTATTCGTGCTGGCGATCGACGACGCCGATGCGTCCGTGCGCGCAGCTACCCTGATCCGGGAATACTTTCCGCGCGTGAAGATCTATGCACGCGCCCGCAATCGACAGCATGCGTTCGCGCTGATGGATGCGGGCGTAAAGAACATCATCCGCGAGACCTACGCATCCAGCCTCGAAATGTCGGAACAAGTCCTGCAGGCACTGGGGGAGACGGCGGAGTCCGCGCGCACGGCCGTGCGCCGCTTCCGCCGCCACGACGAAGGTGTGCTGGCGTCTCAGTACGCGGTAAAAGAGGATGAGACGAAGTTCAAGGCCGCCACCGTAGAAGCCGCGCAGCAGCTGGAGAAGCTGTTCGAGGCAGACGAGGCGAAATCGGAGTAGCGATGGACGAGGCTCTGCGGGTGCGCGAGTTCTGGTTTGGCTCGTTGGTCAAGCCTCAGCCGGGAACGAAGTCAGCGCGCCCTGCAGCGCGGGGCGCGGAGCTGGACCGACGCATGCAGCTCTGGTTCGGAAGCGACGCGAACCCGCAGCTGCGCGCGCAGCAGGACGCCCTCATCACCACGGAGTTCTCGGAACTGGCGGCACGAGCGCTGAGCGGCGCCTTGGCGAGCTGGGCGGACAGCCCCCGACGGCGGCTCAGTCTGATCATTCTGCTGGACCAGTTTCCGCGCCAGATCTTTCGCGGCCAGGCCCGCGCCTTTGCGGGTGACGAGCAGGCTCTGGGCCTGGCGCTCTCGGGCATGCAGTCCGCTGCCGACGGCGCGCTGGAGACGCTCGAGCGGATGTTCTTCTACATGCCGTTGCAACACTCCGAATCGCTCGAAGTCCAGGACGAGTCGGTCGCGGCGTACCGGCGGCTGCTGAGCGAAGCGCCGGAGGAGTTACGCCAGGTGTGTCAGGGGTCGGTCGAATCCGCCGAAGATCACCGGGATGTCATCCGGCGCTTCGGTCGCTTTCCTTCCCGCAACGTGGCACTCGCCCGCGACAGCACCCCGGAAGAGCGAGCGTACCTGGAGAGCGGCGGCGCGACGTTCGGCCAGTAGACCGCCTGGCACGCCGGCGAAAACCACGCTTTTCGCCGGCCGCATGGGCTCGCTGAGGGCCAACATTCCGCGAAAATCGCCGCGGAGGACCAGCACGCCGGCGAAAACCACGCTTTTCGCCGGCCGCATGGGCTCGCTGAGGGCCAACATTCCGCGAAAATCGCCGCAGGCGATTTTCGCCAATAGACTATGACAGGCCGGCGCGCGGATCGAACGGCATGACCCGCTGCATTTCCTCGTAGACGGCACGCGCTTCGGGCGACTGCGCCGGTGGCACGACGATCTTCAACAGGACGTATTGATCCCCTGGCTGCGAGCCCGGCAAGCCACGGCCGCGCAACCGCAGTTTCTGTCCCGACTGAGAGCCCGCTGGAATGCGCATCTCCACGCTGCCGGCCAGCGTTGGAACCGGAACGGTGGCCCCGAGAGCTGCCTCCCACGGCGCAATCGGCAACGTCAGTGTCACGTCGCGCCCTTCGAGCTGAAACAGCCGGTGCGGCCGGATGTGCGCCTCCAGGTACAGATCCCCTGCACGGCCGCCGCTCGTGGAGGCCTCGCCTTGGCCTGCGAGCCGGATCTGCTGACCCTCGGTGACGCCCGCGGGAATCGTCACTCTGACGGTGTGCGCACGCAGCTCGAGTGTTCCATCGGGCTTGAGCTCCGGACGCTTCAGATCGAGCGTACGCGTGCCCCCTCGATAGGCTTCCTCCAGATCGAGGTCCAGCCGCGCATGATGATCGCGCCCTGCGCGGCTGCGCGGCGAACGGGTGCCCGCGGCACCGGCAAAAGGCGACGCGCCGCCGAACAACGAGGAGAAGAAGTCGCTGAATCCGCCCTCCTCCTCATAGGTCTGCCGGAAGCCACCCGCACCCGGAGAGCCGCGGAACTCGAACCCTTCGGCCCACCCCGGCGGCGGCCGAAACTGCTGGCCGGACTTCCAGTCGCTGCCGAGCTGATCGTAGGCCGCGCGTTTCTCGGGGTCCTTGAGGACCTCGTAGGCCTCCTGGACCTCCTTGAATTTCTGCTCGGCGTTCGCCTCCTTGCTGACGTCCGGGTGAAACTTGCGCGCCAGGCGGCGGTACGACTTCTTGATCTCGTCCGCCGTCGCCGTACGGGTCACGCCGAGTATCTGGTAATAGTCCCGGTATTCCATGAATGCCTTAGTTTGGGGTCACCCGATGGGTGGAGTCGAGTCGCGCGCCGTGGGAGATGGGGGCATCTCCCACCCAACGCAAGAGCTTGAAAGCACCGCAGGGGGACCCCAGATCCCCTGCTGGTCGGCTCGCAGATTCCGAGTACCCATGAGCACTCACCCAGACGCTGTCGCGGATTCTAGTCTCGTCGTGTGCCCGGAATGTCACGCGATCGTGCGCGTACCCTCCGCTCGCCTCGCCGACCATCCCCGCTGCTCCCGCTGCAAGTCCGAGCTGCTTCCCGGTAGGCCGGTCGCGCTCGATGGCGCCTCCTTCCCACTGCACACCGGACGCAGCAGCCTGCCCGTGCTCGTGGACTTCTGGGCGCCCTGGTGTGGCCCCTGCCGCATGATGGCGCCCGTGCTCGACCAGCTGGCGCAACAGCGCGCCAGCCGGCTACAGGTGGCGAAGCTCAACACCGACGAGCAGTCGGATATCGCCGGCCGGTTCAATATCCGCAGCATCCCCACGCTGATCCTGTTCCGGGAGGGTCGCGAGATCGCTCGGCAATCCGGTGCCGTGAACGGCGCAGCCCTCGAGCGCTGGCTGGACACTGTGTTGCAACGGAGCTGATGGACGACGGTCCCACTCCTGCCGATGCGCTGCGGCATTCCTCGGCGACCGCGCAGGCATTCCCGCTGGCACACCGCTAGCACAGGGGGCTCCGATGCACCGGGCCGGTGCGTGACCCAAGGGCACGGTTATTGCAAACCTCGAGGCACCCCGGAGCTCCAGGCTGACGCCCGCCGATGCACTTGTCCCGCCCTCCGCCGCTCAGGAGCCTGAGAGCGTTCTGTGTCGCTGCGCGCCGCCGCAGCTTCAAGTCCGCCGCCGATGAGTTGTTCCTGACACCCTCCGCGGTGAGCCACCAGATGAAAGAGCTGGAAGGTGCGCTCGGCGTACGGCTGTTCGAGCGCAAGACTCGAGCACTCGATCTCACGACCGCCGGCCACGCGCTCCTAGGTGAGGTGGAGCCGCTGCTGCAGGCTCTCGATCGCAGCCTCACGCAGGTCGCGAGGCGCGCCGGCAGAGTGACGCTGCGTGTACTGCTGCCTCCGTTCTTCGCCAGCGAGTTGTTCATCCCCCGCCTCGCGAGCTTCTGCGCCGCCCATCCTGACATCGACATCCAGATCGACACGCGTGACCCCCGGCCCGCGATCCATCCGCCGACGGCCGACGTCTCGATTCTGCTGTCCGATGAAGTCCCGCAGGGATTGAGATCGGCGCGCTTGCTTTCTCTGTCGCTCACTGCCGCGTGCGCGCAGGAGCATGCGGCCGCCGTCGCGCGCCTCGGGAGCGATGTGTTCGGTCAGATGCCGCTGATCGTGCACCGGGCTCGCCCGTTTGCATGGACCCACTGGGCTCAGGAGATCGGACTGGTGAATCCAGAGCCGAGGAACGTGATCGAGCTGGACACGATGTCGGCCGTGGTACGCGCCGCCGAGCGCGGCGTTGGCGTGGCGCTCGTGCCGTCGGTCCTGTGTGATTCCTGGTTTCGCTCCGGGGCGTTGGTGCGGATCTTTTCCGTCGAGCTGGAAACACGCGACACGTACTTTCTGGTCAGCCGGCCCAGGGACGCGGACAAGCCGGCGGTTCGCGCGCTGACGCACTGGACGCTGGCGCAATTCGCTGCGCGCCCGTGAACGGGCCCGCCGCGGCTCAGGCATGCCTGTGAACGCAGGCGTGGCGGTGCACCCGAAACGCACACTTCTTACGTTTGCTGCACGCTTCTGAGGCTCGCGGCACACTTCTGCCGGCTTCTCGGGCTTACCCCCGGATTTCACCCATCAATCCAAATTTCTTCGTTTGTCGCCGTCGGTTGCTTTTCTTATCGTGGTACTGCTCGTGAGGAAAACGGGCACCAACAGAAGGAGACCGCAATCATGTTCACCAGCCGTAACAGTTGCAAGCCGATGCGTGTGCTGCGCCTCGCGATTCTGGGCGCCATGCAAGGGGGCGCGCTGCTGGCCGGCTCAGCGGCGCAAGGCGCCGATCAACCCAACAAGTTCGTCATGACGGCATTCGCCCAGGCACCGGGCGGTGAGAATATCGTAGACGGCAATTACCAGGCCGCGATCCAGGAAACGCGGCGCGCCGAGTCGACGGACACACCCGTTGCCACGAACCAATGCGTCGCCTACACCATGAGCGCCCAGTTCGATGCCGCACAGAAAGCGTGCGACACGGCAGTCAGTAGCGCACGGGCTGATCGACGGAACCTCGGACCTACGCAGCTGTGGGATCAACAGCGGCTCTCCCAGACCCTGGCGATCGCCTACTCGAACCGCTCGGTGCTGGAATGGCTGTCGCACGACAACGCGGCTGCGCATCGCGATCTCTCCAAGGCCGGCTCGGCGGCTCCGGGGACTGCGGTCGTGTCGCAAAACATCGGCGCGCTGAACAGCCCGCAGCACCAGAACACGGTCGCGCAGGTGTCGGCGCTGCCGCATAGGTAAAGAGGCTGCAGCAAAGGACGCGGGCGACGGAGCGTGACCGGGGCTCGATTCCGTCGCCCGCGTTGGATCCGTTCCGGCGGGCGCCGGCGTGGCCGGAGTCGCTGGCCGTGGCCGCTGTGGCTTGACCACCGCAGCCTACGCCTTGCCCGCCTCCAGCTCCTCGATCGTCCGTGGCCAGTCGTCCTTCAGCAACCGTGACAGCGAGCGGTCCGCGAGTACGCGGCCGCCGGTCTGGCAACGCGGGCAGTAGTTGGTTTCGTTCTCGGCATAGCGGATTCGCTGCACCGCCGTGCCACACACCGGGCAGGGCTTGCCGAAGCGGCCATGCACGGCCATCTCCGGACGGAATGCGGTGACCTTCTCCGGGAACTCCGCGCCGGTGTGCGTTCGCAAGCGGGTCGTCCATTCGAGCAGTACGTTCTGCACCGCTTCGTACAAACGCCTTGCGGCAGGCTCGTCGAGCTTCTGTGTGAGAGCGACCGGTGACAGCTGGGCTCGATGCAGTATCTCGTCCGAGTACGCGTTGCCGATGCCGCTGAACGTGCGCGGGTCGGTGAGTGCCCGCTTGAGGGTGTGATTCTCGCTCAGCAGCCGCGTCCGAAACTCCTCGAACGTGGCCGGGAGCACCTCCAGGCCGCCCGGATCGTGCCGAGCAAGCTGCTCCCGGGTGGCAAACACCGACAGGGACGCACGGCGTTTGGTCCCGGCTTCAGTCAGCGTCAACGTACCCGTGTCGAAGACGAAGGAGGCGAGCGCCGTGCGCTTGGCTGCCGCTCCCGGAGCCAGCCAGTGCAATCGCCCCGCGATCATCAGGTGTATCACCAGCCAGTGATCGCCCTCGAACCCAAAAGCAATGCGCTTGCCCACGCGTTCGATCGCGAGCACGCGCCGCCTGTACAGGGAGTCGATTCCCGGATCGAACGTGCGCAGCAGAAAAGGGTGGGTGATGCGCGTCGACTGCAGTCGAGCCCCGAGGACACGCTGCCGCAGAGCATCTATGTAGACCGTGATATCCGGCAGCTCGGGCATGCCTGCGCACCGTGCGGCAACAGCTAATGGATGCTGTCGAACGCAGGATCGGTGAGCGGAATCTCTGTGATCGGCCCGTAGCCGCTGACTTGCTCGCGGATCTTCGCCGCGTCACCGATGAGGACGATTGCGAGACTGTCGGCACTTGGGAAAGCCTGGTCGATCACGACGCGCGCGTCCCTCACGCTCACACGCCGCAGCTCCGCCCCATAGTTATCGATGTAGGCGGGCCCGACGCCGTACAGCTCGATCTCGCCCATCGCCGCCGCCCAGTCGGCCGCCGTCTCGAACTCCAGGGGGTACTGGCCCAGTACGTAGGCGCGCGCCGACTCCAACATCTCGGCCGCGATGCCCTCCTGCTTCAGGCGCGTGAGCGTGCGCAGCGCCAGGTCGATGGCTTTGCCGGTATTCTCGGTCTGCGCAAAAGAGCGAATCGCGAACTCGCCGGCAACGGTGCCGCGCGTGAATCCGGAGCGCGCGCCATACGACAGCCCGGATTTGATGCGCAGCTCAGTGTTCAGGATCGAGGTGAAGCGCCCGCCGTACAGCGTGTTCACCAGATCCAGGGCGGCGCGACCGGTGTAGCGGCGATCGACACCGACGTTGCCGATCCAGAAGTAGGTCTGTACTGACCCGGGGGAATCGATCAGCAGCACTCGGCGCTCGCGCACTCGGGCTGGAGGTGTCAGCGGTGCGGGCGGGCTCGGCGCTTTGCTCCATTCGCCGAACATCTTTGTCACGGCGTGCTTCAGCAGGTCCGAATCGACGTCGCCTGCGAACACCAGCGTCAGGCGATCGGCGCCAAATTGTCCGTGGTAGTAATCGAGCACGTCAGTGCGGGTGATCTGCGCAAGGGAGGACTCGTTGCCGATCACCGGGCGGCCATACGGATGCGCGCCGAACAGGAACGCGTGGCCGTAGGTGCCAATGAGCTCGGAAGGGTCGGAGTCCTTCGCCGCCTTGATCAACTCGATCTGCCGGGCGCGCAGCTTCTGCAGCTCGTCCGCATCGAAGCGCGGCCGCAGCAACGCATCGCCGAGGAGCTGCAGCAGCAATGGCTGATCGCGCGCCAGGAACTGGCCGCGGATCGTGATCGACTCCGGTCCCGCACCCGCGCCGAAGCTGCCTCCCACCCCTTCGACGGCATCCGCGAACTGGAACGCGCTGCGCTCACCGGCGCCCTTCTCCAGCAATCCCGCGACCAGCGAGGCGACGCCGGCTTTCCCCAGCGTATTTCCCAGCTCGCCGCCGCGCAGTACGGCATTGAAGGCAACCAGCGGCACGTCGCGCCTGGGCACGATGACCAGCGTCAGGCCGTTGGGCAACACGATCCGCTCATGCGCCGGCACGCGCACGCCCTCGAAGAGGCCCGCGGCGAACGCGACGCCGGAGCCTAGCGGGGCAACCATGACGGTCGACACCCAGGCGGCAAGAAGGAACTGACCGAGGCGCACACCTACATCCCCCTCAGGCCGGCGTCGGCCAGGGGCCACTCGGTGTCGCTCGAATCGTGCTCCGCAGCGTCCTCCGGCATCAGCACTCCGACCGTCCGCTTGCGTCGATCGAGAATTTCCCGGGCAACTGCCTGCACCTGCTCACGAGTCACTCGCGCGACCTGCGCCGGAGCGTCGAACAGCTTGAGCCAGTCGCCGTGGAACACTTCATATTCGCCCAGCAGCTGCGCCTTGCCGTCGATCGTCGCGAGCTTCTTCCAGAATCCCGACTCGATCAGATTCTTCGCCCGCGCGAGCTCCTGGTCGCTGACTCCCTGGATGACGACGTTGTCCAGCTCGCGATCCAGAATCTGCTGCACGCTGGCCGGATCGGAGCCCTCCGGCAGGGTCAGATACAGCCAGAACAACCCCGGATCGAAGCCTTCCTGCCAATTGCCGCCGATTTCGATCGCGACTTTCTGCTGCTCCACGAGCAGCCGGTGCAGGCGCGAGGCGTCCCCGTCGACGAGAATCGACAGCAGCAGGGTAACCGCGGGCGCGCGCTCATCGGCCGCGGCTGGCGCCTTGTAC
>Ga0207707_10000805_pt1 | contig 30664 bp, 24 predicted proteins | sample KBSC83BmetaG_FD_184336 | JGI IMG/M metagenome (GOLD analysis project Ga0207707, IMG submission 184336) | Corn rhizosphere microbial communities from Kellogg Biological Station, Michigan, USA - KBS C8-3B metaG (SPAdes) (version 2) | ecosystem: Host-associated > Plants > Roots > Rhizosphere ... | reverse complement strand
ACCGCCCCGCCGGAAACGCCCGCACCGGCGTGGGTGCAGAAGAGCAACGCCGACGCAATGGTCCTGATGGACGTGCTGGCGAAATTCAACCCGGAATTCGCATCGCGCTTCGGCGTGCCCGGCTACGACAGCAAGGTGATCGACCTCGGGCCGAACGTCGACCAGCGCACGATCGAGGACATCACCCAGGCGCGCGCCACGCTGCAGAAGGACCTGGCCGGCGAGAAGGATCCCAACGTCCGCCAGGACCTGGAAATCATGATCAAGGCCGCCGATCGCCAGATCGAGGACATCAAGCTCAACGACCAGTACCTGCTCGATTACAACGACATCGGCCAGATCATCTTCCAGGGCGAGTTCGGGCTGCTGCAGGACGACGTGCCGGCCGAACGCCGCGCGCATGCGGTCGATAGGCTGAAGTGCTACGTCGGCACGGCGCCGGGCTGCACGCCGGTGACGAAGGAGGCGCAGGCGCTATTCGCCGCCAAGGCCGCCAACGGGAAACTGCTGGGTCCGTACAAGTCTGAAGTCGAGCAGAACCTCGCGAATACCTCGCGCTACGTCGACGGCATCCGCAAGTTGTTCGCCAAGTACAAACTCGACGGCAACGCCGCGCTCGATGCGCTGCAGAAACAACTGGACGACTACGACACCTGGGTGAAGTCCACCGTGTTGCCGCGCGCGCGCACCGACTTCCGCCTGCCCGAAGCCGTGTATGCCAACAACCTCAAGGACGTCGGCATCGACATCAGCCCCGAGGAACTGGTGGGGAAGGCCGAGCTGGAATTCATGGAGACGCAGAACGAGATGGAAATCCTCGCGCCCTACGTCGCCAAGGCCGAAGGCATCAATGCCACCGATTACCGCGACGTGATCAAGGGGCTGAAGAAGGACCAGCTCGACCGCAACTCGATCGAACCGTACTACCACCAGGTGATCGGCAAGATCGAGGACATCATCCGCACGCGCAACCTGGTCAGCCTGCCCCAGCGGAAGATGCAGATGCGCGTGGCCTCCGAAGCCGAGAGCGCGGCGCAACCCGCGCCGCACATGGATCCGCCGCCGCTGATCAACAATCACGGCGAACGCGGCACGTTCGTGCTGCCGCTGGGCAATCCGCCCAATGGCCAGGGGAAGTCGGAAGCCTACGACGACTTCACCTGCAAGGCCTGCGCATGGACGCTGACCGCGCACGAGGGCCGGCCGGGGCACGAGTTGCAGTTCTCGGCGATGGTCGAGCACGGCGTGTCGCTGGCGCGTTCGCTGTTCGCGTTCAACAGCGTCAACGTGGAAGGCTGGGCGTTGTATTCGGAGTTCATGATGGCGCCGCATGAACCCGCCGGTGGGCAGATGATCCAGTTGCAGCTGCGCCTGCTGCGCGCCGCGCGCGCAATGCTGGATCCGATGTTGAACCTTGGGATGATCACGAGGGACCGCGCGCACGACATCCTGGTCAATGACGTCGGCCTCTCGGAAGCGTTCGCCCGCGAGGAGCTGGATCGCTTCACCTTTCGCTCGCCGGGCCAGGCCACTGCGTATTTCTATGGCTACTCACGCATCCTGGAACTGCGCGCGCACACCCAGATCGCCCTCGGCGACAAGTTCGACCTGAAAGCCTTCAACGATTTCATCATCGGGCAAGGCCTGTTGCCGCCGGACCAGCTGGCCGAGGCGGTGCAGACGCAATTCATTCCGGCGCAAAAGAAGAACGCGCAGTAGTACGTTCCGGATCGAGCTCCCCTCCCGTTCGCGGGAGGGGAGCCTGCGTCAATCCGCCGAAATCGTGAATTTGCCGAAATCCACGCCCAGGTTCCAGCCGCGGCCCGAACCCGACAGCGCCAGCGAGACATTGCCCTTGGTCATCACCGTGCCGCGCGAGGAACGCACCGCGCCGGCGTGTGCCTCGGCATTGGCGTAGGTGCCGAGAACCTCGCGGATGTCGTAGATGCCCGAGAACTTGCCGATGCCGCTGATCTCGGACTTGCCGAAGCTCAGGCCCCCGCCCTTGCTGGAGAGATGCACGCGCACGGACTGCCCGTTGTTGCAGCGGATCGAGCCGGAGCCGGATGAAGTCTTGTAGAACGCCGACCAGCCGGCCAGCGAAAATGTCATCTTGCAACTGATTTCGTGCGCGGCGCGCGCCGAAGGAGCGGCGCAGAGCATGGCGGCGATCGCGACGCCGAAGGCGGTGAGGGCAGGCAGCTTGCGCATGATGGCTGGTTTCCGTTGAAGCCCCGTGGGGCAGCGGCGATATCATGCGGCATTGCCGAGGAAGATGCACAGGCCATGGACACAACCGGCACGATCTGGACGATCGGACACTCCACGCGCCCGTTGCAGGAATTCCTCGCTCTGCTCGCGGACAACCACATCGAGGCGGCGGCCGACGTACGGCGGTATCCGGGTTCGCGCCGTCATCCGCATTTCAATGCCGAGGCGCTGGCGCGCGCGCTGGACGAGGCCGGCGTCGAATACCGGCCTTTCCCCGAACTGGGCGGACGGCGCAAGCCGCGCCCCGATTCGCTGCACCCGCAATGGCGAAACGCGGCGTTCCGCGCCTACGCCGATTACATGGACACGTCCGAATTCCTTGCTGGCGTCGAGCGCCTCGCCGCGCTCGCGCGCGAAAAGCGCACGGCAGTCATGTGTTCGGAAGCGGTGTGGTGGCGCTGCCATCGCCGCCTGATCTCGGACTGGTTCCAGGCGCATGGCGTGGGCGTGCTGCACATCCTCGATGCGAAGCATGTCGTCGAACATCCTCCGGACGCGACACCGCGGGCGCCGAACGGCGAGCTGGACCACGGCTGAGCCCGGCGCCGCGGACGCGGCTCTTCCACTCCGCGCCAAAGCCTTTACCCTTGCTAGGGTCTGTCAACACCGCCCCAAACGGTCGCGCCGTCGGCCCTTTGCCTGCAGGGCAAGGAAGAACGAGGAAGATGTATGTCGATACATCGACGAATGATGACGCAGCCATGCGGGCAAAGGGCCACGGCCCTTTGGGTTGCTCCGCAGCGGCCGCCATACTGCGGCGCGCGCCTTGACCATAGAATGGCTAAGGCGCTGCGGCGCGCAACCTTGTCTGGCAGCCGCTGCGGAAGCAACGCGACTCGCTTGGGACGGTGCTGACAGACCCGATGTACACGCAATGCCCCGAATGCCTGACCATCTACGCGCTGGACGCGGGCGTGCTGGCGCAGTCGCACGGCAGCGTGCGTTGCGGCCAATGCACGATGGTGTTCGATGCATTGCCTTCCCTGAGCGAGACGCTGCCGCCGGAACATTTCGCGGGCCTGCCGGCGCGGGCGCCCGGTGCGGAATCGCCGCTGCTGGTGGACGCGGTCTTCCGCCCGGTGCCGGAGGCCGTCGACGGCGCCGACCCGGACGAAGTCGCTGCGCCGGTGGTCGCGCATGCGACCCCCGCGTTCGCGCGACCACGTGCGCCGCGCAAGCGCGCCGCCGATCTTCGCTGGATCGCCGGTTGCGGGGTGCTGGCGTTGTTGCTGGTCGCGCAACTGGTCTGGGCGAACCGCGCCTCGTTCGCCGACACCGGACTGCGGCCGATGCTGGTGCGCGTTTGCGCGACCCTGTCGTGCACGCTGCCGCCGCTCAAGGACGTAGGCAGGCTCACGTTGCTGTCGCGCGACATCCGCCCGCACCCCAGCGTGCCGGGCGCGCTGATCATCAGCGCCACGATCCGCAACGACGCCGATTTCACCCAGCCGTATCCGGTGATACGCATCGCGTTGTCGGACCTCGACGGCAACGCGATCGCGATGCGCCGCTTCCGTCCATCCGAATACATCGGCGATCCGAAGACGCTCACCGCGGGATTGCCTCCGGGCGGAACCGTCGCCGCGGTATTCGAAGTGGAGGATCCGGGCAAGAACGCGGTTGCCTTCGAATTCGCATTCGAATGACCGCGTTTGCACGGCCCTTATCATCCGCGGGAGACGGCGCTACACTTTCCGGCCCGGGTGCGAAACGCACCGACTTTCAAACCCTGCGAAACGTGGAAGCCGCGGCACTCAATCCTCCCACTCCCCTGCACGCATCCGCCGACGCCGGAGCCGCCGCCTTGCGCGAATGCGTCGCGCGCAGCGCGCGCCGTTACCTTGCGGACCTTCACGGGACGCCTTGTTCCGAAGGTTTGTACGCGCTGCTGATGCGCGAGGTGGAGGCGCCCTTGTTGAGCGAGGTGCTGCGCTGGTGCGGCGGCAACCAGAGCCGCGCGGCCGAAGCGCTCGGCATCAATCGCGCCACCCTGCGCAAGAAGCTGCTTGCGCACGGACTGGCCTGAGCGCACCGACCAAACCGTGCGCGCATCCCCGGCCAGGAACTCCTCGGTAATCCCGGTCCGGCGCGCGCTGCTCAGCGTCTCCGAAAAGAGCGGCATCGCCGACCTGGGCCAGGCGTTGCACGCGCTGGGCGTCGAGTTGGTCTCCACCGGAGGCAGTGCGAAAACGCTGCGCGAGGCCGGTGTCCCGGTACGCGAAATCAGCGAACTCACCGGTTTTCCGGAAATCATGGACGGCCGGGTCAAGACCTTGCATCCAAGGGTACACGGCGCGCTCCTCGGACGGCGCGGCACGGACGATGCGGTGATGCGCGAGCACGGCATCGAGCCGATCGATCTGCTGGTGGTGAACCTTTATCCGTTCGCCCAGGTCGTGGCGCGTCCGGATTGCGATTACGCCGACGCGATCGAGAACATCGACATCGGCGGGCCGGCGATGTTGCGCGCCGCGGCGAAGAACCAGGAACGCGTTGCAGTGCTCACCGATCCTGCCGACTATGCGGAATTGATCGAAACCCTGCGCCGCGAGGGCGGCACCACGCCGGAACTGCGCCGGCGCCTCGCCGCCGCGGCATTCGCGCACGTCGCGCGCTACGACGGCATGATCGCGGATTGGCTGTCCGCGCGTTCGGACAGCGGCGAACATTCGCACGCATTCGCACCGACCCTGCACCTCTCGCTGCATCGCGCGCAGGAATTGCGCTACGGCGAGAACCCGCACCAGGGCGCTGCGCTGTATGTGTCGGAGCGCCCGCCCGCCGGCAGCGTCGCGGGCGCGCGCGCGCTGGCCGGCAAGGAGATGTCGTACAACAACCTGGCCGACGCGGACACCGCGCTGGAGTGCGTCAAGGCGTTCGGCAAGGCGCCGGCCTGCGTGATCGTCAAGCACGCCAATCCATGCGGCGTCGCGCTGGCCGACGACATCGTGCAGGCGTACGAACGCGCCTACGCCTGCGATCCGGTCTCGGCCTTCGGCGGCGTCATCGCCTTCAACCGCGCGCTGGACGGCGCGACGGCCCGCGCGATCCTCGCCAGGCAATTCGTGGAAGTGCTGGTGGCGCCGGAGTTCGACGCCGAAGCGCTGGCGTCGTTGGCGAAGAAGCCGAACGTGCGCGCGGTGGCGGTCGGCGCCTGGCCGGAAACGGTGGCGAGCGCGCGCGAATTGCGCAGCATCGGTGGCGGGGTGCTGGTGCAGGACTCCGACCGCGACACGTTGCTGCTGTCCGACCTGAAAGTGGTGACCAGGCGCGTGCCGGATGCGGACCAGTTGCGCGACCTGCTGTTCGCCTGGCACGTGGCGATGTTCGTGAAATCCAACGCGATCGTGTACGCGCGCGATGGCCGCACCGTCGGCATCGGCGCGGGCCAGATGAGCCGCGTGGTCAGCGCGCAGATCGCGGCGCTGAAGGCCGAACAGGTCGACCTGAAAGTCGCCGGCAGCGTGATGGCGTCCGACGCGTTCTTCCCGTTCCGCGACGGCGTCGATGCCGCTGCGCAGGCCGGCGTGCGGGCCGTGATCCAGCCCGGTGGTTCGATGCGCGACGAGGAAGTGATCGCGGCGGCCGACGAACACGATCTGGCTATGGTGTTTACCGGAGTCCGGCACTTCCGCCACTAGGAGCGGCTTGAAAGCTGCTGCGCTCGACTACGGAATCAATGCAAAAGCGTTCGTGCAGCAGCTTTGCGGAGGTTCGCCATGCGGTACGAGCTTTACTACTGGCCGACGATCCAGGGGCGCGGAGAGTTCGTGCGCCTCGCTTTGGAAGATGCGGGCGCCGACTACGTGGATGTGGCACGTCTGCCCGAAGCTTCCGGCGGCGGCGACGACGCATTGATGCGGTTGATGCAGGAATCCGACGGCGTGCATCCGCCCTTCGCGCCGCCCTTCCTGAAAGCCGGTCGCACTTTGATCGCCCAGACCGCGAACATCCTGCTTTTCCTGGGCGCGCGCCTGGATCTCGCGCCGGAGGACGAAACCGGAAAGCTGTGGACGCACCAGTTGCAGTTGACTATTTCCGACCTGATCGTGGAAATACACGACAGCCACCATCCGATCGCCAGCGGCTTGTATTACGAAGACCAGCAGCCGGAATCGAAAAGGCGCGCGGGCGACCTGCGCCGCCGGCGACTGCCGAAATACCTCGGCTATTTCGAACGCGTGCTGGCGCTGAACGCGCGCGGCCGCAGTCGTTGCCTGGTCGGCAGCGCGACGACGTACGCGGACCTTTCGCTGTTCCAGGTCGTGGAAGGCTTGCGTTATGCGTTCCCGCGCGCGATGCGCAAGCTCGAAGACGACCTGCCCTTGACGATCGGGCTGCACGACCGCATCGCGCAGCGTGCCGGCATCGCGGCTTACCTGGCTTCGCCGCGGCGCATTCCGTTCAACAACGACGGGATTTTCAGGCGTTACCCGGAACTGGATGCCTGACGCGAATGCTCAATCGCTGCTGCTGGCGGGTTTGGGCGGCGTGCCCCACTTGTAGATCGTGTAGTACACCGGGTCGACCGGCCCCATGCGCGGATCGCGGATCAGCTGACCGGTGCCGCCATTGACCATGAAGGTTTGCGTCACGCCATTCTTCGGCGTGATGCGCACCATGTAGAGCGTCGCGCCGCGGCGATATTCCTCGACGGTGTCACCGTTGTTTTCCGCGTGGACGCTGACCGTGGGCGCCTGTGCGCCGTTGGCCGAACGCGCGGCAGGCGCGATCGAAGGCGGGATGCTGGTGCTGGGCAACGGGATCGATGATTGCTTGACGCCCGGATCGTTGATGCCCGGCGGCGGCAGCCCCGAACCCTTGGCGGGCGGTTGCGACTGCTGCGCGAAGGCGACGGCGGCGAAGGCGGTGAACACCAGCTCCATGATCAACGCGGACAGATGCTTCATCGCCGTGCTCCCTCGTTTGATGAGAGGAAGCATACACCGCGGGCATGAACCGCGGCGCGCCTCTGGAGTGCATGAGACAATCGCGAAATGGCGACACTGACGCTGATCGACGGTTCCAGTTACCTGTATCGCGCTTTCCACGCGCTGCCGCCGTTGACCAATCCCGCCGGCGAACCTACCGGCGCGCTGTTTGGCGTGGTCAACATGCTTCGCGCCACGCTGAACGCGAAACCCGACTACGCCGCGTTCGTGCAGGACGCTTCGGGGCCGACCTTCCGCGATGCGCTGTACGCCGAGTACAAGGCCAACCGCGCGCCGATGCCGGATGATCTGGTGGCGCAGGTCGAGCCCATGCTGAAGATCGTGCGCGCGCTGGGCCTGCCCATCCTGCGCGTGCAGGGCGTGGAGGCCGACGACGTGATCGGCACGCTGGCGCGACGGGCTGCCGCCGAAGGCATCGACGTCACCATTTCCACCGGCGACAAGGATTTCGCGCAACTGGTCGAGCCCCGCATCACGCTGGTCAACACCATGTCGGGCAGCGTGCTCGATCGCGCAGGCGTGGTCGAGAAATTCGGCGTGCCGCCCGAGCGCGTGGTCGACCTGCTGGCGCTGATGGGCGATTCCATCGACAACATCCCCGGCGTGCCCAAGTGCGGACCGAAAACCGCCGCGAAATGGATTGCGCAATACGGCGATCTCGACGGCGTGATCGCCCACGCGGGCGAGGTCGGCGGCAAGATCGGCGAAAACCTGCGCGGCGCGCTGGCGCAACTGCCGCTTTCGCGGCGACTCGCAACCATCAAGACGGATTGCGAACTGGAAGTCGGCCCAACCGATCTCGCCCCGCGTCCGCGCGATGTCGATGCGCTGCGCGAGCTGTACACGCGCTACGCATTCGTGCAGGCGTTGAAGGAGCTGGACAAGGAGCCGGCAGACGGGAGGCGGGAGGCGGGAGACGGACAAGCGGGACTCGGGGCTCGGGGCCCGGAATTCGCAAAAACCGAATCCGCGCAAACGCCTCCGAGGGAGAGCGCGAAGCCCGGCGAATACGAACTGGTCACCACGCGCGCGCAGCTGGATGCGTGGCTGGAACGACTGTGCGAGGCGGATCTGATCGCCTTCGACACCGAAACCACTTCGCTGGATGCCATGCGCGCGGAGCTGGTCGGACTGTCGTTCGCAGTCGAGGCCGCGCGGGCGTGCTACATCCCGGTCGGCCACGATTATCCGGGCGTGCCGCCGCAACTGCCCCGCGCGGAAGTGCTCGCTGCGCTGAAACCGCTTTTCGAGGACCGCAAGAGACCCAAGCTGGGACAGCACGCCAAGTACGACATCAACGTGCTGTCGCTCTACGACGTGGAAGTGCGTGGGCTTGCCTTCGACAGCATGCTGGAATCCTACGTGCTGAACGCCACGGCCTCGCGCCACGACATGGATACGCTGGCCAAGCGCCATCTGGACTACGACACCATCAAGTATTCCGATGTTACCGGCAAGGGCGCCAGGCAGATTTCGTTTTCGCAAGTCGACCTCGAAGGCGCCTGCCGCTACGCCGCCGAGGACGCCGACATCACCCTGCGCTTGCACCAGGCCCTCTGGCCGCAGGTCCGGGAGCGACCCGCGTTGCGCAAGTTGTTCGAGGAAATCGAGCTTCCGCTGGTGCAGGTCCTCGCGCGAATGGAACGGCGCGGCGTGCTTGTGGATGCGGCCGCGTTGAAGCGGCAGGGCGACGAACTCGCAAAGCGCATGCACGAGATCCAGCAACGCGCCTACGCGCTGGCCGGGCGCGACTTCAATATCGATTCGCCCAAACAATTGCAGGCACTGCTGTTCGAGGAGCTGCAATTGCCGGCCATGATGAAGACACCCACCGGCCAACCCTCCACGAACGAGGAAGCCCTGGAAGCGATCGCCGACCAGCACGAACTGCCGCGATTGATCCTGGATTGCCGTGCATTCGCGAAACTGCGCAGCACCTACACCGACAAGCTGCCGCAGATGATCAATCCCCGCACCGGCCGCGTGCATACCTGCTACCACCAGGCCGCGGTCGCGACCGGGCGCGTGTCGTCCACCGATCCGAACCTGCAGAACATCCCGATCAAGTCCGAGGAAGGCCGTCGCATCCGCCAGGCCTTCATCGCGCCGCCCGGCTGGAAGGTGCTGGCGGCGGACTACTCGCAGATCGAATTGCGGATCATGGCGCACCTGTCCGGCGACGAGACGCTGATCCGCGCCTTCAAGGAGGGTGCGGACGTGCACCGCGCCACCGCGGCGGAAGTGTTCGGCGTGCCGCCGGACGACGTGGATGCGAACCAGCGGCGCGCGGCCAAGGTCGTCAATTTCGGGCTGATGTACGGCATGAGCGCGCACGGCCTGTCGCGCGCGCTCGGCATCGGACGGCTGGAGGCCGGCGAATACATCGCGCGCTACTTCGAGCGTTTCCCGGGCGTGCGCGCGTTCATGGAATCGACCCGCGGGCAGGCCCAGCGCGATGGCTACGTGGAAACGCTGTTCGGACGGCGGTTGTATCTGGAGAGCTTGCGTTCGCGCAACGCGGCCCAGCGCGCCGGCGCCGAACGCGCCGCGATCAACGCGCCGATGCAGGGCACGGCCGCCGACATCATCAAGCGCGCCATGATCGAAATCGACGCTTGGCTGCTCGAGCGTGACAACGACGCGCACATGCTGATGCAGGTGCACGACGAGCTGGTGTTCGAGGTCCGCGACGATGCGCTGGAAGCAGTCTCGGCCGGCGTGCGCGAGCGGATGCAGGGCGCCGCGCAACTTTCGGTGCCGCTGCTGGTCGAGATCGGATCGGGCGCGAACTGGGACGAGGCGCATTGAACGCGGTCAGCGGCAAGAGCCTGAACGTTCGCGCTTTCAACCGCTCACCGCCGCCATTCACCGCTCGCGCTTTTTCCGATCGGCACGCACACCGTTTGGACGTCCAAACATCGCATCGCTATGCCAAAAGTCATGCTTGTTTTCGGGCATGAACATCGCCTGAACTGACCCGGAAAACTCATTTGAACTTAACGCCCCTCGTGCTTATCTAAGCATCGGACGCACGCAACGGCGTCCGGGTTTCACTCACCTCCCTGAGTGGACCGAATGGGGTCGAATCCCTCCCCAGGTTCGGCTCCAACCCCCGCCCCGAGAGCCCCCCCCTGGCTCTCGGGGCATTTTATTTGCGCAAGGAAAACCACGATCCTCGATCGAAGCCGTGCTTCTTGTGAGAAGTGCGGCAAGGGTGGCCGCTGTTTGATCTTCGGGATCAGGGATGATCGCAAAAACATCTGCGCTCGCGTAGGATCGACCCGGGTTCGACGAGGGAGACGTACATGCGCGCAGGACTGATCGTGGTCGGCATCATCATCGCGGCGCTGGGCATCTGGGTGGCGCTGGGCCGCTTCAACTACAACGATACGGAAACCAAGGCGCAATTGGGACCGGTAAAGGTGCAGGCGACCGAACAGAAGACCGTTCCGGTGGCATTGGGTTACGTCGGCATCATCGTTGGCGCGGGCCTGGTGATCGCAGGCGCGATGCGCAAATCCTGAAGACCCCGGTGCGACCGAAGAACCACCCGTGATGCGGGCGGTTCTTCGCGGGCCGTCAGAGTCCCAGCTTCGCCGCCAGGCTTTGCAGCGCGCTCAGATCGGCCTCGCCCGCGGGCACCTGTCCGTTGGGCGTGAGGTGATCGATCGCGTGCGGCAAGTGCTGTGCGAGTTGCCCCATCACCTGCGAGGGATCCACGCCCAGCTTCTGCGCGATCTCGTTGACGTGCGCGCCCAGAGGGGTGCCATTGAGCGCCTGGCTCAACTGGCCACTGCTGATCGCCTGGTTGGTGCCGGTGGAAATCCATGACTCCACCGCGCTCCCCAGACCGCCCCGTTGCAAGGCGTTGATCAATCCCTGCACGCCGCCGGCGTGGTTGATCAGGCCGCCGATGATCTCCAGCGCGGAACTGCCGCCGGCACCCTGGCCACCGGCCAGGTTGGTGAGGTTGTCCAGTAACGACATGGTGTTCTCCCTTTGCGCGGGGCAAGCACCCGCGAGCATCGGGAACATAGCACCGCCGCGATTGCGCGGCACGTCGCATGCTGAATGGACGCTACAATCACGGAGATGGATGTATCGCACTTGCTCGAATCGCTGAACGCCGCGCAGCGCGAGGCGGTCAGCGCACCGCCGGGTCCGTACCTCGTGCTGGCGGGCGCGGGCTCCGGCAAAACCCGCGTCCTCACCCACCGCATCGCCTGGCTGGTGGAAGTGGAGCGCGTGCCGCCGTGGGCGATCCTCGCGGTGACGTTCACCAACAAGGCCGCCGGCGAAATGCGCGGGCGGCTGGAGTCCTTGTTGCCCGCCGGTACGCGCGGCCTGAGCGTCGGCACCTTCCATGGCATCGCGCACCGGCTGCTACGGCGGCACTGGCGCGAAGCGGAGTTGCCGGAGACGTTCCAGATCCTCGATGCGGACGACCAGCAACGACTGGTCAAACGCGTGGTTGCCGGACTCGGCCTGGACGAAGCGCGCTTCCCGCCGCGACAGGCCACGTGGCAGATCAACGCGTGGAAAGACGACGGCAAGCGTCCGGACGCGATCGAAGCCGGCGATCATCCGGTGGCGCGCACGTATTTGTCGATCTACCGCGCCTACGAACAAGCCTGCCGCCGCGCGGGGCTGGTGGATTTCGCGGAACTGCTGCTGCGCGCCCACGAATTGTGGCTGCACAAGCCCGAAGTGCTGGCGCATTACCGCGAGCGCTGGCTCCACCTGCTGATCGACGAATTCCAGGACACCAACGCGCTGCAATACGCGTGGATCCGCGTGCTGGCAGGCAATAGCGGCACGGTATTCGCCGTCGGCGACGACGACCAGTCGATCTACGGCTGGCGCGGCGCGCGCGTGGAGCACATGCAGCAGTTCCTGCGCGATTTCGCAGGTGCGAGGACGATCCGGCTGGAACAGAACTATCGTTCGACCGCCAACATCCTCGAAGCGGCCAACGCGATCATTGCGCGCAATCCATCGCGCCTTGGCAAGCAGTTGTGGACAGCCGGCGGCGCGGGAGACGCGATCGCGCTGTATTCGGCCTACAACGACCAGGACGAGGCGCGTTTCGTGATCGAGCGCATCCGCGAGCACATCGGACACGGCGGCGCGGCCGACGAGATCGCGGTGCTCTACCGCAGCAACGCGCAGTCGCGGGCGTTCGAGGAACAACTGCACCAGTACGACATTCCCTATCGCGTCTACGGCGGGCAGCGCTATTTCGAGCGCGCCGAGGTCAAGGATGCCTTGAGTTACCTGCGACTGGCGGCCAACCGCCACGACGATGCGGCGTTCGAACGCGCGGTCAACACGCCGCCGCGTGGAATCGGCGAGCGCACGCTTGACCAGCTGCGCCGCCAGGCACGCGCGCAAGATATTTCGATGTGGGACGCGGCGCTGGCGGAATTGTCCGCCGCGGAATTGAACGCCCGTGCGAAGAATGCGCTGCGCGGGTTCATGACTTTGATCGAAGAATTCTCGCGCAACTTCCAGTCGCTCAACTTGTCCGAGCAGGTCGAACACGCGATCGCGCACTCAAGCCTGCGCGACTACTACGAACGCGATTCGCGGGGCAACGCCGAATCGCGCGTGGAGAACCTGGACGAGCTGGTCAACGTCGCCAGCCGCTTCGAACCGACGCAGGAAGACGCCGACGCCGGGTTGTCCGAACTCGCCGCATTCCTGGCGCACGCCGCGCTGGAAGCCGGGGAAGCGCAAGGCGAAATCGGCCAGCCCTGCGTGCAACTGATGACTCTGCACTCGGCCAAGGGACTGGAATTCCCGATCGTCTTCCTGGTCGGGCTGGAGGAAGGCCTGTTCCCCAGCCAGCGTTCCACGGAAGATGCATCGCGGCTCGAAGAGGAGCGGCGTCTCGCCTACGTCGGCATTACCCGCGCGCGCACGAAATTGATCCTGACCTGCGCCGAATCGCGCCGCATGCACGGTACCGAAATGCTGGCGCGGCCTTCCCGCTTCCTCGCGGAATTGCCGCAGTCATTGCTGGAAGAGGTGCGTCCGCGCGCCAAGATCACCCGCCCCGTCTACGTGCCGCGCGACTGGGGCCACAAGCCGCTGAACGAAGAATCACCGCCCGTGAAACTCGGCCAGCGCGTGCGCCACGCGCATTTCGGCGAAGGCGTGGTGGTGAGCGCCGAAGGCGCCGGTGCGCACACGCGCATCCAGGTCAACTTCGCCGACGTCGGCCCGAAATGGCTGGTGGCCGCGTATGCAAATTTGACGGCGCTGTGACAGGCGAGCCGTTCCGTGGCGAGGTTCACGCGTTCGCGGAATACCCGTCCAGCGCGAGTTTCAGCAGGATTTTCATTTCCTCGCGCAGCGGCAACGGCGCCACCACTTCCGCATCCGGCCCGTATTTCATCACGTCCATCAGCAACTCGCGGGAGTTCGAATACGGCACGCGCAATTCGTAGCGCCCGTCGGGCAAAAACTGGCCTTCCTGTTGAGAATGCCAATGTTCGTCCGCGACCCAGCGCGCCGCGCGCGCGGAAAAGCGGATCGTGGCCCAGGCTTTGGGCGCACCGGCGAAAATGCCATAGCTGGAAGCGAGCACCGCATCGAGCTCTGCGTTCTCGCGATCGATCGCGCTGGTTTCAAGCTGCTCGGGTTCGACGATGCGATCCACCGCGAAGCTGCGCAGCGCCTCGCGATCGTGGTCCCACGCATCCAGATACCAGTTGTCGCGGTAGTGCGTCAGCCGCTGCGGCGAGACGGTGCGCGTGGTGTCTGCATCGGTGGTGCGCGCGCGATAACGGAATTTCAGCCGCCTGCGCGCCAGCACCGCACCCGCGACGATCCGGAACACGCGCTGGTCGAGCTTGCGCGAGCCGTACGGGATCACGCGAATGCGCTCGACCGGCAGCGGCGTGCCGTCGGCGTGTTCGGTCAGCAAACGCTCCATGCGCGCCTTGAACGGCGCCAGCGCGGGCGCCAGAACGCCGGGATCGGAGCGGCCGATCAATTCGTTCAGCGCCATCAGCGCGGACAATTCCTCGCTGGTCAACCACAGACCGGGCAATTCGAAGCGATCGGCTTCCTCGCGGTCGTAGGCGAAGCCATGTCGATCAGGATCGCTTTCCACCGGTGCGCCCAGCGCATCGCGCAGGAAGGCGACGTCGCGGTACAGCGTCGCGCGCGAACAACCCAGTTCGTCGCGCAGCCCTTGCTGGCTGACCGGGTGCCGCGAAGCCTTGAAGATGCGGTGCAGGGTTAGGATGCGCTCGTAGCGGTCCATGGCGGGCAACACTCGTGAGCAATGCGGGAAAGCATGACCGGACGCGGATGCGGCGGCAAGCATCGCGCCGCATCGGCTAACATCGCGTTTGCTAGTCAATCCACGGCGCCGGATCCCGGCCAATCCCTGGACCGGATGACGAACCACCTTTGCGCATGCCGCACAAGAACCTCAAATACAACGAACCGACCGGCGATGAAGTCAAGGCCACGACCTGCTACATGTGCGCGTGCAGGTGTGGAATACGCGTGCATCTGAAAGACGGCCGGGTCCGCTACATCGACGGCAACCCGAAACACCCGGTCAACCGCGGCGTGATCTGCGCCAAAGGCTCGTCCGGGATCATGCAGCATTACTCGCCGGCGCGGTTGCGCAAGCCGTTGCTGAGGGTCGGCGAGCGTGGCGAACGCAGGTTCCGCGAAATCGAATGGGACGAGGCGCTGGGCATCGCGGCGAAATGGCTGGGCGACATCCGCGCGCGCAATCCGGATGAACTCGCGTTCTTCACCGGCCGCGACCAGTCGCAGGCGCTGACCGGCTGGTGGGCGCAGCAGTTCGGCACGATCAACTACGCCGCGCACGGCGGGTTCTGCTCGGTGAACATGGCCGCGGCCGGCATGTACACCTTCGGCGGATCGTTCTGGGAGTTCGGCGAACCCGACTGGGAACGCACGAAATACCTGATGCTCTGGGGCGTGGCCGAAGACCACGACTCCAATCCGATCAAGCTCGGCCTCGGCAAGCTGAAGGCGCGCGGCGCCAAGATCGTCGTCGTCAACCCGGTGCGTTCGGGCTACGGTGCGATCGCCGACGAATGGATCGCGATCAATCCCGGCACCGACGGCTTGCTGGCCGGCGCGCTGATCCACGAATTGCTGATCCACGATCGGGTGGATTTCGAATATCTGGTGCGCTACACCAACGCGCATCATCTGGTGATCCGCGCGCCGGGGTCGCCCGATGATGGATTGATCGCGCGCGACGCGCAGGGCAAACCGCTGTGCGCCGTGCGGGAGCTCGCGCAAGACCCGAACCCTCACCCCAACCCCTCTCCCGGCGAGAGAGGGGCTTTTTCCCTTCTTCCTTCGGGAGAAGGTGCCCGAAGGGCGGATGAGGGTTCGGGATCGACCTGCCGTGTCGTACTCGCCGATGCAGCCGGTATCTCACCGATGGTGGTAGGCGAATACACCCTGCCCGACGGCCGGCGTGCGGTGCCGGCGTTCCAATTGCTGGCAGAGCGTTTTCTTTCCGGCGAGTACGACCCGGAGAATGTGGCGGAGCGCTGTGGCGTGGAAGCAGCCACGATCCGCCGCCTCGCCGCCGAACTCGCGCGCACCGCGTTCGACGAGGCGATCGAGTTGCCGATCGCGTGGACCGACACGCTCGGCCGCGCGCACGAAAAAATGATCGGCCGTCCGGTGTCGATGCACGCGATGCGCGGCATCGCCGCGCACAGCAATGGCTTCCATACCTGCCGCACGATCCACGCCTTGCAGATGCTGCTGGGCGCGATCGACACGCCGGGCAGTTTCCGTTACCAGCCGCCATACCCGAAGTCCGCGCCGCCGGCCAACAGGCCGGCTACCGCGCGCAAACCGGACGGTACGCTCAACGGCAATCCGCTGGGTTATCCGGTTTCGCCCGACGACCTGCTGGTGGACGAAAACGGCGCGCCGCGACGCATCGACCACGCGTTCTCCTGGGCCTATCCGCTGGCCGCGCACGGCATGTTGCAGTCGGTGATCCGCAACGCCGTCAACGGCGATCCGTACAGGATCGATACGCTGTTCCTGTTCATGGCGAACATGGGATGGAATTCGGCGATGGATACCGCGCACACGCGACAGCTCTTGTGCGAGCGCGACGCCAATGGCGAATACAGGATCCCGCGCATCATCTACGCGGACGCCTACGATTCGGAAACGGTGGCATTCGCCGACCTGGTATTGCCGGACACCACGTACCTCGAACGCCACGACTGCATCAGCCTGCTTGACCGCCCGATTTCCGATGCCGATGCCGCGGCGGACGCGATCCGCGTTCCGGTGACCCAACCTGGTGTCGACAAAGATGGCCGCGACGTGCGCCCGTTCCAGGATGTGCTGCTGGAACTCGGCGTGCGCCTGAAGTTGCCGAACCTGATCGACGAAAACGGAAACGCGAAGTACCGCGACTATGCCGACTACATCGTGCGCCACGAACGCGCCCCGGGTGTCGGCTTGCTGGCCGGCTGGCGGGGCGCAGAAGGCTCGCAATCCGGCAAGGGCACGCCGAATCCGGATCAATTGCAACGCTATCGCGAACACGGGTGCCATTTCGAAGCACACGTGCCGCCTTCGGGCGCGTACTACCGCTTCGCCAATCGCGATTACCTGCAATGGGCGCAGGCGATGGGCTTCGTCGGCTCGACCGGGCCGATCACCTTGCAGTTGTATTGCGAAACGCTGCAACGCTTCCGGCTGGCGGCGCAGGGACACGGGCTGTTGCAGCCGCCGGAACGCGAGCGAGCGCGCGTGGAGAGGTTCTTTGATCCGATCCCGATGCATTACGAATCGTCCGCCGATAAAGACGGTGAGCCCGGGGGATATCCGCTCTCGGCCATCACCCAGCGCCCCATGTTCATGTACCACTCCTGGGGTTCGCAGAACCGCTGGCTGCGGCAGATCGCCGCGCGCAATTGTCTCTACGTGCATCCGCACACGCTGGCCGAACATGGCATCGAGGATGGCGATTGGGCGTGGATCGCATCGCCGCGCGGGCGCATCCGCGTGCAAGTGGGCGCGCACTCGGCGACCGCGCCGGGTACGGTCTGGACCTGGAATGCGGTGGGCAAGAAACGCGGCGCCTGGAAACTCGGCACCCAGGCACCGGAATTCGTGGACGGGTTCCTCCTGAACGACCTGATCGGCGAGCGCGATGCCACCGGCGGGTACAGCAATGCCGATCCGGTGACCGGCCAGGCCGCCTGGTTCGATCTCAAGGTCCGTCTGGAGCCCGATCCGCGGCCGCGGGAGCCGGGTCACCGCGTCGAGTTGCACGAACCGCCGCGGGGCCGCCAGAATGTCGGAAACGCCGCTTGAGCCGCGACCGGTTTCCCGCCGGTAGAGGCTTTGCGCGCGCACCGTCTTGCCGGGGAATGCGGGCACATGTGCAAAGGCTGGCGCTCGATCTGCGCGTTGCGCGCGGAGGGCTTTGAATGACCTGGCAGGCGTGGGCCACCGCCGCGATCATCGTTTTCGCGGTGGCGTTGTTCGCCAGCGAGCGCGTGCGCATCGACATCGTTGCGCTGATTTCGCTCGGCCTGCTGATGGTGCTGCGGATCGTCACGCCGGAGGAAGCGCTGTCCGGCTTCAGCAACGAGGCCACGGTGACGGTGGCGGCGATGTTCGCGCTGTCGATGGGCATCGAGCGTTCGGGCGCGCTGGATCCGCTGATCCGCCTGCTCTCGCGCATCAGGAAACCCTGGTTGCTGACGCTGGGGATGATGCTCGCGATCGCGCCGCTCGGGGCCTTCATCAAGAACGTGGCGCTGGTCGCGACTTTCGTGCCGCTGGCGCTGCGGGTGTGCGCGCGCACCAGCACCTCGCCCGCGCGCGTGCTGATGCCGATGGCCTACGCGGCGCAGATGGGCGGCGTGTGCACGCTGATCGGCACCTCGTCCAACCTGTTGACCGACACGCTCGCGCAAAAACACGGGCTGGCGCCGCTGGGCGTGTTCGAATTCACCAAGCTCGGCGTGCTGCTGGCGATCGCCGGGATCGTCTACCTGATGGTGATCGGGCGTTGGCTGTTGCCGCGCCACATAGACGCCGAAGCGCCGGACGTGATGCAGGTCGGCAAGTACGTCACCGAACTGAAGGTGATGTCCGATTCCGAGCTGGTCGGCCAGACCATCGCCGAGGCCGGGCTGGGCGAGAAGCACGGCGTGTATCCGCTGGAGCTGCTCCGCGGCGAGGAGCACGTGTGGTCGCCGCGCACGCAGAAGCTGCAGGTCGGCGACGTGCTGTTGATGCGCGGCGACTGGGAGGCCCTCGAGGAGTTCCGCAAGCAGAGCAAGCTGGAGATCGACCCGGAATTCAAGCACAGCCGCGACGACGGCAAGGCGCGCGTGCTGCTGGAAATCATGGTGACGCCCGCAAGCCCGATCGAAGGGCGCACGCTGCGGGAGATCGACCTGCAATCGCGCTACGACGCCACCGTGCTGGCGATCCATCGCCGTGGCCGCGTGCTGCGCGAGAAGATGAGCCGGATCGGCCTGGAAACCGGCGACGTGCTGATGCTGCTGGTGCCGGAAACCGCCACCAGCAAGGTGCGCGCGGACGATCGCTTCATCGTCCTCAACGAGCGCTACGACGCGCGGCGCCCGGCCTACAAGGCGATCGTCGCGGTCGGCATCATGCTGGCGGTGGTGGTCGTCTCCGGCCTGCGCTGGCTGCCGATCCCGATCGCGGCGATCTGCGGCGTGGTGGCGATGGCGCTGACGCGCTGCTTCGGGCGCAAGGACGTGTACGAAGCGATGGACTGGAAGATCATCATCCTGCTCGGCGCGATCCTGCCGTTGGGGATCGCGATCGAGAAAACCGGATTGTCGAAGTATGTGGTCGAAGGCGGCATGTCGTTGGTCGGCAGCCACGGGCCGCTCGCCGCGCTGCTGATGGTGTATCTGCTGACGGCTCTGCTGACCGAGCTGATGGGGCACAACCCTTCCGTGGTATTGATGATCGGCATCGCGATCAGCGTGGCGCACGTGATGCACGTCGATCCGCATCCGTTCGTGGTGGCGGTGGCGTTCGCCGCCGCGACTTCGTTCGCGACGCCGGTCGGATACCCGACCAACACCATGGTCTACTATGCGGGCGGCTACCGCTTCACCGACTTCATGAAGGTCGGCATTCCGTTGATCGGGCTGTTCTGCGCGTTGTCGATGTTGTTGATCCCGAAGTTCTGGCCGTTCTAGGGCCTGCTAACGCCAAGCCAAGTGGTCGCGCCGTCGGCCCTTTGCCTGCAGGGCAAGGAAGAGTGAGGAAGATGTATGTCGATACATGGACGAACGATCACGCAGCCATGCGGGCAAAGGGCCACGGTCCTTCGGATTGCTCCGCAGCGGCCGCCATACTGCGGCGCGCGCCTCGGCCATAGAGTGACTATGGCGCTGCGGCGCGCGACCTTGTCTGGCAACCGCTGCGGAAGCAACGCGGCTCATTTGGCCTGGCGTTAACAGGCCCGAAATGACCGCGCTTCCTCCGCCATCGAAAAAGAAGCTCGGCCTGGTGATCGATCTGGACATTTGCGTGGGCTGCCACGCCTGCGCGGTGGCGTGCAAGGAGTGGAACGACGGCGGCCAGTTCGGACCGCTGCCGGACAGCGATCCCTACGGCTCGGAACCGCATGGCGTATGGTTCAACCGGGTGCATGCGTATGAAGTGGCGCCGCACGAGAACGTGGCGACCACGCAGATGGTGCATTTTCCGCGCTCGTGCCTGCATTGCGAGACGCCGGATTGCGTGACGGTCTGTCCCACCGGCGCGAGCTACAAGCGCGCCGAGGACGGCATCGTGCTGGTGGACGAGGACAAGTGCATCGGCTGCCAGTTGTGCGCCTGGGCTTGTCCCTACGGTGCGCGCGAGATTTCGCTTCAACGTCCGCACAAGCAGGCGGATGGCCGTCCGGACAAAGGCGGCACGATGCAGAAGTGCACGCTTTGCGTGGACCGCATCTACAACGAAACGCTGGACGAGGCCGACCGCCAGCCGGCCTGCGTGATGGCCTGCCCCACGCGCGCGCGGCATTTCGGCGACCTGGGCGATCCGGAATCCGGAATTTCGCAACTGGTCTCGCAACGCGGCGGCTACGCGCTGATGCCGGAATTCGGCTACCAGCCCGTCAACAGATACCTGCCGCCGCGGCCGCGGCGCGACGGTTCGCACGTGACTGCCGATCCGACTCGGGAAGAAACCGTCGATCCTTCGCAACTGCCGCCGTTGCTCAGATGGATGGATCGCGTGCTGTCGCGATGAGCGCAAACGGGAACGAGCGAACTTGAAACCCGCGCTGTCGGTGATCTTTTTCACGGTACTCTCGGGCGCGGGCTTCGGATTGTGGGCGCTGCTGGGTGGCGCACTGGCGCTCGGCGTGTACCCGCCCGGGCGCGGCAACGTGCTGGCGCCGCTCGCGATCGGTTTCGCGTTCGCCAGCGCCGGATTGTTGTCCTCCACGCTGCACCTCGGCCGGCCCGCGCGCGCGTGGCGCGCGTTCTCGCAATGGGATTCCTCATGGCTGTCGCGCGAAGGACTGGCATCGATGGCCACGTATCTGCCGATGTTCGCGGTGGCGGGACTCGTGCGCGGCGAGCATCGGTTCATCCCGACGCGCATCGCCGCTGCGCTGCTGTGCGCGTGCGCGCTGGCCACGCTGTTCTGCACCGCGCGCATCTATACCTCGCTGAAACCGATCGCCGCCTGGCGCGATGCGCGCGTGTTGCCTTCCTACCTCCTGCTCGGCCTGTGGTCCGGCGGTTTGTGGCTGTGGGCGTATCTCGCGTTCAACCCCGGCCTGCTGGCATTTCCGTTTGCGCTGGGACTGCTGCTCGTCGCGATGACCGCGGCGGGCCTGAAACTCGGCTACTGGAAACGCATCGACCTGCTGCGCGGCAACGATACCGGCCACGCGACCGGCCTGGATCGAATCGGCGCGGTACGGGCTTTCGACGGGCCGAGCACCGAGGAAACATACCTCACGCGCGAAATGGCATTCGTGCTGGCGCGCAAGCACGCGCGCAGGTTGCGCGGCCTGGCCCTGACTCTTTTCTTCGTCGCGCCCGCGCTGCTGCTGGTCGCGGCGCTGGTCCGGCCCGTTGCGCAGCGCGGGTGCGCGACCGCCGCGGCGGTGTCGTGCATCGCCGGCCTGTTCGTCGAACGCTGGCTGTTCTTCGCGCAGGCCAGGCACGCTGTCGCGTCATTTTTTGCGATCGCCCCTGGTCGCGAAGATCAAAAAGCGGCCCTCAATGGCCGCACCTTCAAATAACGGCGCGCCTCAGGAACGTTTCGGGATTCCCCGGCGAACTTTCGCGTCCTCCTCCTGTCAAAAAGTTTTCGTGACAAGAACATGGAGGAGGCCAGATGCCACCCATCCGCCACACGCTGGTTATCGCAATGGCCGCGCTGGCGCTGCCGCTCCTTGCGCAGGCCGCCGAAAATGGCGCGCAGGATTCCGACACGTCGCCGCAGGCGTGGTCGGGCAGCGGTGAACTGGGGTTCGCCGCCGCGCGCGGCAACACGCATTCGGAAAACCTGGACGCCAAGTTGAAACTCGGCTACCAGGACGATACCTGGAAGGACGACTTCTTCCTGAGCGCGTTGCGCGCGAAGGGCGAGGTGAAGACGCCGACCGTGGTGGACGGCGTGACCACCGGCTACGCGACCAGCTACGACACCACCGCCAATCGCCTGGAAGCCGGCGCTTCCACGGGCTACAAGTTCAATCCGCGCAGCTACGTGGTGGGCGCGTTGCGCTACGACCACGACGATTTCGCCGCCAATCGCTGGGAGCAGGTGGCATCGCTCGGCTTCGGCTACATCGCGCTGAAGGATTCGCGCAACGAGCTGTCGTTCGAGGTCGGCCCAGGCTACAAGCGTTACCGTCCGCAAGATTACACCGTGGTCGACGCGACCACCACGCCGCCGACGGTGACGCAGGTGCATCCGGACGCCGAGAACGAGGCGATCGGCCGTGGCCTGGTGAACTACAAGCGGCGCATCACCGACAATACCCAGTTCGAAGACACGATGCTGGCCGAAGCCGGCGCGCAGAACAAGTTCTACCAGAACGACGCCGCGCTGGCGGTCAGCATGACCAAGGCGCTGGCGCTGAAGGTCGGTTACCAGACGCGCTACAACAGCAGCATCACGCCCGGCACGCAGCACTCGGACCAGTTGTTCACGACCAATCTGGTGTACAACTTCACCGGCAAGTGAGCCGGTAGCCGGGAAGAGACAACCGGAAAGCTAATGTTCCTGCTCTCCGGCTTCCGGTTCCCGGCTTCCGGCTTCCCGCTTCTTCAGCAGCGCCTCGCCGCCCTGGTCGCGCAGCGCGCGCGCGACGTCGCCGCCCAGCTTGCGCGGATCCTCGCCGCGCGCGTCCGCACGCACTACGTGGCCGTCGCGCGCGTCGCCCAGCAATCCGTACAGATGCAAGGCACCGCCTTCGGGCGCGCACCACGCTCCCAGCGGCAGCGTGCAGTCGCCACCCAACGCGGCATTGAGCGCGCGTTCCGCGGCAGTGGTGCGGCGCGCCCGCGCATCGTCCAATGTGGAAATGAATTCGGTGATACGGGCATCGTCCGCGCGCGTTTCCACAGCGATCGCGCCCTGGCCCGGCGCGGGCAACCAGCCGGGCGGCGCGAGACGCGCGCGGATGCGCTGCGTCAAGCCCAGTCGCTGCAAACCCGCGGCCGCCAGCACGATCGCCGCGTAATCGCCCGCATCGAGTTTCGACAGCCGCGTGCCGACATTGCCGCGCAGGTCGGCGATCTCCAGATCGGGACGCACCGCGCGCACCTGCGCCGCGCGGCGCAGCGATGACGTGCCCACGCGCGCGCCCTGCGGCAAATCCTGCAATGAAGCGAACCCATTGCTGACGAAGGCGTCGGCCATGTCGCCGCGTTCGAGCACCGCGCCGATCGCGAAGCCCGGCTCCAGTGCAGCCGGCATGTCCTTCAGCGAATGCACGGCGATGTCGGCCTCGTCATTGGCCAGCGCGATCTCCAGTTCCTTGAGGAACAGGCCCTTGCCGCCTATCGCGTTGAGCGATCGATCCAGTACCTCGTCGCCGCGCGTGGACAGCGGCACCAGTTCCACCCTCGACCCAGGATGCGCCGCGCGCAAGCGCGCCGCGACGTGCTCGGCCTGCCACAGTGCGAGCGGGCTCTTTCGGGTGGCGATGCGGAGAAACATGCGAATGGCAAGTGAAGTGGTAAGTGGCAAGTGGCAAGTGGTCAAGCATCGCATGTTTCGACCCGCCACCCACAACCCGCTAGTCACCCTTCAACCACTTCCTCACCGCCGGCAGGTTGCGCCGGCTGATCTCCGGCGCATCGGGCGTCCCCGCTATCAACGCGTGAATTTCGCCCTGCGCGTCGCGCTGCAGGCCCAGCAGCCGCGCGGCGTTCACCAGGCAGTTGCGGTGGATGCGCACGAAGCGCTGCGGAAACGCGGCCTCGATGCTCTTGAGCGAATCCTCGAGCAGCACGCTGTCGCCCTCGCGGTGCACGGACACGTATTTTTCGTCGGCGGTGAGATAGAACACGTCTTCCAGCGGGATTCGCAACACCGTGCCGCGCACGCGTGCGGTCAGCGTTTCACGTGGCGCCGCGTGCGTGCGCGAACGCAGCGCTTGCGCGCGAGCCAGGGCCTCGCGCAGGCGATCGATGCGCACCGGCTTCAACAGGTAATCCGCGGCGCGCAACTCGTAGGCGCTGAGCGCGTGCGCGTCGTACGCGGTGCAGAACACCAGTTGCGGCGGTTGCGGCAGCGATTGCAGCCGGCGCGCCAGCGCCAGGCCGTCCATGCCGGGCATGGCGATGTCGGCCAGCAGCACGTCGGGCTTCAGTGAAATACAGGCGCCGAGCGCTGCTTCGCCGTCGCCGACGCTGCCGACCACTTCCACGTCCCCGCACTCGGCGAGCAGCGCGGAAAGCCGCGTGCGCGCCAGCGGTTCGTCGTCTGCGATCAGGATGCGCATGTCATGGGAGGCTGGTCTCGGGCAGGCGCACGACCGCGCGATAGCGGCCGTCCGCGATCGATGTTTCGAGGCTCGCCCGTCCGCCGAAATGATAGGCGATGCGGCGGCGCACGTTGTCCTGCGCGTGGCCGTTGCGTTTCACCGCCGCGTCGTCGGAAACGGGGTTGTCGATTTCGATTTCGACGGCGCCGTTGCCGCGCCTGCCGCGGATGCACACCACTCCGCCTCCGCGCAACGGCTGGATGCCGTGGTACACCGCGTTTTCCACCAGTGGCTGCAACAGCAGGGGCGGTACCTCGAGCGACAACGGCAGGTCGTCCAGATCGCGTTCCACGCGCAATCGATCCCCCAGGCGCAGTTGTTCGATGGCGAGATAGCGATCGGCCAGCGCCAATTCCTCACCCAGCGTACTGGTGCGCTGGTCTTCGCCCAGCGCTGCGCGGAACAGTTCGGTCAGGTCCTCCACCGTGCGCTCGGCCGCGGCGGGATCCACGCGCACCAGCGCGGCGACCGTGTTCATGCTGTTGAACAGGAAGTGCGGGCGGATGCGCGCCTGCAGGGCCTCGAACTGCGCGCGCGCCACCGCGGCCAGCCGCGCGCGCCATTCGGCCAGCACGTAGAAGTAACGCAACAGCGCCGCGCCCAGCAGCGCGGCCAATGCGGCGTTGCCCAGCACGAACCGCGCGAACGAAAAGGGCGTCAATCCCAGTCCCAGTTCGTGGTCGAGCCACGCAACCAGCGCGCTGGCGATGGCCACGATCGTGACCAGCGCGATGCAGGTAAGCATGTAACCGGTACGCGTCGGCCAGCGCGCCAGCAGCGGCGCGAGTTTGCACAGCATCAGCGCGCACAGCAGGCCCAGCCACACCGCGAACGCGGAGGCCGTGGAGAAAGCGCGAAAGCTCATGCCCGAGTCGGGGACCAGCGCGGCGATCACGACCACCAGTTCGGCGACCACGATCAGGGCGAACACCGCCGGCAGGCCGCAGAACTGCGGCAGCGCCACGGTTTCGCCACGTGCTTCGTTTGCGCGTTCGGGCATGTCCCCTTCTCCCGGGCGCAGTATGCCGCGTCAGCCCACGAAACGCTCCGTGAGCCAGTCGGCAAGATCGTAGATTTCCTGCGGGCAAACCTGGTGCGCCATCGGATAGGTGTGCCATTCGAGCGGATGGCCGAAGCCGCGCAACGTTTCGCGCGAGATCTCTCCCAGCCGCAACGGCACCACCGGGTCGAAGCTGCCGTGCGCCATGAAGACCGGAAGTCGCGCGTTGGCGGAATGGCGTTCCGCCGCGCTGATTTCCGCGATCGGCAGGTAGGTCGAAAGCGCGATGGCGCCGCCCAGGCGTTCGGCATGCCGCAACCCCGTCGCCAACGCGACCGCGCCACCCTGCGAAAAGCCGGCGAGGATCACGCGCTCCGAAGGCACTCCACGCCCCGCTTCCCGCGCGATCAGTTGCTCGACCTGCGCGACCGACGCACGCACGCCGGCTTCGTCCTGCCGCTGCGACAAGTCGAAGCCGGCAATGTCGTACCAGGCACGCATCAGCATGCCGTTGTTGACGGTGACAGGCCGCACCGGCGCGTGCGGGAACACGAACCGCAGCGGCGGCCAGTCCGAGTGCACCAGCTGCGGCACGATCGGCGCGAAATCGTTGCCGTCGGCACCGAGGCCGTGCAGCCAGATGATGCTGTGGGTCGGGTTGGGCGCGGTCTGGCGTTCGATGCAATCGAGCATGGGGATTCGGGACTCGGAATTCGGGAAGGGTAACAACAACTCGCCGTTCCGGGGCCGCCGCGGCGTCATTGCGGCGGAACCCGGAGTCCAGCTTTGCCGGGAAAGCCGGATTCCGGATCGCCGCTACGCGGAGGCCGGAACGACGAGGGAATCACGACTTCCGGCCCGTTGCCGCCCGCACTCGGCCGGATATCCTGCGTTTTTTGCCCGGAGCCCCCCATGCACCGCACCGCCATCGCCGGCCTGGCTTTCATGCTCGTAGTTGCGGCCGCGCGCGCCGCACCGCGGGACGGCGCGCTTGCCGCATCTTCATCGGGAGCCATCACGCTGGCGCAGATCATGGCCGATCCGGACTGGATCGGACCGCCGGTGGAAACGCCCTACTGGAGCGTGGATTCGCGCAGCGTGTACTACCAGCTGAAGCGCGCGGGTTCGGAAATCCGCGACCTCTATCGCGTGGACGCTGCGGGCGGGGCAGGCACCAAACTCGACGATGCGCAACTGGCGCAGGCCGACGGCGATCCGGTATTCGATCGCGCGCACGCGCACGCCGCGTTCCTCCGCCACGACGACGTGTACGTGCGCGACATGGCCGGCGGCAACACGCGCCAGCTCACACTCGACGGCTCGCCCAAGAGCGGCTTGCAGTTTTCCTCCGACGGAGAGGTCCTGAGCTGGTTGCAGGGTGACGACTGGATGATCTTCCGCAACGGCGTGGTTTCGAGGGCCGCCACGCTGAAGACCGAAGACGACCCGGAGCGGAAAAAGCCAGACGACTACGAACGCGAACAACTGCGGTTGTTCTCCACCCTGCGCGAGCTCGAAGCCGACAAGGATGCGCAGCGCGACCGCATGCGCGCGCTGGATGCAGCGGACGCCAGCCGCGCGTCTGCGCCTTTCTACGTCGGTGATGACGTGGCGATCGAGGGCACGTCGCTTTCGCCCAACGGCAAATGGCTGCTGGTGGTCACGCGGCCCAAATCGTTCAAGGCGGGCGACGCCGACAAGATCGCCCACTACGTCACCGATTCGGGCTACGTGAACATAGAGGATTCGCGCACGCTTGTCGGACGCAACCCGCCCGCTTCGCAATCGCTGTTGTTGCTGGACTTGCGCGCGCACAAGTCGTATCCGCTGTCGCTCGATGGCGTTCCCGGCATACATGACGACCCCTTGAAGGCGTTGCGCGACAAGGTGGTCGCGGCGTTGAAGAAGGACGGACACGAAGACGAAGCGAAGCAATTGCAGGCGCCGAAAACTCGGCCGGTGCAGGTGGTCAACGTCGGCATGAATGCCGAAGGCCCGCCGGGGATCGCCTGGAGCGACGACGGCAACAACATCGCGCTGGAGCTGCGCGCCAACGACAACAAGGATCGCTGGGTCGAGACGATCGACTTCGCGGATCACAAGCTGCTGACGCAGGATCGCCTCACCGATCCGGCCTGGATCAACTGGAACTTCAACGAACTCGGCTGGCTGCACGACGGCCGCACGCTGTGGTTCGAATCGGAACGCTCCGGCTGGGCGCAGTTGTACGTGAAGCCGCTGGACGGCAAGGCACGCGCGCTCACCGCCACCGGTTACGAAGTCTCGCGTCCGGAACTCTCGCCCGACGGCAAGTGGTTCTACCTGCGCGCCAACAAGCAGGCGCCGTACGCCTACGACGTCTATCGCCTGCCGGTGGACGGCGGCGAGTTGCAGCAGGTGACGCACTACGAAGGCATGGACGATTTCGACCTGTCGCCGGATGGAACGAAGTTGCTGGTGTTGCACTCGAGCGCCTACGTGCCGCCGCAGCTCGCCGTGGCAAACGCGGATGGCTCCGACGCGCGCGATCTCACCGACACGCGCACCGCGCAATACAAGGCGATCCGCTGGACCGATCCGCAATTCGTGCAGGTGCCGAGCAGCCACGGCGAGTTCCGCATCTGGGCGAAGTACTACGAGCCTGCCGACTATGACTCTTCGCACAAGCACCCCGCCGTGATCTTCGTGCACGGCGCGGGTTACCTGCAGGACGTTTCAAAAAACTGGTCGTACTACTTCCGCGAGCAGATGTTCAACAACCTGCTGCTGCAGGAAGGCTACGTGGTGATCGACATGGATTACCGCGCTTCCGAAGGCTATGGCCGCGACTGGCGCGACGCGATCTACCGGCACATGGGCCATCCGGAACTGGAGGACCTGCTGGACGGCAAGGCGTGGCTGGTGAAGAACCACTCGGTCGGCCCGAAGCGCGTCGGGATTTACGGCGGTTCCTACGGCGGCTTCATGACCGAGATGGCGCTGCTGCGTGCGCCTGGCGAATTCGCCGCCGGCGCCGCGTTGCGGCCGGTCAGCGACTGGATGCTCTACAACGACGGCTACACCTCCGACATCCTCGACGATCCGCAGATCGATCCGGCGGCGTACGAGACTTCGTCGCCGATCGAGTTCGCGCAGAACCTGAAGGATCCTTTGCTGATCGAGCACGGGCTGATCGATGACAACGTGCTTGCGCAGGATTCGATCCGGCTTTACCAGAAATTCATCGAGCTGCACAAGGACAACTTCTGGATATCACTGTATCCGATGGAACGCCACGGCTTCGAGCACGCCGATTCCTGGTACGACGAGTACCGTCGGATACACGATTTGTTTTCGACATACGTGAAGTGAACGCAAGAGCCTGCCCGGACCGGATCCGGGGATGGCGTCATCCCGTGCAGCACAGGGACGTGCGGTGGCACGGGACCCGGTGAGGAACGCGTTCCCGCCCGGATAAGCTGCCTTTAACGTTGAAGGGCGTATGTTCGGGACGTAGCAGGCACTCAAGGGGGTGCGCCATGAACCTGAAGCTTTTCCTGCTGGCCGCGAGCCTGCTCGCCTTGGGCGGTTGTGTCGCGCCCGGATACGACTACGTACGACCGGGATACTCGGGCAGCGCGGGATATTACGACGGCGGGTACTACACCGGCGGCTACTACGACGGCGGTGGCTACTACTCCGATTACTACGACGGCTGCTGCTATCCGGGTGGCGTCAGCATCGGTGTCGGCGTGGGCTACGGTTATCCCGGCTACTACGCCTGGGGAAACTATCCCTACAACTACTATGGCTACAACGGGTACTACTACAACGGCTACTACCACGGACACGGGCACCACCATCACCATGGGGACCACGACGAGGACGATCACCACCACGGCGACCAGGCCGGAGATCATCACGATCACCATTGGGACGAGAGCGCCCAGGACGACATCCACGACCGCTACCATCGCACGGGCGACCGCTTCGATGCGGGCGTGCAGCAGTGGCCGCATGCGCAATCGCGCGCACCGGTTCGCGCTCCAGGCCCGGCATGGACCGATGTGACACGACCGGAGCCCTCATACCCGCAGCCGCAGTCGTTTTCCCAGCATGTCGCGCCGCACGCCAGCTCCCATCCGGATTCCGGCGCCGCGATGCACCGGCCGGAATCACCGCCGCAGGGCTGGACGCCACCGCGCAGCAGCAGCAAGCCGAAAACGCAGCAATTTTGAAATCGGGAGCTGCTGCGCCAGGTGCTGCGGGAGCCGGATCAGACGCGCCCCACCACCGGGATCAGCGCGCCGGTAATTGCCGAAGCCCGGTCGGAAACCAGAAACAGAATCACGTCGGCGAGTTGCTGCGGTGTTACCCATTTGCCGAAGTCGGCCTTGGGCATGTCTTTCCGATTCGGCGACGTATCGATGATTGAAGGCAGCACGGCGTTGACGGTAATGTCGCGTTCCTTCAGCTCCTCGGCCAGCGCTTCGGTGAAGCGCATTACCCCGGATTTCGAGGCGGTGTACGCGCCCACGCCTGCACCGGCCTTCAACGCGGAATTCGCACCGATGTTGACGATGCGCCCGCCGCGTTCAAGATGCGCGAGCGCGGCCTGCGATGCCGCGACCGCCGTACGCAGGTTGATGCGGTAGAGCAGGTCCCAAGTCTCAAGCTTGCCGTCGGCCACCGTTTCCCAGCGGAAGGTGCCGGCGATGTTGACCAGCGCATCCAGTCCGCCGAGCGCCTTTGCGGCGGCATCGATCGTCTGTTTCGAGGCAGCGTCATCGGCCAGATCCACGCCGCCGAAGCGATGCGCCTTGCCGAGATCGATGCCTGCGGGCGGCGCGTCGGCGCGATCCACCGCGGCGACCTTCGCGCCGGCTTGCAGCGCGGCCTGCACGACCGCCGCACCCAGCGTGCCGAACGCGCCGGTGACGATGATGCGCTTGTTGTTCAAGCCCATGGAAACTCTCCTCTCAAGCGGTCCTTTCCCCTTTGGGGAGGGGGAGACGAGCGCGCAGCGCGAGTGCTGAGGGGAGCATAGCTACATCATGTGTTCAATGAAATTCGCCCACGGTTCCCCCGGTCTGCGTTCGGAGTAAGCTCGCAACAGCGGGGACGCTAGAGACATATGGCAGACGACACGGCAACCATGGACGACGCGCAAGGCGGCATCCGCCCGCCGCCGCGCGTCGACGATCGCATCCGCGTGATCCATCGCCATCGCCTGCCGGTGCGGATCATGCACTGGATCAACGCGATCTGCCTGCTGGTGCTGCTGGGCAGCGGCCTGCAGATCTTCAATGCGCACCCCGCGCTGTACTGGGGCCAGAAGTCGACTTTCGACAAACCGTGGCTGGCGATGGGCGCACGGCGGGATGCGCACGGGCAGTGGCGCGGCGTCACCAC
>Ga0207707_10000803_pt1 | contig 30736 bp, 22 predicted proteins | sample KBSC83BmetaG_FD_184336 | JGI IMG/M metagenome (GOLD analysis project Ga0207707, IMG submission 184336) | Corn rhizosphere microbial communities from Kellogg Biological Station, Michigan, USA - KBS C8-3B metaG (SPAdes) (version 2) | ecosystem: Host-associated > Plants > Roots > Rhizosphere ... | reverse complement strand
TCCGCGTGTCATCGTCGGGCCCCGTTCACGGAATTTTGTATCCCATCTCTTTAGCCACTTCGGTGGCGAGCCGATCGTCGGCGATGTCGTTAAACGCGACTTTGCGGTCGACGTGGCGGCCCTGGGATTGAATCGCCTTGACGAGAATATCCATGCCGGTGCGACTGGGGATTCCCGTCGGGTTGAGCGTGGTCAGGAACTGATCGTAGGTTTCGCTGGCATCTTCGCGGCTCATTTTGAGCAGCTTGACGATCAGGTCGAGGGTCTTCGGCTTCGATTTCCTGATTTCGTCCTTCGCCTGTTGCAGCGAGCGGATCACGCGTTTGGTTTCCGGCGGCCGCTCTTGAATGGTTTTTAACAACGTGGTCAATCCGCCGCCGGGCATTTCGACCATGGCGCCAACATCGAGAACTTTGTAAAAGCCTTTTCTTTGCGCGCCGAACGTCACCGGCGGCGACAGCAGCGCAGCATCGACGTAGCCGGCTTCCAGTGAAATGAGCTGTTGAATCTGCTGCCCGCCGATCGAAACCAGAACGAAGTCCTTGGGATTCATGCCGAGTTTTTCCAGCGCCATCAGAAAGGCCACGTGCACGGTGCCGCCCAGGCCGGTGATGGCGATTTTTTTCCCTTTCAAGCTTTCGAGAGTTTTGAGCTGCGGCTTTGCCATCAGCCAGTAGGAAATCCGGTCGGAGGAAAACCAGATGGCGCGCGTGGCAAAGCCGCTCATGGTGGCATTGACCGACGCCGGGCCGACGCCGGCCTGGAAATCAATATCCCCCTGGGTCAGCGCTGCCGGCACCAGCGACGACTGCATCAGGATGACTTCCATGTCCAGGCCATTGGCGCTGAACAATCCCCAATCTTTGGCGGCCAGCAGCGGCAGCGCGGTGATGGTAAAGCCCGCGTTAGAAATCCGCAGCTTGGGTCGCCGCTCTTGCGCCTGCGCGCGCAACGACGCTGCATGAATCACGAGACAACAGCAGAACACGACCCAAAGCATTTGCCGCACAAAGTTCTTGGCCATTCGCCGTTCCTTGTATTCGCTTGTTTCCAATCTGTCTGCCGCCATTCTACTTACGTCAAATCCCGGTTGCTTGACAACCTTTTCGTTCCTTGAAACTATCCGAAAAGTTTTCGCGCGAACCACGCCATGCAAACAACCATGAGTCGCTCTCAAATCGATCCCATCACGCTTGAAGTGATCCGTCACGGTATTATTTCGATCTGCGATCAGATCGACGCCAACATGACGCGCACGGCGTTCAGTCCGTACATTTACGAATACAAAGACTATGCGGTGGGTTTCGTCGGCGCCGGCGGCGAGTTGCTGGCGCAATCGACCGGCGGCATGCCGGTGTTCGTCGCCGACTCGGTAGGCATGGCGGTCAAAGACGGTTTGGAAATCTACGGCCGTGAAAACCTGCATAAAGGCGACGTGATTGTCTGCAATCACGCGGCGGTGCAGGGACAGCATCTCAACAATACGGTCATGTATACGCCGGTTTTCGCCGGCGCGCATGGCGATGAACTGATCGGCTTTTTCTCCATCAACTGTCACTGGATCGATATCGGCGGCGGCGCCATCGGCTCGGTTTCCTATTCGTCGACGGACATCTTCATGGAGGGCTTGCAGCTTCGCTCGATCAAGCTTTTGTCCAAAGGCGAGCCCATCGAGGAAGTTTATCGGATCATCGAGAACAACACGCGCTTTCCGCTGGAGCTGCTCGGCGACATCGAAGCACAGCTCGGCGGCTGCCTCCTGGGTCGCGACTTGACCGAGGCGATGGCGGATAAATACGGCACGACGGTTTTTCTCGAAGCGCTGGCGACGATTCTCGACCAGTGCGAAGCGGCGACTCGGCAAAAAATCCGCGCGATCCCCGATGGAATTTATCGGCACGAAGCGTTTCTCGACAATGACGGCGTGCGCGACGAGAAAATTCCGATCCGGGTCAAAGTCATCGTCGCCGGCGACGAGCTGACGGTGGATTTCTCCGAAATCTCTGAGCAGGTCAAGGGCTGCATCAACTCAGGTTTTTACGGCGGCGGGCGGACCTGCGTGCGGGTGGCATTCAAATATCTGATCGCCACCGACGAGCCGGCCAACGAAGGCACTTTCCGGCCGGTGAAGATGATTCTACCCGAAGGCAAAATTATCAGCGCCGAAGCGACGGCGGCGATGGGGCTTTACAGCATTCCGTTTCCGACGGTGATTGACTGCATCATTAAAGCCCTGGAGCCGGCGTTGCCCGAGCGGGTCACCGGCGCGCACTTCGGGACATTTTCTTCGCTGAGCTTCGCCGGCAAACGCATGGACACGAGCGCGGTGTTCAAAGCCAACGACAGCGGCCACGGCGGCTGGGGCGCCTGCGCTACCCACGACGGCGCGGGGCCGTTTCGCACCATGGCGCATGGCGACACGCGCCTGATTCCCATCGAGTTGCAGGAATCCATGTATCCGTTTCGTGTCGAAGAATTTCGCCTGCGCCAGGATTCCGGCGGCGCCGGCAAATGGCGCGGTGGGCTCGGTTTCGACAAACAATACGTGCTGCTCGCGCCGTGCGATCTATGGGCCAATTTCGATCGCATCGGCTGTCCGCCGTGGGGCGTGCAGGGTGCCAAAGCCGGCAAGTCGGGCCAGGTGCTAATCTACAAGAACGGCAATGCGGAACCCGAGCTGCTTTACAAAACGGAAAATCGTCCGCTGCAAGCCGGCGATCGCGTGCGCATGTCCACCGGCGGTGGGGGCGGTTACGGCGATCCGCGCGAGCGTCCCGTCGAGCTGGTCGCGCGCGATGTGATTCGCGGCTTCGTCTCGAGCGAATCGGCGCGCGACGATTACGGCATCGTGGTCGACGGTGCCGGCAAAGCATTAAGAAGAAAGGATAAAGGTTGAAGGCAAAAGGATGAATCCGGATGGAATATTTTTATCCTTTATCCTTTTGCCTTCTTCCTTTGCGAATTTTCAATGTCCTACGCCATCGCCGTCGACATCGGCGGCACGTTCACGGATCTGGTCGCGTTCGACCATGCCACGCAAAAAGTTCTCTACGCCAAGAGCCCGACGACCTACGATAATTTAGTCGACGGCATTCTAGACTGTTTCAAGAAAGCCGGGATCAAACCGGCGGAAGCGTCGCTGGTCAATCACGGCACGACCTTGGTGATCAATTCGCTGATCCAGCGCAAGGGCGCGACCACTGCGCTGGTGACCAGTCAGGGTTTTCGCGACATTCTCGAAATTGCCCGCGGCAATCGGCCCGATCCCTTCGATCTTCATTATCAGCGCGACGAACCGCTGATTCCGCGCGAGCTGCGCCTCGAAGTGCCTGAGCGGATGGATAGCAAAGGCGAAGTCGTCACCCCGCTCGATACCGCGGCGCTGAAAAAACTCGCCGAGGAAATAAAAAAACTCGGGGTGGAATCGGTGGGAATCTTTTTCATGAATTCCTACATCAACCCGACCCACGAAGAATCCGCCGCCGATACCCTCAAAGAACTGCTGCCCGATACCTACGTGACCTTCAGCACCGATTTGACCCGCGAGTGGTACGAGTACGAGCGCTGCTCGACGGTGGCGGCCAACGCTTACGTCGGGCCGCAGGTGAGCAGGTATATTCGACAATTGGACCAGGATCTGAAGCAGCAAGGATTCCGTGGTTCGCTTTTCATGATGGGTTCCAACGGCGGCTTGCTGTCCGCCGAACGCACGTGTCGCCAACCCATTGGCCTCGTCGAGTCCGGTCCGATCGGCGGCTGCATCGGCGCCAGCGCTTACGCGGAAAAACTGGGATTTAAAAACGTCGTCGCCTTCGACATGGGCGGAACCACCGCGAAAAGCGCGCTGGTGGAAAACGGCCGCTTCTCGGTAAATTCCCTCTACTACGTCAACGGCTACGTCAAAGGCTTTCCGATCAAGTCGGCGGTGATCGATATCGTCGAAGTCGGTTCCGGCGGTGGTTCGATTGCCTGGCTCGACTCGCAAAAACGCCTTCACGTCGGCCCGCAGAGCGCAGGCTCGACGCCGGGTCCCGTGTGCTATGCTCGCGGCGGCACGGAGCCGACGGTGACCGATGCGAATTTGGTTCTCGGCCGGCTCAATCCCGGAAATTTTCTCGGCGGCGAAATGCAGCTCGATGTGAGCGCAGCGCAACGCGCGGTGGCGGAGAAGATCGCCGCACCGCTCGGCTACGCCGGCGAGAACGGCGCAATTCAAATGGCCGACGGGATCATTTCCATCGCCACGGTGATCATGGCCGGCGCGATCCGAAAAATCTCCGTCGAGCATGGGCTCGATCCGCGCGATTTCATCCTTTTCAGCTATGGCGGCGGCGGACCGCTGCACTCCTGCGCGCTGGCGCACGAGCTGTCGATTCCCACGGTCGTCATTCCACCGGAGCCGGGAAATTTCTCCGCCATCGGCATGCTGCTCGCCGACGCGCGCATCGATACATCGAAGACTTTTGTCGGCATTCTCAACGGCCAGACCGTGCCGGCCATGGCCGAAGTTTACGCAGCGATGGAAAAAGAAGCGCAGGCCTCGCTGGCGCAGGAATTCGGCACCGGCGACGTGTTCTTCGAGCATCACGCCGAGATGCGCTACCGCGGCCAGCGCCACAACATCAAAGTTCCGGTTTCGGGTTTGAAAGACGCCGAGCAAATCCGCGCCGCCTTCGAGCGCGACTACAAGCGGCGCTACGGCCACGCCGACGCCAAAGCGCCGGCGGAATTCCAGGCGTTGCATCTGTCCGCTTTCGCGCGGCTGAAGCAGCCGGAGATCGCGCGTTTGCCGCGTGCCGCGGCGAAGCCGCAGGCAGCGCAGCAGCGAAAAATCTATATCGGCAACGCTGGTGGCTGGCTCGACGCGCAGATTTATCAGCGCGATTCGCTGGCGCTGGGCTTCAGCGCCGCCGGTCCCGCGGTGATTGAAGAGTACGGCTCGACGACGGTGGTGTGGCCGGGCGATCGCTTCGAGATCGGCGGCCTACATGAAATTCGGATTCAGTGCGACAACCGTTAAATGCAGGGAAAAAGTGGGGAATGGCAATGGGTGTTTCCCGCAACGAGTCATGAACTGATTGAGCCACCCCTCAGCCCATAGAACCGGGGCGGTGATATGATCGAGCAGTTCAAGTACATCAATAACCTTGGGCGCTTCGAGACGTTCAGCGGGCGTCCAGAGACCGCGCTAAAGCCGTTCACGCTTATCTATTCCGAGAACGGCCGAGGGAAGACCACGCTCTGTGCGCTGCTGCGTTCGCTGTCAGCAGGCGACCCGGAGCCCCTCTATGCCCGAAAGCGAGTATCCGCGAAGAAAGGGCCCCACGCCGTCGTCACTGTCGATGGAGATGACCAATCCTTCGACGGCACGAAATGGAATGGGGTGGGGCCGAGGGTGCTCGTGTTCGACGATCATTTTACGGCCGCCAATGTTTGCTCTGGCTTGGAAGTTGCCGCAGGCCATCGTCAGAAGCTTCACGAGCTTGTCGTTGGCGAAGAAGGGGTACGTCTCCAGAGGCGGGTAGAAGAACTCACCGGAGAGATATCCGCCCACCAATCCGTTCTCCGGGAGAAGGCGCGGGAGATCCCGCAAGAAACACTCGGCACCTACTCGCTCGATGAGTTCTGCGCCCTCACTGAGATCGAGAATATTGACGAAGAGCTGCGGGACGCGAACAAGAGCGCATCCGTTCTCAGGGACCAAGAGAAGATCCGAACGACAGGTCAGTTCATACCTATCGCGATGCCCACGCTCACGGCTGATAAGGTACGTGAGGTACTAAGAACCGTCCTTCAGGATCTTGATGCTGCCGCACTTGCTGCGGTGTCGGCACACTTCGAGCGCCTTGGGGACCGCGGTGAGCGTTGGGTCGCCGAAGGAACCCGCTTCCCCATGGGAGAGGACTGCCCGTACTGCGGCCAAAGGACCAAGGGCATTGAGTTAGTGGGACACTATCAGCGCTATTTCTCCGATGCCTACGCGAAGCACAAGGAGAACATCGCGGAGTGCCTGAACCAACTCGGCGAGACGTTCGGCGGTGACCGGCTTGCTCGGTACCAACGCCTCGTCGAACAGGCCCGCGAGCGAAGGGCTTTTTGGGCGGGCTACATCGAAGACCTGCCGGCGTTCGATGTCGACGCCGAGAATTTGGCAAAGGCCTGGGCCGATGCACGCGACGTCCTTCTCGAGATGCTTACAGCTAAGACGAGAGCGCCTCTAGATTCCTTGAAACTCGATGCTCAGGCTGAGACGAAGCTCGCGAGCTACCTGGAAATTGCGCAACAGATGCTCGTTCTCAGCACAGCCCTGCTCGAGCAGAACGAAGCCGTTGCTGCGACGAAGGAGCACGCGACTCACGGCAATTTGGCTGCGGCGGAGGCACGGCTTTCGATTTTGAGGGCAACGAAGTGTCGATATGAACTGGCCGTGGACGCCAAGTGCACCGAGTACCGTGCGGCCAAGGCGGCGAAAGACGCGGCTGAAGTTGCCAAGGAAGCAGCTCGAACCTCACTCGACGAGCATCGAGCCAAGACCTTCGGCAAGTATCAAACCGCCATCAATAAGTTCCTGGACAGGTTCAACGCGGACTTCCAGCTCGAGGCGCTTGAGCCGTCTGATCCCCGCGGGATCCCGAGTTCCACCTATGCCATTGGTGTGAACAAAGGGAGAGTTCCCCTGTCGACCAGCAAGGTCGAGCCCTCGTTCAGCACAGCGCTCAGCGCTGGAGACAGGAGCACTCTTACTCTAGCCCTCTTCTTCGCGATGCTCAGTGAGCGCGCTTCGCTCGACGATGTCACCGTCGTGATTGATGATCCCGCATCCAGCCTGGACGACGGCCGATGCTTCGCTACAGCGCAGGAAGTACGTAAGCTGCTAGGGAAGGCCGAGCAAGTCGTCGTGCTTTCGCATGCTCGATCCTTCCTATGTCAGCTCTGGGATCGGGCCGACAAGGACACGACAGCCACGCTTGAAATCCGTGACGTAGCTGCGGACTCGTCTACGTTGCAGCCCTGGGATGCTGACGCTGCGGCGGTGACCGAGTACGACCGCCTTTACAAAACGGTCTCAGAGTACGCAGCGAGCGCCCACGGGGACTTGCAGCAGGTTGCCACCTCACTCCGGATGGTCCTGGAGGGTTATTGCCGGGTCGCCTTCGTCGAACACTTTTCGCCGCGCGAACTGCTTGGCGGTTTCATTAATGTTGCGCGCCAAGCAGAGCGAAACGGCGCGCCGGTTCTGCCGACAGAGAGGCTGCAAGAGCTCGACGATTTGCGCGAGTACGCCAACCAATTTCACCACAACACCAGCAAGACGTGGCAGGCCAACCTCGCCAATGTCAACGAGACCGCGCTTAAAGGGTATGCCGCCCGCGTTATCGATTTCGTACGAGGGCAGTAGGCAGAGAACACGTCGACTGACTGCGTGCCCGACAAGCGCATGCAGATGGACGTGGCTCCGGGCGGCTGATTTGCAAGGACATTAGGCAGCAAACAGATAGCGGCAGTAATTGTGTGACCGAACGACCAAACCGTCCAACGCTGCGGCGAAGCGCAAGATTCGGGTCGTTGCAGACATGAAACTCAGAACCGAACTTGATCTTGAAGAGGAGCACCCTATGAAATTTTACAACTCGCTGCTTGCAATCGCACTGCTGGCGGTTGTTGCCGCTGGCGGTAGGGACCGGATGGTTGTCGCCGCGGGAGCTCCACCACCCAGCATGGGTTTTTTTGTTACGAGCGCCAAGAGTAAAACCGGCAACCTGGGCGGCTTGGCGGGCGCCGATCGGACTTGCCAAACCTTGGCAGCCGCCGTGGGGCAAGGGGATAAGACGTGGCGCGCCTACCTGAGTGTGGAGCGCGATCCTGCCAACAACAATAAGCCCACCAATGCCCGCGATCGAATCGGCAACGGCCCCTGGTTCAATGCTAACGGCCTCATGGTCGGAAAAGATCTCACCGATCTCCACGAGCGCAGGGGAAACCCGATCTTGTTCGTCGACGAAAAAGGCCAACCGGTTCCAGGCGCCTGGCCTGGGTCGCCAAGGCCCAACGAACATGACATTCTGACCGGCTCGACAGCCGAAGGTAGAGTCGTGTCGGGGAAAACTTGCAACGACTGGACGTCAGAATCTCCCGACATGAAGGCGCAAATAGGTCACGTTGACGGGATCGGGCTTGGTGGCAATACCGCACTGCCTTCCGCTTCATGGAACTCGGCGCATGAGAGTCGAAGCTGCGCCGATACCGCGCCCGGCGGCGGTGCGGGGCGGTTCTATTGCTTTGCGGCGAAGTAGGATGTGAGGCGCAAGACAGCCCATAAGAACTGGAACCAAAAACTCAATATGACAAATCCGATGGTCGACCCGATTACTCTCGAAGTCCTGCGCCACGGCATCGTTTCGATCACCGATCAGATCGACGCGAATATTTCGCGCACGGCCTTCAGCCCCTACATCTATGAGTACAAGGATTTTGCCGTCGGCCTAGTTGGCCCGGACGGAGAGCTAGTCGCGCAATGTACCGGCGGCATGCCGGTATTCGTCGCCGATTCCGTCGGCATGGCGGTGCGCGACGGCTTAGCGGTTTACGGTAAAGAGCGTTTGCATCGCGGCGATGTGGTCCTGTGCAACCACGCCTCGATCCAGGGCCAGCACTTGAACAACACCGTGATGTACTCGCCGATTTACGCCGGGGCGAATCTCGCCACGCTGATCGGGTTTTTTGCCATCAACGTGCACTGGATCGACATCGGCGGCATCACGCCGCGCTCCAGCGATATTTTCATGGAAGGCCTGCAGCTCCGCTCAATCAAGCTCTGGTCCAAGGGTGAGCCGATCCAGGAAGTTTACCGCATCATCGAAAACAACACGCGCTTTCCGGTGGAATTGCTCGGCGACATCGCAGCGCAGCACGCGGGCTGCATGCTGGGACGCGATCTGACTCAGGCCTTGGCCGACAAGTACGGCGTCGAAACGTTTTTCGCCGCAGTGAAAACCATGCTCGATCAGAGCGAAGCGGCGGCGCGGGCGCGGATTCGCGCGATTCCCGACGGCGAGTATCGTTATGACACCTTCTTCGACAACGACGGCGAGACCGACGAGCTGCTGCCGATCAAGGTCAAGGTGATCGTCGCCGATGACGAGATGACCATCGATTATTCCGAGATCGCCGGTCAGGTGCGCGGCTGCATCAATTCCGGTTACTACGGCGGCGGACGGACGACGGCGCGGGTGGCATTCAAATATTTAGTCGCTCACGACGAGCCCGCCAATGAAGGGACGTTCCGGCCGTTAAAATTAATTCTCCCCGAAGGAAAAATCCTGAGCGCGCATCCGACGGCGCCGATGGGCAATTATTCCCAGCCGTTTCCGACGGTGATCGATGCGATCATCAAAGCCCTGGAAAGCGCGCTGCCCGAGCGTGTTACCGGCGCACACTTCGGAACTTTTTCCGGCGTGCGCTTCCGCGGCAAGCGCGACAACGGCACGCCCTTCGATTGTCACGACAGCGGCCACGGCGGCTGGGGCGCCTGCGCGACTCACGACGGCGCCGGCCCGTTTCGCACCATGGCCCACGGCGACACCCGCATCATTCCCGTCGAGCTTCAGGAATCGATGTATCCCTATCGCCTTGTCGAGTTCAGTTTGCGCGAAGACTCTGCGGGCGCCGGCAAGTTCCGCGGTGGCTTGGGGTTTCGCAAACGCTATCTAATGCTCGGCGCGTGCGACCTTCAGGCCATGTTCGATCGGGTGAAGTACCCGCCCTGGGGCGTGCAGGGCGGCAAGGAAGGCAGATCGGGGCAGATCACCGTGGTGAAAAAATCCGGCGCAAGCGAAATCGTCTACAAGAGCAAAGGCTATCCTCTTCAACCTGGCGACGAGATCATCGTCGAAACCGGCGGTGGCGGCGGCTACGGAGCGCCAACGGACCGCGCACGGGAGCTGATCGAACTCGATCTGCGGCGCGGTTACATCTCGAGAGAAGCTGCGGCGGGAGATTACGGAGTTTAGATTTCTGGTTAATCACGCGCCGGGCGGCTCGATGCGCTTTACGCGAGCAGCGCCGACGCGGCTTATTGCAAATTCATTTCGAGCAGCGGCGGGCTGTTTTCAAAGAAGCGCATCGCTTCGCCCGCCTCTACGGCGGGCGAGAAAAGAAATCCCTGACCGAGTTCGCAGCCGAGATCCTTCAACACATTCAATTGATCGGAAATCTCCACTCCTTCGGCGACCACCTGAAGCCCGAGGATTTGCGCCAGCGCGATGATCGTGCGGACGATCTCGTAGGGACGCTTCTTGCTGTGGTCGTTGCCGAGGTTGGCGCTCAGCCGGCGCACGAACGATCGGTCGATCTTCAGCACGTCGATGGGAAAACGATGCAGGTAATTGAGCGATGAAAATCCTTTGCCGAAATCGTCCAGGCAAAGTTTGATGTTGCGCTTTTTCAACTGGTAGAGCGTGTGCGACGCGGCCCGGGTATTTTCGACCAGCGCCGTTTCGGTGATCTCGAGGCGTAGATAGCGCGGATCCAAGCCGGTTTCCTCAAGCACGCGATCGAGCTCCTCGATCAAGCCGCCCTGGGAGACCTGCTTGCTCGACACGTTGACGCTGACAAAGCAATCGTCCTGCTCTGGAAAAATTTCCCGCCAGGCGCGCATCTGATGGCAGGCTTCGCGAAACAGCGAGCGCCCCAACTGTCCGACCAATCCGGTTTCTTCGGCGAGAGGGATGAACTGGTTCGGCGAGATCGCGCCTTTGCCGTCGTGGTGCCAGCGCGCCAGCGCTTCGAAGCCGGCGAGCCGGCCGCTTTCCAGCGAAATGATCGGCTGATAGTGAAGCTGAATTTGCTTGCGCTCGATGGCGCGCTTCATGTCGATTTCCAGGCGCATGCGCTCCAGCGCGCGGGCGTGCATCTTGGCGTCGTACATCTGGTAGCCCAGCCGGCGGGTCTTGGCCTGATACATGGCCATGTCGGCGTCGCGCAGCAAATCCTCCGGCGTCTGTTCGGCGGTGAGGCTGAGGGCGATGCCGATGCTGGCGCTGATCGAGACGTCGTTTTCATCCAGCAGCACGGGATCGGCCAGGCGCTCCAACACTCGGTTGGCCACGCGCACCGCGTCCTCGGGACCGCGCACCTGCTCGAGCAGGATGGCGAATTCATCGCCGCCCAGCCGCGCTACCGTGTCTTCCTCGCGCGTGCACTCGACCAGACGCTGGGCCATTTCGATCAGCAATTTGTCGCCCACCGTGTGGCCCAGGCTGTCGTTAATGACCTTGAAGCGGTCGAGATCCAAAAACAGCAGGGCGTAAGGATGATGGCCGTAGCGCTTGGCGGCGGCGTTCAGGCGCAGCAGGTTGTCGAGGAACAACGTACGGTTGGGAAGGCCGGTCAGGCCGTCGTGAAAGGCTGTGCGCCGAAGCTCGGCCTCGACCCGCTTGCGTTCGGTGATGTCCACCACCGATACGAGAACGGCATTGCCGCGCGGCGTATGGATCGGGTTCAAACCGACTTCGATTGGAAATTCCGAGCCGTCCTTGCGCAAGCCGTCCCAGTCCTGGCGCCGGCCGAGCCAGCGCACCCGCGGATTGGTGAAGAAGTTTTCGCGCTCGTTGGGAAATTTATTGCGGAGCCGCTCTGGCACCAGCCCGTCGATCGGCTGGCCGATCAATTCCTCGCGGGCATAGCCGAAAAGCTGTTCGAGGTAAGCGTTCACCAGTGTGATGGTTCCCGACTGATCGACGATCAGAATCCCGTTGGGCGCCGATTCCACCGCGACCTGAAATTGTTCCTGGGCCCAGGTGCGTTCGCTGATCTCCGTTCTGAGCGCGTCGCTCAGCCGAGCGATCTCCTCGGTGCGCTCGCGAACGTGCGTCTCCAGCTTCTCGCGCGCGCCCTGCAGCGCTTCGCGCAGCTGCAAGTCGCCGGCAAGGTCACGGAGAAAACAGGTGTGCAGTGTGTGGTTCTTGGTTTGAAGCTTGCTGAAGCTTACCTGCACGGGCAAAAGCCTGCCGTCGTGGCAGCGCGCCACTGCGCTTTGCGCCTGTTCCGCAGCGATCGAGATCGGACGGCCGGTCGGGCTGGTGACAAGTTCCGAGAAGTTTTTGCCGATCAGCGCGCTCGCGCTGTAGCCGAGCAGACCCTCAATGGCCGCATTGGCCGAATCGATGTGTGACGATTTGTCGACGGTCAATATGCCGACCGGAGCATTGGCCGGGAGCGACTGGTAGCGCAGTTGCTTTTCGAGAAGCGAGATCGCGTGTTGATATACTGCCTCGTCGCGTTCTTCAGTTTTATCCCGCACCACCATCCAGATGCCCTGGGGCTCGCCGTGGCGGTCGATTTGCAGCCACTTTTTCACAACCACCCGGGCCAGGGAGCCGTCCGCTTTTTTCAGGTCAATTTCATATTCCTCGGTGACGCCGTTCTTGATCACCTCGGTGCGCGCTTCCTCTTCGGCTCTGCGCCATTTGTCGACGACGAAACCCGCAAACTTGCGCGTTTTGATTTCCGCTTCGTCGGCGAGGAGCATGGCGGCCAGGCGCGGATTGCAGTCGAGAATCCGCCCGGCCAGATCGGTCTGGACGACGCTCAGGGCGGAATCGAAAAGCGAGTCGTGCGGCTCGCTATTTTTTTGTTGGCTCGGGCCGGGCGAATGTGCCGAGAGCCCGGTCGTTGATTTCATTTTGGCTTTGGCTCTTCTCATGCGCCACCTTCATTCGGAGATGAACCGTCGCCAGCCGTGAATTTCCCTAGATGTCGGCGAGTCGGCGGGCGCAGGGCGGAACGATCAACACCGCGCGCCCAAATTGCGCAGCGGCGCCGCAAGAAAACTCCCGCTGTGGAACCGCTCAAATTTGTTAGCCGAGCGGCTTCTCATTCGAATATTGGACAGTCGCGGGATGAGACAAGAACGACAATTCCAGTCGTATTGACGAAGTTTTGGTCATCCTGACCGATTCACCGCGCGGTTGTCCGATGAATCCCCACGCACTGATGAAAATGGAGCAACCGCAGTGCCATCCGTAACATCGAGCGGCGATGGCAGATGCTGGCAAAGAGTGTCAGAAGAATTTGATGATAGTCGCGCGCGTCGATGCCGGACGGACGCATTCGACCGGCGATTTCAAGACAGGGTCGAAGAGGCTTACAGGGGGGTGCAAAAGGGTCTCACGGCGCGGCCCTTTTTGCATCCCTGTTTCGGTTAAAAGAGCTTAGTTTCTCTTTTCCGCGTTTCGGATCAGCGCCCAGAGTTTGGGCGCCGTGTAGGGCATGTCGACGTGATCGATGCCGAGCGGCGCGAGCGCGTCCATGACGGCATTGGCCACCGAGGGAGGCGCGCCGTTGGTGCCGCATTCACCGACGCCTTTGACGCCGAGCGGATTGAAAGGATTGGGCGTGATCGTCTCGCCTAGTGTCAGCGGCGGCATGTCGGCGGCGCGCATGACCGCGTAATTCATGAACGTGCCGGTTTGCACCTGGCCGTCTTCGCTGTAGAGCATCTGCTCGCGTTGCGCCTCGCCCAGGCCCTGGGCGACGCCGCCGTGAATTTGACCTTCGACGATCATCGGATTGATGACGACGCCGCAGTCGTCGACGAGCACGAGCTTCTCGATCGTCAGTTTGCCCGTATCACGATCGATACTGACGAAAGCGATGTGCGTACCGAAACCCCAGGCCTCGCGCTTGGGATCGAAGAAAGCCGTTTCCTGCAAACCGATTTCCATGCCTTTGGGAACTCGACCGCCGTAAGCGGCGCCGGCGATCTGGCGCCAGGTGATTTTTTTGTCGGGAACGCCTTTTACCGCGAAGCCGCCGTCGGTCTGCACCATGTCTTCGGGCGCGGCTTCGACGAGATGCCCGGCGATGCGCTTGCCCTTCTCGATCACCCGCTCGGCCGCGACTGCCAAAGCTCCGCCGCCGACGACCGCGCTGCGGCTGCCGAAGGTGCCGGTCCCTTGCTGGCTTACATGCGTATCGCCGTGCAGTACGGTCACATGATCCATGGATGTTTTCAGCAACTCGGCGGCGATCTGCGCCCAGGAAGTCTCGTGTCCTTGGCCATGAGAGCTCGAGCCGGTGAGCACTGTGATCTCACCGGTGCGCTCAACCCGGACTGCGCCGCTTTCAAAACCGGCGCCGCCGCTGGGCTCGACGAAGGTGGAAAAACCGACGCCGACCAGCTCGCCGCGTTTGCGGCGCTCGTCGCGCTCGCGCAGGAGATTTTCGTAATTGGATATTTTGAGCGCTTCGCGCAACGGTTTTTCGAAATCGCCGGAGTCGTACTCGACCCCGGTGCCTGTGGTGTAGGGAAATTGTTCCGGTTGAATAAAGTTCTTCCGGCGAATTTCCAGCCGATCCATGCCCAAGACCGCAGCGGCTTTGTCGAGCAGCCGCTCGATGTTCAACACCGATTCCGGCCGCCCGGCGCCGCGATAGGGACCGGTGGGGCAGGTGTTGGTGAAAACCGAAACGATCTCGACCCGGCAATCCTGAATCTGATAGCTGCCGCACGCCATGCCCAGCATGCGCTGCGGCGGCCCGGCCGTGCTGGCGTGAAGATAGGCGCCGAGGTTGGCGACGACTTTGACTTTCAAGCCGAGAATCTTGCCGTCTTTTCGGAGCGCCATCTCGGAAGTCATCGCCTGGTCGCGGCCCTGGATCGTGGTGATGAAATCCTCGCTGCGGGTGGCGACCCATTTGATCGGCTTGCGCAGCTTGAGCGCCAGGTAGCAGGCAACAATGTCTTCGCGGTAGACCGGTCCTTTGCTGCCGAAGCCGCCGCCCACGTCGGGCGCGATCAAATGAATTTTATGCTCAGGAAAACCCAGAGTCCCGGCAATCTCGGCGCGGGCGCGATGCGGACCCTGGGTCGAGAGCCACACGGTCAGATTCTTGCCGAAGGGATCGGGACTCGCGGCGATGCCGCGTGGCTCCATCGCCAGCGCCACCTGGCGAGGGCTGGCGATGTGCATGGTAAAAATATGATCCGCCTCAGCGAAAGCTTTGTCGACGTTGCCGCCGTTCTTGGTCAGGGTGTAGCAGATGTTGCTGTCGAGCTCTTCGCGCGCGAGCGGCGCGCCGGGCTTGAGCGCTTCTTCCGCATTGGAAACGCCCGGCAACGCCTCGTATTCGACTTCGATGGCGTTGGCAGCGTCCTCGGCCTGCGCCCGAGTGCGCGCCACCACCGCGGCCACCGGCACGCCGGCGCAGTGCACCGCGCCGCGCGCGAGCACTGGATGGGGCGGAACTTTCATATTGGGCAGCACCTGCGACGGTGCGAGATTGAGCTTCTCGCTCAGATCGTTGCCGGTGATGACGCTTTCGACGCCCGGCATCGATTTCGCCTTGCTTATGTCAATTGAAAGAATTTTCGCGTGCGGGTAGGGGCTGCGCTGAAATGCCAAATGCAGCATGCCGGGCAGATTGATGTCGTCGACGTAACAGCCTTTGCCGGTGATCAGCGGGGGATCTTCCACTCGTTTCGGCGAAGCGCCGATGAGGCTGTCCGATGGATGCTCGGTTGTCATGATTACCTCGTAAGAACGTGATCGTGTCCGTGGTCGTGCCTAATTCCGAGCACGTTTCACGATCACGAACACGACTTTTTTAATTTCTTGCTCGTTCCACTGCTGCTTCGATCGCCTTACGCGCGTACACACCCGCCACGTGGCGTTTGTATTCGGCTCCAGCGTAGGAATCTTCCACCGGATCGGTTTCCTCGGCGGCTTTCGCAGCGGCGGCAGCGATGATCTGCGGAGTCAGGGGCTTTCCCTGCAACTCGATCTCTGTCGCAACCGCTCGCAGAGGACCGCTGCCGAGACCGCCGATCGCAATTCGTGCCGCTACGCAGGTGCCTGAAGCCTGCCGGCTGATCGCTGCTCCGGCGCTGACGACGACATAGCCCGATGCCGGGTGCGGCAGTTTCGCGTATGCCGTGCCGGTTCCGGGCACGGGAATCGGTACGCGAATTTCAGTCAGGATTTCATTGGCGCTCAATGCCGTCGTGTAAAAGTCAGTAAAAAAGTCGTCCACCGCGATGTTGCGGCTGCCGGAAGGCGATTGCGCGACGAAAGTTGCGTTGAGCGCGGTCAGAATCACGGGAAGATCCGCCGCCGGGTCGGCGTGAGCGACGCTGCCACCGATGGTGCCACGGTTACGCACCTGCACGTCGCCGATTACCGAGGCGGCATCGGACAGTCCGGGCAGATGTTTGCGGACCAGCGCGGAGGCGGCGATGTCGGCGTGGACCGTCAGCGGACCGATGATTAATTGCCCGTTGTCTTCTTTAATGCCGCGCAGGCCCGGCACCGTGCCGAGATCGATCAAGGTGCGCGGTGACTGAAGCCGAAGCTTCATCGCCGGGATTAAACTATGGCCGCCGGCGAGCAGCTTGCCGTCTTCGCCATGTTTGACCATCAGTTCTAGGGCTTCTGCGACGGAGCGTGCCGCCACGTAACCGAAACTAGCGGGAAACATTGAGGCGACATCATGTGACATGTGTCCGGTAAATGGTAAGGGGTATCGGACAAGTATTCAGCGACTGTTGAATGGTCATCCCTGGTTCCTCATTTTTTCCGCCGCCCATTTGATCGACTCGACGATGTTGACGTAACCGGTGCAGCGGCAGATGTTGCCTTCCAGGGTGTGTTTGATTTCGTCGTCGGACGGATTGGGATTAGTCTCGAGCAGAGGCACCGCGGTCATGATCATGCCCGGCGTGCAGTAGCCGCATTGCAGTCCGTGCTTCTCGCGGAAACCTTCCTGCACCGGATGAAACTGATCGCCGTCGGCCAGTCCCTCGATGGTTTTGACCTCGGCGCCGTTGGCCTGGACGGCAAGCACCGTGCAGGACTTTACCGCGCGGCCGTTCAAGTGCACGGTGCAGGCGCCGCATTGGCTGGTGTCGCAGCCGACGTGGGTCCCGGTCAGATTCAGATGCTCGCGTAAGAAATAAACCAGCAACGTGCGCGGCTCGACCACCGCGTCGTGCTTCGCGCCGTTGACGGTCACAGTGATCGGCACGGCGGCGTATTCCGCCTCAGCAGTCATGCTTGCAACTCCTCCGTTTTTGCTTGAGTGGATCTCGATCGATGCGCTCGCGAGATCGCCGGTCCCTGGCGTTGTCCGCCCAGGAGAATTCAGTTTTTACACCTGATTAGTGCCGGTCTCAAGACACCGCCAAGGGAAGCATGTCCCGGCTTGACAGGCCGATGGCCCGGCTATAATCAGCGGTTAAAAGCAGCGGCTGGAGGACCCGAGTGGAAATCAAAACTCTGATCGATCCGGAAGGCGGCCTTGTCGACCGGCGTATCTTCGCCGACCGCGAGATCTACGAGCTCGAGCGCGAACGTCTGTTCGCGCGCTGCTGGCTCTACCTCGGCCACGAGTGCGAGATTCCCACGCCCGGCGATTTCGTCACCCGCTACATGGGCGAGGAGCCGGTGATTCTCTGCCGCGACTCAAACGGCAAGCTGCGCGTGCATCTAAATCTGTGTCGCCACCGCGGCAACCGGGTTTGCCGCGCCGACCGCGGCAATACGAAATTATTCACCTGCTCCTATCACGGCTGGTCTTACACCAGCGATGGCAAGCTTGCGCTCGTGCCCATGGTCGATGCCTTCCAGGGACTCGATCGGGAACAGTGGGGATTGATTCCGGCCGCCCAGATCGACAGCTACAGAGGGCTTATTTTCGCGACTTTCGATGCCGAGGCGCCGCCGCTGCGCCAATATCTCGGCGACATGGCCTGGTATCTCGACATTCTTCTCGACCGGCGCGAGGGCGGCACCGAAGTGAGTGGGCCGCACCGCTGGGTGCTCGACGCCAATTGGAAAACCGCAGCGGAGAATTTCGGCGGCGACGGCTATCACATCACGTCGACCCACGGCTCAGCGCGCGAGCTCGGCATCGACACCACGACCAGCCAGACGCGGCAGTGGAACAAAGGCTGTCAGATCGCCTGCGGCAATGGCCACATTCTGGTCTCGTGGATCACGCCGCCGGACGGTGGCCCGTGGTTCGCGCAGCCCGACGATCGGCTGGTCGCCTACATGAAAGAGCATGCGGACGAGATCGAAAGCCGCCTCGGCACAACGCGCGCGCGGCAAATCTCGCCATCGGCGGGAACCGTCTTTCCGAACTTGTCCGTGCATTGGCTGACCCGCACGATTCGCGTCTGGCAGCCGCGCGGACCGGACAAGATGGAGATCTGGAGCTGGGCGATCGTCGACAAAGCGGCGCCGCCGCAAATCCAAGACGTCATGCGCTTTGTTTCGCAGTATCGTTTCAGCCCGAGCGGCGTGTTCGAGCAGGATGATATGGACAACTGGATTCAGGTTACCGGAGCGGCGAAAAGTCTGATCGGCCGGCGCCATCCCGCCAACTATCAGATGCACGGCAACGAGCCGCCCGTGGAGATCGATCTGCCGGGCACGGTGAAAAGCCGCTTCAGCGACAACAATCAATTGGCCATGTACATGCACTGGGCCAAGATGATGCAAGCCAAAGATTGGCGGGAAATTCTGGATATGCAAAATGGATAGCGAGCTGCGCCGTCTGATTGAAGATTTTTACTACCTGGAAGCGGAGCTGTTGGATAATCGCAAACTGCGCGAATGGTTCGATCTGCTGACGGACGACATCCGCTACTGGATGCCGATCCGCCACAACCCGTCCGAGCGACCGGAAAATATTGCTGACGAACTGTCGAAGCCCGGCGAAGGATTTTACTTCGACGACGACAAGCAGAGCCTCAAGATCCGCGTCGAGCGCGCCTACGCGAGAAATGCCTGGGCAGAAATGCCGCCGTCGCGCACGCGGCATCTAGTTACCAATATTCGAATCAAGAAAGACAGCGGGGAAGAGCTGCACGTCCATTCGAATTTTCTCGTCTACCGCACGCGCATGGAAACCGACCAGGATATGTTCGTGGGCGAAAGACGGGATGTTCTGCGCCGGGTCGGCGACAGTTTCAAGATCGTCCGGCGGATGATTATTCTGGATCAGGCAGTGCTGGCGGCGAAGAATATCAGCGTGTTTTTATAGGGACCGCTTCATGGGCGGAAATCAAGCTCGACGGCGTCGGTCTAGTCGATTGCCAGGATTCGATTACGCGGCAGCGGGCGCGTACTTTATAACGATTGTGACCCAAAACCGACTGTGCTTATTCGGCGAGATTATCGACTACGAAATGCATTTGAATGATGCAGGTCACGCAATTACGCGTTGGTGGTTCGAATTGGAACGGAAGTTTACAACTATCGAGACCGATGCATTTATCGTAATGCCGAATCACTGCCACGGAATCGTAATAATTAATGATCCGGCTGTAGGGGCCGACCTACGTGTCGGCCCTCCGAAGAAGACGCGAATACACCCCGCCCATCCGGGCGCACACGCAGGTGCGCCCCTACCGACGGTCATCCAATGGTTTAAAACAATGACGACGAATGAATATATGCGCGGAGTCAAGACGTTCGGTTGGCCGGCCTTTCAACGACATCTTTGGCAACGCAATTACTACGAACACATCATTCGCGATGAAAACTCTTTGAACCGAATCCGCCAGTACATTCTCGACAATCCAATTCGATGGGATGCGGATCGGGAAAATCCGGCCGCGGTAGCGCCCGAACCGAAAGACGCATGGTTATTACGCTAAGATACAATTAGCAGATTCAGGGAAGAGGGCGCGATGAATCGCGCCCCTACAGTTTTTCATTCGATTGCAGCGCGTCCAGCGCCTTCTGTACGAGCTTTCGTCGCAGCTCCTTTTCCTCGCTAGGCGGCAGTTTGGCATCGCCGGTGACGTGGACGATACCGGTGCCCAGGACGACGCGGTTGGAACCGACCATTTTCGCGATCGGCCTCGCGGCGGTGATTTGGACTACCGGGATGCCGGCTTTTTCCAGTTCGGTCGTGATCGCAGCGCCGCTGCGAGTGCTGGTTCCTCACGTCGAGGTGAGGATCACGGCGTCGATGCCTTCCTTTTTGATTTTTTCCACCATCTCGCGGCCGAGACGGCGCGTGTTGGATAGCGGGTTGGAGCGACCACAGGTGGACAGAAATTCGTCGTGCAGCTTGCCGATGACGCCATTTTTCTCCATCTCGCGCATGGCATCGAGCGGTACCAACCGGTCTGGGTCTTCCTGCACGAACCGAGTGTCGTAACCGCCGTGGGACACTTCGTAATCCTCGGCGCGCAGGTCATTGCGGCCTTTGATGTCGTAAGCGCCCCAGCGGGTGGCGGCGGTGCCTTCGATGCGATCGGGGTTACCTTTGGGAACCAGACCGCCGTCGGTGACGAGCACCACCTTGGCTTTCGATAGATCCTTGACTGCGGCCGGTATCGGCACCGGAGCGAAGGCCGTCGCCGGCATTTCCGATTCGAACGGCTCGCGCTTGATTTTAGCCAGCAGCATGTCGACCAGCCGCCTCGCCGCGCTTTTGTCGACCAACTGGTCGCGCAGCCAGCCGCGGCGCAAATAGCCTTCTTCACCGGGCGAGCCGATCGCCTCACCGGCCGCGAGTTTTTTCCCCAGCGCCGCCATCTTCGCGACGATGTCGCGGAGTTTGGTGACGTTGATTCCGGAATCGACGATGTAAACGGTGTCGCGGTAAAGGTCGACGCCGGGATTTTCCTCGTTCATGGCCGTGACGGCGGAAATTCCTAACTCCGTTTGCACCGCGCGGCAAAGCGCGCCCGCTGCCACGCCGTAGCGGCCGGCATCGAAGCAAGGTCCGGCGACGAAGAGATCGACTTTGCTGTCGCGGAGTTTTTTCAAAACCGCGGCGGTGAGCTCGTCCTGATGTTCGACGGCGTAATTGTCGCCGCAGACGAACGTGAAGGCGACTTGCGCGTTGTCGCCCATGAGCGATTCGAGCAATTTGCCCGGGCCGACGGCGCCGTCGCGGATTTCCAGGTCCTTGCCGGCGTGTTCCTCGGCGCCGATACCGCCAAAAAATTGATTCAGATAGTGTGCGATGCGCATGTCGACTCCGATGTGAATGCGGGCGCGGCATGCCGCGCCCCTACAGCTTTTTAATAGACCAGCGATCTCATCCGCGATGCGCCCTGTTGATTGGTTACGCCGACGATATTGGCGGCATCGACCGTGAGCGGCCCGGTGAGCAGCTTCGTGAATTCCGGCGTCGCGGCGATAATTCGCTCGAGCTTCGGCAGTTCCCAGCGCACGCCATTGCCACCGTTGTAGACGATGGCATCGACTTCCGGGACATTGAACAGCAGCGCCGACTCGATCCGTCGATCGCGCGACACGTCGGAGACCATGACCGCCGTGCGTATGCCCATGCCTTCCAGCAGGCGCGCCGTTTCCGCCAAATCCGCGTGCGGCAAGCCGCCGCCATATTTGGACAACACGGCGCCGTCGGCGCGTAAATTCCACTTGACCAGGTTGGCGGCGGCGCGGCAGTGGCGGTCGCGGTCGAAGTTGTCCGAGCCGGCGATGGTGGCGACCGTGCCGACGAAATTGATTTCGCGCGCGTGGTGGCGGCGGTAGAGATCAAGAATGATCGGATGATTTTGATAAAAATAAGTCTCGGTGCCGCCGAACCAGGAATGGAGCGACGGCACAATAGCGCCGTCGAGCCATTCATCGGGATGGAGCATGATCGGCAGCATGCCTTCAGTGTTGGCGCCGTAAAGAATCGGCTCGTCGACCTCCGGCTTGCGCTGCCGCGAAAAAATCTGTCCGACATAAACGACCCGCGGCAAGCCATCGCGGCCGCTCTCCGCCGGACCGACAGGATCGAAGCTCTCGCAAGTCGCGGGGGTGTGATTCAGCGAGCTTCGCGCCAACTCGACGGCGACGCGCAGGCCGGCGATGCGGTAGGCTTTCTCGACGGCCGGGCGCGGTAGCCCCGGTTTCGTATGCGGGATCACGATTAGATGGCGCAACGCGGCATAGTCACTCGCCGTCACCGGTGCGCCGCTCATTTCGAGCACCCGCCCGGTCGCGCTGCGCGTCAGGTCGGGAGAGATTTCCGCAAGCACCGAAACCGCAGCGCCGCTCAGAACGTGAGTCGTGCCCGTACCGGCGGTGAGCGGCGCTCCTAGAATCCCCGGAAAGTCCTCGCCCGTGCCCGGTTCCTTGGCGCGCGGTTCGATCACATCGAAGATCGGTCCAGCGCGACACGGCTCGCCGGGACGAACGATGTCGAACTCAACATCGACGATCGAAGCCTCCTGAAGAACGACCTGACGAAGCGCCGCGACATCAACGGTCAACACGGTCCCGTCGAGGCGCGCGTTCGGTCCGAACTGCAAATCGGTGATCGGATGAGGTGCCAATGTGAGCTGCATGATTTTCTCTCTCTTCGTCGAAGCAAAAAGTCGCTGGCCGAATCTTATGTCCCGTCGCGGAAGGTTGTCAACGCGCGGGGGCATAGGAGACCATTCAGCTAACCCAATTTGCGGGGGCGATCCGTATGATCACCCATCCAAAGGGCGGACACGTAGGTCCGCCCCCACAGCTTTTTTAATTGAATCACTCACCGATGCGCAATGTTTCTTGTCACGCCGAAACGGTGATAAGGGATGATCGTATGCATCGCTTCTCGCCCAATCCAAACTTGGCCCATCTGATTCGCTGGTACGAGGACGAGAACGAAGCTTTTCAGAAAGCGCGCGAACAAGACCGGCCAGTGATGCTTTTGCTGGCCGCGTTCTGGTGCCGCTATTGCCAGCGCATGGATGAAGACGCGTTTTCCGACCGCGAAAACATGGCGCTGCTCAACGCTTACTTCATTGCCCTGCGCGTGGAGAATGCCAAGCGTCCCGACATCGACGCGCGCTACAATCTCAACGGCTGGCCGACTCTCGCTTTTCTGGCGCCCAACGGAAAATTGCTCGCCGCTGCCAATTATCTCCCAAGCGAAGAGCTCAAAGAGTTGCTGCTGAACGTTTACATGGAATACGAGCAGCGTAAGGAAGAGATCCCCTCGCTGCCGGCGGAAGCCGCGATGGCGGCTGCGAACGCCAAAAGTAATCCGGGCTCATCGCAGCTCGCGGAAATCACCGACGTGATTTTGTCCCTGGCCGACCCGGTGAACGGCGGGTACGGGCGCGGTCAGAAATTTATGCAGGGCGAGGCCGACGAGTTTTTGCTGTTCCGCTACGAAGCTACCCATGATTCGCGTTATCTCGATGCCGCGCGACTAACTCTGGATCGCATGCGCGCCAGTCCGATCTATGATCAGGACGACGGCGGTTACTTTCGCACTACCACCGGCGCCGACTGGACGCAGCCGCACCGGGAAAAACTGCTCGGCGAGCATGCGGGCTTGTTGGAAAACTGCTTGCGAATATTCCGGCTGACGCAAAATTCCGCCTATGCGCGCATGGCGGAAGAGATCATCGATTATCTCGACCGAAAGCTCTTCGATCCTGGCAAACCGGCGTTTTTCGGCTGCGAAGATTTTCTGCGCCGCGATGAGAATAGCAGAAGCGACGATTTTTTTACGATCATTGATCAATGCATCTACACGGATCAGAACGCGCAGACGATCGTCGCGTACCTCGACGCCGCGGTTGTTTTAGGTCGCCCGGATTGCCAGACGCGGGCGCTCGGGGTTCTCGAATTTCTCTGGAGTCGCAATCGAAGCGATCGGGAAGGGATGTCTCACTATTCCGATGAGGCGCCGCGCGCGCCGGGGCTGCTTGCCGATCAGGCGCGCATGGGTGTCGCGCTGGTGGGGGCCTTTCGCGCCACGGGTGACCGTGATTTTCTCGGGCGCGCCACGCAGCTGGCTGAGTTCGTCCGCGCCGGTCTGACCAATCCCGCGGGCGGTTACTACGATCGCGGCGCAAGCGCGCTTGGCTTTTTCGGCACGCGCCTGACTTTGATCGATCAGAACGGCCTTGCGGCCTTTTTTTTCCTGATGCTTGCCGAAGCAATGAAAGAAACCAATTATCGCGAGGCAGCGCTCTGGGCGTTAAGCGCGTTCAGTAGCGATTTCAGCTCCTGGGGAATTCACGTCGCGCCGTTCGGCCGCGCGCTCGGCGAGTGGGAAAAGGGACTGGAGTGATGGAGTAGTGGAGTAGTGGTGGCGGGAACGGAAACCCAACACTCCAGTATTCCATCACTCCACTACTCCAATCCCATCATCCTTTGATCTTCATGTCGGCGACGACGATCTCGTTGTTCGGATTGCCCTGCCAGATGATATTGCGCGCCAACCCATAAATTTCCGCGAGCGTATAAAGCGGCACGACCGGCGCGTCTTCCATGATGATTCGTCCGGCTTGCTGCAACACGGCGACGCGCTTTTTGTGATCGCCGGTCTGCTGTTCCTGTTCGATCAGTTTGTCCAGTTCCGGATTGCTGTAATTGGTGCGTTTGGTCACGCCGCTATGAAAATACTGGTCGTAAAACGTATCGGCATCGTAGGCTGAACGTCCGGCGTAGTAGAAAGGCAGCTTGCCGCCGTTGACGCCGTCTTTGCCCCAGTAAATCGGATATTCCTGCGGCACCAGCTCGGCTTTGATGCCGCTCTCGGAGAGCTGGCGCGCGATTACCTGGCAGACTTCCTTTCCTTTGAGATGGCGATCGGGCGCCAAATAGAGTTTCACCTCCAGCCCGTTGGGATAGCCCGCTTTGGCGAGCAGCTCGCGCGCCTTCTGCGGATCGTGCGGATAGCGCTTGATCGCCGGATCGTAGCCGATCATGTTCGAGCTCAGCGGCCCGTTCAAGGAATAGCCGTTGCCCTCGAAGATATGCTTCAGAATCACCGCCGGCTCGATGGAATAGCTGAAAGCCTGGCGCACAAGCTTGTTGTCGAAGGGCTTGTGGGCCACGTTCATAGTCAGGAAATACATTCGATAGCCCGGCACTCTTTCGACCCGCGTGCGCGGATTTTTTTCCACCCGCTCGATCTCTTCGATGGGCAGATTGCTGATCGCGTCGGCTTGACCAGCCAGCAGGCCGGCGACCCGCGCTGCTTCCTCTTTGACGGTTTTGAAAAGCACCTCTTTGATTTCCGGTTTGGCGCGCCAATACTCTTCGTTGCGCGCCAGCACCAGGTTGCCGGCGCGTTGCCAGCTCATCAGTTTGTAGGGACCGGTGCCGATTTTGTAGTTGTCGAGCTGGTTGCCGTTTTTCTCCACGGCCGCCTGGCCGACGATGAAGCGATTGTTCAAGCGTTCGAGCAGGACCGCGTTGGGTTGCTTGGTGGTGATCGCCACGGTGTAATCGTCGGGCGCCTCGACGTTAGTCACTTCGGCGAAATTGGAGGCCTGCATGCTCTTGCTGTCTTTGGACATGCGGTCGATGGAGAAGAGCACGTCTTTCGAAGTAAACGGCGAGCCGTCGTGGAAGCGCACTTTTTTGCGTAGGTGAAAGATCCATTTCTTGCCTTGAAACTCCCATGACTCGGCGAGCACGCCGACGTATTCGGCGCGCGAGAAATCCATTTCGATGAGCGGCTCGATCACGTGCTGCCAGATGCCGCTGATGCCGCCGCCGCTGTAGGCGTAGGGATGGAGCGAATCCAGGCCAACGCCTTGAAAGACCACGACCCGATTTCGCGAGGCGGCGCGGGCAAGCCGGGTCGAATTGAGGGCGCCGGCAACGCCCAGAGCTGCGCCGGCGCGCAGAAATTGTCGGCGAGTCCACGCGGCAGAATTCATTCGGCACCTCCATTCGTGCAGTCAAGAAAGATCGGTTGGCCGCTTATAGCCGCAGTGGCGGATTCTCGTCAAGATGTTTGACAATAAGCTGCGGCTCGGCGCTATGATCGCGGACTCATCTAGTGCACGTGATCATCGGGGGCCGGCGCACGGGTCTTTCCTTGCGCAGCAATTCTACCTGAGAAGAGCCGGTCGAGATTGCGCCATGCGTGATTCTCGGTGGGGAGCGAACGGGCGCGGCCGTGACCTTGTTTGTCGATGAGATATTCCACGTGGGTGTCGCAGCGAGCGGGTTCTTGTCGGCAAAGGAGCGCGCGAACAGTCTGTAAGTCTCGGCGATCTCGCGCATGCCTTCGTTGACGATCAGCCCCGGCAGCTTGTCGGCCCGACCAATTTTCAACCTCGAAAAATCACCGGCTGCGGATTTTGCGCTTGGGCTGCCATTGAATGCCAAATTCTTCGATGCCGAGCACGAACAAAAATGCTATCGTAGCGGCGATTTCGGCAAGAGGAGGCGGCCATGGCGTACAGGGTTCGGAACCGCGACGAGCATTTTCTCAACGACGGCACGCCGAAGCGGATTCTGGCGCTCGACGGCGGCGGGCTCCGCGGCATTTTGACCCTCGCTTATCTCGCCGAGATCGAATCGTTGCTGCGGGCGCGCCACGGCGGCTCGCAGGATTTCCGACTGCATCATTATTTCGATCTGATCGCCGGCACGTCCACCGGATCGATCATCGCCGCGGCGCTGGCAAGCGGCATGGCGGTGGAAGAAATCATCCAGAAATACAACGCGCTGGGTCAGCGCGTGTTTCAAAAAAGCTGGCTCCGGCAGGGCTACGTGCGCGCGTTCTATGACGAAGCCGGACTGATCCACGAATTGAAAGAAGTCTACGGCGCGGCGACGACCATGGGCGATCCGTCGCTTCAGACCGGACTGCTCGTTATCACCAAGCGCCTCGACAGCGCCAGCCCGTGGCCGATTTCCAACAATCCGCGCGGCCGCTATTTCGGCGCCCGGCCGAATCAAAGCGTCGTCCCCAACTCCGCTTACCCGCTCTGGCAGGTGGTGCGCGCGTCCACCGCCGCGCCGCGCTACTTCGATCCGGAGCGGATCGTCATCGCGCAGGGCAGCGGCGATCAGAAATCGGTGCAGGGCGAGTTTGTCGACGGCGGTGTCAGTCCTTTCAACAACCCGGCGCTCCAGGCGCTCATGTATGCGACCTTCGACGGCTACGGCATCGGCTGGCCGCTCGGCGCGGAGAAACTGCTGGTGGTTTCGGTCGGCACTGGCAGCCGCGACCCGAAGATGGCGCCGGCCAATCTCGCCATGGAAAATGCGCTGAAAGCATTGATCTCGGTGATGGACGATTGCGCCGACTTGATGGAGGTCGTCCTTCAGTGGATGTCGCACAGCCGGACCGCGCGGGTGATCGATCGCGAGATCGGCGACTTGCGCGACGACGGGCTCGCGCCGACGCCGCTGATCAGCTATTCGCGTTATAACGTCGCGTTGACCAAGGAATCTCTGACGGCGCTCGGCATGGAATTAGCGGAATCCAAGTATGAGAGTCTGAGCGCGATGGACGACCCCGCCAACATGGCGACGTTGCAGGAAGTCGGCCGGCGCGCGGCGAAGCAACAGGTCGTCGCCGAAGATTTTCCGGCGAGCTTCGATCTTCCCGGTTGAACGATGGATTCGCCGCGGCGCTGGGCGGGCGCGCGTAGTTCAAGCGAACAGGAATAAAGTCATGATGAACGTTTTTATCGTGCGGCCGTTCGGCACCAAGAGCGGCATCGATTTCGATCGTGTGGAAACGGAACTGATCCGGCCGGCGATCGAGCAGGCGGGCTTGACCGGCGGCACCACCGGGCAATTCATCCAGCAGGGCAACATTCGCACCGACATGTTCGAGCAACTGCTCACCGCCGATCTGGTAATCGCCGACATGTCGATTCACAATGCCAACGTTTTTTATGAATTAGGCATTCGCCATGCGTTGCGCGACAAGCGGACTTTTCTGCTCAAATCTAAAACCGAGCCCGGCGCCGACAGCGAGGTGCCGTTCGACCTGAAAACCGATCGCTATTTATCTTACGATCCCAAGAACCCCGGCGGCGCACTGGATTTGCTGGCGGCGGCGCTGAAGCTCACGCTCGATGCGCAAAACGCCGACAGCCCGGTGTATCAGTTGCTGCCCGGACTCGAACCGGCCGATCCTGACAAGGTTCTGGTCGTGCCGCTCGATTTTCGCGAGGAGTTGGAACGGGTCGAGGCCGCGAAAAATTGCGGCGACCTGCAACTCCTCACTGCGGAGGTCGACGGCTTTGCCTGGCGCGTCGCCGGTCTGCGTCTGATCGGCCATGCGCAGTTTCGTTTGAAGGATTGGACCGGCGCGAAGGTCACCTGGATCGCGGTGCGCGACTACGATGACATGGACGTGGAAGCCAACACTTTATTGGGAACGATTTTCCAGCGTCTCAAAGATCGGGTCGCTTCGGATCAGGCGGTGGAACGCGCTCTCGAGAACAAGGAGATTTCCGCGGCGGACCGCGCCGAGATCCGCGCTTTGATGGGCCGCAACGCAAAGAATCAATGGGAGGAAAGCTGGTCCGGCTTGAGCGACGAGAACGCCGCGCAAAAGGCGGCGCTCACGTCGCCACATCTGGAAAAATCCTTCGAGCTTTACCGCACCGGCTTCATCGAGGACCGCAATCATTTTTATTCCGGCCTGAACGCGCTGGCGATGGTGACCATGATGGTCGAGCTCGCGCAGCGCCAGCCGGCGATCTGGCAGGACAACTTCGACAGCGAAGAGGACGCCAATCAGAAATTGCAAAAGCTCAAAGAGCTGCGCAGCGATCTGGCCGCCGGTGTGCGGCTCGCTCTCGAGTCGAAGCAAACGGCTTTGCAGCGCACCGGCAAAAGCGACGTGTGGGTGGACATCAGCACGGCGGATTTGATCTGTCTGACTTCGACCCGGCCCAACCGGGTGGCGCAGGCGTACAAAAAAGCGCTCACCGATGCGCCGGATCAAGCGTGCGACGCGGCGCGGCGCCAGCTTGCGTTGTATCAGCGGCTCGGCATTCTCAAAGAAAATATTCAAGCCGGTCTCGAAAGCATCGCGCCGGTAGCTCTGCCCGAGCAGGAAGGCGCGCCGCGCGTGATTCTCTTCACCGGTCATCGGCTCGACGCGCCCGATCGGCCGACGCCGCGTTTTCCCGCAGCCAAAGAAGCCGAGGCGCGGGCGATGATCCTCAAGGCGGTGGCGAGCATTCAAGCGAAAAGTGCCGGCAAGCTCCGCGGCATCTCCGGCGGCGCATCGGGCGGCGATATTCTGTTTCACGAAGTCTGCGAGGAATTGAATATCCCGAGCCAGATGTTTCTGGTTTTGCCGAAAGCCGATTACATTAAAGCGTCGGTGGCCGATGCCGGGTCGGCATGGATCGAACGCTTCAATCGCCTCTATGAAAAGCTCAAGGTGAGAGTGTTGTCCGATGCGGATCGACTGCCGCGCTGGCTGCGCGCCAAAAAAGATTACAGCATCTGGACCCGCTCCAATCTATGGATGCTGCATAACGCGCTGGCAATATCCCAGGACCACCTGACTTTGATCGCGCTGTGGAACGGCGCCACCGGCGACGGCCCCGGCGGCACCGAAGACATGGTGAAGCGGGCCCAGGACCGCGGCGCGGTATTTATTCATCTCGACAGCCGCAAGTTGATCGAATAGAACTGTCGGAAAGATTTCTCCCTTCGGTCGAAATGACAAGATGCTTGCGTCTCATCGTCAATGAACGATCATGCGCCCATCGACGCCGACGGCCACGTGATGGAGACCGACGAGGATCTACGGCGCTATCTGCCCCCCCCCCCGGGTTTGAAGGCCGGCGCGCGCTGACCGCGCTGTTTCCCTCTCTTGACGGCTGGCCGCGGAGCACGCGCAAAGCGCCGGACCAGATGCCGTGTCTGCAGAAAGGGCGCGCGTTTCTGGAAGCGTCGGGCGTGGCCGGCTCGGTGCTCTATCCGACCATGGGCTTGGCAATGGCGCACATCAAAGTCCCAAAGTGGGTCGCGGTGATGGCGCGCTGCTACGACGATTATCTCTACGGCGAATACTTGCAGCAGGAGCCGCGCCGTCTCTGGGGCGTGGCGCTCCTGCCGATTCAAGACGTCGACGCCGCGGCCGAGGAGCTGGAACACTGCGTCAAGGATTTGAAAATGGTCGGCGGCGTAATTCCGGCTGCGGGCCTGCCCAAAGGGCTCGGTCATCCGATGTACGATCCGCTTTACGAAACCGCGGTGCGGCTCAATGTGCCGCTGGCGGCGCACGGCGGCTCCAGCGCTGGACTGGGCCTCGATTTCTACGATTCCTTCGTGAAAATTCTCGTCATGGAGCACGCGGTGGCGCAGCAGATTCATTTCACGAGCTTCTTGCTCGACGGCGCGTTTGCCCAGGTTGAAGATGGCCTTTCTTGAAGCCGGTGTCGGCTGGGTGCCTTATCTCATGGACGCCTCGACGAGAAGTACGAAAAGCTGCCGCAGCAGGCGCGGCTGCTGACCCACGAACCGAGTTACTACGTCAAAAGTTGTCCGATTTATTTTTCCTGCGAGCTCGAAGAAAAGATTTTGCCGTATGTCGTCGGTCTCGGTCTGGAAAAGCGCTTGCCTATCCATCGGACTATCCGCACGAGCGGCCGACTCTCGAAGAATTCCTGGGCGATATCCCGCGCTTCCGCGCGCGCAAAGATCTCTCCGACGGCGTGAAAAAGCTCATCCTGCGCGACAACTGCGTCGATTTTTATTCTCTGGCAATCCTAGCCTGTTGATTTGCGCGGACTCACGTCGCGCGCCCTCTGGAGTGAATTGTTCGAACCGGGTACAGTAGCCGGCGTCAGACCAAACCGCGTTCGATGAATTCGATTCCGCAACCAGGTCAGAGCGCAGCGGGAGCTGCGATCGTTTGCGAAAGTATTTCGCGCAGTTTTGCCGGCGCCGGCGTCGTTCTCGACCGCATCAGTTTTCAAGTGAAGCCCGGCGAGTTTGTCGCTCTGCTCGGGCCTTCAGGCTCGGGCAAGTCGTCGCTTCTG
>Ga0207707_10000802_pt1 | contig 30831 bp, 47 predicted proteins | sample KBSC83BmetaG_FD_184336 | JGI IMG/M metagenome (GOLD analysis project Ga0207707, IMG submission 184336) | Corn rhizosphere microbial communities from Kellogg Biological Station, Michigan, USA - KBS C8-3B metaG (SPAdes) (version 2) | ecosystem: Host-associated > Plants > Roots > Rhizosphere ... | reverse complement strand
ATACTAAGACAGAACGTGATGATATTCTTACACGGCTTAAAGAAGCTCTTGATGAGCAAAACAAGGAATAAATTCCTATCATAGGTATAATAGTACCAATAAGGCTAAAATCACAGGTTTGAATTTTAGGCATGAAAAAACCCCCGCAGGCTATTAAGCTTACGGGGGTTTTAGTTTGTGCGCTTATATCACAATAAGCGGAGTCCTTAGCCGGGGTCGCTTAAGCGATCTTCTCCGGCTTATTCATTACGCCTTCGGCGAAGTAGCCGCAGCAGCCGTACCGTCACGGTACGCCTCGACAGCAGCCAGAGCATCAGCCACCGGAATGATGCCGATGCGCAGCTCAAGCGCATGGTACTCCGTCTCCAGAGCCGCACGAGCAGCCTTGTAACCATCCTTGTCGACAGTCACAGACGGGTCCTTCCAATCGATGGCGTACCAGAAGCTACCAGCGTACTGGTCTTCCTGATCAGGCTTGATGCTGAACTTGCCATCCTTGATACGCTGGATGAACTCAGCAACCGTGTCAGGAGCCGTACCAGCGTTGATGTTGAACTGTTTCTTCGCAGCGTCAATCTTATCACGGAAGGCATTGTGGAGAGCCGACGACAGCGACCTACGCTGCTTGGCTTCGATGGAGTCCGAGGTATTCACGATGGCAGTCGAAAAGCTAGACATGGGAATTGCTTCCTTCTTGTTTTCATCGCAAGGCTTACAAGCCTTGGCAGGTGCTTGAGTGCAATCTGCTAAAGAATACTTTGCTACTGGTGTGGCACCATACATCTTTTGAAGCATCATTGCTTTGTTATACATACAGTCTGCGTAATTGTCAATCATTGTTATCTCTAAAAGAATGGGAGAGTAGACCCATACGGTGTTCCACTCTCCCAAGTTTACCCGTCTCGGGACGGGAGAGGATTACTGCTCGACGATGACGTCTTCGCCGGTCTGCACGAATGCAGCGGGCTCATCAGAAGGCACGAACTTGCCAGTCACCGGGTCGATATAGCCAGTGTTGATGACGGTCTCTTTGATCTCGAAGCCAGTATTCTCAGTCATGTTGTTTTCCTTTTTATTATGACCTAATTCAATTAATTCAAAGAAGTCTTTCAGACTGTGTGTCTGACACCACTCAGGTAAACTAATGCCGGGGTGGTTGTCTGATCCTGTTGGCATGTCTAGTCACCAGTTTGACGGGAACTTTGTCTAAAGAACCAGTTCTATGAAAGCCGATATGATCTAATTCCATACCTTTAGGAAGATGCTTTACTTTGTGTTTCTTTTTGTATTGACGTTCTCGCTTGTTTCTAGCCTCCCGTCTTTTAACCTGAGCAGGAGTATTTTCCCACGCAGTTTCTTTTGGATAATTATGCGCCACTCTTTTTCTTAATCCGATTTAAACGATTACGCTCTGCACGTAATTTCTTTTGTTTAGGAGTACCATGGTAACTATCGTATTCTTTACGATAGTTTCTCTTTACCTTCTTCGATGTGAAGGTAGACTTCATCAGGGAAATAAGGATTTTCTGTAAATGAATATAAATGCTGATTATCATTTATTAATGACGTAGCGTGTAAGTAACTATCCAAGACATCAATAACTTGTTTCTTGTTGATTGTCAAGGACTTGCAATTGCCTGAGAGCTTCTTTGGTTTCTTGGAGTTCTTGGGCAAGCCTGCTTTGGACGAGTTCTTCATGTTCTTGCTTCGTCTTATATTTCTTGTTTAGCCGACGACGTTCGGCTTTATTCTTAGGATGGTTCATCGAAATCTAATGGTTGAATGTCTGGTAAATCTACAAAGCCTTCTTCGACTAAGAACTCTAAACAATCCTCAGGTGTCTTGTCGTTTAATTCTAGGATGTCCTCAAGACTATAAGTCTCAAGGATGGTGGAGTAACTAATGATAATACAATCCTACGAACATCAGAGCAACGAACATACTGATTGCTCCTGAGCAGAACCACAGGAAGTTAATTAGGACGTTTCTTTCGTCTTCTGACATGACGTTTCTTCTTTGGTTTAAGTGGAACTATCCAGCCGGTATATTCTCTATCTAAGTAAGACAACGCAGACCGTAGTAAGTCTGTACCCAATCCCTTACGGTACCGTCCAACGACGTATCTATTACAATGGATACAGAGAAGTCCTCTAATTTCTCCGCTGGCGTGATCGTGATCGATTGCAAGTCTTTTCCGAAAGACAGAAGAATGCCTTCCACAAACTGCGCAGCAGCCTCTCTGTCTATTGTATAAATCAAGATATTGTTCATCGGTGATCCCATACTTCTTAAGGAGATGTCTTGCTCTAGAAGATATCTTCGGACCACTGTTCTTCGCAGAACTGCCGGTGTTTAATTGCTTCTTCTTCAGTGTCAAATCTTCCGTAATCTAACAGTGATACGCGTTGGACATACCATTGTTTATCTTCAGGAAGATAAGGTTGCTGAACTATGTAATCACCTTTTAATACCATTATCTTATCACACTTTTAAGAATTAATCAAGACTTGAAGACTTCAATACCGTCTGGTTTTTTGAAGATGGTAACATAATCAATTGGTTTTCCTTTGACAATAAAGGTGCGGAGGTTTGGGAAGCAAAAATGTTTGTAGGGGTTGTAAGAAGCTTTCGTATCAAGCTTGATGTTTCCCGTAATTCTTTCCTGCACTGTTTGGCAAGTGCAACGAGGTGGGCTTTCGCTTGCAACAATTGCTTTATATTCAGTAACTCTTTTCCTGATACTATCGGGCCGTACTCTGTGTTCATGTAAATACATATGTCCTAGTTGTTTATCAATCGCCCAGATATAGGCGAACTCCTTATTGGTTACTAAAGGGTCATCAAGAGATGCCACAGAATACCCGTCCAACTGATCCAGATAGGACCGTAGAAAAATATCCTCTTCAACTTTCCCAGCTTTGAACGTTTCCATACCACGGCTTGCAACAGACTTGACATCCACAATACAGCCGTCAATGACACAATCACGATGACCTTTGATACCATCAAGCTCGCATTCATCTTGCTCTCCCGTAACCGTATGGCCAGCAGCTTTAGCAAGAGCTATAGCGAGTTGCTCGATTACATGGCCGTAGTGGAAGATAATTCTGGTTTGTGGTCTGAAGGGCGTTTGTAGGCTTGGTGCACGAACAGATGCCCACAGGGATCGCGGGCACTTCTCTCCCATTGCCGATAGACGGAGAGCAGGTACAACGTCTCTTGGTCTAAGGCCTTGATGGATTGCACGTCCCAGTTCTCCACAATATCTTTCAGATTGTAGTTCGTCGAACCACTCTTCGTTGCTGACGACATCGTAGACATCCTTGATTAAAGTTTTAATTGATTTCATAAATATCTCTTAAAGGAGGCCCTTCGGTCAGCCTCCAATCCTTACTTTGTTAACCTTCTCCTTAATAACATCTATGTTGACAGGGGCATAGTTGGTATGCTCGACACAGACGCAGATGTATCTTGGATCAGGTTTACCGAACTTATCGGTAACTAGATTGTTATGGATATGTCCGTGAACACAGACATGACCGTCTCGAAGCTGATCGATCTGAAGAGGAATATGGACACAGGTGAAACCTTCGTCCTTAAATCCTCGCCATAGCTCGATCTTCTCGAAGCCTTGCTGAAACCACTGAGCCTTGATCGGATCGTGGTTACCCACACAGGCACGCTTCTTCCCATTTAGACGGGATAGAAGATTGGTGATCTTTCCTTGGTTACCTCCGAAGCCCATAGCGACATCACCGAGATGCCATACATGGTCTTGAGGCTTCACTACTTTGTTCCATTCCTCGATCATGAACTCATTCATGAATTCGGCGTCCTTGAATGGACGGCCGCAATACTGAATGATGTTTTCATGGTAGAAGTGAGTGTCGCTGATGAACCAAATATCAGCCATATTTGCACTCCTGGATTGATCGACAGTTGCACCGCCCATCGAGGTAAGCACAGTCATGCGCAACCAATGGATCATTCCTGTGTCGTGGTTGACACAGAACACAGAGATACTCCCGATCTTTGATATCCACAGGATCGAAGTCCTGTTTGATAATTGTGTGACACTTGTTGCAGAGAAGTGCTCCTCTGCCGCCATTGAATTTCACAACAGCATATTTGAATGCATACATATGTCACCTAAACAGTACGTGGAGGGCTGCTGAACACATAAGGACTGCGAGCGGGAATGTCGCTACAAGCAGTGTGCTGATCTGATTGGCAGACCAACCCTCATCCTTCTTGTCCTTCTTTTCTTCCTTCTTGTTTGCCTTCTCGTAATCAGAAAGCAACTTCTTGAGGTTCTCTGCTCGTTCAATCTCACGATGAATAAAAGCAGTGACATCGATGTCTCGATAGTCGAAGTCGTTAATGCGGACTTTCTTACGCTTCGGCTTATCTGGCTTCTGCGCCATCTTGGTCACAAATTCCAGAAGAGCCATAGTCTCACCGTAACCTTTGCTCATGATAACCTCCTGTGGTGGCTCAGGAGCGGAGTGTCTTATGTTTCTCTCCGCTCCCTGCCCTTCTTATTCTTAAGGGGGTTGAGGGAGTTGACGACTGAATTTTAATTGGGGGTGCAGGTTGTGGGGTTGAACATCACGCATGTTGGCCTCGCTTCCTGCTGGTGTGAATTTTAGGACGAAGTATTCCGATCTTGTTCTGTTCGGTTTGCAGTCATGTCACGACCGCTACTAAGGACTTACTATAGATTGACCCCAATCACACTGCTTCCAGTAGAGTCATAGGGCTCGGACATACAACATCGTTGCTTGGTGTTCGTCAAGACCAAACCACAACATCCGGTTGTAGTTCCGCGTTCTACTTAGCCATACCTATAGATGAACCTCTCGGCCCATGAGGTATACAAGGCAAAGGTAACTGCCGTGTCTTACGATAACCCCGACGTTTAGAACGTCGTCTGCTTGCTCTTTCTGATAAACAATCAGCGAGCCTCACCTCGGAGGGTTTCTCTATTATCCGTCATAACTGTGTCATAGACCTTGGCTCACCACCAAGAACGGAGCATCGAGGGATACAAGGGTTGATTTCCAGACCCTGCTGGCTGACTTCTTTATAGACTGGTCTAAGTCCAATCAACGCTTCAAAGCGTGTCTAGACGATGGTCGTCGGATGTCTTTCTCTTCATCGATGCCTGTATATCCAGACACATCGATGTACATCCATCCAATCGGAACCTGAGATTGAGTGACTAACAGCGGACCCAACGAGAGGACAGCGATTTCCTCTAACGCACTTCCGGTTAGACGGTCTATCAGCAGTGGGTGGGCATGATTGAGAGTCATGCTTACCTTAATCCTAACGGTAAGAAATGGTACCGTATCACCATATATCGAGAAGGAACCGTACTGTTCGGACCTAACTCTCCCTACACCTCGAAACATGAGCATGGTCGCTACGCTGCTTGAGATCGATTGCACTCGATCTACGTACCAGAAGACTTGCCATATACTACGGAGACTTAGCCACCGGCCATTATCGTCGATCTTGGGTAGGGGTCGAACCTACCTTCGTCTCACGCTCGAAGCTCTCAGGTTTCGTTCACCAGAACACCACGGAATTGAACCGTTATCTCAACAGAGTGGTACTTCGAGACGGCATCTTCAGCTATCCGTCATCATGTTAGTGTTCAGGGCTTGACAGGTGTGCCCTACTGGTCAGCTAGGCTATACCTAGGCTGACGGGTTTTCTCGCGGTTCCCCCGAAGGGATCATGAGGAGTACGCACCGTACCCTCAAACCATTATTTTAGCATCGAGGGCTAATGAGACCCTTGCGCTCGGACTTCGCTTCAGTCTGTGCATCCCGACTACCGGTCCAGTACTGGTCATCACACTCACCGTGATGCTCATTTGTTAACGGGCAGGTCCCGTAGATGAAGCTAATCGGATCACGCGTTGTTAGGGGTTAAGCTTTGAGGCTCGTGACACTAATCCGGTGCCGTCATAATGCTCTCGCGGATACCCGCTACCGGGCTGCAACCTGCATGCGGTACAATTCTCACCGAAGGTGGAACCTCATGCAAGCTGGGAGCGCTCAATCGTGTGGACGGAGAGCGCACACACGCTAGACCTATTCCGGATCAGAGTAGGTAAGCGATTAAAGAATAGAGACCGGCTTTACGAGCACCCGGTCTTGCCGCAACACGTTCCTTATTTCAGTCTCCCTCCTAACGGGCTAGTGGTAGGGAGACACTGCGTTTGCCCGTAGACATTATTCTACCTAACGCAGGGCGCGGGAGTAGTAGCACCATATAGTCGCTTTGGACGTTCAGGCGCTAGTAGTTTACCAAACAGTTTCTACTTCAGCTTCAGCCTTTGGCCTAGCTGGTCCAGCAGGAACGAGGTTCTCTACTGTGACTCCATATAACCGAATGGAATTGCCCCATCGTTCTGAGTTAGGGACTTTATATTTCCTAAGCTCACAAGTCACAGTGACATCGCTACCATCCCCGACACGATCATCGATGGGTTTCTTTTCGGCATCACGGACTTTAGGAGGGGTTACCGTCGTTTGAACTCCCTTCTGGAACTCAATCGAAGTCGGACGGCTGATCTGAAGAAACCAACCATCGTCATCCTTCTTGAAGACATTCTTCAATTGAAGTTCACGAAGACGCTCTAACGACTCATTATCAGGATAAAGATTGATACTCCAATTACCAAACCTATTAGGATCGATAAGCTGAGCCCATGTGACTTTACCTTTAAAGCTCACAAGCTCTGTGTCTTTACCTTTATCGTATACTCTAGTATCAGCGATCATTATTCTTAAAAATCTCTTCGAGTTCGTCTTGAACAGTTTCCCATTCGATTAAAGCTAAATTGTATCGTTCTTTCAAATCATCTGAAACAAGATTGCCTTCCGCTTCGTCATCAATAAAAATGTATTGTTCGTTATCAACATACAGTTGGGTCAATGTGTTTTACTCCAATTAGTAGATATTGTCCAATCCTTTAAATCATCATTCCAATAAGAACCAGCTAAAGGACATTTTAAACCAAGATCATTGCCTACTTCGACTAGGCTATTTGCCATTGTCTTCGCTATTGCTAATGCTACCTCCATGTTGTTAGGACATTCGACTTGCCATTCATCATGCACGAAGTTAACTATTCGTGCATCCCATTCTTTAAGCCTTGGCCACCACTTCAGGGTGGCTAACTTCATGCATACCGCTTCACCATTTTGGAGATAGCCGGACATTGCCAGATGCTTGCGTCCTCCTTCAGTGTCGGAAGGTATCGACACTGCACGACCGTCCAGCCCATTGAACCAGCCACGCTTTGCATCCTTCGGAAATACTTCCTCTTTGAGGTATCTCCATCCTTCGTAGCGGACCAATAGACGATCAAGAGCTTCTTGTGTCTCGGTTTGGCTACAGCCGAGTATTTCAGTAAGCTTGCCAAGTCCAGCCCCAAGAAGCAACGCGTAGACGAACCGCTTGGCTGCTGCTCTAGATCGACATACATCGCCAAGTATTCGTTGGTTAAGCGAATGCGGATCGGTTTTGTCATCTTTCTTCCCCTCGACTAACGCCTGAGTGAACTCAGGATCATTGATGTAGTGCGCAAATATTCTTAATTGAATACCTTCTGCATCACACCCAACCAACAATCTATTCCTAGGAGCCATCCATAGGCTGCGCAGTTCCTTTCCGTACAGCTTTCGCTTACCGGCTGTATCAAATTCGTTAGGGATATTCGCCGTGTTGGGATTTTGATGCGCCATCCTGTGAGTCCAGGCACCGATCCCGTAGAACTTTCCGTGTATCCTGCCATCAGTGCTGACAAGAGATAGCCACTCAGTCAAAGTTCTACGTCTAGACTCAAGCAGGATGCGCTTTGCCAGCGCTCTAGCGGGCGCCGGAGCTTTTGCTGGCAACGTCTCAAGATTGGCTTCGTTGACTTTCCAGCCAGAGACTTTCAGCGTCTTAAGCTTATCAATTAAATCTTGTCTTGTCAAACGCTCTTTGGCTTTAAGTCTGTTGTATTCTCTTTCAGCCTCGATGTGCGTCTTGGTTTTATCAGTTGGTTGCCAACCTGCTTCGTTTAAGACTTGGATGATTTGTTTATGCGATGAAGGATTGAAAGCTTCGCTTCGAGTGTGGCGATACGTTTTTCCAACTTCGTAATCTTCCATTCTTTGATGAAGCTGTCTAGGTACAGAACTCCTATTAATAGTACCAAACTTAGTAGCTCTTGGAGTGAACTCACGAATTAATACCTCACGAGGTGGAAAAGAAGAAAGGATGTCCTTGTCTAACGTAGCAAGCTCGTCTTGTACTTTCTGTAATAATTGCTGAGCCTTAGCTGTGTTGAAAGCAAATCCATTCTTCTCTAAATCGTTACAGACTAATTGAAAAGATTGTTCGGTATGAATACTCTTTTGTCGGATAGGGTTATGAATATACCTCCGGTATTTATTGTATATTCTTTCAGTGATGTCCACGTCTCTTTTGCAATATTCCTCCATCTCTGGGGAATATCTTGAAAAGTCTGTAAATTCAATCTTTGGTAATCCAAATTCTACTCCGTAGTCTTCGACGGAATGGCTTGATCTTGAGTAGTCAACCATCTTAGATACGATGAGTGTGTCAAGCGAAGCTTCCGGAGTGATGCTATAGCCAACCAACTTGTCAATAACTGAAGCATCATAACCGAGAAGATTATGACCAATCCATAAGTCGACAGATCGAGCAAACTCAATAAATCTGAGTGCAAGTCCATCAGTGTGTCTGAATACATAATACTTTCCTGTGTTTATGTCTTTACATACAATAACCCAAATCTTAGTTGGATTAATTAAACCATTAGCCTCTACGTCAATTACGACTTTCATTTATAAAATACTACGATAGATATGCCGTTATCTAAGAATTTATACCAAATCAATTGATGACTAAGAGCATACACCATAAATAGTGTTAGCCCTGATACTATTACAGTTTCTATATATTTCATAATACTCACTAATGGAGGGGGACAAGTCCCCACTCCTAAGACGTTTAACCGAAGTCAACTTGCTTCGGCCACAAACAGGATCAGTCACACAAAGACTTCCGTCCTTGCGGATCATGATGTTCTTGCCGTAGAGATCGAGATGGTCAGAGAAATCCCTGAACAGATCGTCGAAGAACGTAGTGCACTTCGGAGACAACTCCTCCATGAACAACTTCGCCATCATATTACCATGACTTGCAGGCCCAATCAAGCGGTCAATCAACGCCAGATCGTCTTTGTCGTCGTTTGTGGTGCGATCCATTCGCTCCATCACAGCTACTGCGAAGTCCGTATAGCGCTTATACGAATACACCTGAGGAGCAAAGCTTCCGGCGTAGCCTTTCTCAGCAGCCCACTTGCAGTAGTCAATCCAGTTATCGCAGTTGTGCTGGATTTTGATGACCCGCTTAGCTTCGCCCTTAGCAAGCACAGTGCTGTACGCACCACTGCCAAGGATTTTATACCCACGCTTGATCAGGCGATCCTGAAACATCCGGGAGTTCGTGAACGGAGTGGTACCACAGGGTACACGGACGTACTCACCATCAGAGTCACACATCCAAGCTTTGGCATAAGCCTTGAAGATTTTACCAAGCCCAAGCCAAGGTCCCTGCTTCTTCCGCTTCTCGGCATTACGGAGCCGAGCAATCCGTTTCTTACCGTCCATTGTAGTCTCCTCTTGCCGGGGGATTTAATTTAAAGCGAGGGCTGTGACAACGGAACAACCCTCGCAATTACTTAGTGAATGACACAACCCTTGGCCAGCCCGAAGGCATTGAAGCACGACGCATGAGCGCTGATGAAGATGATGCCAGCAGCGATGCCGACAAGCAAACCAACAACGACCAGTCCAGTCACAATTGGATTGTTTTCCGGGTACATCTTTTCTCCTCTAACTTGGCAATATTGCCTAACGGGGAGTTACCTCCCCAACACTTCATTCATAAGGCTATTATAAATCGAAGAATACTTCTCCACAGCCTCGTCGTACTGACCAGTATTTCGCTGCTTATAGATATTAAGCAGACCCTTCATGTCCGTCATGGTCTTTGCTGTCGGCTGATCTAGGTAGATTATATTCATTATTTGCTCCCGCTTCTTCGTCGGGTTTAGGCAACATTGCCACTAATTTATACATCCCTGAAAATATCTTGCTGTCAACCCACGTGAAGCTCATTGCTCCGTCTCCTCGGAAATCTGCGAGGAGGATGGCTTCTGGGATAACCATGGCAATACCGAAGGACGGTATGTCAGGCCCGCTGTGGAAATGCCTTTTAGCAAGGAAACGATCACCATATGCCAAATCCCTAAGCCAGTCATGTCCGGGGGGTCCTCCACCTTGGAGTTTAGGTTCAATCGGATCGGCTTTACCGCCTTGGATAATGCCAAATGTTAACGGTGCTTCATTCACGATTGAAAGTCCTGATCTGGATGCGCTGAATACGTTTGATGACTTTACCACGGTTCCGCATCATGCGGTCCAAAGTAGGCTGGATGATCTTCTGTCCGTAGAACAAATCGATCATTTCATCGGCTTCTCGAAGCTGGTTGTAGAGCAGGAGGAGATGTTCCATTTAAAACCCCTCTAGGATTGCATTAGAAGCCCGTGGGTGCGTTTATTTCTTTCCCGCGTAGGGTACTAGCGGGGCAGATTTAAAGCTCTCCTGAGCCTTCTCAGGGCTTCCCTTGAACTTGTCGAGAATGCCGGGTTTCCATACCACAACAACCTCGAGAAATTCATATTTGATATGGGATACTTGACTCTCAGATATTCCCCACTTATGGGAGATATTACGAGGACCCATGTCATTCATGAGATCGCAAGCGACTTCGTACTTCTGCTGTTCTGTTAGGTACACCGATGTGCGTCGATGCATCTTGCGAGCAGGAGTCCTTAGATATCTGCTCTGTCTCGAACCAGACTTGTCCATGGTACTCAATCCTTTTCAGGCAGGTGTGTACCGTTAAACTTCTTGAGTGCATTCGTTCGCTCCTCGTCCTTGGGGAGTTTGATGCAGCCGTGCCGTGTCACGGCTAAATAGAAATGCACCGACTCAACCCAATCGACGTAATGGATTTCGGCATACTCACCGTCCTCCCAGATGTCATGGATGTCATCGTGCATATACCCGATGACAATGCCTTGCGGACGGCCTTCTACGATGTCTTTCGACTTAAGCTGCCATTTCCTCAATTCGCCGGTTATCGTTTGCCGGGACATAGCCAAGCTCCTCGCTGAGGGTGTAAGTACTGGGATCAAACAACAACTGACCTGCAGGTCCGGTACGACCGCAGAATCTATTCTTGGAAATCTTCAAATGAGTCGTCCGCCTAATCGTAGGATCGGACGACTGGATGTCTCTTGTTAAATCAATCCTGATATCAGCTATTTTACTGATGTTACGGCTGCCTCGGGTGAGTCCGTCGTCGTTGACGTGGCTGACAACGATGAGTGCGAAGTCAAGCTCTTTGACGAGCATTTCAAGCCGCGTCGAAAGATAGTCGAGAGCCCGTCGTTCGTTATCGACTCCACCTCCAGTGACAACCATAGTAATGTGATCCAAGAACACATACCGACAGCCACGAGCAGATACGAGGAAGCGAATTGTGTCGAGAATATGATCGGGATCATCACTCCCGAAATGTGAATAAATGTGTAGACGATCGTCCGTCTTAACAACGCTTTGTACGGCTTCGTAGACCGCAGCGTCCGTAACGCCGCAGTCAGGGAGATGAACCGGGCGATTGAGATGAAGTCCCGCAATCGCTTGAAGCAATCGTTTCTTAGGTTCTTCCAAGAATATACCAGCGACGGCTGCATCTGGGTGTTCCTTCAAGATGTTGTACATGATCTTGTGCATGACTTCAGTCTTGCCAACACCCTCCTGAGCAGTAAGCAGCACGCTTTCCCCAGTGCGGATGCCGTAAGTCATATAGTCAAGCGTCGGTATCCCGTACGAGACTCCTTCCTTAGGAGCCTCGAAGAGGATATTCTTGAACACTCGAAGTTCTGACTCGATGTTTTGCGGACAGAACTTCTTAGCGTTCTCGAAGAGGTTCTTCAGTTCAGAGTATTCTCCGTGCTGTGCGAAGTCATTGGCGTCCTTGCGCTTTCCGCCGGGGAACCGCACCAAATAAACTTTCGAGTAATCGAACAGCTTTGCAACGCGAGAGGCTGCATCACTCCCTTGCTCATCTCCATCGAACGCGAGATAAATGCGGTCGTACGAGTTAAGGTAGGATCGATCCTGAGAAACGTCTGCGACAGCAGAACTGCTGCTGTGAACGCTAAAGACAGGTACATGGGTAGCTTGATGAAGAGAAAGCGCATCTTCGTAGCCCTCTGTTATTGCACAGTATCGATGTCCACCGGCGATGAACTTATCAACACCAAAACAACCAGCTTTGTAGTCACCCTTATGGTAAGTCTTCGGACTTCCCTTCTGGGGCTCTAATATACGAACGTGAAAACTCCCATTTCGCTCAGGAAATCCGATTTCGATGGGTTTTCCATCTCCGTCAATCTTCGTCTTAGCGCCATATTTTCTGAAAGTAGAAGCATCAATCCCACGAAGAGGCAAATATTCGTAAGTATACTTAGCGTCATCAATCAACTCATTACCTCTTAAATAATAACCACAACTAAAACAATAACTATGACCGTCGTCATAAATACCTAAATTATCACCAGCAGTATCCTTTCCGTGCTTGGCACAGTCAGGACACTGCTCATGGCGAATAAGCTTCGACGTCCTGTCATCAAGTCGAGAGGACGCGTTTTGGATAGTCATAATACTCCTTAGCCCATGGCTTATCGCGGGACTCGTAATAGTTTACGATCTTGAACCCGCGAAAGCCACCATCGAGAACTGGTTCCCAATAGTCAGGCTTGGCTACGTACATCCATGCACGGATGATGTAGCATTTCATTCCGGAGTAAACTGGATGGAGAGTGCCTTGAAGGCAACGCGGGAGTGGACGAAACAAGCAAGGCTCGTCGGCATCCAGCTTGTTCTGCTGGTATCGGAGTTCCCGATAAGGCACGATGACATTCACTCGTTTACGACGGAATTGTACCGTATTCCGCTTGTAGTTGTCAAGGTCTTTGAACTGAGGGGTACGAACCAAATGGAGTTCGCCTTTAACCTTCAGTGGTGGAGGGAAGTAACGAACGAGATGCGGAGGTTGTTTGCCACCCGGTATCTCCATCGGAATGGGTGTCCGGTCTTCGCCAGCCTCCTGATACCAGTAATTGAAATAGTTGACAGTATATGCCGTAGCGACAAACGAACTGTCTTCGATAAGACAGTGGTGAGAATGGTTAAGCTTGGTGTCGTCTGCGCAGAAGAGCAGTTGATACTCGAACTGCGTCAGCCACCATAAGTCTGGGCTGTACTTCACGCTGTCGGTAATCCATCTGGCTTCGTGGACAGAAGGAAAGTTAATCCCTTGTCCGATGCCGGTCAAGAGCGAGAACTGATTGCGAGCGTGATTGAAACCCATGACGAACCTCCAATGATCTAATCAAAGAAGTGGGGCCGTGACCTGAGAGTGTAACCACGACCCCACAACACTACGCTAAGCGGCTAGCGCAGTCACGCAGCCTTCTTGCCAAAGCCGAAGCGGTTCTGCTTCGCGGCAGGAGCGGGCTGTGTCTTGGTGACGGACTCGACCTTCGTAGCCGTTCCCGTCGTAGTCGTCGTGGTAGTGGACTTCTCGGTCTCCTTGACGGAGACTTCCGGCTGGCCGGACTTCAGAGCACGGTACTTGCTGCGCCACATAATGGCATAGCACACCAACGCCATAACATCCTTCTTGCCGATCGTTGCAAGCTCATGCGGCATCCAGTTGATCGTCTCCATATAGTCGAGACCAACCGCAGAAGCGAAGTTCGGCAGAGCCTTCTCCATCTCCTGAATGGTCTTCGGAGCAGCGATCTCCTTCGACGACGTATCGAGCGTTGCGACGTAATCAAGGACTTCCTTGAGAGTCTTATCGTTGAGGATCGGAAGATCACCAACGGTGGCCAATGCCTTGGCGTCGGCCTTGGCAGTCTCAGCCGGCGCAGCCGGGACAGCAGTCTCGGTAGTTCCGGTAGTCGCGAGCTTCTTCGACAGCGCGTACTTCTTGAAGTCGGGAAGATTGGTGATCTTAACCGCCTCGAAGTCCTTCACGATAATCGGCAGACGCTTCTTCCACTGTGAGTGGACTTCGCCGCCGATGACCTTGTACCACAGCTTGACGTCATCGTTGGTGTGAACCCAAGACGGCGGCTTCGCTGCGAGTTCGACAGCCTTGGCGGGCTGAGCCGGACGACTGCCGACGGCATTGCTCTTGTCGCCAGAGAGCTTGCGTTCAGCAGTGCCCGGCGTGGCGACATCCTTCGGAACCGGCGGAGGAGACGCCGGAACCGAGGCTGCTGCCTTCTTCCCGAAGCCGAAGCGATTGGCCTTGGCTACCGGAGCAGCTTCACGCTTCTCGACAACGACTTCAGGCGCTTTCTGATTGAAGCCAAACGCATGAGAAGCCCAGCCCCACTCGCCGGTGATGCCGAGATCGTTCTTGCCAACAGTGACTGCATCGCCTTCGACAGGAAGAACATGGAGTAGAGCACGATGGCCGACCTGCGACATCAAGACCTTCTTGAAGGACTCTGCCCTGAGCTTGTTCATCACACGCTCAAGCATGTCTTCGTGCTCGCCGTATTCTTCACACCACTCCGTGATCTGCGGGATCAGCAGACCATTGACGAGGTTGTACTGCTCGGTACGATCAGCCGAATCGTCGTTGCCGTTGAGAGTGCCTTCAAGGAACAAAGCCATGAAAGGCTGTTCGTTGCCGTCGTTGATGACGAACGGCTGAATGTCGTCGGGATTGTAGCCGTCTGCCAGCTTCCCGAAATACATCGTAAGAGGAAATTCCTTCGCGTTCACGAAGAGACGCTGAAGTTCGTCGAAGTTCAGGCCAGTACCGTCTTCACGGGTGATGGCAAGATCAGGCTTGCCCTCGAAGACGTTCTGGACAGCGAAGCCGAAAGCATTCGGTTGCTTCGCTAGAATGTGCTTGAGCAAATCGTCCGGCGGTAACTGTCCGGCAGCGATGTGCAACATCATTTGATTGTCGATATTCATGGGCTGATTTCTCCTCTGTTGCCCTACGACGCTTTCCGCCAGAAGCTGGCGGCACGACCCATCGTCTGAACGAAACGGTTCTTGACAATCGGTGTTGGTGGACCGCCCGGAATAACCGGACGATGTTCTTTGCCTTCCTTCCGAGCCTTCTCACGAAGGTATCGATCGGACTTAAGCTTTGACTTCACCTCCGAAGCAATACGCTTCTTCGGCACAAGATCACGCAAGCCAAGACGCTTGCGAAGCATTTCATACGTTCTGTTCTTCTCCTGCTTGCTGATCTTGCCGGAGCCTTCGGCTTCTTCAAGACCATCACACAAGATGTCGAGCAATAACGCATGTATCTTATGGTTACGGTCTTCCAAGACCATGCGATAGCCCTTTCGCTTAATCCATGCTTTCACCTGATTGGCAATAGCAAGGACCACCCCTAATACGATTAGTGCACCTCCTAGTTCTCCAAGAAAGTTGTCAGAGTGAATGATGCCACTGACGCGATCAATGACATCTTGAGATACGTCCAGAACGCTCAATGTCATATTTACTCCTCGGTTATGGACAAACGCTAAATCGCTTAACAAAGACGTAAAGACACGCTCTGTGCAAAAGGCACAAAAGGACTCAAACGCGGAACTACATTCACGAGGGGGATACGCAACGCCACACTACAACCCGCTAGGGCAGCGGGTAAAAGTAAGCCCCCGCTGGCGGGGAGACCAGCGAGGGCTTAAGTAAGCAGCCGGAGAGGGGCTAATCCGAACTGCTATCGGGCGGTGGGCGAACGGAGGAGAACGTCACCCACCTTACTTTATCGGACTTAAACGCTGCGATGCAGCGCAAGCGGTCCATGTAGACCAGCGAAGTCCGGATAAACAAATCTAGTTTGTTATCCTCGAACAGAACGAATTTCGTTCTTTCGGAGTTATAGAACATCTGGACCTTACGGACAACGGTATTATCCAGAGTTACACAGGTTAGCGCTGGCGCAGTTTCTTGGATACGTAGGATATGCGCCATTACCTCACGCCGACCAACAGAAATGTGCTGGCCCGCAGCGTCCATTTGACGACGCGTAACAAGGTAGTCAATGTATTCTTCGCTGAAGGCCAGCGATCGTGCGCGTTCTTTGAGTTCGCGCATGACTAGCATATTCGGAGGTTTACCAGTCGGAATGTAATCCGACGAAAGGCTACGCGGGAACAAACGCCTTTGACGAGAAAGCTTTAGCCGCTTTGCGGCCATCGTACGGTTAGCCATTTCTTTTAATCCCCAGTGTTCCTATACTATATATGACTTTTCTCGTTAAGTCAAATGCGTTTCTTCTTTGGCGAGTTCACCACTCCATTTACAATCAAGAATATCCCTGCGCCAATGCAGATAAGCAACAGCCCCAAACCACGCTTCGCAGCGTCCCAATCCCAAGGCCATTGCCATGGTTTAGGCTGCTTAGCCAAAGCTTCTTCACGCACAAAGGCTTTCAGCTTCGCCTCTGCCAGTCGTACCATTTGTTCATTAACCGTCGGCAACCACGGCCAAACAACAATGTACTTAATCGGAGCCTGATGCGTCTCGAAGTCCGACACCTTCGGTGTAACCAACAAGAGATAAAACTGCCCACGCACGTCATCAGGAAGCCAATAACTATACCTGTGAGTAGTTTCAACGCGAGAATTTGCATCGCCATGCGCCTCCACGCGCGCTGATGACAGGAAAAACAACCCCATCAGCGACATAAACAAACACCACCGACGCCATGTCTTGTCTTTCCGTTTGGCCTTGATTGGCCAGAATGCTGCCCAACACAAAGCAGCCAGAGACACGATTACGCAAACTAGAACAAACTTTTCGACGTAGCTCATTGTCATCCCCTTCTACAATTTAAATCCCATTCCAAGATGATGTCTTTAACCATCACCCACTGATGCCCACGGGGATTGCCTTCTCCGTGGGTATTCATTTGTTGGATTGTCTTGACAGTAAATGCCTGTCCGCAAGAACACACCGCGATGATGCGTTTCATGGTTTGAGATTGGTCACGCCGATACTGCGCCTAGCAGGGCGATCAACCCGCTCGATGGTAGGTCGCAATGAAGCAAGCTCGATGAAGTCGTCAGCTTGTCTGCGCAAGACGTCAGCGCACATAGGAGGCTGGGTCTGTATCGAAGATACAATACTGACACGTGTAGCATACCTACGCTGTATACTACTGATAAGAAAGGTGAAATCACCGTCCCCCGTAAACATAAACAAATCAGTAACGAGAGGAGCCATCTCGTAAGCAACAATGGCCATCTCGATATCCATGTTGCCTTTAATCTTGGTTGTGACTGTCTCATTGTTGTGCCCACACTCCTGACATTGAAACACACCACGGTCTTGGTATTCCTTGTATTCCTTCTGGATAACACTCCAGCCGTTAAACTCCAGCCAGTCAATCATAGGCTGGATAGTCGATTGTTCTTCAGCCGGAGCACGGGCAGTGAAGTAATAACTCCGTAAGATATGCCCGTCGAAAGCTTCGGTAAGCCTTCTGAAATCAATCGAGAAACCCAATTGCTTGGCAGTAGCGTAGAGATTGCTACCATCGACAAGCAAGACTGCAACACGACCTTGGTAACGACTTTTATCCCATAGCGTCATTGTATTCTCCTCTTGACAGCTTGTTTTTTACGTGGTAAAAGCGGTGATCCGCCGCAGGTTAGATATACCTATTATCTTCTAATACCTGTGCGGGTAACAACCCACTCCGGCTTGATGCCGAAGCGGTCTTCGTTCTTGGTGTGACAAATATTGTAATTAGCTCTGTCAGGATGTTTGTAAACAGTCTGACTTTCCCAAGAGTCTAGCCCTTTAGCGAAAGCAATTACTTGTTCTTTATCACACCAGTTTACACTAGACAGCTTCGATGGCCGTCCCATCAGACACTCCTTATGCGCTTGTTGTCGTTAGCTGGACGATGATCCCGGACATACTGCCAGAACCAATCTTCGTGAGCAGGCAGTATCATACGTACCAGCACCATGATATGCTGATACGGCTGATTGGTCTTTAACTTAAATACAGTAGACCAGAAATACAGCCACTTAGACTGTGCCCGTTTTGTTGGCATTGCTAAGCCTTTCTTCGATTGGACGGTTGTATTTCAGGATAGCGAGTTGCTTGAACTTCTCAACGCTCTCGCTCCATCTTGGCTTGGACTTGTCAGTCCAGTACAACTCACGCGTAATAGTGAACTTGCCTCTGTCTTCGACAACACGACAAGTCACATCCATCCCAGCATACGTCACTTCGACGTAGTGGATTTGGTCAGGCAGAATGTACCGCTTGACCTGCACAAGCAAACCGTTATCCATGGCTATAGCGCCTTATTGTAGGGCTTGCAGGGATTTTGGATGGCAGACAGTTCCAAGTCTGTACTGTGGATTTTCTCATTCTGAAAATCCTTATAACCGTACTTGGTTCCGCGTTCGTCGGCACCATCGATGACTTGCTTAAGCTTCTGGCAGAATATGCCAGCACGCTTAAACGTCTCTTGCTTCATAGTCTCGATGGGAATGCTGACAAACACGTCTTGGGCTTTGAGAATGCCCGGAATGTCACCATACTCGCGCGTAGTGACATAGTTTGACTGTGCGATACGCTTTACACCGAACCCGAAACGATTGCCATTGCTCATGACTTTTTCCCCTAAATCTGCCATAATTGGCATTGTTTATATTATCGCATGGTAGTATAGTAAGGTCAAACAGCTAACGGGCTTAGCGACTTGCACGCTAGTCTAGCTTGTGTTTTGCGGCATGCCCTACGCACGTTGTTTGTCCTATCATCAATTCGCGGTGTGACATTTATGCAACACTGTTGCTGGATTGTCACATGCTGCGTTGCCGTTATGTTCATGGTGCAAGGCAAAAGAAAACCCCCGGCCATTGCTGGCGCGGGGGTTGGTAGCTAGGAGTTATGCTGCCTTGGGCTTGGCAATCTCGGAGATCAACTCCGATCCACCTTGCTGGAGCTTGACATACTTGTCGTCGGCTTTGATTTCCTTGGCCAGATCAGCAAGCATGTTCCGTGTCTCGACAATGGCGACGATAAATTCGTCATTGTCTTTCGTGTTGCCAAGCTTGAGAAGCTTGCCGTATTCAGCCTTGTCTTTCGCGGTTGCGATTTCTTCCAACCATCGATGAAACTCCGCGAATACCGACACGCCTGTATCAATCGTCTTGATTGTCAAGCCTTCCGGCTTGTCAGACGTTGCGCCAGTGCCAGCCTTGGATTTCTTCACGACACCGCTTTCGATAAGGGATTGGAACGTGCCACCCTTTTCGAGACCCTTGTTCGGGTCCAGTTTCATGAATGCGCCAATGCTCATGGCTTCCCACTTGGCAATGGGTTTGCCTTCCGCCGGAACCAACCACACTTGGATAGGCTTGGTTGTGTTCTCAACTTCCGGGATGTCGCACTTACCGGCCGCTGCATCTTCCGGGGATTTGCCCGGAACCCAGATGCAGTCAGCAGCGATGCCCGGATAGTTCTCAACAGCCTTGAATTGGAAATACAAAGCCATTGCTTTCTTATAAGACTGCCGGATGGTATTCCGCCGACCCTTCAAGAAATTCAGATGGGTTTCCCGTTGAACGGGGTCCATTGCCTTGATGTCTTCCGGGATATCATCCTTGACGGCCTTCGAGTCGCCAGCCCGTTCCGTCCATTCGATCCGAGCAAGAATGTTCTGCCCGGTAGCGGTGCCGTCGGCGAATTGGGTGTAGAAAGTAGTCTCCACCATTCGCGTCTTGTTCTTGGCATCAGTCTTGGGAACCTTGAAGTAATCCGGGTTATTGCCCGTTTCGCTGTCAGGCACCGCAAAACCGTCCAATTCCTCGCGAGTGTAGTCTTGCTGCAAAGCAAATAACACTCGGAACGGCCCGCCTGCCCAATCTTCCTTGGCTTTCATGACCGTTTCCATAGCCTCGGTCATTTCGCGGCCGCCCTTGGCGCCTAAAGACTTGGCACGATTGGCCAATTCTTCGCCGTCAAGGTTCGGAAGGTCGGTTTCTGCATTCGGATTGGCATCGCCGAACAACGCGCGCCATTCGTCGTCTTCCAAATCATCTTCCGTAGACATGGCAACGTCGAAGATTTGAGCGTCAGTCATGCCTTTGGTTTCCTTGGGGAAACGTTTCCTGTACTGTTCCATTTCGTATTCACGGAACAATTCAGGCGTGTACGTTTCTGCCTGCGGTTGCGCATCCATTGGTGACACTTCCGGCAAGCCGGTTTCCGTGTCAGCTGCATGTGCAACGCGCGACGATGATAGGAAATTCGATTTACGTCCGATCATTTTAGTTTCTCCTATGTTGCTCGCTTGCCGTGTCTGCCCTCGGTTAAGCCAGCCTTTCGGCTGGCGTGGTTAGAGTTAACGATAGTTCGGACTATCGTGCGGATAATCCGAATAAACTTTGCCATGCCATTGCTCTATGCAAAGGCGGGGATCAAAGCTTTCGTCACAGTCACAGATGATTACATCATCGGTGCCTATGTATACTTCACCAATCATTGCAGGCATTGGATAGTTAGGCGGTCTATTTCCTTTGAGGTATTCACCGGGAATAAACGATCCTCCGGTTATGCACATTTTATGCATACCGTAGACCTTGCTAGGTCTCCAAAAGATATATGGAGTTTCAAAGCGCGGTATTGTCATGGCTGCCACCAATCTTTAGGCTTGGTGACATTTGCAATCGCAACAGAAACGAGAGCTATTATTTCGTCTCCGTCTACATTGCCCATGATATCAAGCATGCGGTGATATTCATGCTTGATCCTCTCGTATTGAGGCTCAAGCATGATTTCACTCATTGCTTGCTCTATTTCAGAGATAGTTTGCATGTCTGCCTCGTTTCTGAGGGCAGGCAGAGCAAGCGAGCAGACTAGTCCCTCAAGACACATGCGGAATGCATATGCCCGGTTTCGTCCTATTCAATTGTCAAATAGCCCGGTTAGATCGAAGTGGGTTTCGCGTCTGACGCTTCAGCGCCGTATGAACCGAAACCAAACAATCACTAACCAACCATCATTATAGGTACTCAATCTAGTAAGCACAAACGCCTAGCCTCGTTAGAGGCATGTTTGTTTGCATAGCTGGTATGAAATTCTGTGAATAGCTAGGTATTCGCACTGATGCATAGCTCTAATGCTTAGCTATGCATATATGCATAAGCAGCTAACGAATACGATAGCATCCTAAGCAGCATTAGTTGTGCTGATAATGCATAGCTTAGTAATGCTATCTAATACGTTAGCTAATGTAATTACCTTAGCTTCTAAGTGTCCTAACGGTACCTAGGTATGCTTACGCTTATCCGAAAGGGACTTCGGATTCCCCAAAATCCTAGGACCCCTACCCGGCTACCACCCTCCAAGGGGGTCGGGGGTATTGTTGCGGCCGTTGAATTAATTGAAAAAAATATCGCACCAGAATTTAAAAGATTCTGATATAACCATAAATACCCCAGCTAAGTAGAATCACTAATACTCCGATATCTTCAATCCCTAATAACATAAATACCTACCAGTGATATAATCAACACCAAAGCACTTAAAGCTCTAATCCAGTCTATTTCTAGATTCAATCGTAATTATCCTTCCTTCGTATTTCTTAACCATGAATGTTAGTTCTCCTCTGTCAAACCATTCAGTTCTTGTTTCGTTGTTTAGGTGAAGACGATGCTCGAGCCTCTCAGAAGGCTCAGGAGATCGATTTGTCTTGGGGGGTAGGATTTGTACCTCCTGCTTAAAATAACGCACCAGCGGGCTTCTAATTGAATCCTAGAGGCATTCTAGAATGAATCCAGAATCTCATCTTGCAATTCTGCATGAAATACACCGATTTAGGTACCAAGGATTGCGATATTCGCATCTAAAACACTCCCAGTAACTCTGAAAACTATTCATCTAACCATTCTCCTTCTGGTATCTTACCAGTAATATTAACTAACGCTATAAGCTCTGCGAATGTCAACTTATCTTCTTTCCAAGTATAAACCCTAGCAGGTCCTTCTTCGGAATATACGATGATTTTATTAATTCTAGGGCTATTCATAAGCTCTCCTTAAGATTTTTCTTTACAGCTATATTAAGCTTATGCTATACTAATGTCAAGAGTAATATTTTCGGAAAGACAATGGCTTTACTAAGAAACAGAAAAGTAACTATTCTAGGCGTAACTGGAGGAGAAGACCCTAGTCAACTCTTCACTGTAGCTTATCCAGATGGTAATCTTGAGCATGTACCTCTTTTCGAGTTAACTCTGGAAGACAGTGAGCACAAGGAGTTTACTAGACTGAACGGTGAACGTCTAAGTAGCTTAATCAATAAGATATCTTCTAAGGAATACCAAGCAATCCTTGATTCGCAAGACCCTGAGAAGATCAAAGCAAAGGAAACTCAATGACCCAAGTATGGCATTTCGTTAAACTCGCTGCTTCTGTTCTAACTGGCGTAGCAGCTTTAGTTTGTCTTTTCGTAGCGATGCAGTATGTCGTTCCTCTAAGCATAACTAGCCTTGCATTCTCACAGATGCCTGAATGAACATCAACCATACCATTCGTTTAGATGATACAATCATCTTCCTTCTAAAACAAATTATACTTAAGGAAAACCAAATCATGTCCTCGATTGACGATCTCAACGCAGCTATTTCTGATCTTACTACTTCGATCACCAATGAGGTTAGCGCTCTAGAGTCTGCTCGTGCTTCTAACAACGACGCTGCTGTGGAACAAGCTGTTTCCAATCTGAAAGCTCTGAATACTCAGCTTCAGAATAGCGTTACGCCTCCGGCTCCTGCAACTGATACGCCTCCGGCCCAGTAATGTCTTTTTCGGCTGTCCAATCTAAGATAGCTAAGAAAGAAGGTGTTTCCAAGAAGCGAGCCGGTGCAATACTGGCTTCCGCTTCTAGGAAAGCTTCTCCTGCCGCTAAAAAGAAAAACCCTAACCTAAAGAAGGTTAAGGGTTATTAATCCGTGCATATCGATTATACGATATCAATTGGTAATATCTTCACCATCATAGCTGTTATAAGCTCGGTAATTACCGTGATTTATAACATGAAGGGAGACATATCAATTGTCAAGCATGACATCCATTATCTCCAAGAAAGTCACAGGGCTTTGACCGAAGCCTTTGCGCAATTAGGGAAAGTCCTAACCCAAGTAGCAGTCCAAGACCAGCGGATCAATATGCTTGAGAAGCGAGTAGATGAGATGGCACATGGCAAAGGCCTTGTCGTATAGTTGAAAAAGAAAGTCCAAGAAGTAAATCAGCAAAGAGAAGACCGACGTATCCTTGCTGAATCCTCATTAGAAGAATTTATTAAGCTAGTCCATCCTAACAGAGTCTTAGGAAACATCCATCGAGAATTAATACGATGGTGGGAATCTAGCAAGGCAAAGACTCATCAGCTTGTCTTGTTACCACGAGACCACATGAAATCCGCAATGGTTGCATACCGTGTGGCTCATGCGCTTACCGTAGACCCGACACTTCGTGTTCTTTACATTTCGTCTACAAGTAATCTTGCTACCAAGCAGTTGAAATTCATTAAAGACATCTTGACCTGTGATACCTACCGTCTCTATTGGCCGGATATGGTTCATCCAGAAGAAGCCAAGAGGGAGAAATGGACTGAGCGGGAAATTTCCCTTGATCACCCGAAAAGACGGCAAGAAGCTATCCGCGACCCAAGTATTTTTACTGCGGGTCTTACTAGCAACATTGTTGGCCTTCATTGTGATATCGCGGTTCTAGATGACGTTGTTGTTCAAGCTAATGCGTACCTAGAAGACGGCAGAGAGAAAGTCCGGGAGCAATACGGATATTTATCTTCCATCGAAACAGTTAATGCAAGAGAATGGGTCGTAGGTACGAGATACCATCCTAAGGATTTATACTCGACACTCTTGGAGATGGAAGTTGAAGCGTTTGATGAGTTTGGAAATGTCGCTAAGACAGACCAACTCTTTGAAGTCAAAGAATACCCAGTTGAAACAGCAGGCGATGGAACTGGCCAATTTCTATGGCCTCGTCAACAACGCTCTGATGGAAAGTGGTTTGGCTTCGACGAAAAGATACTTGCCCAAAAACGTGCGCAGTACCTTAACAAAATACATTTTAGGGCTCAGTATTACAACGACCCTCATGACGTTGATTCTTCTCCTATTCGCCGTAGCTTATTCCAATACTACGATAACAACTGGTTATCACGGCGTGACGGGCATTGGTCCTTCAAAGGCAATAGGCTTAACGTTGTCGCTGCTGTAGACTTCGCGTACTCGCTTTCTAAGAAAGCCGATTCGTCTTGTATAGTTGTCGTAGGTGTAGATGCCAATCGGAATTATTACGTCCTAGACATAGATAGGTTTAAGACAGCACAACCATCTGTGTACTTCGACCACATCCTCAAGATGCATGAGAAATGGGGCTTCCGAAGAATACGTGCTGAAGTAAGTGTCGCTCAGGTTGTTCTAGTTAATGACCTCAAGGATAACTACATCAGACAACTAGGACTTGGATTGACTGTTGATGAGTTCAGACCTAACAGAACTCAAGGTTCTAAAGAAGAACGTATTCTAAACATCCTAGAGCCCAAGTATGCCAACGGTCAGATATTCCATTACAGCGGCGGACACATCCAGACCTTAGAAGAAGAATTAATCTTCTCTAATCCAGCCCACGATGACGTCAAGGACGCTCTTGCTTCTGCCATTGATTTCGCAGACGGCTACGCTCCTGTAAATAGTTTTACAAGAAACAGAGAAAATAAACCAGTGTTACAATTTCATAGTAAGTGGGGCGGTGTTGCCTAATGGACCATAGGGTCACAGAAGTACGAGACGTAGTTTCTCCAGATCGTATTGCTACTCAGATTAGCAACGACTGGATTACTTGGAATATGCTCCGTCAGAACAAGCTAGACGATTGGGAAGAAATCCGCAGATACGTCTATGCTACTAATACATCGCAAACCTCTAACGCTTCTAATCCTTGGAAGAATAGAACAACTATTCCAAAGCTGTGTCAGATAAGAGATAACCTCTTAGCTAACTACACTGCTACGATGTTCCCCAACAGTGTTCCTGTTGAATGGGAAGCCAACGAGAAAGACAGCGACTCTAAGAATAAGCGGGACGCAATAACCAACTATATGCAGTGGGTTATGTCTCAACCATCCTTCAAGGGTGAAATGAATAAGGTAGTCTCAGATTATATCGACTACGGTAATTGCTTCGTTTCCGTTGAATGGGTTGACCAACGCGTAGAACAACCAACTGAAGCCATGCAAGCTGGCTACGTAGGTCCTGCTTTGAAACGTATTTCTCCACTAGACGTCGTGATGAACCCTACGGCTTCTAACTTCGAGTCTACTCCTAAGATTGTTAGATCAGTCATAGGCTTAGGTGAACTCAAAGAAATGCTTAATCGTATGTCTACGATTGAGAACGAAGCTGAGATGAAAGCCCTATGGAAATACTTCCAAGACATCCGAGCACAAGCTCGTGAGTTCTCAGGCGAATGGGTCCAGCGAGATAATCTTTATCAGGTAGACGGATTCACGTCTTTCCAGCAATACCTGTCTTCTAACTCAGTAGAAATCTTAACTTTCTACGGAGACCTGTATGACGTCAATGAAGATAAGCTGTACAAAAATTATGTCTTTACTGTGGTTGATCGGCATAAGCTGCTGGGTAGCAAGCCTAATCCTTCTTTCTATGGATATCCTCCTATATTCCATGCGGCATGGCGTATCAAGCAAGATAACCTCTGGGGTATGGGTCCTCTTGATAACCTCGTCGGTATGCAATACCGTATTGATCATATTGAAAATCTTAAGGCCGACGTCTGGGATTTAGTTACTTTCCCTGTTGTTAATGTCAAGGGCTTCGTAGAAGAGTTTAATTGGCAGCCCGGTGAAATCATACGGTCTAGCGAAGAAGGCTCTGTAGAGCTTCTACAACCGCAGGTACAGATACTTCAAAGCGATACTGCTATTCAGTTCTACATGAACATGATGGAAGAAATCGCTGGTGCACCGAAGGAAGCCATGGGCTTCCGTTCTCCCGGTGAGAAAACGAAGTATGAAGTCCAGCGTCTAGAGAATGCTGCTTCTCGTATCTTCCAGAATAAGATCAAACAGTTCGAGGAACAAATCGAAGAGCGTCTTCTGAACGCTATGCTTGAACTAGCACGAAGGAATCTCTCTGGTGTTACCACAATCAAGGTCTTCGATGACGAACTCAAAGCAGCTAGCTTCAAGTCCCTCACAGTCGAAGATATTACAGGCATTGGTAGAATCAGGCCAGTTGCGGCAAGGCACTTTGCTGAACAAGCCGAACTTATTCAGAACCTTACAAGCCTTAGCCAGTCGCCGATTTACCAAGACATCAAACCGCACATCTCGATGATTAAGATGGCTCAGCTATTCGCTAAAGCCTTTAACGTCGAAGAAGATGGAGTAATCATGCCTCCTTGGGTTGGTTTGATCGAACAAAGCGAAGGCCAGCGTATGGCCCAAGCCTCGCAAGAACAAGTCGCTCAAGCTACTCAAACTGCATCAGGTATGGGACAAGATTTCGATCTTCAACCTAACCCTGCACAACGCGTACTCCAGCCTCAAGGACCACAATAATGTATCCAGCTTGGACTCAGAACCTCAAGACCGAGGAAGAGAAAGAGCACTTCAAACGATCTCTTAGCAGCGCAAGAACTGTATTAGATCGGTTAGTTGAACTTCTCGAAGTAAAAGAACGAGACATTCAATTTTCAGAGAGAACCCAGAAAGCCTACGATAATCCCAACTGGGCTTATCTTCAGGCACATCGAAATGGTTATCTCACAGCAATACAATCAATAAAGAATTTAGTTCTAGACCAAGAGAGCAAATGAATATCTTAGACAATACTAATCAGAATGACCAGATTCAGATTGACCCTAATCAAGACTATCTCGAAGTACTACTCGGACCGGGTGGGAAATACGATGCCGCTAAATACAACGGCAATAAGGAAGAGGCTTTAAAAGCCTTGGCACGAGGTAAGTATGAAGGGGATTTACACATCGAGCGCATGAAAACTCAGCAGGACACCCTTCGGGATGAATATCTGAAGTTTCGTGAGCAGAGTGTAGCCGGACCAAATCTTAAGGAAGTCTTAGACCAATACATGACCGAACTTAAGCAGTCTCAACAGCAACAGCAAACCCCAGTTCAGGAAGACAAGTCCGTGTTCGATGAAACCAAAATTCAGGATATGGTTAAGCAGCATATTGCTGCTAATAAACAACTAGATCGTGAAGAGGCTAATGCCTCAGAGGTAGAGTCGAAACTCCAGCAAGCTTATGGCCCCAACTATAAGCAAGCTGTTAAACAGCAAATAGATTCGCTAGGCATGTCTGTAGATTTCTTCAATCAAATGGCACGTCAAACTCCTAAGGCTCTTTTGAGCACTCTAGGTATTGATGGTCAGAGAAGCCAAGAACTCTTCCAAGCTCCTCCTTCTTCGACTATGCGTACTCCGGTAGGTTCTAATCCGACTGGAGCTAAAACATGGTCTCAGTGGGAAAAGCTACGAAAGACAGACCCAGCAAGCTATTGGCAACCTAAACAACAAGCACAACTGTTTAAAGACCAATCTATCTTAGGCGATGCCTTTGAAGATGGGGACTATAAACGATAAGGAAAAACACGTATGTCAGGCTTTACAGTCTCGAACAATACGGACTTCATCCGCAGTAATATCTACTCTAAGCAGATTACTCGCGCGTTTGAGGACGATTTGTTCGCCATGCGGTTTGTGCGCACTATCACGGATTTTCCGGACGGTTCTACCCTGAACATGCCCCGGCTCGGCGTTGCTGAAACGGCTGACTTTGCAGAAGGTCAGGCGATCAAGTACAATCGCTTCGATACTGGTAATCTTACCTTTACGATCGATCAGTACAAGTATTCGGCTAACTCGATCTCGGCGAAGTTCAAGCGTGACAGCTTCTGGTCTGCTGAAATTCAGGCTGCTTTTGCTCCTGAACAGCACCGCGCCCTGATGAAGGGTTTTGAAGCTCGCGTCTTCAACCGTGCTAATGCTGCTCAGACTGCTTCTAATCAGAACATCCTCAACGGTGCTCAGCATCGCTGGGTTGGCTCTGGTACTAGCAACTCTCTCTCCATCAAGGACTTCTTCCTCGCTGAGCTTGCTCTGCGCGTTGCGAACGTCCCGATGCGCAACCTCGTTGCCGTCGTCGATCCCACCTGCGCTTACGACCTTGAACAGTCGACCAACGCTATCAACCTGCTGACGCCGATCCCGAAATGGGGTGACATGGTGAACTCGGGTCTAGTGTCTGGCTTCCAGTTCCGGTTCAACATCGCTGGCTTCGACGTCTACGTGTCGAACTATCTTGCTCAGAACATCGCTGAGACGGTTAACTCCAAGTCGGTTACGACTGGCGTTGCTAACGTCTTCTTCAGTGCTGAGCCCGGTATGACGACTCCGTTCATCGCAGCCTTCCGTCAGATGCCGACGGTCTTCTCGGAGTTCAACAAAGACCTCCAGCAAGACGAGTTCTTGACGATCTGCGAATACGGCGTGGCTGTGTATCGCCCTGAAAACCTGTGCGTTGTCCTGACGGACAAGGGCACTCGTACCTAAGGAGACTAACATGGCTTATTTGGACAGCTCAGGTCTTTATGTCAAGACTGGTTTGGAACAAACCGTTCCTCTTACTGGTGGTGACTACCGTACCTATGGCGAACTCCGTGAGATTGAGCTAAACCTCGACCTCACCAAGGCTCCGCTGCTCTCGGCAGGTCCGATCATCGTCAACGACCAAATCTTCTTTGAGAAGAATATGGTTGTGCAGGAAGTCGAAATTTACACGACTACTGCTGCGACGGGTTCGACTGCGACTCTGGACATCGGTTTGATCGCTGTGGATCGTGCTACTGAAATCGACTTCAACGGTTTCATTGCCGCGCTCGCACAGTCTTCGACTAACCTTTCTACTGCCGGTAACAAAACCGTCTATACGAAGGGTTCGACCGGTGCTGGTGCACTGATCGGCGGCTCTGCCGTTGGAACTTCTGGTTATATCTGCATGAACTACAATACTGCTGCGTTTACCGCTGGCAATATCAAGGTTCGCATTCGGTATTTCCGGCCCTAATAGATTGGGGAGCTTCGGCTCCCCTTTCTTTTCTTAAGGATTAAAATGACTAACGTAGCTCATGCTTCTTTAACTGGCTCTGAACTCCACGAGCCTAAAGGTGTTTCTGCCGCTCCTCTCGGTACCGTCTACGTCGCTAATGGCGCTGGCAGCGGAAGCTGGGAAAACATTGGTACATCTTCTTTCACAGGAATGATCGCGGACTTCGTAGCTCCGGTTGTTCCTAATGGTTGGCTTGAATTAGACGGCTCCGTGATCTCCACGAGTACGTTCTCAGGCCTTTATGCCGTTATGACTATTACGACTAGCGGATCGAGAACTAACTCTTCGCCTGTCGTGACTTCTATTGCAGATACTTCTCAGTTTAGAGTTGGTTACTTCGTCTTCGGTACAGGTATCAACGCAGGAACTACCATAGTAAGTATCGATTCTGCTTCTCAAATAACTCTTTCTAGTAACGCCACGTCGTCAGGTACTGCTGCGTTTGCAGTCTCACCGTGGGCAATGAATACAGGAACTATTACTCTTCCTAATGTTTCTGCTGCTGGACGCTACCGTCGATCTAGAACTGCTTCGACTGCTGTAGGTCAAGTACAAGCTGATAGTCTTGCGCCTCATACTCATACTGGTAGTGTTACAACGTCTGGTACTACAGACAGTCAAGGCTCTCACTCGCATAGTATAAACGATCCGGGTCATGCTCATAGTGGTACTGCTAATACAGTTGTCCTTGGAAATACCGCAGGCTCCGGTATCGGTGGCGGCGGTTCGTTTGGTGTTACGGGTAATGCGGGACTGAGCATAAATGCAGCGGGAACTGGTATTAGTTTAAATGCTAACGGGGCTCACACTCATAGTGTAACAAGTACTGGAACATTTACCACTGCTTCAACAGGCTCTGTCGAAACACGGCCGGTATCTCTTGTTGTAATGACTTGCGTTAAGACCTAAATGACTAAACTTACTCTTAGCAATCTCCAGAATCTACAGAACGAATCTACTACTATTACGACACTGACGCAAAATAACGTTGCGACAGTGAATGCTCTTGAGAATACGCTATCACGCGATGGCACAAGTCCTAATCAGATGAATGCCGATTTCGATATGAATAGCAATCGTATTCTTAATCTACCTGATGCTTTGACAGACCAAGAACCTGCTACGTTCAGTCAGCTTAATGACCGTATAGATAGTCTAACTAATGGTGCCGTTATATCTGCATCATTTGTTACTCTTGCTAATGATCCTCAGCTTCAGAATGAACGTGTTCTTACGGCAGGTACCAATCTAGGAATAGCTGATACAGGTCCTAGTGGTGAAGTCATTATTTCGATCACTGACCCTGAACTCAACTCTATTGCAAGTCTTACTTCTGCAAACAATCAAGTTCCTTATTTTACCGGTTCAGGCACTGCTGATCTACTGGCTGTTACTGACTATACAAAGACAGTTC
>Ga0207707_10000799_pt1 | contig 30853 bp, 25 predicted proteins | sample KBSC83BmetaG_FD_184336 | JGI IMG/M metagenome (GOLD analysis project Ga0207707, IMG submission 184336) | Corn rhizosphere microbial communities from Kellogg Biological Station, Michigan, USA - KBS C8-3B metaG (SPAdes) (version 2) | ecosystem: Host-associated > Plants > Roots > Rhizosphere ... | reverse complement strand
GCGTGGCCCGCGCCGTTCCCGGGTTGGTTGCTTGAGCCAGGCGGTGACGCCTGGCCTAGAGGAATGACTGTCACGCCGCAAGGCGCACAGGACCCGGCTTACAGGCCGACTCCATTGTTTTTGCTCGCCTCCCCGGCTCGCTGTTTCGTTGCGGGGGCTGTGCGGCCGTGTGAATCGGTCGGTCATCAACTCTACCCCGGCCATCCATGGCCTTACTTTTCACGAAGCTTTTTCGCGCTCATCCATGAATGCGGTTTCATCGCGGTGGTCCGCGACCTTGGTGTCCTCGCACCATCAAGACCAGAACGGTCATCCATGGCCTTGTTTTTCACGGAGATGCCCGTTGGCGGGATCCGCTGCGCTACTCCCTCCCGACCGCCCGCTCCGAGCGGGCGTTTTCGCTGCACGGGCTTGCATCACAGGCGTCTCGTGTGCCGGAACGGAATTGAATGCCTCGCTTTGGTTGGGGGTGACAACCGCCTTCGGTGTCTGTCGGCGGGATCCGCTCCGCTACTCCCGCCCTACAAGGTCGGTGTGAGATCGCGAGCAGAGTTGACTGACCGGTGGCTGAACTCCAGTTGCCTCGCGTGCCAATAATCGCGCCCGTTTGGTTGCCGATGGGGCGAAATGGTCATGAGTGAAATCTTTTGTATTCAATGACCTTGAGAACGTAGCTGACAGAACGCCTGAAATTCAGTCAGAAATTCGCCTTTCCCATTGATCTAAAAGCGAAATTTTCTTGACAGTCTCACCTCCTGCGACTAAGGTGGGTCCCCGTGTGGTTTTGTGGGAAAACGTGGGAAAACAAGTCGCATGTTCCAGGGCGAAACCGCAATCAGTGTGGATGAAAAAGGTCGATTGGCGATTCCCACCGCCTACCGGGAGCCGATCGCGCGCGTCTGCAATAACCGTCTGGTGATCGCCTACAACCCGTTCGAGTCCGGTTGCCTGTGGGTTTTCCCGCAACCGGAGTGGGAACGCGTGCGCGACCAGGTAAACGCGCTGTCCAGCGTCAAGCGCGTGCATCGCGACCTGCAACTGAAGCTGGTCGGCGCCGCGGCGCAGGTGGAACTGGATACCGCCGCGCGCGTGTTGCTGCCCGCCAGCCAACGTGCCGCGTCCGGTATCGAAAAAAAAGCAGTGCTGCTGGGCATGGGCAACAAGTTCGAGTTGTGGAGCGAGCAGGCTCACCTCGCGAAGATCCATCAGACGATCGGCGAGGAGGAAGTCAGCGAGGAAATGGTGGGACTGAAGTTGTGATGCGTGCATTCGGCGAACGGCGGGCGGCGCCGGGTCGGATGCGAACGGAACACGGGCGGCGCATGCGGCGTGCGCGAATTCGAATGGATGGAACGCGAGCGATGACGGCCGGTCGGGAGCTTCAGCACATCCCGGTGATGCGGGAAGCCGTGCTCGCCGGACTGGCGTTGCGTCCGGACGGGCGCTATCTCGATGGCACGTTCGGGCGCGGCGGCCATGCGCGCGCGATGCTGGATCGTCTCGACGCGAATGGCCGCTTGTTGTTGATGGATCGCGATCCGCAAGCCATCGCGCACGCGCGGCGCGAATTCGGTGGCGATGCCCGCGTCGCGATCCGCCATGCGAATTTTTCGGAACTGGCCGATTGGGACGCGGCGCGCGCCGGACTGGATGGCGTGCTGCTGGATCTTGGCGTGTCCTCGCCGCAGCTCGACGACGCGGCGCGCGGTTTTTCGTTCCAGTCGGATGCGCCGCTGGACATGCGCATGGATCCGACCACCGGAATGAGCGCCGCGGATTTCCTGGCGAATGCGGACGAACGTGAAATCGCCGACGTGCTGTTCCGTTACGGCGAGGAGCGCATGAGCCGGCGCATCGCGCGCGTCATCGTCGCGCGTCGCGTCGAATCGCCGATCACCACCACCCGCGAACTCGCGGAATTGGTCGAGCGCACGCTGGGCCGCCGCGAGCGCAACAAGCACCCGGCGACCCGCACGTTCCAGGCGCTGCGCCTGCACGTGAACGACGAACTGGGTTCGCTCGAACGCGCATTGCCGGCCGTGGGGGAAGTCCTGAAGCCCGGCGGGCGGTTGGCGGTGATCAGCTTCCATTCGCTGGAAGATCGCATCGTCAAGCAATTCATCCGCGGCCCGCGGCCGGTTGCCGTACGCCGCGGGCTCCCGGCGCCGCCGTCGCAGCCGGCGCCGTTGCGCGCCGTCGGCCGCGCGCAGATGCCCGACGCCGCTGAGGTCGAACGCAATCCGCGCGCGCGTTCCGCGGTGTTGCGCATCGCGGAGAAAGCCCCTTCAGAAACCAGCCCACCAGGGGGCTCGCCATGAAGACGCTCGGTGCGCTCGCGACGGGCGTGTTGCTGCTGGCGGTGGTCGCCAGCGGCATCGCGGTGGTGTGGGCGCGCCACCAGGACCGCGCGGCGTTCGTGCAATTGTCGAACCTGCAGAACCAGCGCGACGCCTTGAACGTCGAATTCGGTCGGCTCGAATTGGAGCAGGCTACCTGGGCCAGCCCGTCGCGCATCGAGCAGATCGCGCGCGGGCAGCTCGGCATGATCAGCCCGCCCGCGGCCAGCGTGGAGATGATCCACGAATGAAACCGCGCCGTCCGCCCGAATCCACTTCGCACCCGCCGCGCCGGCGCCGGCCGAATCCGCGCATGCGTCTTGCGCTGGTGGTCGGCGTGCTGGGCGCCGCCGCGATCGGCCTGGTTGCGCGGGCCGTGGATTTGCAGGTGGTGCATCAGGCGTTTCTGCAACAGCAGGGTGATGCGCGTTTCCTGCGCGAAGTCGAAATCCCGGTGTCGCGCGGCACGATCTACGACCGTAATGGCGTGCCGCTGGCGGTGTCGACGCCGATGCTTTCGCTGTGGGCGAATCCCGACGAATTGCTGCAACACGCCGATCGCATTCCCGATCTGGCCAAGGCGCTGGGCGTCGATGCCGTCGACCTTGCCCGCAAGCTGCAGTCGCGCAATGGCCGCGAATTCGTGTACCTGCGCCGGCTGATGCCGCCGGAGGCCGCCAAGGCGGTGTTGGCGCTGGATGTTCCCGGTGTCAACGCCCAGCGCGAATACAAGCGCTACTACCCCGAAGGCGCCGCGATGGCGCACGTACTGGGTTTCACCAACATCGACGATCGCGGTCAGGAAGGCCTGGAGTTGGCATACGACGGCTGGCTGGCCGGCAAGCCGGGCGAGAAGCGCGTGATCCGCGATCGACTCGGCCGGGTGGTCGAGAACGTCGAGCAGATCCGCGCGCCGGTGCCGGGCCACGATCTCACGCTCAGCATCGACAGCCGCATCCAGTACCTCGCATACCAGGCGTTGACCGAGGCGGTGGTCAAACGGCATGCCGCGTCGGGTTCGATGGTGATCCTCGATCCGCGCAACGGCGAAATCCTGGCGATGGTCAACGTGCCGTCGTACAACCCCAACGATCTCGACAACAGCAACCCGGGCCAGCGCCGCAACCGCGCGGTCACCGACGTGACCGAGCCCGGCTCGACCATGAAGCCGTTCACCATCACCACCGCGCTGGAATCGGGCAAGTGGACGCCGACCACGATGCTGGATACCAACCCCGGGTGGTTCATGCTCGACGGGCACACCGTCCGCGACGACAGCAACAACGGTCGCATCGATGTCAGCCAGGTCATCACCTATTCCAGCAACATTGGCGCTTCCAAGATCTCGCTGACGCTGACGCCGCAGGAGATGAGCGGCGTGCTGCATCAGTTCGGATTCGGTGCCAGCAGCGGCAGCGGTTTTCCCGGTGAAGTGGGTGGTTACATTCCGCCGCCGCGGACCTGGGGCGATTTCGTCAAGGCCACGATTTCATTTGGCTACGGTCTCAACGTGACCGCGCTGCAACTCGCGCAGGCGTATGCGGCGATCGCCGACGGAGGTGTCAAGCACACGCCGACCTTCATCAAGGGCGACGACAACCCCGGCGTGCGGGTCGAACCCGAGAACGTCTCCGGCGAAGTGATGGCGATGCTGCGCACGGTAGTCAGTCCGAAGGGCACCGCGCCGCAGGCGGCAATCCCCGATTACACCGTCGCCGGCAAGACCGGCACCGCGCATCTCGCTGTCGCCGGCGGTTATTCGCACAATCGTTACGCCGCGCTGTTTTGCGGCATCGTCCCGGCCAGCGATCCGCGTCTGGTTGGCGTGGTGGTCATCCGCGATGCCGGCGGCCATGGCGGCGAGTATTTCGGCGGGCTGGTTTCCGCGCCCGTGTTCCGCGAAGTGATGGGCGGCGCACTGCGCCTGCTCGACATCCCGCCGGACAACGTGCAGCAGTGGTATGCGGGCGGTCCCGTCACGCCCGCACCGGTTCCTCCGCCTCCGCCCACCGCCCCGGTGGCGACGACGGCGGTCGTTCCGCGCCCCGCGCAAGGCGGTACGCCATGAGCGCGATGCGGCTCGACGATCTGCTGCGCGACATCGTGACGCCGGTGTCTGGCGACATCATGGTGTCCGGACTGACCCAGGATTCGCACGCGGTGCACGCGGGCGATGCCTTTGTCGCGCTGGCGGGCGCGAAGCATCACGGAATCGAGTTTGCGGCGGATGCGATCGAGCAGGGCGCGGTGGCGGTGCTCGCTGAAGAGGTTCCCGATCCCCGGTCGGCGGTTTCCGGTCCCGTGGTCTGGGTCGACGATTTGCGTTTGCGTCTCGGCGCCATCGCCGCACGTTTCTACGGCGATCCGTCCGCCTCGATGACCGTCATCGGCGTCACCGGTACCAGCGGCAAGACATCCACGGTGCAGATGCTCGCGCAGGCGCTCGCGCACCTCGGCAAACGCACCGCGACCATCGGCACGCTGGGCGCGGGCCTGCACGGCGCCCTGCATGCCGGCGAGCGCACTACCCCGGACGTGATCCGCGTGCACGGCTTGCTGGCCGAATTCCGCGAGGCCGGCGCCACGGACGTGGCGATGGAAGTGTCTTCGCACGCGCTGGACCAGCATCGCGTAGACGGTTTGCACTTCGACGTCGCGGTGTTCACCAACCTGACGCGCGACCACCTCGATTACCACGGCACAATGGAAGCCTACGGCGCGGCCAAGGCCAAGCTGTTCGCGTGGCCGGACCTCGGCGCCGCTGTCATCAATGTCGATGATGCATTCGGTCGGGACCTGGCGACGCGGGTGCCGGTGGGCGTGCGGGTCATTCGCTGCGGCATCGCGTCGAACGATGCCGACATCCGCGCCGGTGACGTGCACACCCATTCCGACGGCATCGATTTCGAACTCGCGACGCCGTGGGGCATGGCCGCGGTGCAAAGTCGTTTGCTCGGACGCTTCAATGTCGCGAATCTTCTGGCCGTGGTTGGCGTGCTGGGCGCGCTGGACGTGCCGTTCGATCGCATTGTCGACGCGCTGCAGTCGCTGGAGCCCGTCGCCGGTCGCATGAACCGCCTGGGCGGCGGCAGCCTGCCGCTGGTGGTGGTCGATTACTCGCACAAGCCCGATCCGCTGGAGCAGGTGCTCGCCACCTTGCGCGCGCATTGCGAAGGACGGCTGATCTGCGTGTTCGGTTGCGGCGGCGAGCGCGACGCGGGCAAGCGTCCCGTCATGGGTGCGATCGCCGAGCGGTTCGCGGACGTCGTGATCGTTACCGACGACAACCCGCGCGGCGAAGACGGCGACGCGATTGTCTCGCAAATCGTCGCCGGCATGCGCATGCCGGAGCGCGCAACGGTGGAGCGCGACCGCGCGCGCGCGATCGATGTGGCAATTACGCAAGCGCGTGCAGGCGACGTGGTGCTGATCGCCGGCAAGGGCCACGAAACCTATCAGGAAGTCGCGGGCGCGAAGCGTCCGTTTGACGATCTTCGGGTGGCGCGCGTCGCCTTGGAGGCGCGGCCATGCTGAATTTGCGCCTCAAGGAAGCCGCGGTATGGACGCGCGGCGTGCTGCAGGGCGTCGACGCGGACGTGTGCGGCGTGTCCACCGATTCGCGGACGATCAAGGCGGGCGAACTATTCGTGGCGTTGATCGGCGAAACCCACGACGGCCACGACCATGTCGCGGCCGCGGCCGACCGCGGCGCCGCCGGAGCGATCGTGTCGCGCCGCGTGGACGTCGACATTCCGCAGGTGGTGGTGGCCGACACGCTGCACGCGCTGGGCGATCTCGCCAGCGCGGTCCGCGCGCAGCGCGACGTGACCGTGCTCGGCATCACCGGCTCCAACGGCAAGACCAGCGTCAAGGCGCTGGCCGCGCGCATCCTCGCGCGCCACGGCGCCACCCACAGCAATGCCGGCAGCTTCAACAACGAAATCGGCCTGCCGCTGACGCTGCTGGGAATGCCGCGCGACACGCGCTACGCGGTACTCGAAATGGGCGCGGGCAAGCCGGGCGACATCGCCTATCTCGCCGCGATCGCTCGCCCGCGCATCGGGCTGGTCAACAACATCGCGCCAGCGCATCTGGAGCGGATGCGCACGCTGGAAGGCATTGCCGAAACCAAGGGCGCGATGTACCAGGCGCTGCCCCCGGATGGCGTCGCTGTGATCAACGCCGACGACGCTTTCGCGATCTATTTCGCGGGACTGGCGGGTTCGCGGCGGATCCTGCGTTTCGGCATCGATGCGCCCGCCGATGTGAGCGCCGGTGATATCCGCCTGCAAGCCGACGGCAGCGATTTCGAATTGCGGACGCCGGCCGGCAGCGCGCACGTGCACCTGCCGCTGCCCGGCCGTCACAACGTCGCGAACGCCCTGGCCGCCGCGGCGCTCGCGCACGCCGCAGGCGCGGGGCTGGACGTGATCGTCGCGGGCCTGCAATCCGCCGAAGCGGTGGGCGGCCGGTTGCTGCGACATGCATCGCCCCGAGGCTGGTTTTTGTTCGACGACAGCTACAACGCCAACCCCGGCTCCGCGCTGGCCGCGGTGGCGACGCTGGCGCTGCAGCCGGGTGAACGCTGGCTGGTGCTGGGCAACATGGGTGAACTGGGTCCGGATGCGGCGGCGCTGCATGCGCGCATCGGCCGGGCCGCGCGCGACCAGGGCATCGCGCGCGTGTACGTGGTCGGCGAACTGGCCGCGCATGCCGCGGAAGCATTCGGCAGCGACGCGCAGGTGTTTCCCGACCAGGCCGCGTTGATCGAGGCACTGCGCCACGACCTGCATGCCGGCGTCAGCGTGCTGGTGAAGGGCTCGCACGCTTCGCACATGGAAAAGGTGGTCGCGGCATTGGTGGGCGATGGCAAGGGGGACGACCGGCATGCTGCTTGAGCTCTCGCACTGGCTGGAACATTACTTCGGGCCGCTGCGGCTGTTCGACTACATCACGTTCCGCACGATCATGGCGGCGCTGACCGCACTGTTCGTCGCCTTGTTTTGCGGTCCGGCGATGATCCGCCGCCTGACCGCGTTGAAGGCGGGGCAGGTGGTGCGCAGCGACGGACCGCAGACGCACCTCTCCAAGGCCGGCACGCCGACCATGGGCGGCACGTTGATCCTGGCCGCGATCGTGGTGGCGACGCTCGTATGGGGCGACCTGACCAGTCGCTACCTGTGGGTGGTGCTGCTGGTGACGCTGGCCTGCGGCGTGATCGGTTTCTACGACGATTACCGCAAGCTGGTGCTGAAGGATCCGCACGGCTTGCCGGCGCGCTGGAAATATCTCGCGCAGTCTGTGGTGGGGCTCGCCGCCGCGCTGTTCCTGTTCCACACCGCCGACGTGCCCGCGGCGACCGCGTTGTACGTGCCGCTGTTCAAGCACGTGGCGATTCCGCTGGGTGGCGGCTTCGTGGTGGTCGCGTATCTGTGGATCGTCGGTTTTTCCAACGCGGTGAATCTCACCGACGGATTGGATGGGCTCGCGATCATGCCGGCGGTGCTGGTGACCGCGGCACTCGGCGCGTTCGCGTATCTCGCCGGCAATGCGGTGTTCTCGGCGTATCTCGGCATTCCATCGATTCCGGGCGCGGGCGAACTCGCGGTGTTCTGCGGCGCGCTGACCGGCGCCGGCCTGGGGTTCCTGTGGTTCAACACCTATCCCGCGCAGGTCTTCATGGGCGACGTGGGCGCGCTCGCGATCGGCTCGGCGATCGGTTGCGTGGCGGTGATCGTGCGCCAGGAAATCATCCTGCTGGTGATGGGCGGGTTGTTCGTGGTCGAGACGGCGTCGGTGATGCTGCAGGTCGGCAGCTTCAAGTTGCGCGGCAAGCGCGTGTTCCGGATGGCGCCGATCCATCACCACTTCGAATTGAAGGGCTGGCCCGAACCGCGCGTGATCGTGCGCTTCTGGATCATTTCCGTGGTGCTGGTGCTGGTGGGCCTGGCGACATTGAAGGTGCGTTGACGATGAATTGGTTCGGCCAATCGCAAGCCGTACGCAAGTTGGGTCCCAAGGGCCGCCACGACCCGTGGCTGTTGCTGGCGATCACCGGGCTGGTCACGTTCGGCGTCGTGATGGTGGCGTCCAGTTCCATCGCGGTAGCCGACGGGCAGCACATCGGCGAGTTCTACTACCTGAAGCGCCACCTGATCTTTCTCGCCGTGGGCGGGGCGATGGCGGTGTGGATTGCGCTGCACGTCGAATTGGACAAGCTCGAAAAATATTCGGGCTGGCTGATGCTGGGTACGTTCGCGTTGCTGCTGCTGGTGTTCATTCCGCACATCGGGATGCGCATCAACGGCGCGCGCCGCTGGATCAATCTCGGCTTCTCCGGGTTCCAGCCGGTCGAACTGGCCAAGCTGACGGTGGTGGTGTACGTCGCCAGCTACCTGGTGCGCCATCGCGACGCGGTCGAAACGAAGTTCCTGGGTGCGGTGAAGCCGGTGCTGGTCGCGGGGTTCACCGCGGTGCTGCTGCTCGCGCAACCTGATTTCGGCTCCGCCGCGCTGATCGGCGTGGTCACGATCGGGATGTTGTGGCTGGCCGGCGCGCGCATGCGCAACCTCGTGATCATGGGCCTGCCGCTGGTGCCGCTGGGCGCGTGGCTGGCGCTATCGACCGACTATCGCGTCAAGCGCCTGACGTCGTTCCTCGATCCATGGAAGGATCCGTTCGACAACGGTTTCCAGTTGACCCAGGCGCTGATCGCGGTCGGACGTGGCAAATGGTTCGGGGTCGGCCTCGGCGGCAGCGTGCAGAAGCTGTTCTATCTGCCGGAAGCACACACCGATTTCATCCTCGCCGTGATTGCCGAGGAACTCGGCTTCGTCGGCGTGTTGTTCGTGCTCGCGATGTTCGCGCTGCTTGTCGGCCGCGGATTGCAGCTCGGCCTGCGCGGCGTGGAAGTGGGCCAGCATCGTGCCGGCTATGTCGCGTTCGGCATTTCGCTGATGATCGGTTTGCAGGCACTGGTATCGGTGGGCGTGAACCTAGGCGTGCTGCCCACCAAGGGCTTGACGCTGCCGCTGATCAGTTCCGGCGGTTCCAGCACCTTGATGACCTGCGTGATGCTGGGCGTGCTTGTTCGCGCCGGCTACGAGATCCATCGCGCCGAAGATGCGCGCCGGATGGCGACACGCCGCAGCGCGAATCCCCAGACAAATCCCGTCGCCACCGATCGTGCTTCCGCCGAATTGCCGCTGGCGGCGCGCACCCGCATCGAGCCCCGTTTCGACGAGGTGCACGCATGAGCGACGTGCATGCGCCCGTGTTGATCATGGCCGGCGGAACCGGTGGCCATATCTTCCCCGGCCTCGCGGTCGCGGCGGCACTGCGCGCCCGCGACGTGCCGGTGCTGTGGCTGGGAGCCGAAGGCGGCATGGAAAACCGGATCGTGCCGGAGCATCACGTCGCGCTGCGGACGCTGCGCGTGAAGGGCCTGCGCGGCAAAGGCTTGCGTCAGCGCGTCGCTGCGCCATGGATGCTGGCGCGTGCGTTGCTCGGCGCGTGGCGGGTGTTGCGCGAAGCGAAACCGCGCAGCGTGCTGTCGATGGGCGGCTACGTGGCCGGTCCCGGTGGCATCGCCGCATGGCTGCAACGCCGCCCGCTGCTGGTGCACGAGCAGAATCGCATCGCGGGCTTCACCAATCGCGTGCTGGCGCGCTGCGCGCGCCGCGTGATGAGCGGCTTTTCCGATGCGTTTCCGGCCAAGGCGCACGCGGAATGGACCGGCAATCCGGTGCGCGCCGACATCGCCGCCTTGCCCGCACCTGCAGAACGTTTGTTGGATCGCACCGGCGCACCGCGCTTGCTGGTGCTAGGGGGCAGCCTCGGTGCCCGTACGTTGAACCTTGGCTTGCCGGACGCGTTGTCGCGGATTCTCGCCGAACGCCGCCCGGAGGTGCGACACCAGTGCGGTGCCGCGCACGTCGAAGCCACTCGCGCCGCCTACGCGCGCGCCGAGGTGCAAGCGACGGTCGAACCGTTCATCGCCGACATGGCCGCAGCGTATGCCTGGGCGGACCTCGTGATCTGCCGTGCCGGCGCGCTGACGCTGGCGGAACTCGCTGCCGCCGGTCTCGGCGCGATCCTGATGCCGTTCCCCTACGCGGTCGACGACCACCAGACCAGGAATGCGGAAGGTTTCGTCGCGGTCGGCGCGGCCGAACTGGTGCAGGATCGCGATTTCGACGCGTCGCGTTTCGCCGGCATGCTGGAACGTTTGCTGCGCGATTCCGACAAGCGCCTCGCGATGGCGAACGCCGCGCGCGCGCTCGCGAAGCCCGACGCCGCCGACGTGATCGCGCAGCGTTGCATGGAGGTGGCCGCATGACGCCGCATCGCCTGCCGCCGCATGGCGACATCATGCAGGGCTTCCGCCGCGTGCATTTCATCGGCATCGGCGGCGCCGGCATGAGCGGCATCGCCGAGGTGTTGCACACGCTCGGCTACGACGTGTCGGGTTCCGATCGTGCCGCGTCGCCGGTCACCGAACGGCTGGCCGGCATGGGCGTGCATGTCGCCATTGGCCATGCCGCCGAACACGTCGCAAACGTGGACGCGGTCGTCGTATCGAGCGCGATCAAGGGGGACAATCCGGAACTCGCGGCCGCGCAGACGCGCCGCATCCCGGTGGTGCCGCGCGCCGAGATGCTGGGCGAACTGATGCGTTTCCGGCGCGGCATCGCGGTCGCCGGTTCGCACGGCAAGACCACCACCACCAGCCTCACCGCCAGCGTGCTGGCCGAGGCCGGATACGACCCGACGTTCGTGATCGGCGGACAACTGCTGTCGGCCGGTGCAAATGCGCGGCTGGGCGCCGGCACCTATCTCGTCGCCGAAGCCGACGAATCCGACGGGTCGTTCCTGAAACTGTCGCCGGTGATCGCGGTGGTCACCAATATCGATGCGGACCACCTCGATCATTACCATGGCGATTTCGCGGAACTGAAGCAGGCGTTTGCGGATTTCCTGCATCGGCTGCCGTTCTATGGATTGGCGGTGCTGTGCGTCGACGATCCGGAAGTCGCGGAACTTGCCCAGCGCACAGCGCGTTCGACGCTGACCTACGGCATCGAGCGCGCGGCCGACGTGCGCGGCGCCAACCTGCGCGCGGAGGGCGCGCGCACGCATTTCGAACTGATGCTGCCGGGCCAGCCGAGCCTGCCCATCACCCTGAACCTGCCCGGTCGCCACAACGTGCTCGACGCGCTGGCCGCCGCCACCATCGGCTGGCACCTCGGCGTCGAGCCGTACGCGATCGCGCGAGCGCTGGAGCGGTTCCAGGGCGTGGGCCGGCGCTTCCACATCAACGGCGAACTGTCGATCGACAAGGGCAAGGTGATGCTGGTCGACGATTACGGCCACCATCCGCGCGAACTCGCCGCGGTGATGCAGGCGGCCCGCGAAGGCTGGCCCGGGCGGCGGCTGGTGATCGTGTTCCAGCCGCACCGTTACACCCGCACGCGCGATCTGCTGGACGACTTCGCGGGCGTGCTGTGCGAAGCCGACGCGCTGGTGCTGACCGAGGTGTATCCGGCGGGCGAAGCGCCGATCACGGGTGCCGATGGTCGCGCGCTGGCGCGTGCGGTGCGCGCGCGCGGCAAGGTTGATCCGGTATTCATCGAACATCCGCGCGCCCTGCGCGAAACGCTGCCGGCATTGCTGGGCGACGGCGATCTGGTGCTGATGCTGGGCGCGGGTGACATCGGCGCGGCGGCGGCCGAACTCGCGCGTGGCGGCGATCTGAAATCAAGGAGCGCGGCATGAGCGTGAATCGGCCGGCGCGAATCTCCAATCCCGGCGCATTCGGACGCGTGGCGGTCGTGATGGGCGGCAGTTCCTCCGAGCGCGAGGTGTCGTTGAATTCCGGGCACGGTGTACTGGAAGCGCTGCGATCACGCGGCGTGGACGCGCACGCGATCGATGGCATCCCGGCGCTGCTGGATGCGGTGCGCGCCGGCCATTTCGCGCGGGTGTTCAACATCCTGCACGGCCAGCACGGCGGCGGCGAAGATGGCGTGCTGCAGGGCGCGTTGGATTCGCTGCACATCCCCTACACGGGTTCCGGCGTGCTCGGTTCGGCCTTGTCGATGGACAAGATCCGCAGCAAGCAAGTCTGGAGTGCGCTGGGCCTGCCGACGCCGAAGTTCCTGCCGCTGCCGCGCGGTGCCGATGTGCACGATGCGGCGCGCGGGATCGGGTTCCCGCTGATCGTGAAGCCGGCGTCGGAAGGGTCCAGCGTCGGGGTGTCGCGCGTGTTCAAGGAAAGCGATCTGGACGACGCGGTGGCGCTTGCGCAGCGCTATCCCGGCGATCTGCTGATGGAAGCCCTGATCGAAGGCGACGAACTCACCGTCTCGATCCTGCAGGACGACGTGCTGCCCAGCATCCGCATCGTGCCGAAGGGCGAGTACTACGACTACAACGCCAAGTACATCGCCGAAGACACGCAATACATCTGTCCGGGTCTCGACGGCGACGCCGAAGCCGAATTGCGCGCCCTGGCGCGTCGGGCGTTCGACGCGCTGGCGTGTTCGGGCTGGGGCCGCGTCGACGTGATGCGTGACCGGCGGGGCCGCAACTGGTTGCTGGAGGCGAACACCGCGCCCGGCATGACTTCGCATTCGCTGGTGCCGAAAGCGGCCGCGCAGGTGGGCATCGATTACCAGGAGCTGTGCTGGCGGGTGCTGGAAACCTCGTTTCAGCGGGAATGGGACTGCGGAGGCAGGACGCCGGAGCGAACGGCGCAGCCGGCACAACGGGCGAGCCGCGGGAGCGGCCAGTCTATGGAAAATCGGGAATCGGGGAAAACCGGCTCTTCCGATTCCCGAACCCCGAATCCCGATTCCCGCGGTTCCGAAGGAGGCGCAAAGTGAAAGGCGCCACTTCCCTGCGCTTCGCCGCCTGGATCATCGCGATCGCACTGGTCGCGCTGCCGGTGATCGGCGTGCTGCAGGGCTGGTTCGCGTCCGAGCGCTGGCCGGTGCGCCAGTTGCAGGTGCACGCAACGTTCCGGCACGTGAGTGCGGCGCAGATCCGCGCGGCGGTCGCGCCCAACCTCGGTTCCGGCTTCTTCGCGATCCGGCTGGACAAGGTCCGCGATGCCGTGGCCGCATTGCCGTGGATCGCGCAGGTCGAGGTGAGCAAGCGCTGGCCGGATGCGCTCGACATCACCGTGGTGGAAATCCAGCCGGTCGCGCGCTGGGGCAGCGATTCATTGCTGGGCCGCGATGGCCGTGTCTTCAAGGTGCCGGACACGGGCGTCGTGAATGGCCTGCCGCAATTCAATGCCCCGAACGACCGCGGGGCCGACGTGATGGCGTTTTATCGCACCGCGTTGACCGATTTCGCGCCCTACAACCTGCAAGTCACGGGCGTGGATCTTTCCGCACGAGGAAGCTGGAACCTCACGCTTTCCAATGGCGGCCACGTGGTGGTCGGCGGCGACAAGCCCGACCAGCACCTCGCGCGCTTCGTCGCAGCGTTGCCCATCCTGATGCGAGGCCGCAGCGACGGGTTCATTTACGCCGATTTGCGTTACAGCAACGGCTTCGCGGTGCGCTGGCCCGAGCCGGCGCCGACCCCCACTCCGAACTCGAAAAACGGTGGCTCCCATGCTGTTGACGGAAACGTTTAGACCCATGAACCGCAAGAGCGACAAGAACCTGGTTGTCGGCCTGGACATCGGCACCTCCAAGGTGATGGCGATCGTCGGCGAATACATGCCCGGCGAACCGGTCGAGGTGATCGGGTTCGGTAGCCATACCTCACGCGGCATGAAAAAGGGCGTGGTGGTCGAAATCGACTCCAACGTGCATTCAATCCAGCGCGCGATCGAGGAAGCCGAGCAGATGGCGGGTTGCGACATCCGTTCGGTGTGCGCGTCGATCTCGGGCAGCCACCTCGAGACCCACAACTCGCGCGGCGCGGCCGCAATCCGCGACCGCGAAGTCGCGGCCGGCGATCTGGACCAGGTGCTGGAGTCGGCCAGCGCGGTGGCGATCCCGGCCGACCGCAAGGTGCTCTACAAGGAGCCGCAGGAGTACCGCATCGATGGCCAGGACGGCATCCGCCATCCGATCGGGATGAGTGGGGTGCGCCTGGAAGCCGGCGTGCACCTCGTCACCGGCGCGGCCTCGGCGGTGCAGAACATCACCAAATGCATCCAGCGCTGCGGACTCGCGGTGGATGACCTGGTGCCCGCCGCGGTGGCCGCGTCGAAATCGGTGTTGACCGAGGACGAGCGCGAACTCGGCGTGTGCGTGGTCGACATGGGCGCGGGCACCACCGACATCGCGATCTACACCCACGGTTCGATCCGCTACACCAAGTCGCTGCCGGTCGGCGGCGACCAGGTCACCTCCGACATCTCGCAATACGTGCAGACGCCCACCGGCAATGCCGAGGAAATCAAGGTGAAGTACGGCTGTGCGCTGGCGCAGATGGCGCGCGGCGAGGAAACCATCCAGGTGCCGAGCGTGGGCGAGCGCCCGCCGCGGCGGCTGCAACGGCAAGCACTGGCGCAATCGATCCAGGCCCGGTACGAGGAAATCTTCGAGATGGTGCAGGACGAAATGCGCCGCTCGGGCTACGAAAACCTGCTCGCGGCCGGCGTGGTGCTGACCGGCGGCGCGGCGCGCATCGAAGGTGCGCTGTACCTCGCCGAAGAGGTGTTCCACAAGATGGTGCGCCTTGGCGTGCCGCAGCACGTCACCGGCGCGACCGAGATGATCGCCACACCCGCACATGCCTCGGCGATTGGCCTGCTGTTGCACGGATCGCGCGAGGGTGTGAGCGGCAGCCGCGTGATCGGCGGTGCGATGGGCGACAGCGTCGCCGGCGCGATCGGCAAGGTGAGGGGTTGGTTGACCCGCAATTTCTAGAACCCCGCGCCGCGCCTCGGGATGAGGCGTGGCCGGCAAGGCGCCGCGGCGCCGAGGTCCATGACGGACCGAGCCTTCCGAGACGGAAGGGCATCACGACAGCAGCATGACAACAGCAGCATGACTTTTCGCAGCACGGAGGACGGGCAATGTTTGAACTGGTGGAACAACTCGCACCCAATGCGGTGATCAAGGTGATCGGTGTCGGCGGCGGTGGCGGCAACGCCGTCAGCCACATGGTCAATTCATCCATCGACGGCGTGGAATTCATCTGCGCCAACACAGACGCGCAGGCGCTGAAAAGCTCCGGCGCACGCACCACGCTGCAACTCGGCGAAACCGTGACCAAGGGTCTCGGCGCCGGCGCCAACCCCGAGATCGGCCGGCAGGCCGCGCTCGAGGACCGCGACCGCATCGTCGAGGTGCTGGACGGCGCCGACATGGTGTTCATCACCTGCGGCATGGGCGGTGGCACCGGCACCGGCGCGGCGCCGGTGGTGGCGCAACTTGCCAAGGAGAAGGGCATCCTGACGGTGGCGGTGGTGACCAAGCCGTTCCCGTTCGAGGGCCGCCGGCGCATGCAGGTGGCGCTGAAGGGCATCGAGGATCTGTCGCAATCGGTGGATTCCCTGATCACGGTGCCGAACGAAAAGTTGCTGACCGTACTCGGCCGCGAAGTGACCTTGCTGAATGCATTCAAGGCCGCCAACGACGTGCTGCAGGGCGCGGTGCAGGGCATCGCCGACCTGATCACCCGCCCGGGCCTGATCAACGTCGACTTCGCCGACGTGCGCACCGTGATGAGCGAGATGGGCATGGCCATGATGGGCACCGGCACCGCCCGCGGCGACGACCGCGCGCAGGCGGCGGCCGAGGCGGCCATCAACAATCCGCTGCTGGAGAACGTGGACCTTTCGGGTGCCTGCGGCATCCTGGTCAACGTCACCGCCGGCCCCAACCTGACGATGCGCGAGTTCGACGAGATCGGCCGAGTGGTACACGACTTCGCCAGCGAGGACGCGACCGTGGTGCTGGGCACCGCGCTCGATCCGGACCTGTCCGATGACGTGCGCGTCACGGTAGTCGCGACCGGGCTCAACCGTGCGGTGAAGCCGCAATTGCGGCCCGTCGCCAAGCCGGAAATGGTCGAGATGCCGCAGCCGCGGCGGGTACTCCGGACCGGCACCGACAACGGCATCGTGGATTTCGCGGCCCAGCCGGAACCGGTGATGACCGCCCGCCGGGAACCGGCGCCGGTCGCCAAGCCAGAAAAAGAGGTCGCGCCTGGTTACGACTACCTGGACATCCCGGCGTTTTTGCGTCGCCAAGCGGACTAGTGCGATCGTCCTGATCGCCATGTCGATGGCCGACACGGCGGCCAGGGTTGTTTTGCCTGGCTGACGGACCAGCACGGCTTCCGTGGCCTGACCTTCCACAACAGCCGCTTCGTGGCGTGGAAGGTGCTTCAACCCGCATTGCCGGAACTCCCGTCCTCCGGCAGTGCGGGCAGTTTCCCGCCCAATTTTTACCACGGCCGGGAACCTGCGCTCCCCGTCGCGGTCGGAAGTCGCCGTGGGGGTTGCGGGTCAGACTGGGCTCATCGGTCGGGCGCCCCGTGACGATCGTCACGCTCGGCACCCGGAAGGATTAACTAAACCTAACAGTCCACTTTATTCGGACTGTCAACCGTGGTAGCATCGCCCACGTTTTAGCGTTGTCCTAACAGGATTCCAACGAAAAATGATCAAGCAGCGCACGCTCAAAAACGTGATCCGCGCGACGGGCGTCGGTCTGCACACGGGCGAGAAGGTGTACATGACCCTGCGTCCGGCGGCGGTCAATACCGGCATCGTGTTCCGCCGCACCGATCTCCCCGAGCCGGTCAGTATTCCGTCGCGTTGCGAATACGTCGGCGATACGCGCCTTTCCAGCACGCTCATCAAGGATGACGTGCGCGTGGGTACGGTCGAGCATCTGCTGTCGGCGATGGCCGGCCTCGGCATCGACAACGCCTACGTGGATTTGTCGGCGCCGGAAGTGCCGATCATGGACGGCAGCGCGGGTCCTTTCGTGTTCCTGCTGCAGTCGGCCGGCATCGAGGAACAGTCCGCGCCCAAGCGTTTCATCCGCATAAAGAAGCCAGTGAAGGTCGAGGAGGGCGACAAGTGGGCCCGCTTCGAGCCGTTCGACGGGTTCAAGGTCGGTTTCTCGATCGAGTTCCAGCACCCGATCTTCTCGCGCCGCGCGTCCAAGGCCGAAATCGATTTCTCGACGACATCGTTTGTCAAGGAAGTCAGCCGCGCGCGCACCTTCGGCTTCATGCGCGACATCGAAATGCTGCGCGAAAAGAACCTCGCGCTGGGCGGCTCGATGGACAACGCGATCGTGCTGGACGACTACCGCGTGCTGAACGAAGATGGCCTGCGCTACGAGGACGAATTCGTCAAGCACAAGATTCTGGACGCGATCGGTGACCTCTATCTTCTCGGCCATAGCCTGATCGGCGCGTTCTACGGCCACAAGTCCGGGCACCAGTTGAACAACCAGTTGCTGCGCGCCCTGCTGGCCGACAAGTCGGCGTGGGAAGAAGTCACTTTCGACGATCCGGCGCTGGCGCCGATTTCGTACGCGCATCCCGCCCAGGCGGTTTGATTGCGATCATCCCTGATCGCGGCCTCGCCCGATGGCAAGGTCGCCAGCATGGTTTGCGCCTGGCGACTCCAGAACGGGCATCCATGCCCTGACTTCTAACAACAGCGGCTTCGGTTGTTGTTCCGGGGTAAGCCTTTCGCTGCGTTACCGAAAGCGGACACCTCGGGCATGGCTTTTTGCGCTACTTTTCACAATAGCGCCTTCAGGTGTTGTTCCAAGGAAAAGTGCGTGCTGCAAGGGGCGTCGTGCCCAGGCTTCCCACACCAGCCCGCCCTCGCTTGGCCTGTTCGACGGCCGGGCATCCCACGTGCAGCGCGGCGACTGCCCCCGTTTTTGACGACAGGCACGTAAACCCGCCGACGGGCCTACGGCTTTGGGTGGATTTCACGATTTGTGACTTTTTTCTGATTCCGACCCGCACACGCCGCCGTCCCCATGTTATAAGTTCTGCTTCCGCCGATGGATGAGGGGGCGGACGGCCTGCGCGGTCACTTGGCCGGGGGACTTTCCGCCGCGGCGGCAAGCTCCAGGAACAACGCGCGCAGGTCCGGATCGGCGATGGCCGACGCGGCAGCGCGGATGGTTTGCGCGGCCCGCGGCGTCAACGATGGCGGGGCGGCGGAGCCGTCGACCGATGTCCACAGCGGCATCACCTTGGCCGTGACGGAGCTCGCGGCGAGTCCCAGGGAATGCACCGCGGCAAGGATTCGCGACTGCTCCATGCGTACGCGCGTGGCCCAGGCGGACGATTCGACCAGCAGCAGGACGCGATCGTTGCGCACGCCGGCGAAGCTGACGTGTTCGCGCAGCGGGGCTGGCAGCAGCGGAACAATGCGTTGGCTGGTGCGGTCAACTTCGCGTGCCCTTGCTGCAAGGTCGGCAATCGGGGCGCATTGTGCAAGAGGCGTCGGGCCGTGGGTGTCGCGAGGCGGCAGCGGTTTGGCAGGAGACAAGACGAATGAAAATCCAGACGGTTCGCGGAAGATGGGCATGATACTGGTGGCGCGTTCGCGCCGATGCGAGTGGTCCAACGCCCATTTCGACGAACGCCGGATCGCCAACCGCAGGCTGTGTTGGCGGGTGACTTCAGGCCTGGCCGCATGTGCAGTCGCCACCGCCGCGTTGGCAATATGGGCCGTCAGCCCGAACAGCCGCACGCTGGCGCAGGTGGATTCGATGCACCAGCAGATCGCCGCACAGAAGGCCGAGTTGCAACAGGTGCGCGAAAACGCCCAGCGCGACATTCGCAACATGGCCATCAAGCTGGGGGAATTGCAGGCCGATTCCGCCCGGCTCGATGCGCTGGGCCAGCGGTTGGTGGTAGCAGGCAAGCTCGATCCCGCCGAATTCAATTTCAACGAGGCGCCGGGCCTCGGCGGACCCGAGGTGGCCGTGCCGCCCACGCGCTCGTTGCCGTATGACCTTTCCGTCAGCATGGAGCAACTGGGCCGCCGCTTCGACGCCCAGCAAACCCAACTCGGCGTGTTGCAATCGTTGCTGACCGACCGCGAGGTCGCAGCCACCCTGATCCCCAGCGGCATGCCCGTCAAAAACGGCTACATCACCTCCCCGTACGGCGAGCGCATCGACCCGTTCACCGGCCGCGAGAGTTTCCATCCGGGCCTGGACATCGGCGTGGCGTGGGGTTCGCAGGTGCATGCGGTGGCCGGTGGCGTGGTCACCTACGCCGGCGTGCGGGATGGCTATGGCAGGGTGGTCGAGATCGACCATGGCGACGGCTACATGACGCGCTACGCGCACAACAGCAAGCTGCTGGCGCATGTCGGCGAACACGTGCACGCGGGCGAAGTGATTTCCGATGCCGGCACCTCTGGCCGATCCACCGGTCCGCACGTGCATTTCGAGGTGTGGCACGACGGAAAGCTGATGAACCCGATCGCGTACGTGCGAAGGTAAGCTCGCCGAAAGCGTAGGGCGGGAGTAGCCAAGCGACAAATTGGCCTGGAACGAATTGGGACGGCTGGGGGCGGGCCCTGAGCGTAAGCGATGGGTGAGCATCAGGGACGATGCGAGTAATCCCGCCACCAAAGCGCCCGCGGCGGATTATCACCCGCCCTACATAAGCAGGTCGTGGATTATCCGCTAGCGAAGTGAGCCTGCTGGTCCGCACGGTGACCGTGGCACAAACCGCCCAAGCGACTTTCCTTGAAATCCGCCGGTTTTGCCGCCAACTCTAGGCGCGGCGGGCGTGTCCTTTTATGATGTCCGATTGAATATCGTCCGCAGCCCGGAATCGCGAATCCTAGTCCGATGCCCAATATCCTGACGAGTGTCTTCGGCAGCCGCAACGAGCGCGTGCTGAAGCAGCTTTCGAAAATCGTGGCGCGCATCAACGCGCTCGAACCCGAGATTCAGAAGCTCGACGACGTCGCCCTGCACGACAAAACCGCCGAGTTCAAGCAGCGGATAGCCAACGGCGAGAGCCTCGACAAGGTCCTGCCCGAAGCGTTTGCCGTCGTCCGTGAAGCCAGCCGCCGGGTGATCGGCCTGCGCCACTACGACGTGCAGTTGATCGGCGGGATGGTGTTGCACCAGGGCAAGATCGCGGAGATGCGCACCGGCGAAGGCAAGACGCTGGTGGCGACCCTGCCGGTGTACCTGAACGCGCTGGAAGGCAAGGGCGTGCACGTCGTCACCGTCAACGACTACCTCGCCAAGCGCGACTCGGAGTGGATGGGCAAGGTCTACAACTTCCTCGGACTGACGGTGGGTGTGGTGTGGCCGGGCATGGAGATGTCCGACAAGGCCGAGGCCTACGGCGCCGACATCACCTACGGCACCAACAACGAATTCGGCTTCGATTACCTGCGCGACAACATGGCGGTGTCGAAAGACCAGCGCTACCAGCGCGGCCTGCATTACGCGATCGTGGACGAGGTCGACTCGATCCTGATCGACGAGGCGCGTACGCCGCTGATCATTTCCGGCCCGGCCGAAGATTCGCCCGAGCTGTACATCCGCGTCAACCGCGTCGTACCGCACATGACCCGGCAGGCCAAGGAGCCTTTGCCGGGCGAAGCGCCGGAGCCCGGCGACTATTACGTCGATGAAAAGCAGAAGCAGGTGCACCTGTCCGAAGAAGGCATGGGCCATGCCGAGGAACTGCTGACCCAGGCCGGCATCCTGGAGGCCGATTCCAGCCTGTACGACGCGCGTAATCTCGCGGTCGTGCATCACCTGAACCAGGCGCTGCGCGCGCACGCGTTGTACCAGCGCGATGTCGATTACATCGTGCGCGATGGCGAAATCATCATCGTCGATGAATTCACTGGCCGCACCCTGCCGGGCCGGCGCTGGTCGGAAGGCCTCCATCAGGCCGTCGAGGCCAAGGAAGGCGTGCCGATCCAGCGCGAAAACCAGACGATGGCCACCATCACCTTCCAGAACCTGTTCCGCATGTACGACAAGTTGTCCGGCATGACCGGCACGGCGGATACGGAAGCGTTCGAATTCAACTCGATCTACGGTCTGGACGTGGTGGTGATCCCGACCAACAAGCCGATGATCCGCAAGGACAACGCCGACCTCGTGTTTCTGAAGCCCGAAGCCAAGTTCAACGCGGTGATGGAAGACGTGCGCGAGTGCCACGAACGTGGCCAGCCGGTGCTGGTCGGTACCGCGTCGATCGAGGTCTCCGAACTGGTGGCAAACCTGTTCAAGAAGGCCGGCATTCCGCATCAGGTGCTGAACGCCAAGCAACACGAACGCGAGGCGAAGATCGTCGAACAGGCCGGCATGCCGGGCGCCGTCACCATCGCCACCAACATGGCCGGTCGCGGCACCGACATCGTGCTGGGCGGCAGCCTCGATGCCGCGCTGGCGGAGCTTCCTGCCGATGCCACCGATGCCGACAAGCAGCGCGTCAAGGCCGAATGGAAGCAACGCCATGAAAAGGTGCTCGAAGCCGGCGGTCTGCACATCGTCGGCACCGAACGCCACGAATCGCGGCGCGTCGACAACCAGTTGCGCGGCCGTTCCGGCCGCCAGGGCGACCCGGGTTCCTCGCGTTTTTACCTGTCGCTGGAAGACAACCTGATGCGCATCTTCGGCGGTGAAGGGCTGGTGCGCTGGATGCAGCGCTTCGGCATGAAGGAAGACGACGCGCTGGAAGACCGGCTCGTCAGCCGCCAGATCGAGAAGGCCCAGCGCAAGGTCGAGCAGCACAACTTCGACATCCGCAAACAGCTGCTGGAGTTCGACGACACCGCCAACGACCAGCGCAAGGTCATCTACAAGCAGCGGCTGGAACTGCTGGAATCGGAAGACGTCGCCGAAACCGTGACCGACATTCGCCAGGCCGTGTTCGAATCGGTCGCGCAGCAATACGTACCGTCCAATACCGTGGACGACCAATGGGACCTCGCCGGCCTGCAATCGGCTTTGGTTTCCGATTTCGGCATGGACCTCGACCTGACGCATTGGATGGAAAGCCACGAGGAGGCCGATGCCGAAACCATCCATCGCCACGTGGTGGAAGCCGCCGACAGCGTGTTTGCGGCCAAGGAACAGCAAGTCGGCGCCGAAGTGATGCGCGCGCTGGAAAAACACGTGATGCTGACCGTGGTGGACGGCGCGTGGAAGGACCACCTTGCCAATATGGATTACCTGCGCCAGGGTATCTACCTGCGCAGCTACGCGCAGATCGATCCCAAGAAGGAATACAAGCGCGAGGCTTACCGCCTGTTCGAGGACATGCTGGAGCGCATCAAGCGCGAACTCATCCAGACGCTTGCGCGCGTGCGCATCCGCAGCGAGGAAGAAGTTGCCGCGATGGAAGCCGAGCAGCGCCGCATCGCTGCCGCCCGCGCGATGGAATTCCAGCACGCGCAAACCGGCGGCTTCGATGCGCCTCCGCAACCCGGCGCCGAAATGGGCGCAGGGCACGCGCAAGCCCTGGAAGGCGCGGCCGCCACCGCCACTGCGGCTCCCATCGTGCGCGCAGGCCCCAAGGTCGGCCGCAACGATCCCTGCCCGTGCGGATCTGGCAAGAAGTACAAGCACTGCCACGGCGCGCTCAGCTGACCGTCATTCCGGACGCCGCGCAGCGGCGATCCGGAACCCAGCGCCTTTGCTTCCGTAGCGTGCGTCTTGTTGCGCAATCGAATCTGCGTTCCGATGCCGACGAAGCACAATGCCTGCTCCGGTAGGGCGGGTGACAACCCGGGCACTGTTGATGGCGGGATTCGCTTCGCTACTCCCGCCCTACGTGCTGACCGTCATCGCGCGCAGGCCAGCGCTTAAAATAAATCGTCATTCCGGACGCCGCGCAGCGGCGATCCGGAACCCAGCGCCTTTGCTTCCGTAGCGTGCGCCTTGTTGCGCAATCGAATCTGCGTTCCGATGCCGACGAAGCACTATGCCTGCTCCAGTAGGGCGGGTGACAACCCGCCATGGGCGCTGCTGACGGCGTGATCCGTTTCGCTACTCCCGCCCTGCGTGCTCTGGTTGTCGCTTGGCGTATTTGGTTGTCAGTGGGGTGCGTCATGCCGCAATCGCCGCGCGCCGCGTGCCCACCAGATCGATCCAGTCGGAAAATGCCAACAGGAATGTATGCAGCGACTCCGATATGCCGGCGTCGCGCAGGGCTCCGTTGCCGTCGAATACCTGCTCCGCGTCGCGCACGAACAACATGGGGGCGGGCATCACTTGGGCTTCGGTTGCGGTGAGGGTTTGCCGCAGCGCGGCCTGCGCGAGACGTGTGCCCCAGCGACCGGTCGAAGCGCCCAGGATTGCCACCGGCTTGCCGGCGAGGATGTCTTCCGGCAATGGCCGCGACAACCAGTCGATGGCGTTTTTCACCACGCCCGGAATCGACTGGTTGTATTCCGGGGTCGCAAGCAACAATGCATCCGCACTACCGATGGCTTCGCGCATACGTGCAACGCCGGCATGCATCGGGTTTGTCGACTCCGTGTCTTCGTTGAACATCGGCACATCCCCGAGACCGTCGAATAGTCGTATCCGCAGATTGCCGGGTGCGGAATGGATGGAAGCCGCCAACAACTTGCGGTTGTAACTGTCACGGCGCAGGCTGCCAGGCAGGGCCAGGATTCGGTGTCTGCAAGCTTGTTGCGGATGCATGCGGGAATCTCCTTTCAATCGGGATCAGACGAACAACATCAATGCGGCCAGAATCAATAGTGCGCCGAGCGCGCGATCGGTCCATTGGCGCACCCGTGGCCGGGTCAGGTGCGGTGCCACGGCGCCGCCAAGTGCCGCCCATAGCAGCAGACACACCGTCGGGATGCCCAGGAAAAGCGGCGCCAGATACTTCAAGGCGTGCACCGCATCGGCGGCAGGCAGTGCGGCGACGACCGTGAGCACCATGACCCAGCCCTTGGGGTTGAGGAACTGGAAACCAAACAGCCCTGCAAATCCGCCCGGGAGTGCCGTCGAGTCGGCTTCGCGGCCTGCCGCCGCAATCATCCGGGTGCCCAGCCAGACCAGGTACAGCACGCCGCCGGCCTCGATTGCACCGCGCAGCCACGGCCACGTGGAAAAGACACTGCCTGCGCCCGAGACCACCACCAGCAATAGGACGAGGCCGCCCGCGACGACGCCGGCCACCGGCGGCAACGCGGCCTTCCAGCCGTTGCGCGCGGCGGCGCGCATCACCACCAGATTGTTGGGCCCGGGGGTAATCGCGGCGATCAAAAGAAACAAACCAGTCGAGAACAACGACGTCATGGCGGTCCATTGAGTGGCGCGGCAGCCAATGATCACCGTCGTGGCTGGATCGTGCGCAACCGTTTTGGTCTAATATCGAGACCATGAAGGATTTGCCCCTGAATGCCCTGCGTGTATTCGCGCTGGCCTGTGCCCATGGCGGCGTGCGATCGGCCGCGCGCGAGTTGGGCATCGCGCATTCGTCGGTGTGTCGGCATCTGGCCGAGCTGGAAGCATGGCTGGGCGTGCCGCTGGCTCGCGAGAAAGGGGCCGGCCGTCGCGGGTGGACGCCGACGCCTCAAGCTGAGGCGCTGGGCAAGGCCGTGCTGTCCGGACTGCTGGATATCGAAGCTGCGACGTGCGCGATTCGCGAGGCACGCTCGCCGTTCACGGTCACAATCTCGGCGGCGCCTTCCTTCGCCGCACGCTGGCTGTTGCCGCGGCTGCCTGCACTGGAGCGCGCACACCCGCGCATCGAACTATCGGTACTGGTGAACCAGCATGCCGAGGATTTGCGTGCCGGCGGCATCGACCTCGCGGTGCGAATGGGTGTCGGGCCGTGGCCCGGCCTGCATTGCGAAGCGTTGATGGACGACGCGCTGTACCCGGTGATGAGTATGGAGTTCTGGAAAAAGGCAGGGCATCCTTCGCGCCCACAGGCGTTGTCGTCGATGCGCCTGCTGCACGACCGCGATCCACATGCAGGCTGGGAGCGCTGGCGGGAGCGATTCGGACCAGCATCATTGAACCTGCTGCGTGGCCCGCGTTTTGCCTCATCGGAGTTGCTGTTGCGGGCGGCCGCGCAGGGCCAAGGCGTCGCGCTGGCGCGCCATCGCCTGGCGATCGACGACGTGGCCACTGGTGCCCTGGTAAGACCGTTCGGTGAGCGCATGCTGCGCGTCGAAAATGCCTACTGGATCGTGTGCCCGGATCGCACGCCACGCCACGCGGTGGCCGCGGTCATCGCGTGGTTGAAAGACCAGGCTGCGCGTGGCTAGGTAAGCGGTGAAAGGCCGGCCTTGCGAAACCGCCCCTCAATCGATCCCCAACTTCTTCAGCTTGTACCTGAGCGCGCGGAAGGTGATGCCGAGTTTCCTGGCGGCGGCGGTCTTGTTGTAGCGGGTCTCTTTCAGCGCCTTGATGATGGCGTCGCGCTCGATGTTGGAGATGTAGTCATCCAGTCCCACACCGCCGCCATTGCCCTCATCGGGTGATTCGTCGTCGCCGGCGGACTCGTCCGGGTCGGGATCGTCGTCGGCGTATTCGTGGCCGCCGGCGGATTCGAGCATCAGGTCGGCGGGTTCGATCACGCCGTTTTCGCACAGCGCGATCGAGCGTTCCAGCACGTTCTCGAGTTCGCGCACGTTGCCGGGAAAGTCGTACGCGGTCAGGGCCTCCAGTGCGGTGGGCTGCAGGGTGGGCACGGCCACGCCGGCCTGTTCGGAAAGGCGCTTCAGGATGTGCCTGGCCAGCAGCGGAATGTCGCCGCCGCGTTCGCGCAGCGGCGGCACGCGCAACTCGATCACGTTGATGCGGTAGTAAAGGTCCTGGCGGAACTGGCTGGTCTGGGTGAGCCGCGCGAGGTCCTTGTGGGTGGCGGAAAGTATGCGGACGTCCACCGGCACTTCGCCGCGGCCGCCGATCGGACGCACGGCTTTTTCCTGGATCACACGCAGCAGCTTCACCTGCATGTGCAGCGGCAGTTCGGCGACTTCATCCAGGAACAGGGTGCCGCCGCTCGCGGTCTGGAACAGGCCTTCCTTGTCGGCATGCGCGCCGGTGAAGGAACCCTTCTTGTGGCCGAAGAATTCGCTCTCCATCAATTCCGACGGAATCGCGCCGCAATTGACCGGTACGAACGGGCCTGCCGCGCGCGGCCCGAGTTCATGGATGGAGCGCGCGACCAGTTCCTTGCCGGTGCCGGATTCGCCGCTGATGTAAACCGGTGCCTGGCTGCGCGCGACCTTGGCGATGCGCGCGCGTACTTCCTTCAGCGCCTGCGATTCACCGACAAGCCGGCTGGCCGGCACTTCCTCATCGTCGTCGCGCGCCACCGGCTGGCCGACGCGGAGCGCGGTCTGCACCAGCCGGCGCAGCATATGGATATCGACCGGTTTGCTGACGAAGTCGAACGCGCCGGCTTTCAGCGCATCGACAGCGGCCTCGACGTTGCCGTAGGCGGTGATCATGGCCACCGGCGTTTCCGGATGCTCGCGCGCGATCAGTTCGATCAGCTCCTGGCCGGTGCCGTCGGGCAGGCGCATGTCGGTGAAGCAAAGGTCGTAGCGCGCCTCGCCCAGCATCTTCTTGGCATCGCTGACGTTGGCCGCCGTGTCGACGTTGAGATCCATGCGGCCCAGCGTGATGCTGAGCAGCTCTCGGATGTCCCGCTCGTCATCGACGACCAGTACGGTCTGTTTGCTCATGCTTTCCCCGGTGTGTCCTGACTCTCAAGCCCTGAGGGTACCGCGCCGACTTGGTCATTGCCATGTCGCGGCGCATGGCGCGTCACGCTTCAAGGCCCATCGGCGTCCGTACTGGCGCGGTCAGCGTGATCCGGAAACAGCTGCCGCCGCCCGCGACCGGCACGTATTCGAGGCTGGCCTGATTGGCGTCGCACATCTGCTTGGCGAGGTACAGGCCGAGGCCGGTGCCATATTGGTGGGTGGTGAAGAACGGCTCGAAAATCTGGGCGGCGACTTTGGGTGGAATGCCGGGTCCGCGATCGATCACTTCCAACAGCGGTGGACCGGCGTCGCTGGCAAGCCGCGCGATCACCATCACCCGCGCGGGTTCGTCGGGCAGACGTCCGTAACGCAACGCGTTCTGTACCAGGTTCCATACCACTTGCTGCAGGTGTTGCGGGTCGGCCAGTGCCTCCACCGGCCGTGGATACAGCAGCGGCCGCAGGCTGTCGCGGCCGATGTCGTTGGCTTCCTTGTATTCATCGACGAAACGGACTGCCCAAGTATTGAGATCCAGCGATTCGGGCCGCGAACGTTCGCGCCGCGACAATTGCAGGATGTTCTCGATGATTTCGTTGACGCGTCCGCAGTGGTTGTTGATGATCTCGACCATACGCTGGTCGGCATCGCCGATCGCATCCGACTCGGCCAGCAGTTGCGCGGAATAGCGGATGGCGGCCAGCGGGTTCCGAATTTCGTGCGCGATCGATGCCGACAGCCGGCCCAGCGTGGTCAGCGTCAACTGTTCGGCGCGCTGCGACACCAACGAGGTGTCGTCGAGGAAGATCAGCACGTTGGAATCGTCGTGCGCGGACAGCCGCGTGAAGCGCGGGATGATTTCCGGGGAACCCTCTGCCAGCGCGACCGCGCTGGCGTCGTGTTCGTGGGTGCTGCGCCAGTGATAGAGGCGGCGCGAAAGCTCCGGCGCCACGGTGCCGAGGTCGCGCTGCTCGATCCCGGGATTGCCCACCAGCATCCATGCCGACTCGTTGATCTGCAGGATGTGATTGCCTTCGTCGACCAGCAGTACGCCGGTCTTCATGCGGCGGATGATCAGGTCGTTGACCTGCGCCAGGTTGGCGAGGTCGCTGCCGCGCTGTTCGGCCAGCGCCTCGCTGGCGCGCATCTGGCTGCCCATCGCGAAACAGAATGCCGCGATCGCGAAATAGAACACGCCGAACAGCCCCGCTTCCACCAATGAAGGCCCGATGTCGCCCGCGCCGTTCACCAGCAGCGCCTGCGCGATCATCGCCAGCGTCGCCAGTGCCGCGAACAAGCCGCCCAGCCGTGGCGACAGCAGCAGTGCGGCCGCGCCGACGTTGATCACCAGCATCGCGGCAATGCCCGTGTGCGCCGCGGGAATGGTGAGGGCCATCAGGAATGCAGCGACCACGTCCGCGCTCAGGAACGCGCTGGTGCTCGACACCGTCACGCGTGTGCCGCGCAGATCGCGCGTCAGCACCAGCACGCCGAACGCCAGATACAGCAGCGCGGTGACGCGTGCGATCACCGGGTCGTGCAGCGGCATCCAGACGAAGGCAAGGCTGCCGAGCGACAGCACCAGGTACACCAATGCCTGGAATACGCGGTAAACGTCGAGCACGCGCAATTCGCGCCGGATGTGATCCGCGCCGGGATTTTTTGCCTGTTGCATTGCCTGGGTCGTGACGGCCACGCGCGGATCATGCTTTGCGCGGCGGCCCCGCACAAGGCCTTTCAGCCTTCCGGACGCCGCCGGAATGTCAAAAATCGGGTCGGAACGGCTCGAGATTGCGCGCCCGAGAGGGCGCCCATTAAACTTGCCGGTCCTGCCCGTGCCGGAATAGCTCAGCTGGTAGAGCAACGCATTCGTAATGCGTGGGTCGGGGGTTCGATTCCCTCTTCCGGCACCATTTCATGCAGGCTGAAACCAATCTGCGTGGCGGATTTCTTGCGAAGCCGGTTCCGGCTCCACTCTCGCACCGCGCACACCGGCCTTGCATCCAGCCACGACGCGCGCTGTCACATCACACGCCCGGCAGCATCCGCTGCAAAACCCGGTCGCGGCGGATGAAATAGTGATACAGCGCTGCGGCGATGTGCAGGCCCGCGAGCGAAAGAATGCCGTATTCCGCCACCAGCGTATGGATGTCGCCGGTCCAGCGCCAGCTTGCGGCGTGGGTGGCGACCAGTTGCGGGACGTGGACAAACCCAAAAAACGTGATGGGCATGCCACGGTACGAAGCATTGATCCAGCCCAGCAGCGGCACCACGACCAGCAGCAGGTACAGCAGCCAGTGGATCGCGCGTGCGGAGCGCACCTGCCATGGCGGGATGCCGGCCTCTGGCGCGGGTTCGCCGTGGATGGCCCGCCAGATCAGGCGAACGACGATGACGCCGAGTATCAGCACGCCGATCGAAAAGTGCAGGCTGATCAGCGTGGTCACCGGCGTGTTGCGACCGATGTGCGGCATCGTCCAGCCGACGATGTATTGCGCCACGAGCAACGCGAGAATGAGCCAGTGCAGAACGATCGCGGTGCGTGTGTAGCGGCCCTGCGTGCTGATGACCATGATTCGCTCCTGCGAATGTTGCAGCGTTTCGGCGCGACAAACTCTACAACAACCGATCGCCGCGATCGGGTGGTGCCCGGCCGAAGGTTTGTCGCAAAAAGGCCTCGGCAGCGGGTGTGCGATGCAGAAGGATGGCCAGCGCTGCAGCAATACGCGTTGCTTCCCTGCGCACGCCGGGCCTCGATGGCGCCGCGCCCGTTGCGCGACCCAACCTCACCATCATCACGGGCGCGCACGCGATGCGGGTGGTGTTCGACGGCAGGCGCGCGATGGGTATCGCGTATCGTCGCCGCGGCCGCGCTATCGAGGTGCGCGCCTCGCGCGAGGTGTTGCTGTGCGGCGGGGGAGACCAACTCCCCTCAGCTTTTGCTGTGGTCGGGCGTCGGTCCGGCGGACGAGCTGGCGCGGCACGGCATCCCGCAGATGCTGGAACTACCGGGCGTCGGCAAGAACCTGCAGGATCACCCGGACGTATTGATCGTGCACAAGGCGACCCGTCGCGTCGGTTATTCCTTGGGCCCGTTGTTCCTGTGGCGCGGCGCTAAAGTTCTCGTCGATTACCTCGCGCGCGGACGCGGGCCGTTCACCAGCAACATCGCGGAAGCCGGTGGCTTCGCACGCATCGAGCGGGGCCTGGACGCGCCCGACCTGCAGTACCACTTCCTGCCGGTGATCCAGGAAAACCACGGCCGGGCACTGCGCCGTTCGATGGGCTTTGGGGGTTTCCCTGCACGTGTGCGTATTGCGCCCCCGCAGTCGCGGCGAGATCGGCCGCAGAAGCGCCGACCTGCTGGCCGATCGGCGGATTCAGCCGAATTACCTGGCCGATCCGACCGACCTCAGGACCCTTGTTGCCGGTGTCCGCGCGGCGCGGCGCATTCTCGCCGCGCCGGCGTTCGATTCCTACCGTGGTCTCGAGCTGTTCCCCGGCGAAGAGGCCCACGGCGATGCCGCGATCGAAGCCTTCGTTCGGCGACGCTGCGAAACCCTCTACCACCCCATCGGCACCTGCAAGATGGGCATCGATGCCATGGCCGTGGTCGCTCTGGATTTGCGCGTGCGCGGCCTAGGCGAATTGCGCGTGGTCGACGCGTCGATCCTGCCCACGCTCATCGGCGGCAACACCAACACGCCGACCACCATCATCGCCGAAAAAGCCGCGGACATGATTCGCCGGACCCGTTGAGGTGCATCGATTCGAGGCGGCCTCGTGCGAATGGCGGCTGCGGAATTTCCGGGTTCCGGTCTTCACGTCTCGGCGACCCGGGCGT
>Ga0207707_10000798_pt1 | contig 30868 bp, 34 predicted proteins | sample KBSC83BmetaG_FD_184336 | JGI IMG/M metagenome (GOLD analysis project Ga0207707, IMG submission 184336) | Corn rhizosphere microbial communities from Kellogg Biological Station, Michigan, USA - KBS C8-3B metaG (SPAdes) (version 2) | ecosystem: Host-associated > Plants > Roots > Rhizosphere ... | reverse complement strand
ACCGCGCGCTCCCTCATCTCCGGCGGGTAGTTCTTCGCAGGTCTGCCCACGACCATGACCCCATCGTCTCCTCACGAGATGGAGCCTCCAGACACGCCGGGGCGATTCAGTTCAGATATCGCCGTCCTTGAGGGGACGTCACAGTTGTCGTGTGCTGCGTCTCCCAATGAAAGAGGTCCGGGCTGATGGCGTAGTCCCGGTACAACGTCTGCGGGGAGTAGTCCTTTTCGCTCTTCTTCAGGGTGATGAACAGGACAGAAGTTGCCGCAGGTTCGTGCCACCACGGCCCAGCCTGGTGTGAGTACCGCTCGCCCGGCGTTAGGCGGCCGAAGGCCGCCAGGATCTCGTCGCGGGCGTACGTCGCTCCCAGGCGAAGCGGAACGTCGGGATCAGGCAGCGGAACCGAAACTCGGGGCACCAAGGTCTGGAGCATCTCCAACGTTTCGATCAGCTCACTCCGTATCGCCGGAGTCAACCAAAGCCGCCGCGCCGCCTCGTCCCACGAACCCGGGGCCTGTGGGAGGCCCCAAAGCGTGACGAGGAACATCCACAGTTCACGGCGAGCACGCTCACTCGTCGGGTCAGTCGGCTCGTCGCGATCAAGCCAGCGGAGGACATGACCGATCCGGTCATTGTCGTCGAGGTGGTAGAGCCGCCTGACGCCCCGCTGGAGTAGGGCCTCATCAGGGCCCGCCGCACCCTGTTCGAGACCGGCGGCTCTTCTCAGGGCTGCCCAGCCACCGGCTCTGCCGACATCCGGCAGCTCGACACCAGCCTCTTCAACGAACTGTCGGAGGGTCGGCGGGACTTCGGACCGGGCCGCGAGCTGCACAAGTTCGCCACGAAGAGCGCGAGCGCCGAGACCAACTGCCTGACGGAGACTTTCGAGGACCCATTCCCGTGCTTGTCGCTCAAGCTCGATGTGGCAGCCCGTCGGCAGGAATGGAAATCGCTGCTCGGCCGCTACGACTAGATCCCGGCGGCTCACCCCAGTAAGGGCGCGGAGCCGCAGGTCAAATCGAAACTCCCGGCGGTAGTTGGCAACGAAGTCCAAGATCGTGCAGACCTCTTTGAGCTCGTGACGACGTAACCCGCGGCCGATCTGCTGCAGGAAAACGGTGACCGACTCTGTCGGGCGGAGGAGCAGAATCGTGTCGACTTCAGGGATGTCGACGCCTTCGTTGAAGATGTCGCGGGTAAACAGGCAGCAATATTCACCATTAACCAGCCGGCGGATGTGTGCTTCCCGCTCGGCTGGCGTCGTTGCGGCGCTGAGGGCCGCGGCGGGCAAGCCGTTTTCGTTGAACTTGGCAGCCATGTAGTCGGCGTGCTCCACGGTGGCGCAGAACCCGAGAGCCCGCATGTCACGCGGCCGAGCAACTATGCGATGAACCTGTTGAAGGATGAGATTGGCACGGATGTCGTCCCCCGTGTAGAGCCGGCCAAGATCACTCGTGCTGTAGCTGGCCGGCCTCCCAACGAACATCCGATAGATCAGCGGTGTCTGCCACCCCGAAATATTGAAAGGGCGCCAGAAGTTGGCGATCGAGCGCATGCCAGAGACGCATATCGAAGGCAGTTCGTCCGTCAGTCCAGCGGCGAATGTCGAGCCCGTCAGACCTTTCGGGTGTCGCGGTCAGCGCCAGGAGGACCTTAGGCTCCAGTCGATCGAGCAGCCGCCGGTATGTCGCAGCCTCCGCATGGTGGAACTCATCCACGACTACCGCGTCGAAAGCTTGCGGGTCGATCTGCTCGATGTTGTTCGCGTGCAGCGTCTGGATCGACGCGAACACGTGTCTGCCCACCTCGGGCCTGAGGCCGCCGACGTACATCTCACCGAAGGACCCATCGGATAGCACTTCCCGGAACGTACGGCGTGACTGGTTGAGCAACTGCTCACGATGCGCGACGAACAGCAGCGACGGATCCCCGCCGAGTCGTGGACGCGGCCGTTTGTAGTCGAGAGCAGCAACCACGGTCTTGCCGGTTCCCGTGGGCGCGACTACTAGGTTGCGCCAGGAGTTATGGTTGTCGCGCTCCGACTCCAGCGCCTCGAGGATCTCCCTCTGGTACGGCCATGGCGTAACGGCTAGACCGGAGAGAATTGCGTCGACGTCGGAGCTGCTCGTCCGGCGAAGGGCCCGGTCGAGTCGCTGCCTGTCCCGCTCCGGCGAGTAGTCCTCGAAGTCTGCCGACGCCCAGTAGGCGTCAAATGCGGCGCCGGTCTTATCGAACAACGCCGGCGAGGCGTCGCGCGAAATACGAACATTCCACTCTCGGCCATCCAGCAATGCTGAACGGGTCACGTTCGATGACCCCACATACGCGGTGGAGAAGCCGCTCTGACGGTAGAAGATCCAGGCCTTCGCGTGGAGCCGCGTGACGGCGGTGTCATATGACACGCGAACTTGCGCGCCTATCTCATGCAGTCGGTCGAGCGCCTCACGCTCTGTTGATCCCGTGTAGGTGGTTGTCAGCAGGCGAACGGTGGCGCCGCGTGAGACCGCATCCCGGAGTTCAGCGAAGATGAGCCGGACGCCATACCAACGAACGAACGCCACGATCAGGTCGATGGCGTCGGCGGAAGCAATTTCCTTCTTCAGCTCGGCTGCGAGTTGTGGCTCGCCACGACCGTTGATGAGCAGGTCATGCTGCGACAGCGGTATGTCGGGACGTAAGGGCACCCCGACGTCGCTTAGCGCTCCGATTCGTGGAATGGCAGTCACCATGCGAAGCGGATACGGAATCAGGTCATCGGAGCTACCCAGCATTTCGATGATGCCTGAGACAAGGCGCAACTGCTCCTCGGGCTCCATGCCAGGCAAGTGCCGCCGAACGACATCACGAATATGCCGCGTGAGTCGGTCGGGAGCGTCGGCCGCATCTACCAAGGCGAGCTGACCTCGTGCCGCCTTGACCGCCCTCGCGAGTCGTGCGGTCAGCACCGTGTCGTAGATGCCGGGCGGGAGTGGCGCGTCAGATGTCACACCCGTCACTCCATTCGATTAATCAGCCGACTCTGCTGATGATGATGGCCACGGCCGCCACAGCGGTGGTTCCGACGCCGACGAGCCACCCCACCGCGTACGGCCGAAGGACACGAAGCCGCATGCCCGCAGCCCCTATTCCGGTCGTAACTGCGTAGACGACAGGCCACCATTCATAGCTGTTGACAAGAGTCAGTAGGTCAGCTGTCGCAACGAATGCGACGAGTGCCGCGGCGAGTGCCGTTAAGTACCGGATGACGATCGTCCACACCGAATCCGGCGGCGCGCCTCCTAGCGAGTCCCGGAGACGGACCTGCGACTCGAGCGCTCCCCAGCACGCTTCTACCTGGGATTCTGTGAGTCCAGACGAAGGAAGCGACGTGCGCCACTCGTCGATTGCCCGACCTGTGACGACCTCAACGTCGTCCAATCTCGCCCGTTCGGCGTTGACGCCGTCTTGGACGGGTGGCCCCCAAAGAACAACGACTCCACGTGCGGGACCAGCGCCAGCAGCCTTGATCGGCTGCCAAAGCGACAGGTCTCTGGCGTTCCCGCTTACCTGCCATACGGCGCGCGCAACCCCGCTTCCGGGCGGCTTAAGCTCCCACGGCTGAGCGCTCCACTTCGTTTCGACGGCGAATACACCGCCCGGGCCGACCAGAACGTGGTCGATGTCCCACGTACGAAGCAGCACATGATTGACGACGCGCCAGCCATGCCGGCGCAGTTTCCTTAACTCCTGAGCTGTCCATTGCTCTGCGATCTCGCCCATCGCCACCGCGCTGGTTCCAGCCATCTGCGTCACCTGGTAAGCCAGGGTCCCCAGGATCGTTGCGGTGAGGAGCCCGGCGGCGTAGCTACGAGCGACAACGTTGGAAATCAGCCAAAGGCAGGCTCCGCCGAGCGCTGCTGACCCCAACCCGACCACCAAGAAGACCTTCCAGGTACGTCGGATTACGCGCACATACGCGTCTCGCGACCGGCGTCGCGCCCACGCGCCTGCCCGCTGGTCACCGGAAAGTTCCCGCCGACGCCACGCCAGTTGCAGCCCCCGTGTCACCTGCACGACTCAACCTTGCCAGGTTCCCGGTTCCCGACCAAGCGTCGCCACCGCACGGAGGCGACTCGCCCGATAGCTGGCATTCTGAGTCGCTTCGGGGGGCGTCCAACGTGCGAGTCGCCCGCCGGACACCGTGCTCATTTGCGCCGAAACCGTCTGCGATCAGTGGCAGGCTGTCCGCGTGCCCACGAGACCACGGAAGATCGCTAGCGCCAGCAAAGCAGTTACGGCCAATAAGACCCTGGCCGCCACCAACACCGGCACGGCGAAGAAGACGGCCACGGGCAAGAAAACAACCACGGCTAAGAAAACAGCCACAGCCAAGAAAACAGCGATACGGAGGCAGCGCCGGGCGACGCTCGAACGCAAAATCCACTTCTTCCGCGCGAACCCCGGCCTTACAGGCGGTGGTCAGCCGAGACAGCTTCAGCTCGGAACGCTCCTGCCACGTGTGGGCCGCCTCCGATTCAATGCATCGGGGGTGTACCAGAACGTCGGCGAAGGCAACGTTGTGGGCGTCTGGATCGACCGGACCCAGGGCATCGGGCGCATGCGGGTCGCCACCATCCGGCGAACAGCCTTGCCGATGGTCGAGGAGAACGGTCGGTTAAGTGCGCTGGCGATCGGGCAGTCGGCAGGTCTGTACGAGGCCGCGCATGTGTGTTTGTTCCCGAACAACATCGTCGGGATGGAGTTCAACTTCTACGGACCGAGAGCCGGGCGCATCCCCGGCTTTCTAGTGCCCGCAACCGGCCACCGCGCTTTCACGCTCGAGCCGCTGCTGCGCCAGGACGTGACCGAACAGTTGAACCGGCTCCGGGACCTGCGGGTGATGAACTTGCGCATCCGACCGTCGTACAGCGCGACAGTGGCACAGGCAGACGCGAGCCTCGGCGCCGCCTTCACGGCGGCGGCGAACGTAGGGAACCCACAGACGGTGCAGGTCATCCTTGCCCCGGAACCCAATGGTCGACAGAACCTCGGTCAGCGCGCGCTCAATGCCGTGAAGCAGCTCGCGGCGCGGTCGGATCTCCGTGAGAACGCTGAGGAGTTTCTGGTCAAGGGACCGGACGCCGACGACAGGATGCTGCCCATTGATCTGCTCAGCGACGAACTGGTCGTCATGAAGCGCATCGTCCGTGTCGACAGTCGCACTCGTGCGCTTCAGGACGGGCAGGCGTACGCCGCGATCGAGGAGGCGTACCAAGAGATCCAGGAGCAGCTGGAAGCCGCCGCCGGCGTTTCCTTGGCTTCATAGAGCGACAACCATGCGTGCCTACTACCAGCGCCACTTTCTCGGCGTGGAGCTGATCGCCTGCATCATCCTGACCGGTGTCCTGGTCGCCTGGATCGAGGTCGGCCACGGCCGCCACGTGGTCAACGCCTGGCTCGACACGGACAGAGGAGCGTTCTACGGAGCGGTTGCAGCGGTCGACGGCGCGCTGCTTGGTTTCGTGATCGCAACGGCAGCCATCGTGCTGGGTTTCGCTCCTACAGATCGGTTCGAGGTCCTGCGTGGCAGCGTTCACTATCAGACCCTGTGGCGTGCCTTTACGTCGACAATTCGCGCGCTCGGCTTGGCGACCTTAGCGACGCTCGCGGCTCTTCTTGTCGATCGTGACTCTGCGCACAACGCTCCCGCGATGATCGTGTTCGCCGGGTTCCAGTTGTTCGCGATTGCCCGTGTCGCCCGCGCAGTCTGGGTCTTGGAGAAGGTGATCCACGTCGTCACAACTCCGGTCCAGGACCAGTAGCCGACAGTCTGTTAGCTCCCGAACATTTCCGCGGGCTCGACGCTCAGGGGCTTCGCTGGCATCGCAACTTGTTCGGCACGCTGACGCTGGAGTAGCCGCCGCAGACGGGCATTCGGAGCGGTCGATCGGGTGGTTCCGGGCTCCCAATGCGATAGCGGCTATAGGGCGGTCTCGTGGCGGTGGCCGAGCCGAACCTAACCGTCACTATCGAGTGTTGGTGACAAGCTCGTGAAGCGAGCGCGCAAGAGCGGCCATGTCTTGGTCATTGAGCCCGCGTCGTAGCTGCTTGTCGAACTTCGTGGCTGCCTCGCGAAGTCGCATGAACGCGTCTTCGCCAGCCGGCGTGAGCTCGACGTACTGGACCCGTCGGTTCTCCGGATCACGCGCCCGCGTCACCAGCCCGGCCGCCTCCATCGCGTGCAGGTGATGGGTCAGGGTCGCGCCCTGAATCCCCACCACCGACGCCAGCTCCCGTTGGCTCACGCCCTGCCGCGTCTTGATCGCGAGCAGGATCAGCCACTCCGGCCGCGAGCCGCCGGCTGCGGCGAGCGCGTCGTCGAACGCTCGCGACACGACCTTCGCCGTCTGCGCGAGCTGCAGCCCGATCGGCATACGCAACGGCGGCCCTCCCACGCGGCCAACGCTAGCGCACATCCGTTCGACCTCTAAGGGTTTGCCCTCTAATCGTTAGACGTCTAATGTCGGCCACATGGCCGACACAAGGAATGCAGACCGGCTCTGGACCCCCGAGATCATCGGCATCGCGACCGCATTCGTGCTCGGCGCCGTCCTCACGATCCTCGACGCGACAATCGTCAACGTCGCACTCCCGACACTCGCCACCGACTTCCACGCAAGCGTCGCGACGATCCAGTGGGTGCCGACGATCTACCTGCTCGCCTTCGCCGCGGTCATCCCGCTCACCGGCTGGGCGAGCGAACGCTTCGGCGCGAAGCGCGTCTGGCTCGCCGCCCTCGCGCTGTTCCTGGCCGGCTCACTGTTGTGCGCCGCGAGCCAGACCATCGGCCAGCTCCTCGCCGCACGCGTCCTGCAAGGTCTCGGCGGCGGCATGCTCCTGCCGGTCGGCCAGACGATGCTCGCCCGCGTCGCCGGCCCGCACCGCATGGGCCGGCTGATGAGTGTCGTCGGCGTACCCATGCTGCTCGCCCCCATCGCGGGACCTGTCATCGGCGGCGCGCTCGTCGCCGCCGGCAGTTGGCGCAGGATCTTCCTCGTCAACATTCCCGTCGGCGCGCTCGCGCTTGCGATGGCTGTTCGGCTGTTGCCGTCGACGCCGGTACGACGAGACGCGCGGCTCGACGTCCGCGGGCTGGCTCTGCTTCCGGCTGGTCTGGCGGCGCTTGTCTACGGTCTCGCCGAGGCGTCGGCGCGCGGCAGCCTCACCGCCGGGCGCGCCGTCATTCCGCTGCTCGTCGGCATCGCGCTTGTCACGTCATACGTCCTGCATGCCCGCGCGACGACGCGGCCGCTGGTCGACGTCCGGCTGTTCACGCAGCGCAACTTCGCGGCGGCGTCCGCGACGAACTTCGTGCTCGGTGTCGCGTTGTTCGCGGTGATGCTGCTGCTGCCGCTCTATCTGCAGGGCGTCCGGCACCTCACGCCGCTGCACACCGGTGTCTTGCTGATTCCGCAAGGTCTCGGCGCCGCAATCGCGATGCCGATCGCCGGTGCGCTGACCGACCGCGTCGGGCCGCGACGCGTCGTGCTCGTCGGTGTTGTCGTTGCAGCGGCGGGCGTCGGGATGTTCACGGCGCTGGCGGCAGGGACGTCATACCTCTTCTTCTGCGCCGCGCTGCTGCTCGTCGGTGCGGGGCTGGGCGCGACGATCACGCCGGCGATGGCCGCGGGGTTCCGCGACCTCGACCAGGCCGCGATGCCCGCCGCCTCCAGTGCGATCGCGACCGTGCAGCGGCTGGCCGGGTCGGTGGGTACGGCGCTGCTCGGCTCGCTGTTGGCGCATGAGAGCCATGTCCGCGCATCACTGCCGGATGCCTTCGATGCGACGTTCGTCGTCGCGCTCGGGCTGACCGCGGTCGCCGTCCTACCGGCCTTGTTCCTGCCGGGGCGTCCTGGGGCTATCCCAACTGCTGCGCGGCCAGAGGCCGAGCGGGTACCCGTTGCGCGATAGCCTTCAAGGAGCGCGACTGGCGTGCCGTGGGTGGGACAACCACCGGGGAGGAACGTTGCGGCGCCGAACGCCTGGGCGTCGCGCAGCACGGAGGCACCATGTCGCCCGGACACATCTCGCTCGCGCAGACCGACCCCGACATCGCCCGGCTCATCGACGACGAGCGCGACCGCCAACGGATAAAGATCCGGCTGATTCCGAGCGAGAACTACGTCTCTCGCGCCGTCCTCGAAGCGACGGGCAGCGAGCTGACGAACAAGTACTCCGAGGGCTACGTCGGCAAGCGCTACTACGAAGGCCAGCAGGTCGTCGATCAGGTCGAGGCCCTCGCGATCGAGCGCGCCAAGTCGCTCTTCGGCGTAGAGCACGCCAACGTCCAGCCCTACTCCGGTTCACCCGCGAACCTCGCCGTCTACGCCGCGTTCTGCCAGCCGGGCGACACGATCATGGGTATGGCGCTGCCGGACGGCGGCCACCTCACCCACGGCTGGGGCGTCTCGGTCACCGGCAAGTGGTTCCGCCCGGTCAGGTACGGCGTCCGCCGCGACACCGGTCGAATCGACATGGATCACGTTCGCGATGTCGCCCGCAGCGAACGGCCCAAGCTCATCATTTGCGGCGGTACGGCGATCCCTCGCACGATCGACTTTCCTGCGTTCGCGGAGATTGCCGACGAGGTCGGCGCCATCCTCGTCGCGGACATCGCGCACATCGCCGGTCTCATTGCCGGCGGTGCACACCCGTCGCCGGTCGGTCACGCGCCGGTCATCACCACGACCACCCACAAGACGCTGCGCGGCCCTCGCGGCGCGATGATCCTCAGCACTGCGCAGTACGCCGACGCCCTCGACAAGGCGGTCTTCCCCGGACTGCAAGGCGGCCCGCACAACCACACCACTGCGGCGATCGCGGTTGCACTGCATGAGGCGAGCCAGCCGGACTTCCGCGACTATGCCAACGCGGTCGTCGCGAACGCCAAGGCGCTGGCCGGCGAGCTCATCGCGCACGGGTTCGACCTCGTCTCCGGCGGCACTGACAACCACCTCATCCTCATTGACCTGACGAACAAGGACGTTGGCGGCAAGCCGGTTGCGAAGGCGCTCGACCGCGCCGGCATCGTCGTCAACTACAACACCGTCCCCGAGGACCCTCGTCCGCCGTTCAACCCGTCCGGCATCCGCCTCGGCACACCCGCAGTCACCACGCGCGGCATGACCGAGATAGACATGCGCGCCGTCGCCGGGCTCATCGACCGAGTGGTCGCCGCCGTCGCCAAGGACGACGAGTCCGCCCTCGACGACATCGCCAAGGAGAGCGCCGAACTCACCGCGGCGTATCCGATGCCGTAGCTGCGTCCGGCAATCTCGGCGCGCCCGTGAGCTCACGCAGGAGCGCAGGGAACCGGATCGATCGAGTTGCGCATCGCGGTGCTGCATTCGGCGTACCTCGGCTGTACGACGCGGTCGTCACGCTCTATGCATGGGCACTACGGCTGCCGTGGGAGGTCGAAGAACTGTGCCACGGTTTCGGCGACTACGGGAGCGAGGGCGCCGGCCTCAACCGCTCCGGTTTGGTGACTGTACGGGGTGCTGAGCAGGGCACGCAACCTCGGTTGCGTGCCCCTGCTCACCGAGCCGAATGTTGTTCGGCTGGCCAGTCCCCCGGAAAGGCGCGAGATGCTCGCAGTAACTGTCAACGTCGGTGGAGCCAGCCCGCATGCGCGCAGCGAACATCGGGCGCTAGCGATGGGCAGATGGGCGCAGCGCGTGATCGCTCAGCGTCGTCCCGAACTCGTCTTCGCGCAAGAAGTGCCGAGCGACGCGTGGCTGAAGATCTGGGCGCACAGCGGATACACCGTCGTGCAGAACGCCCCGAGGTACCAAGCGCGCTCGGCACTGATCATCGACAAGAAACTCAGCGCGGCCGCACTCACAGCCGCCCGGCTGCCGACCCTTAACTACCACGGGTCATACGTAGCGGCTGCTCACTGCACATTGCCGCGCCTCGGTCGACCGGTCATTCTGCTGACCGTCCACGCGAGCCCGGCGCCCGTCACAGACGCGGAGCTCGCCGCATGGCCGTCTCGGGTGGAGCGCCCGAAGCCAAGGCACGGTGGCAAGGGCGTACACAACGAGTCGCAGCTCTGGGACGCCGACATGGTGCTTCAAACGATCATGCACGCGACCGAGTTGGGACCCGTTCTTGCCTGCGGTGACCTCAACGAATCGCGCGCGTGGGACGCGCTCCATCCTGGCGAGACGTGGGGTGAGGAGTTCTTCGAGCGAGTCGAAGACCGGCTCGTCGACTGCTTGCACGATCGGCTTCCAAGCGGCAGCGTGACGCACTGGGCACCCGACGCGCCGGCGATGCAGATCGACCACGTCCTCGCCAGTCGCGACGTCGCGCCGTTACTCGTCAACGCCGCGCTGCCGACGCTCGACGAGCAGTGGGCCGACCCGAGGGCAGCTCTGCGGAACGACTTGTCAGACCACGCGCCGATCTGGTTCTCGATCGCGGACTGACCCGGCCACAGAGAGGCCGTCGACCCTGCCGTACGACGTGATTTCTCGTTCGCGCAAAACCGGCGCGTCGGCGGTGTCTCTCGATTGTCAGCCAGTGTTGATGACCATTGCTCGAGCAGTTCGGAGAGCGCCGCCGCGTCGGCAGCCTATGCGTGCTTCACCCGATGAACGGCCTTCTTACTCAGTTGCGCGAACTCTGAACCATCGGGCGGAGCCGCGACTTGGGCGGTGACGAGGAGAACGAACACATCACCCAAGCGGACGAGTACAAAGTCCGCGTACGCAGAACCCACAAGCGGCACTGGGCCGATCTTCATCTGGGCTGCGAAGGTGTCATCGCCAATGTTCGGGAATGACAGCGCCTCAAATGTTCCGCGCGAATAGCTTCCGTCGTCGTTCTTCGATCGAAACGAATGGCAGGACTGCATCGCGTCCCTGAACGACCGGTAGAGCTGTTCGGCCGAGTCGCCCATTACGGCCACGGTTTCGTCGACAAAGGGGCCGAACGCTCCACCCTTGTACTTGACCTCACCCTTGATGGGGGCCTTCACGTCAAAGTTGTCCAGCGCATCCAGCTTGCGGCATCCAGACGGCGAGTCGTCTTGGCTGTCCCTGCTGCGATCGACCGTGAAGCCAGCCGGCATATCCGCGAGCCGCAACAATGCCCGATCGATCTCTGCCTTCGACAGGGCGATTAGCGAGGGGGCAGCGGGAGGTTTGGAAGCGAAGACGCCGCTAGGCCGTGAGTCATAGACGGTGTCCGCCCGCCCCTGACCGCCTCCCGAACCGCACCCCGCGATTGTCCCTGCAATAACGAGAGCGCACAGGGCGACGCGCATACGTGCCTCCGTCATGAGGGAACTCAGCTAGATACACCCGGCGTTGTCATGGCGGGATCGTCCGCGCCGACGACTGGGTCCGGCATTGCAGCGGGGGGCGCGGCGAACATGCGTGAGAGGGCTCGTCGTAGACCGCTGATGACGGCACGGGGAAGCCGGAGAACGAGTTCCGGAGCGAGAATGCCCGCCCCGGCCGACCACACCAACCCCATCAGGAATGCCAACCAGTAAGAGAAGTGCATGCGAATCAGGAAGCCGCCCTCCCGTGCGGCGAACCCAGTCATGACAAAGATCGCCGATGTCAACAGCGGTGCGAGCAGAACCATTCGGTAAGCGTTACGCCGCCCCTCGCGTGGCGTCGAGGCAAACAGAGCGGCTGCTGACGCGCCAATAATCCAGACGACAGCACTGACCACGGGCAACACCCAGTAGACGCCGTTTCCACTGGGAACGAAGTTCTTGTCTCCGTCGGTGAACGACGTCAACGTCCACGAGAACGACCTGTGCGCGAACGCGACGGTCAAAGGCACGCCCATCGCCCACATAAGCATCCAGAGGGCGTGGTTCGGCGCGAATCCGGGCAGTGTCCCGAGCTCATCACGTCGAGAACTCGCATCCGTTTGTAGACCGGCCTGCGTGATGTCGCTCAAGGCATGCGGCACGGCGAGGATCTGGACGAGGGCGTAAATGGTCCCCAGCACGAAGGCCACGCAGACCACAATGAAGATGCCCACGGCTGGGCCAACAAGTCGATCGCGCCAGCCGTGGATACGGTCTGGAAGTGTCGCCCCGAAAGCGACGAAATATGTCACACCGAGCGTTGCGAGTGTGACGCATGCGCCGAAGAACGCCGTGTATGCGACCTTCACATGGACGTAATCTCCGGACCCACGGTCGCCGTGTCGCGCCACGAACCCCACGACAACCAGCAGCAGTGCTATCACGATGATCGTGCGGATTGCTTGGAGCACAAAGTCGACGGCTGTGCACGGTCCGCGCTTTAGCCGGCGCGCGATAACCCATCCCAGCAGTCCGAATCCCGCTAGCGTGAAGGTCAGCGGCATCGTCGAAATGCTGACCGAGCCGCCGAAGGTCTGGTCCTGCGGGATGTTTGCTGAGCCTCCTACTGACAGAGCAACGAAGGCCACCATCCGCTTGAACCAGACGCCCGCAGGAGCGTCGTAGCCGGATATCGCCATGGCGGCCGCCGACAGCGCCGCCATCACTAGCAGCGCCACCAGGCTGGCAACAATCGCGCCTAGCCAATCGCCGACAACGAACCGTTCCGGCGTGAAGGACCACGACCGCGGTCGGGTGAATGGGCGAGAGGCCGCCGACCACGCATCGTCGCTACCCGTTGCCTCAGGGTGATCGTGGACAACGAGCACCTCCGCCGGCTCAGCCAGCGGCGCACCGCAGGCCTGGCAGAACTTCGCGCGCTGGTTGTTCCTGGCTCCGCACTTCGGACAGTCCATGTGGTCCCCCGATTGACCAGATGTCCAATTCCGTCCCGCACCATCTCATGCCAGCTCCGACGAAGCCAGCGAAGGCCACCGTGCGTCACCGCGTATCGACTGCGGGCGGGCTCACCTCAGGCGGAACCAGCTCTTCGACGATGAGAATGTGGACTCGTCCTCCACAACCAACTGCATTCCGCCAGCGCGGATGTCGCTCTTTGCTACCTCAAACACGATGCTTGCCGTCGTCCGACCGCCTTTGAGTACGGAGTCCGCGTCCTCGATCGCGTTTCTGAGGTACGCGCTATCGGCAGACTCGTACAGTCTGTGCGAACCGCGGCCATACAAGCGGTACCTGACATCCCAGAACGCGTTTCCCTCGCCCGAACTTAGCTTCTGGGTGCGGAACAGCACTGAGACGTACTGATATCCAGCTTTGGGCGAATCGTTGAACATGTTGGCGTTGGCAACCTCAGCGTTCGCGTTGCTGTCGCTCGCTAAGACGGCTACCGACCAGTTGCGACTGATGTTGTGTGCAGTCCCAACGACGTAGGCAGTGCCTGGGGTGTTTGCCCAGGCGCTGCCGCATAGCGTCGCGGCTGCCGCCGCTACGGCCGTCACTGTCGAAAAGCGGAGAGTGGAAGTGGACATGGCTAGGTCTCCTAGAGTTCAGGTCTGGTCATCGACACGGCACGAGTGCCGCTCGACGTGGGGCCGTGGAGAGCTTCTGCTGAGCCTCACCTGCAGGGATGACAATTGCTGAGCCGGATTCCAGGTCGATCGCCGTGGTGACGCCGAGAACCTGGCCCCGCGCGTCGAGCAGTGGCCCACCAGAATTGCCCGGCCGTATTTCTACCGACGAGCGCAGGACACGGCCTGGCTCGCCGTACTGACCGCCTGCCGCGTAATCCACTACTCGACCAGCGGCAACCGCAAGCTTGCGCCCGAGCGGGAAGCCCATGGCTTCCACCCGATCCCCGGGGACAGCGTCCTCGGAACTTAACCTGACAGTGGCTGGAACATCCTGCGCCGTGTGAACCACCGCCAGGTCTTCGCCGCGCAGAATGTCTACGGATGCGACGGGGATCTCGACGCCGTCTGTTGTGTCTATCGTGACGATGTTCCCGCCGCGGACCACGTGAGCATTGGTGAGCACGCTTCGCGGCGTGATAGCAAAGCCAGAGCCTGTCGCAAGCCCATCACACAATCGTGTGCGGACACGGACAACAGCTTCGCGGGCGGCTGCCGTCACCTGCGTCCATTTGGCCAGGGTCCTTCCCCCACCGGCCAGAACCCCGCCAACAGCAGCGCTTGCCGGCGACTCAGGCCCAAAGCGATGGTCTCGGTCACCTGCAGTCGGCGGGGCGACGCAGGCACAGGTCAACAGACCGACCGCGGCAAGCCACGCCGAGGCGATCGCCCTCATCCCGTTAGCCCGTACACGCCTGCGAGAACGTTTTGTGCCTCCATCTGGGCTGATACGCACCCGCCACTGTCGAGTCGTGACGGTGATTGGCAAGCGGCCAGGTCTGCGCTGGCCCGTCGAGCCGCCCGAGCGAGCACAGTCAATTCCTCGTGCTTGTCCCCCGACTGAGCCGTTGCTGCAGCGCTCACGTCGAGCCTGGCCTGGAGGCTGGCTATCTGGGTTTGCTGGTGGGCAAGGCCGTGACGCAGGCCACTTATGACAGCGGTTGCAGCGCGCGTCCTGTCTCTCGCAATTGAGCGCCAGTGCGCCGCAGAGCTTCGTTGGTTGAAGGCAACACCAGCGGCAGCAACGACGATCGCCATGCTCACAGCGGCGACCACAGCCAGATGAGACGACGGCTTAGTCACCTCAGTCACCGAGCGAGAGATCGATGCCCCGGGTGGTGAGTTCCGCCCACGTGAAGTGAATCTCTCCGCGATGGCTCACGGTGACGACGTAACTGTCCTGCCCCTCTGTCAGCCGTACACGGAAATTGAACACGCAGTAGGTGCTGCCGCCGTGGCCGGCGCCAAGCTCAGTTTCGGCCAGCGTTCGGCCCGCACCGTTGCTCACGATCACCTCGGTACCGGAACCGATGTCGCTGTACCCGCCGGTGCCTGTGCACCCACCTCCGTAGTTGGAAATGGAGGGGAAGTAGAAGCTCGGAGCCGAATCCATCAAGGTGAAGTGCCCGGTAATCGTCCTGGTCTCAAGGACGTGGAATCCATCGGCGAACTCTGAGCAGTAATTATTGACGGCGAATTGATCGACGGGCATGCCCTGCTGTGCACCCCCGGCGCGCAATTGCGCGCAGACGCTCTGCGCATGCGCGACCGCAGCTGCGTCGGACGGGAAGTGTCCCCCAAGGCCAGCGTTGCGAAGCGCCGTTAGGTAGGTATCGCGTTGCTGAGCGGGCGTCTGAACGACGGTGAAACCAGGCAGAAAACTACTGCAGTAGAAGCGAACGGCCAGCTTCTCCGAGTCCCAACCGGTCGCTTTATGACCATCGGTTAACTCCCGACAGAACGCCTTCGCGTGAGCAACCGCCGCGTCGTCGCTCGGGTACTCCTTAGCCAGACCTTGCTTGTGCAGCGCTTTCAGGAACTTCGAGTCTGTACTCGGCCCGGCGGTGAGCGCTACTGCGACTCCACCGGCCGCCACGAGCGCCATCGCGACCAGCATCACGACGATGACATTGCGCCGCCTTCGAGATGCTCTCCTGCCTCGACCGCTCTCGCCTAGACGACCGCCAGCGGCTAACGGGCTCTCCACCTGTAGTTCATCATCGTCGGCAGGTCCCCTCTGGACCGGGATCTGTCCGGCCGCGACCACGTCTGACGACTCAAGCCCACCCCCACATTCGCCGCAGTATCTGGCACGTATGTCGTTCCGCTCGCCGCATCCGACGCAGACGAGACTCGACTCGGTAATGGACATGGCTCTTCCGATCCGTTGACGCTTCCCCTGGAGCACCGCCAGCACAGTCGGCCGATCTCCGATGTGTCGTGGTGCGAATCAACTGTCCCAGCGCGATTCGGATGACCAGTTATCTTTGGTGCGAAATTGGGACAATGTTGAGGGTCAAAAAGCCAATGCGCGGCGAGCGGCACCGAACCCTGACCTGTTCAGGACAGGCGGAACGGCTTGCCGACGTAGTGCAGGCACTGGCACTTGCCGTCGTACTGCCAATGCCAGCCAACGGTGATCGCGTCCACGTCGCCTGGTTGATCACGGTGCCGGCGGGGATCGCCTCGATGATGTGCTTGAGGTCGTAGAAGACGTCACACGTCACCAGGGCATTGGCCTCGGCGGTTGTCGAGGGGAACGACTGCCCACCCGCCTTCATGACCGCAACGCAGTGCCGACGAGCCGCGCTGGAGTAGGGACCGTTGTCGGTGTTCATCGACGCGGTCAGGTCCAACGACGGCATGAAGCCGAGACCCACCGCGCCGTTCAATTGCTGCGGAGTCAGGAAGGTCCCGTTGTATTCCTAGGCACCGCTGTGCGTGTTGACGCCGTACCGCGGAAAGTGGTGCTGTGAGTTGGCTGTCCTGCCAAAGAACGCGGTGCCGTTCTGCTCGATTGGGATCACATGCGTAACCCCCTGCTCGGCGAACTTCAGCTCAGCGCTCTCGATGTCGGCCAGGATCCGCCCGTTGTCTGAGGTGGAGTCGCCCCAGGCAAAGAAGTACATGTCGGAGGGAGACACCGGATAGCCCGCACGCGCCAACGCCGGAAGGCAGACATGGGTGATGGCATCGCGGTATGGCGGTGTGTCCGGCGCCAGGACCCCGACCTTGACCGACGTCGTCCCGGGCTGCCCCGTCGTGGTGTTCCAGCGACCGAAGTAGCCACCAGCCACGAGACTCGGGATCAGGTTCGCGCACAGCCGGTTCAGCGTGATCGCCGAGACGTCATAGTCGGCCGGGAAGGCGTCATACGCCGCCTCGTTGTTCTCCGCGACACTGCTGGTCAGTCCGGCCACGGTCCCGGCTTTCTTCAAGCAATTCAAGGTTCCGGTGAGTTGGGGTTGATGGGTGAGCCCCAGCGCCGCAAACACGTGATGGTCCTGGGTGAAGTCGGCGCAAGCAGCCTCACCTATTTGCTCTGCCGTCTGGGTGGTGTTCGCGTCGAAGGAGTGCCACACCGGAGCGATGCGGCGACCGGCGATTCCGCCGTGCCTGTTGATGTCCCTCATGACGAGCTGCGCGTAGGCATGGACGTCGCCGCCATTGACGGTGTTTCCCAACGCAGCCTGCTCGGCGGCGAGGTTCTTCGGGTCGAGCAGCCCGACGGAGATCGTCTTGGCAGTGATTCCCGGTCCCAACGTTCCAGCTGACGTTGCGCCGCCCGCGGACGTCGACCCCGCTCCGGCGGCTATCGACGAACCCGTCGTGGTGCTAGCGCCGGGCAATGGGCGCGGCACCGGCCGACCCGTGGCCGTTCGTGGCGACCGCTACCAGTCCCGTCGACGGGCCACCCGGCGCCATTGTCGGCGCGGACAAGCCCGAAGATCCCTCAGCGGCTCCAGTGCTTGAACCGCTCGGTATGACGACCGTGGACCCACATGCGGTCGCCAGAAGTGCCGCAGCCAGCGGCAACGTGATCCTGCGTGCAGACATGGCCTCGCCTTCGACCAGCCTGACGCTAACGGCGTGCGCCATATCGACCGTTGGGCCGATGGCAGAGGTTCGGCGTGCAGGATTGTCCGGACGAACAGCGCCTAGCTAGGTGCCGGCGGCGCCGTGCTCGGCTTCGTACGCGACAACCTTCGCCAACGCAGCGGAGACAGCATCAGCCGAACCGCCCTTGCGCTCCTGCGCGTAATACGCCGCGCCTAGATCACGGAGCAGCGCGTCACTCTGCTTCTTCGCCTGCATCGCATCGAACTTGGCGTGGCCTTGCGCCGCGCCCTCCTTGCCTTTCGCAAGAGCAGCCCCGGCCTGCGCCTTGACCTTGTCCATCACTCCCATGAACTGACGGTAACCGCGGGGTTCGGCCGTGAACAGGGGCCGAACTGCCTAGCCCGGCCCTGTTCACAACCGGCTTCGGTAGGTCAGCGACCTTCCACAACCGGATGCTTCGACGAGGCGTATGGCGGGCCACTCACCCGTTGCGCTGAAATCGGCCAAAAGCCCGACAGTGGCGCCTTGGCGCCGTTATCGTCCGACGCAGCGACTGAGGGAGCTCGTATGCGGATCGACCTTTTCGGCGTGGTCCTTTTCCTTCATATCGGCGTCGTCATCGCCGCGTTCGCCATGGCCGGCGTCATGCACACCGCGCTGCAGGCAACGGCGCGCGGAGGCACCGTCCAGGAACTCCGGTCCTGGAGTCACGCCATGCACCGGATCGAGCCGCTGTTCGCGGTGATGGCGCTGCTGCTGCTCGGCCTGGGCTCCTGGCTCGTGCACCTCGGTGCGAACACGGACGACAACTTCAGCTTCTCGGACGGATGGATCATCACGTCGATCGTCACGCTGGTCGCCGTCGAGGCGGTCGGCGGTGCGATCCTTGCGCCGCGCGGCAAGAAGCTGACCGGCCTCATCGAGCAGGCAGCGGACGGTCCGGTGTCCGACGAGATCCGCGCGAGCACACACGACCCGATGGTTTGGTATGCCGCGCACATCACGACGTTCGCGTTCCTGGGCGTGGTGTTCCTCATGGCCGCGAAGCCCACCGGCGAATGGGCGTGGCTGTTCCCCACCATCGGCGCAGTCGTTGGCGTCGCGCTGTCCAAGCTGCAGCTCGACCGGCTCCCCGCCACCGCAGGGGGCGCAGTGCCGGTGCAACGGACCGGCGCGAAGTCGAAGGCGGCACCGCAGGCCAAGGTGTAGCGCGCTGACACCCGCGCACTAACAAGGCGTCCGGGTCGTGGTGGCGTCGCCCCGCGCAGCGCGGTTATTTTCGACCTGTCGCCGCGTCCCGAACGGAGGCTCGTGATGGCCGTCGAGCTGAACCACACCATCGTGCCGTCGCATGACAAGCACGCCTCGGCGCAATTCCTCGCCGAGCTGCTCGGACTGTCGGTCGGCGCGGAAGACGGGCCGTTCGTCCCCGTCGCGCTCGGCAACGGCGTGACGCTCGACTACATGAACCGCCAAGGCTTCGGCGAGGAGCACTATGCGTTCCTCGTCGACGACGCGACGTTCGATGCGGCGTACCAGAAGATGCGCGACCGCGGCCTCGAACACTGGGCCGATCCCGAGCACACGCAGCCAGGCGAGATCAACACGCGATGGGGCGGTCGGGGGGTCTACTTTCCGGACCCGAACGGCCACAACCTGGAGATCCTTACCCGTGCGCCGACCAACGCGCACGGGTAAGAAAGGCGTATGGAGGTCCAGTTCATCGCCAGCGTCGCGGTCATCACGCCGGACGTGCCCGCTAGCCACCGGCTCTATCTCGATGCGCTCGGGCTGCCGCTGAAGCAACTCGACGGGGAGTACTTCGCCAGCGAGGCAATCGAAGGCGCGAAGCACTTCGGCGTCTGGCCGCTTTCCCAAGCCGCCGAAGCATGTTTCGGTACGACGACCTGGCCGGCTGATGTCGTCATACCGCAAATGAGTGTGGAGTTCGAGCTCGCTGATCCGGACGCCGTCGCTCGTGGCGCGGACGAACTGCGCTCGCTCGGGTTCGAGCTTCTCCACGATGCCAAGGTCGAGCCATGGGGACAGACCGTCGCGCGCCTGCTCTCACCGGAGGGCGCGATCGTCGGGCTGTCCTATGCGCCGACGCTGCATCAGGACTGAGCCGTCCGGCGGTTAGGAGCTCGGCGTCCCGTAGACGCGGTGCGGCCGGACCAGAACTGCCGCGCGCCGGTCCTCGGCCATGACCCGGTCATACGTATCCCAGTCGTCGTGCGTCCCACCGGCGGCCATGAAGACGTCCCTGAGCAGGAGACGCAGCGCATCGGCGTCCACGTCCTCGCGCGGATCGTCCGGCCCGATGATCTCGGCCTCGCCCTCGACCGTCGCCCACTGCCAGCCGGCACGAACGACCACGGTGATGCGCGGATCAGCCCGCAGGTTCCTGAGCTTCTGCGAGCCGCCCATCGCGACGAGCCCGACCACCTGGTCGCCGTCACGCGGATGCTCGAGTACCCCGGCGTTGACCACCGACGACTGGATGCCGCCGTCGGGTCGCAGCGTGTTGACCACTACGAGCCCGTGGTCAAGCGGAACCAGTTCGGCGAACGTAGCAAGATCCGTCACAGGACCATCCTCGCAAGGAGGCGCACATGGCAGGCGATGACTGGCACCATTTCGTCGGCGACTGGGAGCTCACTGTCGATCTGCCTGGGGCTGAAGATGTCCGTAGCCAGGTCGTGTTCGAGCTGCTGGGACCGCTGCTCGTGCAACGCACTACGGTGCCCGTCCCCGGGGCGCCGGACAGTCTCTGCGTCGTGGCCACCCGAGACGACGGAAGTTACGTGCAGCACTACTTCGACTCGCGCGGCGTCGCCCGTCTATATGAGATGACGTATGACGGTCACCTGTGGACGTTGGAACGCACCAGGCCGGACTTCACTCCGCTGGACTTCCATCAGCGCTACGTCGGCCGCTTCGCGAACGACCGCAACACGATCACCGGCGAATGGCAGAGCTCCCCCGACGGCGTCAACTGGACGAAGGATTTCGGCCTGATCCTCCGCCGCAGCTAACGCAAGCGGGTAGCGATGCGTCTTCACTGACGTTTGCAGCAGTGAGCACCTGCCATGTGAGCGTGCGGGCCTACATCGGCGTGCTGCAAACGTCATGATCAGTAGCCAAGGCCGCCGCGGCTCTCCCCTGCGAACAAACATCCACGAGCCGTGACCACCGCGGTTATCAACAGCCGGCGGGCTTGCGGGGTCGTTCTCGTCGTACCTCGCCGTAACTCTCGGCGCCTCACTCACTGTTCAGGAGGCGCCATGTCAGCAGCCAACCGTCCACTTCGGCAACGACGTCCCGACGACAATCCGCCGGGTCTGGAGTCGCGCAGCCATCTGCGCGCCATCCGCGCGGCGCTCGAGGATCACAGCCTCTGGATCCAGGCGGTCGACGGGCCGACGCCGGCGCACGAATATGGCTACACGATCGGGTTACAGGACATCGGTCACCCGGAGCTCATCGTCACCGGCATGACCTGCCCGGACGTCTGCGACGTACTCGGCCACATCGCCCACATGATCCTGGAACACGGGGTGCGGTTGCGGCACGGCGAACTGCTCGACCTGCGGGTGCCGATCGCCGGTGTCGTCGCAGTGGCTCAGCCGAGCTGGTGGCTTGCCGTCGCGCGCGACCTGACATCGAGGTCGGTCGAGGCGCTGCAGATCGTGCTGAGCGATGACGACCTTCTGCTGCCCGGCGAGGACGGGTATGACGACTCGCTGCCGCAACCCATCCTCGGCAACCCGCCCTGGACCGTGCCCGGCTGGCAACGCCCCGAGCCCCGCCGCATCGACCTCCCATGAACCCGCTCGAGCAACTTGACGGCCGGCCGAGGGGGGTCAGACAGTGACTGTGAGCGCGGCTCAGCACCGTGCTATGCACGATGGTCTGGTCAAGAAGCTGGGAGCGGACGTGGCGGACACGCTGATCGACTGCTTGCCGCCAGCAGGGTGGTCCGACTTGGCGCGACAGTCCGACATCGCGCAACTCCGGACCGAGATGCAAGCCATGGAATCTCGGCTTCGGGCTCACGTGAGCGACAAGATAACGAGCCAAACTCGCTGGTTCATGGCGAGCCAGCTGGTCCTCGTCGCCGCGACGATAGGCAGCATCACCGCCATCGCCCACTGAGGTCACCGCGGCGAAGGCAATTGCGCCTCAGTGTCGATAGAGCGACGGTGACGCGCAATTGCTGGTCACGGCACGCTGGTGCGGCGGCGGGACAGCTCGGACCACCTTCGGGCGAGCGCCACCGGAAGCGGATCGATCACCTTGCCTTCCTCTTCCGTGAACCGCTGCCGCAGTCGGCGCCGGATGCGCAACACCATCGCCAACCCAAGCGCCCAGAACACGTATTGCACCAACATCGCCAACCGAAAGTCCCGCAACGTGTATGACGCCGGTCCACCACTCGTCGTCGCGTCCAGCACCACGCCGATCAGGAAGATCGTCGTCAACGACGCAACGAACCCGCCGACATTGACGATCCCGCTCGCACTGCCGATCCGCGTCGGCGGGTTGAACGTGCGCGCATAGTCGAACCCGACCATCGAGCCGGGCCCGTTGCTCGCCAGCACGATCACCAGCACCACGATCACGGGTAGCGGCGCCCGGCCCGGCCACGCGAGGACGATCGTCCAGAGCAGCGCGGTCCCGCCCACGATCGACAATGTCAACGCCGATCGGCGCAGTGGCCACTTGTGCGTCAGCCGGCCGAGCACCGGACCCAACACCATGGCGACGAGCACCATCGCCGACAGCAGCAAGCCCGCGAGGTGCGCGTCGACACCTTCACCGCGAACGAGAAACGGATAACCCCACAGCAGCGCAAACACGGTCCCGGAAAACTGGGTCGTGAAGTGCGTCCACAACCCGATCCGCGTTCCCGGTTCGTGCCAGGACTCGCGCAGTTGTCGTCGTACGACTTCGAGCGCCACCGGGCCGCGCGCGACCTCGATCCCGGGCGGCACGTCCCGCACGGTCGCGGCCACCGCAACCGCAGAAAACGCCGACAGTGCGGCCGCGCCCACGAACGTCGGCGTCCAGCCGGCACCACTGAGCAGTGCGACAAGCGGCAGCGCAGCCGCGACCTGGCCGAGCTGGCCGAGGATGCCGGTCAGCTGCGTGACGATCGGGATGTGCCGCGGCGAGAACCACAACCCGACCAACCGCAACACGCTGATGAACGTCATCGCGTCGCCCATGCCGACCAGCACGCGCGCGACGACCGCCCACCCGACCGAGTGAGCGACGGCCAGGACGAGCTGGCCGCCGCCCATGACGATCGCCCCGGCGACGACCAGCTTGCGCGTGCCGAGCCGGTCGACCAGGACACCAACCGGAATTTGCATGGCCGCATAGACCGCAAGCTGCAGCACCGCAAACAGCGACAGCTCGGTCGCCGTCGCGTGAAACCGGTGCTGCGCCTGCAACGACGCGACGCCGAGGGAGCTGCGGTTGAACACGGCGACCGCATAGGCGGCCACGGCGATCGCCCACAGCCCCCAGGCCCGCCGCGGCGTCTGCTCCACGCGTACATCTCATCGGACGCCGCCAGCAATTGCGCGTCAGGATCGATAGAACGACCGTCACGCGCAGCCGCGTCTTCCATTGATCATGACGTTTGCAGCGCCGCTCCACGGTCGTTCACGCTCAAGGCCCCGCAGGCACCTACTGCAAACGTCATGATCAGCAGCCTCGTCGGTCTCCGAGCTGGCGGCTAGCGCCGTAACAGCTCGTGGACGACCCCTTTAGTTCGCAATTGCCCGGTTGATCCCAGGCGTTGGACGCCGGTTGGACGGCGAGCGCGAAGCATCACTCGGCGACGGCGACCTTCGACTGGTCGCCGAAGCACGAGGGGGCGTCCATGAACGTGCGGCCAACGTCTTTGCGGACTGTCATCGCAGCAATCGCCACCGTCCTCGGCGCAACCGCCGCACTGCTTTCCGCGCCTGTCCATGCGGCCGTCGTACAAGACGGCAGAGATACGCGACGAGCTAAGGCTGCCTATGTCCCCGCGGCTGGCCCGAATCCAAGCCGCCATCGGCTTTTCGTCAACCTCTTGACGCAACCGTTCGGTTGCCATAGTGTCGCAACTAATCGGTTGCTATTCAATCAGTTGGCTACACAGCAGGAGGACGTCGTGGGATTTCCGGATCGGATCGAGCGGACCGTCGAGCTGGCCCATTCACCCGCCACGGTGTGGAGGGCGCTGACCACGGCAGAAGGACTGGCGGCCTGGTTCGGCAACAAGGGCGCGGCGATCGACTTGCGTCCCGGCGGTGCCGCCGAACTGACCTTCGACAACGGCTTCCACCAGGACATGCGCGTCGAACGCATTGAGGAGCCGAGCGTCTTCGGCTTCACCTGGCAGATCCTCGGCCTGCCGGACGACGACCCGCGCCGGACGTATGTCGAGTTCACCCTCGAACCCACACCGTCGGGTACCCGCCTCACAGTGGTGGAAACCGGCTTCGCGCAGCTGCCCGACGAGACGCACAAGGACGCGTTCAGCGCTAACGCGAACGGCTGGCCGGCCAAGCTCGACGAACTGCGCGACTACCTCAACACGAACTAGATGTCGCCTGACATCGAGGCGATCGCCGAACAGGTCTTCGTCGCGCTGGCCGACCCGAACCGGCGGGTGATCCTCGCCGAGCTCGCGGCCAGCGGGCCGGCCACCGCCACGGACCTGGCCAACCGACTGCCGATCACCCGGCAAGGTATCGCCAAGCATCTCGCCACGCTCGAATTGGCAGGTCTCGTCACGGCGGAGCCTGGCGAACGGCGCCGGGTCCGCTATCGGCTCCAGTCCGCGCCAATGCAGCTGGCCCAGCAGTTCCTCGCCGCGCTCGCCCGCGACTGGGACTCGCAACTGCAATCGCTGGCCGCACATCTCGACCAGTCGACGGGCAAGACGAATGGAGGTCGTCATGGTTGATGAGACGTACGACGGCCAGCGCCGCACCGTTGCAGTCACATTAGTTGTGGCGGCCGCGTGTTGGGCGGTCGCAATCCTGCAGATGCGCGGCATGGACATGGGTGTCGACACAACGCTCGGTTCGTTCGGATTCTTCGTCGGCGTGTGGGCCGCCATGATGGCAGCGATGATGTTGCCGGGCGCGGTCCCGGCGGTTGTCGGTTATGCGCGCTCACATCGACACGTCGGCGCGGCAGTGATGTTCGTTGTGGCATACCTCGCGGTGTGGACGCTGGCCGGGATTGCGACGTACAGCATCTATCGCCCGCACGGCACTGTCGCGGCAGGCATTGTGACTGTCGCTGCAGGACTTTATGAACTCACGCCGATCAAACGGCGGGCACGGCAACGCTGTCAGGAACGCGTGCGCTCCGGCTTTCACCTTGGGCTGTATTGCCTCGGTTCGACCATCGGCTTGATGGCGCTGCTTCTTGCACTAGGCCCGATGAGCATCGCGTGGATGTCAGCGATCGCTCTCGTCGTCCTGGCGCAAAAGCTCGCGCGTCCATGCCCATTAGTCGACGTAACGCTCGCGCTGGCGCTGATCGCTTTCGGCGCCGCAACGATCTAGAAGGAGACCGGCATGACGACGCACACAATCGGTACGCGTGACGAGTGGCTAAAGGCACGCATCGAGTTGTTGGAAGAAGAGAAGGCGCATACGCGCCGCGGCGATGACCTCGCGCAACGCCGTCGCGAACTTCCTTGGGTTCGCGTCGACCAGGACTACACATTTGCGACGGACGACGGTGACGCGACACTTGCGGAGCTGTTCGGTGGCCGCTCGCAGCTGCTGATCTATCACTTCATGTTCGGTCCCGACTACACCGCGGGTTGCCCGTCGTGCTCGGCGATCGCTGATGGGTTCAACGGGTTCGTGCCACATCTCACTCATCACGATGTTGCGTTCTGGGCCGTCTCGCGTGCGCCGCTGCCGAAGCTTCAGGGCTACAAGAAACGACTCGGCTGGACCTTCCCGTGGGCTTCGTCATACGAGAGCAGTTTCAACTTCGACTACGCGGTCGGGATGACGGTCGAGCAGCAGCAGGCGGGGCCGGAATACAACTTCCGCACCGAAGCGGGCCGGCCGGCCGGTGCGCCGGGCGATGACGAAGAGGCGTTCGGCACCGGCACGGACTGGGCGACATACCAACGGGAGCGGCCGGGAGTCAGCGCCTTCGCGCTGGCGGACGGCGACGTGTTCCACACCTACTCGGCCTATGCGCGCGGCCTCGACGGGCTGTGGGGCATGTATCAGTGGCTCGACCGCGCCCCGCTCGGCCGCAACGAAGGCAACGGCCTCTGGTGGCGCCGCAACGACGAGTACGACGACTAACCGCCGCGTCCCGATCCGGCAATCTCTCATTGATCATGACGTTCGCGGCAGCTACGCAGGGGATTCCAAGCGTGATGCGGCGGCTGGCGGCGCTGCAAACGTCATGATCGTTGGCGCGCTACACGCCAACGAGCTGCGCGTCGCATCGGTGGCCCACCGCTGACCTTGAGGCCGGTAGCGGGCTCCCCCCGGTGCCCCTCCAACAGACAGCGGTGGGCCACCGATGCGGGCGGACCTACGGAAGCGTGGTGCAGTCGGCCGGGCCGTTCGGCGCATAGCCGGCCTGCACGTTCAATCCGTTCGGGCCGGCGACTACGACGCATGCCGGCGGCACCGGCCCGGCGGCCAGCGCCGGGACCATGGCACCCGTCGCAGCAACGAGGCAACCGCCGATGATCATTCGCACGCGCATGTCGATCCCTTCGTGAACGCCTCGCTCGACAGGTCCACCCGGGTAACGCCGTACGGCGCCGATCCTCGCGCCAGGCCGGTCGCATACGGTCGAGACAATGTTCAGCCAGTTCACATCCCTCGTCGCCGAGGCATCCGGCTGGGCCTATCTCGTCCTCTTCCTCTTCGCCCTACTTGATGCCGTCTTTCCCGTCGTACCGAGCGAGGCGTCACTCATCACCGCCGGCTCGGTGGCGGCGAACGGCAGCCTCAAGATCCCGATCGTCATCGCCGTCGCGGCGGTCGGGGCGTTCTGCGGCGACAACATCGCCTACCTGCTGGGCCGCTACTTCGGCGACTGGGCCCAGCGGCGTTTCCTCTCCGGCGAGAAGGGCCAGCGGCGGCTGCACTGGGCCGAGGGCCAGCTCGAGGAACGCGGCGGCCAGCTCATCATCGTCGGGCGCTTCATCCCGGGTGGCCGGACCCTGGTCGCCCTCACCGCCGGATCGGTGCGTTATCCGTGGCGACGTTTCGCCCTCTTCGACGTGATCGCCGCGGTGACCTGGGCGCTGTATGCCGGCCTGCTCGGCTACGCCGGTGGGCACGCCTTCGAGGATCGCCCGTGGGCAGGGTTGCTCCTCGCGTTCGGCATCGCCATCACGGTCACCATCGGCACTGAAGTGATCCGCGCCTATCTGCGCCGCCGCCGAGCGACGACGTGACGCGGCCGGCCGTCTTCAGGCCGGCGGTCGCAGCGGCCGCGGAAGGTATGCCGCGCCCGGGCCGGCGACCCGGGCGACATCGTGGGGATTGCTGATCGCGCACCGTTTCATCGACAGGCAGCCGCACCCGATGCATGACTCGAGCCCGTTACGCAGCGCTTGCAGCGCCTCGATCTGTTCGTCCAGTCGCTGCCGCCAGGTCTTCGACAGCCGGGCCCAGTCGGCGCGGGTCGGCGTACGACCATCCGGCAACGTCGCCAGCGCGGCGGCGATCTCGTCCAGTGTGAGTCCGACATTGCGCGCGGCGCGGATGAACGCCAGCCGGCGCAGCGTCGACCGCTCGTAACGCCGCTGCCCGCCGCCGGTTCGAGACGACGAGATCAGCCCTTGCTTCTCGTAGAACCGCAGCGCGGACGCGGGGAATCCGCTGCGCTTCGCCACGTCGGCAATCGGCAGCAGGTCCGTCGTGCGCAAATCGGCCATACGCAGAATCTTTCAGTGAAGGGCCTTGACTTAAACTTAACTTTAACTTTCAGGATGGCTCCTACAAACAGCGAGATCAAGGAGACATCCGTCATGCCACTCGCCGTCATCACCGGAGCATCCAAAGGTTTCGGCCGCGCGGCCGCACGCGAACTCGCCTCCGACGGCTGGGACGTCATCGTCGACGCTCGCCACCCGGTCGACCTCAACGCCGCATTCCCCCACCGCAGCGCACGTGTCACCACGATCCCCGGCGACGTGACCGACCCCCTGCACCGCGCGGTCATCGCCAACGCGGTCGGTGACCGCCCGCTCGACCTGCTGGTCAACAACGCGAGCCACCTCGGTCCGAGTCCCCAGCCCGAACTCGCCGAGTACCCGGTCGACGAGCTGCGCCGCGTCTACGAGACCAACCTCGTCGCGCCGCTCGCGCTCACCCAGCTGCTGCTTCCCGCCCTGCACCGCAGTGCTCGGGCGACGATCGTCAACGTCACGTCCGACGCGAGCGTCGAGGCCTATGCCGGTTGGGGCGGCTATGGCAGCTCCAAGGCCGCGCTCGACCACCTCACGGCGGTCCTCGCCGAGGAGCAGCGCAGCGCGGATCGCGACCTGCGCGCCTATGCCTTCGACCCCGGCGACATGCGCACCGAGATGCACCAGGCCGCGTTCCCCGGCGAGGACATCTCCGACCGGCCCGAACCGGAGACCGTCGTACCCGCACTTCTCCGCCTCATCGAGTCGCGCCCGCCGAGTGGTCGCCTCCGCGCCGCCGACCTCACCCCCGCCGGAGCCCACGCATGACCACGCCCGCCTTCGACCTTCCTGCGAAGCGCGAGGCCACCAGCCCGGCGGAGGCGCGCGGGCTGGCTCGCGACGAGGTACGCCTGCTCGTCGCGCGCAACGGCAGCGACATCACGCACACCCGGTTCACGCATCTCGCCGACCACCTCGAGCCGGGCGATCTGCTGGTCGTCAACGACTCCGCGACACTGCCCGCGGCCGCGGACGGCAACCGCGAGGACGGCACAGCCGTCACCGTCCACTTCTCGGGACCGCTGCCCGGCGACCGCGACTTCCCGGTCTGGGTCGTCGAGCTCCGCCCCGACCCCCGCGCTGACGGCCCGGTCACCGACGCCGTCGCCGGCGAGCACCTGACCCTCCCCGGCGACGCCCGGCTCACGTTGCTGGGCGCCTATCCGTCCGGCGGCCGGACATCGGCGCGGCTGTGGGCCGCGCACGTCGACGTGGACGACGTTGCGTCATACCTGCATGAGGTCGGACGGCCGATCATCTATTCGTATGTCGATCGCACCTGGCCGCTCGAGTCCTACCAGACCGTTTTCGCGACCAGGCCCGGCAGCGCGGAGATGCCGAGCGCGGCGCGACCCTTCACCCCCGCGGTGGTGCGCGACCTCGTCCGCCGCGGCGTCTTCATCGCCACGCTCACCCTGCACACCGGCGTCTCGTCCACGGAGGCGGACGAGGGACCCGTGCCCGAGCGGTATGACGTCCCTGCCGCCACCGCCGACCTCGTCAACCTCACCCGGTCACGGGGACGACGCGTCGTGGCGGTGGGTACGACGGTGACCCGTGCGCTCGAGACCGTCGCCTCGACCGACGGCGTCGTCCATGCCGGGTCGGGCGTCACCGATCTCGTCCTCGGGCCGAAGCGGCCGGCGCGGGTCGTCAACGGCATCGTCACCGGCTGGCACGCCCCCGGCGCGTCACACCTTTATCTATTAGAGGCAGTCGCCGGACACGATCTGGTCGCGGCGGCGTATGACGAGGCGGTCGCGAACGGCTACCTCTGGCACGAGTTCGGCGACAGCTGCCTACTGCTGCCCTAGCGCTTTCTAGACGGCGACGACCGTTGGAGCGCTGGCGAGGGCGGCGAGCCGGCTGGCGTTCATGGTGCAGGCGTGGCACACCGGGCCCACGTGCTTCAGCTCGCGGTGCATCGCCACCTCGAGCCGCTCGCGGAACGGCAGCCCGCGGGTACGGCGCGCGCGGGCCACGAGCGAAAGGCTGCGCTGCTTCGGCACCACCGGCGCGGGAGGAGCCGCTGGGGCAACCGGAGCCGGTGCCACCACAGCAGCGCTGCGCTTCGCGGGAGCCGACTTCTTGGCCGGCGCCGATTTCTTCGCGGGAGCCGACTTCTTCGCCGGAAGCGACTTCTTGGCCGGGGTCGACTTCTTCGCTGGCGTCGACTTCTTGGCTGCTGAGGTCCGGGTGGTGGTTGAACGCGTCACTTGCACGTCTTCGACCAGCTTGCGCCCGCCCTACAGCAGTTACTTATGACTAGTCGCGTGTGAGCCCTACCTGAACACGACGTCGACCCAGTAGTTGGTGTTGCTGAAGCTGTTGGTGGGGAAGCCGCCGGAGCCGTAGGCGTAGACGCCGTTGCCGCCGCTGGAACCGCTGGCGAGGGCATGCAGGGGCGGATTGTCCACGGCGTTGGTCAGCCCGTTGTTGTCGCCGGCGTAATGACCGGTCGTCGTGTGATAGCTGGCGACATACGTGGTGTTCGCGCTGATGCTCACCGGACTGGCGAACGTCAGCGTCTGCCAGCCGCTGGCAGTCTCATTCGCGAACGTGCCCGTCGCGAGTGGAGTGCCGCTGGCCGACCACAGCGTGCCGGTGTGGGTGCCGGTGTTGGCCGTGCTCTTGTAGAACCGGATCCCGGTGATCGTCCCGGCCGTGTCCGACTGGAACTTCACGCCCAGCTCGACAGCGCTGCCGTCGTTGACGTTCGGGTTCGCCGGCGTCGCAGTCGCCGAGAAGATCGAACACGGACAGGCACCCTGCGCAGCGGCCGTCGTGAACGTCCACGTGAACGGCCCGGACATGGTCGCCCCGCTGGCATCCTTCGCACCGCTGACTGTTGCGGTGTACGTCGTACCCGCCGCCAGCGCAGCATTCGGCGTGAACGTCGCCGTGTGCGTGGTGTCGTTGTAACTCACCGCACCCGGCACATTCGTGCTCCCAGGACCGGCCACCGTGAACCCGATCGACGACGACTGCACCGACTCGTTGAACGTCGCCGTCACCGTCGTACCCGTCGATACCCCGGTCGCGCCACTCGCCGGTGACGTCGACGTCACCTGCGGCGTCGTGCCACCACCGCCGCCACCCCCACCACTTCCCGTCGAGAACACGACGTCGACCCAGTAGTTGGTGCTGGAGAAGCTGTTGGTGGGGAAGCCGCCGGAGCCGTAGGCGTAGACGCCGTTGCCGCCGCTGGAACCGCTAGCGAGGCCATGTAGCGGTGGACTGTTCACGGCGTTGGTGAACCCGTTGTTGTCGCCGGCGTAATGACCGGTCGTCGTGTGATAGCTGGCGACATACGTGGTGTTCGCGCTGATACTGACCGGGCTGGAGAACGTCAACGTCTGCCAGCCGCTCGCGGTCTCATTCGCGAACGTGCCCGTCGCGAGTGGAGTGCCGCTGGCCGACCACAAAGTGCCGGTGTGGGTGCCGGTGTTGGCCGTGCTCTTGTAGAACCGGATCCCGGTGATCGTCCCGGCCGTGTCCGACTGGAACTTCACGCCCAGCTCGACAGCGCTGCCGTCGTTGACG
>Ga0207707_10000797_pt1 | contig 30874 bp, 25 predicted proteins | sample KBSC83BmetaG_FD_184336 | JGI IMG/M metagenome (GOLD analysis project Ga0207707, IMG submission 184336) | Corn rhizosphere microbial communities from Kellogg Biological Station, Michigan, USA - KBS C8-3B metaG (SPAdes) (version 2) | ecosystem: Host-associated > Plants > Roots > Rhizosphere ... | reverse complement strand
ATGCGTCAAACGTCAGGAATTCGTGATCGGTAAAGCCGCCGATCACGAATTCCTGACGTTTGACGCATTTCGTCTTCTGCCAATCGGCGGAGCGGACACCGATCCGATACGGCGCGTCGCGGCGCTTGCTGACAATGCCTTCGGCGCCAAGCGCGCACGCCTTCGCGAACACCTCGGCGCCGTCGGCATCGAAGTGCGGGCAATATCGGATGACATCCGTCGATGAGTCGGCCAGCAGGCGCTCCAGCCGAGCCTTTCGTGCTTCGAGCGGCAGACGCACGAGCGATGTTCCATCGAGCGCGAGAAGATCGAACGCGAAGTACGTGAGCCCGCGACGGCTCGCTGCGAGATGTTGGAGACGTTGAAACCTGGAGATGCCGCGTTCATCAAGCACGACGATCTCTCCGTCGATCGCGGCTTCCTTTGCGCGTACAGTCTTTGCGGCAGCCACGATCTCGGGAAATGCGGCCGTGTACTCCGTCCCGCGCCGCGACACGATCCGCACGTCCGTGCCGTCGATGAGCACTCCCATTCGATAGCCGTCGAGCTTGAGCTCGTGCAGCCACTGATTGCCCGACGGCGGATGGTCGACGAGCAGCGCCTTTTGCGGGTCGTAGCTCAACGCGATCGCCATTGCGAGTAGGACGTGATCTCAATTCGCGTGCGCAACAATGGCGGCGAGCCCGAGCACGATGACTCCGCGAGCCCCAGCCGATCAGAGCGCTACCGCCGGCTTGCCTGGCCGAGTGCTTGGCAATCACGCCCGGGACCGTCATTTCACCAGAATCGGCTTGTCCTTTCTCAGCGTTTCGACGAACGCGTCATCGACGTTGAGGTGCTGCCGCACCAACTCCGGCGGCGTCAGTGCAAGCCACTGATTCAAGGAGATGTCGGCGAAGTGATCGCTCCGAAACATCTCCAGGAACCGGAGCGGTGTAGAGCCGATGTTTTGAACGTAGTGCGCCATGGCGAAGGGAACGTACCCGACATCGCCGGCGGCATAGTCGAAGGTGCGGGCCCGCCCCGCCGATGCGAATACCGTCATCCGGGCCTGTCCTTCGATGTAGTACTGCCACTCGTCGGTGTTTGGATGCCAGTGCATCTCGCGCATCGCGGCAGGATCGACCTCGACCAGTGCCGCGGCGATCGTCTTCGACGCCGGAAAGTTTCGTGAGTCGGCGATGCGCACCGATCCACCAGCGGTTGTGACCGGCGGTTGTGCGAGCATTCGATGCACGAAGTTCTGGGCTTTCCCCGCCGGAGACGAAATCACGCCGGCATCGATCGGACCGGGCACGGGCGCACTGAAGATGTAGCGCGTGTGCTCGATGTCGCGTGGCAGGCGGTCGAGCGCGGATGGATCCACTCCGAGGTTCTTCGCGACGATGTCGCGCGGCGTGTGCTCCAGCCAGTCGGTCAACAGAAACGTCTCGTTTTCGGAAAACGAGCCGTTGTCGAAGACGAGCAAGAACTCGCAGCCCTCTTCGAGCCCTTGAATCGAGTGTGGAATGCCGGCCGGGAAATTCCACAGATCTCCCACGTGAACGTCGGCAACGAAGTTACGACCCATCTCGTCGACAGCGGTGATGCGCGCGCTTCCCGCGAGCATGAACTCCCATTCGGCTTCTTTGTGCCAGTGGAGCTCGCGAATCGCGCCCGGCGTAAGCCGCATGTTCACACCGGCGAGCGTCGTCGCAACGGGAAGCTCTCGAACGGTGACCTCGCGGGCCCATCCGCCGGTGAGGAGTCGATTGCGCGCGGCCGCGAACGAGAACTTCAGGTTCGGAATCGTGCCCGAGTCCGTGGGCGGTGACGCGAGGAGGTCAGGATTCTCGCGCTCGACCGCTCGATTTCTCGGCCCTAGAATTGTCGCACCGCGATTGCCGCGAACGGGTTGCGGTCCGTCGTTGAGATCGGCGCTCGATTCTGACGCGTGAGCCATCCGGCGATTCCTCTGCGTTGCTGGCCGAGCGACGCCGGCGGCGCATCAAGTGCGCCACCATAGCCGGAGCGTGCGGAGGCTGCTTCGTCAGGAGGTCTTGCCCTTCACGATTGGTGAGCGGCGCGCCTGATACTGGAATTCGATGAAGAACACGCGGCGTCCTGCTCCATGTTTCGCAACCTTGAGCAAGTCGGCGATGCCAGCGAAGCCGGAGTCGCGAGCAAGCTGTGGCGTGACGTCGCTCAATGAGATTTCGAACAGCTTCGTGACGATGATCTCACCGGGAGGAAGCGCGTAGCGACCGCCGACTTTGACGTGTGGCCGTTGCCACAGGCGAATGGTGGTCGTGATCTCACCCCGACGAATCGGCTCGCGCAGCGCTTTGAGGAATTGCATGATGTACCAAATGACCTCGTGTACCCGCGCCGGACGATCGAGGTGCCGGTCCGAATGTGTGGGCAGCCTGCCGCACGCGCAAACCGCGTTCGCGTCAACAAGTGATTGGTCCACACCATGCTCAGATCGTAGCTGAACCCGAGCTTGCACGGCAGACCGAACGGAACCGTATGAACCGCGAACCCCACCGAGGGGTGAGTGTGGACACTCGACCCGCGGGCGAACCAACGGATGCCGGAACCGCGCATCCGACATCCGCGTTTCGGGCACCCGGCGGTCCAGGCATCGAGCCACGCTGGACCCGTGGCCACAAGACCGCTGTCGGCACCGCGTACTCGAGCTCGAGCCGCGTCTGGTACACGCTCGATCACGGCACGATTACCGAGGTCTATTACCCGACGATCGACTCACCCCAGATCCGTGACTTGCAATTTCTCGTCACGGATGGAGAGAGTTTCTTCCACGACGAGCGACGGAACTTCCAAGGAACGATCGACTGTATTGCCGGAGCCGCACTCGGGTTCGAGGTGAACAACCGGGAGAACGAAGGCCGATACTCCATCCATAAGACCATCCTCGGCGACCCCCACCAGAACTGCCTGCTGGTGCGCACCAGGCTCGATGCGCCGAATGACTTGCTGCAGCGCTTGAAGATGTACGTGCTCTGCGCGCCGCACCTCGAGATCGGCGGCTGGGGCAATACCGGCGAGATCATCCGAAAACAGGGCTACACGTTTCTGACCGCGCACAAGGGCCGCACGTGGCTCGTCATCGGCGCGACGATTCCGTTCATGGAATGCTCATGCGGCTACGTCGGTGTCAATGACGGCTGGAACGATCTGGCGCGCAATCTTCGCCTCCACTGGCAATACGAATCGGCGGTCGACGGCAACATCGCGCTGACCGGCCGGCTCGATCTCACGAGCGGCACAGAGTTCACGCTCGGGTTGGCGTTCGGCACGACGTTGCACGATGCGATTAGTACGCTCGCACAGTCGTTGAGCGCACCCTTCGAGGAGAAGCGCGCCACGTTCCTTCGGCAATGGGAGCGAACGTCCAAACGATATGAGCACGTTTCGGCGAAGAGCGGCTCGACGCTGTTCGAGCGGAGCATCAACGTGCTGCTGGCGCACGAAGACAAGTCGTATCCCGGCGCGATGATCGCCTCGCTCAGCATTCCCTGGGGGGACGAAAAGAGCGACGACGAGCTCGGCGGATACCATCTGGTGTGGACGCGGGATCTCGTGAAGTCGGTCTCGGCGCTTCGTGCGGCGAACGATCTCAGCACGCCGTTGCGTGCGCTCATCTATCTCGCCGTCTCGCAGCGCGAGGATGGCGGCTTCGCGCAGACCTCCTGGTTGGATGGGCGGCCGTATGCGCGGAACGTACAACTCGACGAGGTCGCATTCCCGGTGCTGCTGGCGCGGCGATTGTGGTCCGAACACGCGCTTGGCGAGTTCTCACCGTTCGAGATGGTTCGCGCTGCGTGCGGCTTTCTCATTCGCGAAGGCCCCGTCACGGCGCAGGAGCGCTGGGAAGAGATGGCCGGGTACTCACCATCGACGCTGGCCGTTCACATCGCGGCGCTCGTCGGTGGCGCACAGTTCTTCGACGAACGGGGCGATCACGCGACGGCAGCGTTCATCCGCGAATACGCCGACTTTCTCGAGTCGCACATCGAGCGCTGGACCGTCACGACCGAAGGAACGCTCGTACCCGGCATCACTCGCCACTATATCCGGCTCAACCCCGGAGACATTGATCACTGTGTCGACGACGACCCGAACCACGCCACGCTCACGCTCCCCAATCAAGGCCCTGGCGCCCGCGCGGAATTTCCGGCGAAGGAGATCGTCGACGGCGGCTTTCTCGAGTTGGTACGATATGGGATTCGCGATCCGCACGATCCAATCATCGAGGATTCGATTCGCGTCATCGACGCCGTGCTCAAAGTCGAAACGCCTGCCGGCCCATGTTGGCATCGCTATAGCCACGACGGCTACGGTGAGCGCGCGGACGGTCTGTCGTACGCGGGTTGGGGCAAGGGTCGCGCGTGGCCGCTGCTGACGGGAGAGCGCGGACACTACGAGGTCGCCGCGGGTCGAGACGCAACGCTCTACCTTCGCACACTCGAGCGATTCGCGCACGGCATCGGACTCATTCCCGAGCAGGTCTGGGACGAGCCGGACCTACCCGAACGCCATTTCCGTCGCGGAGGACCTACCAACTCGGCGGTTCCGCTCGTCTGGGCTCACTCGGAGTACGTGAAGCTGCACCGCTCGCAGGAAGAGGGACAAGTCTTCGATATGATCGATCCGGTCCGCGACCGTTACATCACGCACCGCGAGCCTCGAGATCCGATGGAGGTGTGGAAGTTCAATCGGCCAATCCCGGCGATTGCGGCGGGAACGCGACTCCGCATTCAGGCGGCTTCTCCATTCTGGCTTCGGTGGACAGCGGATGAGTGGCAGAGCTCAACGATAGTCGAATCGACTCCGACCGGAATCGGAGTCGATTTCGTCGATATCATGCCCCATCAGCAGCAAACCCGAATACGGTTTGCGTTCTTCTGGGTGCACGAAGACCGCTGGGAAAACGAGAGCTACACCGTCGTCAGTATTTGAGCCTCAGCCCCGCGTTCAGCACGAATCCATCGAGCGGCGCCCACACGTCACGCGGCCATTGGCCTCCAGGCCCGGTGGCGGCTCGCAGCACTGGCGCGAACTGCGCTTGATGGACATTCGTGACGTTCAATCCGCGCACGAAGAAGATCGTCGGCCCAATGTGCTGCTCCAGCCGCGCGTTGATCGTGACGTATGGTTTGCTCGCGGCGTAGGACGTATCGGTGAGGAACTGGTTTCCGACGAAGTGAAAATCCACGCCGATCGTGCGACTGTTCTCGCTCACGTGCGCAATGTCGAGGTCGACCGCGTGCTGCGGCGTGACCGGAATGTCACGATGTAGCGTCGTATCGACCTCGAAGTCCTCGCCGATGATCTCGGAGATCATCGGCCGCATCGTATTCGTGAACGAATACATGAGCGTCCAGCGGAGCGGGTGCATGCTGTAGCGCATCGACACGTCAGCCCCTTGGACGTATGCTTGCTCGTCCGCATTCACGAAATCGAAGTCTTCGTCGCCCGGCGCTGCGCGCATCACGACGGCATTCTTGATTGTCGTACGGTATGCGGTTCCGCGGAGCTCGAACGAGCCGCTGGTGTGCGTGACGTCGAGCGCGTACCCCGTTGCATGCTCCGCCTGATTCGCGAGACGTTGGAGATGGTCGAGGCCAATTGCCGCTGTCTCGTCCGTCAGCGGCGTCGGCGCATAGATGCCCGTGCCGCCTGACGCACGAATCGTCCACGCGGGCGACGGATGTGCGACGGCCGCAATGAACGGACTGACGAAGTCGCCGAAGTCGCTGTGCAGGTCGAGGCGCGCCGATCCCGTGATCGCAAACCACGGCACGGCCTGCGGCGTCCACGTTTCCTGCGCGTAGAACGACGGCGTCGTGTAGCGATAGCTGTCGCCACGCGTGTCCTTCGAGTAGAACTGGTCGCGCTCCAGCGCCACGCCTCCCACCACGACGTGTTCGCCGAGCGATTTGGTGAGCGAGATGTCGCTGAAGAGCATATTCCGTCGCGTCTGCTCCTCGTCCTCACCGAGCCAGCGCGTCCGCCACTCGCGCGTCATCGATGCGCGAATCGTGAGCACCGAATTCGTGTCGAGCTCAATGCGTCCGATCGTTCCACCGTCCGCATGGCGAGTATCGGCGTCGTCACTGAATCGGTTGAAGTCCGGAAGTCGCGCGGCTTCGAAGGTGCCGCTCCGCCGATTCTCCGACGTCCAACCGCCCGTGAAGAACCAGTTGCTCGTCGGCGATCGCGACCACCACACACGCGGCCGGGCGGTGATGCGCTTGTACCCAGGAACTTCCGTCCAGCCGTCGCCATCCGGATCGCCAGGATTCCCGTAATGCCGACCCGCCTCGAGCGTCGCGCCGAGCTGCGGATTGAAGACATGCGTCTGCAAGAACGCGACGTCCGACGCTTCTCGCGTCGAGCCGTTCACGACGATCTGTGACGGCGTCGTCGGCGGCGCGGAGATCAGATTCACACTGCCGGCGAGCGATGTCGGGCCATAAAGCGCCGACGTCACGCCTTCGACGACTTCGACGCGATCGAGCCCGAGCGGCGAGACCTGCAGTGGGTCGAGCCCTTCCGGCGTGGCGCCGTAGAGTGGCAGACCATCCTGTAGGTATTTTGTATAACGGCCAGGCATCCCGTGCAATCGAATGCCAACGCCGGCCGATCCCGCCGACAACTGCTGCGTCCGAACACCATCGATGCGCGAGAGCAACTCGGCGATCGTGCCCGGCGATCGATCGATCTGCGCCTCGATCGCTTCCCGATCGGCAACTTCGACACTCATCGGCGCGAGCGATACTCGACGCGTCGGCTGCGTGATCGCGACAAGGCTATCCGAGAGTACGGCTTGCGACCGCGGTGCGGCCTGGCGCTTCGGCGCCACCGGTTGTGTCGCCGCGGCCTGCTGCTGCGGCGGCGATGCAACCTGCCGTTGCGGCGCTGGCTGTGTCGCAGGTTGCATGGCAGGCTGCGACGCCGGCTGCGGTGTGGGTTGCGGTGGCGGAGCAGCAACCTGGCGTTGCGGCACCGACTGTTGTTGCGGCGCGACTTGCTGCTGCGGAGCAACCTGGCGCTGCGACGCGGCCTGATGCCGCAGCGGGATGGTCACCATGTTGATGCCGGGGACGACCGTCACCGCGAGACTCTCGGGTGTGAAGCCCGCCGAGGTCACGTGAAACGTGCGACGGCCAGTTGGCAGCGTGAACGCAGCCTGGCCGGACCGATCGCTGACCGTGTGCGTGGCCCCGGTCGCGATCAACGCTCCGTAGATCGGAACGCTGTCCGCGGTAATGCGCACGACGACCGTGCTCGTGGTGGCGGTCTGGGCGTCTGCCATTCGCGGTGCGAGAATCGCGAAAAGAACGAGCGCGGACAATGACGCGACGTGCAGACGAGTAGCGATCCGTCGTGGATAGCTCATTAGATGCGTACCGGGTCCATGTGTTTAGGAACTGCTCGCAGTGGATCAAAGAGACAACGCACACGCCCCGATGGAGGTCACGCGCTCGATACAGAGCGGAGAATCCGTCGGCTTGTTAACCGCTGCGGGGCGAGCTTTGGGCGGGACACTGGTGAGGAACGGCGTTTCGCCGCTGCACTCTACATCACAATTGCCGGCAGGTGGCAGCGGCGGCCGGCGGCGGTGTGCGCCGCGTCACCTTCCGAGACGTTCGGCCACCAATGTCTTGGCTTTCTGAGATCTCGACGTCGCTGAACGAGTCCAGCAGAGAGCTGCACAGCCGAGCGCTGACAGCTGCCAGAAAGCGGATGATGCGGAAGGCGGTGCTTCGATGATACGGTCTAGTTGCGCGTCATAGAATGGCGCATGCATGATTACCGGCGCATCAAAGCGTGGCAGCGAGCGCACGCGCTCTACATCGCGATCGTGAAGCTCACGCGGGGATTCTGCTGGACTCGTTCAGCGACGTCGAGATCCGAATAGGCCACGACGTTGCTGTTGCCTGCCTGACACCTGAATGCTGAAACCGAGTCCAGCCTCACACTCGAGTCTGGACTCGTTCAGCAGTCACCAGCTTCTTAGAAACTAGAGTTCTGGCAGAGCGGAACCGCCCGATTCCAATCCGTAAAGCCACCAGCCGGATTGTTCTCCCACATCCAGATGTGGAACATCCATCCGCCAAAGCGCGGCGTCGGCACGAACGCGAGATCCGGCAGAGTGGCCATGCTCTCGAAGTCGTGAAGCCTCGGCGCGCGCTGGAACGTCGGATCCGTCGGAGCTGGCCACCTCGGGGTGAACGGCAGGAAGTACTCGAGCGCAGCCAGCTGACGCTTCACCTGCTCCCGATGCGGCGGCTGCTCACGCGTCGGCGCGTACACGATGAACTCCGGATCGAGCAGCGAGACGGCGTCGTCCGCGAGATTGTTGCCGCGTGTGTAGTGGTAGCCCATGCCGCCCAGGTGCACGTCCGAGATGCATCCGTCAGGCGCGGTTGCGGGAGGCAGCACGAAAAGATTGTACCCGGCATGCGTCGCGTTGCCGAGATCATTGAACGGCGCGGTCAGGCGGCGAAGCGCTTCGAGCGTTGGCGCAGCGCCAGGCGTCTTCTCCAGATCGGAGAGCGCCAGACCGCCCGGATGCATCGTATGATTCTCAGTCTGGAGCGGTGTGTTCGAATCGCAGCCAGCAAGTGCAACGACAAACCCAGCAAGCAGCAGTGAAGTTCGTTTCATTTGGTGCCCTCAGGTGGATGTTCGTGAAAGGTCTACCTGACTTACGTTCACACCCGCCGAAGGCGGACATCGCACGTTCGAAGTACGTGTTCACCTGGCTCATCCGTGTTGCGGAGCGGCGGCTACCGATCGGCGATGCTCCGCGCCACCTGCTCGGCGAAATCGACGACGCGCGCAAGCCCTACGGCGTTGATCCTGGCCGCGATGTCGGCCCTCGTGTGGTAGTCTCCGTGCATTCCGGTGGTGACCTGAACGGCGGCAATGCCCTCGCGCCCGAAGTTCTCGTGGTCGGATCGGGCATCGTCCGGAACGAAATGCGGGCGTAGGCCGGTGGCCTTGGCGGCGTTTTCCAAGGCCGTGCGATCGCCGCTCGTCGTCCGAAGCGTTTCGATGAAGAGCTGATCGCCGCGAAGCCGCCCGACCATGTCGAGGTTGAGCATGAAGACCATCGCGCTCTTGGGCACCGGTGGCGCGCGGAGGAATGCGTACGAGCCAAGCAATCCCAACTCTTCCGCGTCGAAGTTGAGGAACAGGATCGATCGCTTGGTGCGGTGCTTGGCAAACCGTCTCGCAAGCTCGAGGACCGCGGCCGTACCAGACGCGTTGTCGTCCGCCCCCGGGCGAATGACGAATCCGGCATCTCGATCCATCGAGTAGCTCGGCGAGCGTCCGAGGTGATCGAAGTGCGCTCCGACGACCACATACTCGGCCCGACTCGCGGGATCGAGGCCGTCCACAATCACTCCGACGTTGTGGTAGACGCCTTCGCGCGTCTCGAAACGCTGGAGGTAGGATGGCCGACAGTTCAGGGGCGAATCACACGAGATGGTGAACGCAGGGCGCAGCCCGAGTTGCGCATAGCGGCGCGCGAGGAAATCGGCGGTGCTGTCGTCGCCAGCCGTTCCGGCTCCCCGTCCACCAAACGCGCGACTCGCAAGGGTGTCGATGTCCGCTCCGAGCGGCAATGCCGCCGCCGGTGTGGGGACGATCGTGGACGGGGCCGATTGGCAGGCCGAGGCGGCGGCAATGGCGAGCGCGGCCGCGCGTTTCAGCGATCCCCGAGTGATCTCGATCACCATTTCCTGAAAATCACCTGGAAGTCACGCGAAAAAAACTGCTCCGCGTGATCCGCGGGCGGTTCTGAGGCGGTTTCCGGGTGACTGCGCCTCGTTGATTGCCCGTCGCCAAACCGACGTGCCCCGCACAATTGCGCGGATGCCGGAAGCGGCATAACCGATCGCCAACGAGGATTCCTGTAATGTTCAATACCGTGCTGTCCCCCGCCCGCCGCCGTCAGCTTGGTGTCTGCGGCGCTCTCCTCGCCGTCAGTGCATTCACGGCCTGCGACAAAACGGACCCGACTGCCCCGCTGATGAAGGCCCCCGGAACGTCGAGCAAGCTGGCCGGCCCGACCATTCCGCAGACGGTCATCAGCATCAAGATCATCGACGAGAAGAACAACCTCGTGAAGTATCCCGGCGCCTACTTCGAAGTCTTTGGCCCGCTCGGCATTCATAAGTTCGTCGACGACGGTGGTGCCGACGACGCCGATCAGGCGTTCGGCTCGGTCAAGATCGTCGGCCTGGCAAATGGGTCGTACAAGGTCTGTGAGATCATGGTCGCTCAGTACTTCTCGTTTCCACCCGACTCGAATTGCAACTCGGGGAATCTGGCCCCCGGCGGTCAGCTGAACATGACGTTTTTCAATCCGCGGCCACCGGCGCTTCAATGGGGCGTGACCAACGACGTCGGCGTGTTGCTCGGCGGCGGTGCGTCGTTCCTCGTGAAGGATTCGCTCGGAACCAGTTGGACCGTGACCGACGACCAGCCGGCAGACGCGATGCCCTGGCCGGGAAGCCTCGAGACGTTCGCGACGCATCCTGGTACTTGGACGATCTGCGAAACCGCGGCGCCGTCCGGGTATGTCAAACCCGTTGGCCAGCCCTGCTTCAACATCGTCGTGACCTGGGGTTCGATCGGCTTCGCTGGCAACTTCGCGAACAATCTGCCGTACGCACTCAACTGGGGTGTGACCGAAGGTGTGCTCGACGCCAACAACAACTACGTACCGCTCGCCGGCGCAACTTTCACCGTGGCGTACGGGCGTGGCTTGAGCAAGACGACCGTCACTGATAACGGGCCGGGTGACTACGATCCACGTCCAGGCCGCGTGGCATTGAAGGTCGGCGGATCGGGTTCGTACACCGTCTGCGAAGTGACGGCACCCGCGAACCATTGGCTGCCGAAGCCGCCCTGCCAGACGACGTCAGTGAGCTACAATTCTCCCGCATTCGTCGGTTGGTTCATCACGCCGGAATCGCAGGTCATCTACATCCCGTAATCGCATTTTCCAGGCATCGAAGCGCCCGGCCGAATGGCTGGGCGCTTTTGCCTCTCACAGACTACTGAAGGATGATGCGGAAGGGCCGCGACACAGCCCGGAACGTTTGTGCGGCGCGATTGTCCGGATCCGGCCCGACGCGAAGATCCCAACGAAGCCGGTAGATGCCGGGCACCGAGTCGAGCTCGAACATTGGCCACTACGTGTAAGTTTGCGTTGGGATTCCCACGCAGTGATATCGATTGCCATGTGGCGTGCCAACGCCGTGATGTCCCCCGCTCGCGAGGGATAGTTCACGTTCAGCACACGGTAGCCTCGTGCGACGAGTGTTCTCGATGCGCCGCATCGAGCGCGCAGTCCGGCCAAGTCCATGCAAAACGGACCGCGGATTCGTTCTGACTCGCCGCCATGCCGCCATGTCGCCCTCGCTCGTCAGACCGGCGAGACGCCGAGTGACGTAGTCAGGTGCTCGGCGGCCTACAGGCTGCTAAACTCGAGTTGGATGCGGAGCCGATCACCATGGCCCTTGTTGCCACGGACTTTTTTCGGAATGGCTAACAGGGTACGACCGTCTCTTCCGTGCCAGACACTCGTCTTCCAGGTGTGGCCATTGACGGTCGCGATGACAGGCGTTCGTCCCCATGGGTGGGTGACGGGCGGAGCGCATTTTTCGGGGACAGGGGCAAACACCCAGCCTCCCGCTCCAGGATACTTCCAGAGCGTAGCAACGAACGTCGGCCGGTGTCGCGCGGTCATCGACGGTGAGTATCTCCTAAGGCGACAACGCGAATGTAACGAGGCGAGGACATCCATCGATTGGCTTCGCCGGCGCGGTGTAGCAAACTCCAGCCCCAAGACGTCGTCGGCACGCGAGGAGTATAGATGCCGCGCTATTACGGCGGCAACTCGATGCTCTGCTGCACGCCCTGCCGGATCGCCTCGGAGTTGCGACGGCGCGCCTCGTTGACTGCTGCCGGCATCATGCGATCGACCAGATCGCCGACCTTCCAGCCGAGCGACTCCGGCCCGCGGAAGGCGTCCTGATATCCGACGGAATAACCGACGCCGGCCGCGACGAGGAGCCAGAACAACCGGCGCCGCGGCACGGATGCGAGGATCTGGAGAAGCTCGACAGCCGCATCTCGCACAGCCGCAACGCTCATGAGGTTTCTCATCCATGCCAATTCTAATCAGCGTACGGGAACATGGAAGCGGGCGGTGTGCCTTCCAGGCTTGGCCATTGATGGTTGCGATGACCGGCGTTCGTCCCCACGGATATGTGACCGGCGGCGCAATCTTATCCGGGACAGGAGCAATCTTGGGCTCGACGAGTTCGATGAACGCCGACGTCGAGATACGAGAGGCCGTAGCCATGCGATTGTCCGAGAACGCACGGACTGCGCATTGGGACATTCTCAGGGCTGGCGATCGAGGTGGCGGGACATCGCGGAGAGCCACGCCCATCCGACCACCACGGCGATCCAGATCCCAAGGACCGGTGAGCTATGCGGGATCGCCATCCCACCAAAGAATCCCGCCAGGATGACGAGGCCGCTGATCAACGAGGCGCGCGCCAACGATCGCGTGTTCCGGCGCGACATCGCTCGTGCAGCGAACAGACAGCTCACGGCAAGCGAAACGAATCCCAGCCCGCCCGCCGCGAAGTGCAGCAGCCCCGAAGTGCTGATCGACTTGGGCGGTCCAATCGGTGTGCCGATGGGGAAACCGTCCATCGGATCTGCCCAGAATACGGCGGCGGCGATCATGCTCGCCCCGAACGCACCGAGAAACCAGCTCACGGCACGAGATGACGATCCCAAGACGCGACGAATTCCGACGGCGGCGGCGATCACCATCGCGCCCACGACCACGAAGTTCGCCACCTGAATCCAGCCCCCTGGCCCATTCTCGAGCACACTCAGCGGGTGCCGCCGGAGATCGAACCCGCTTCGCAAAAGCGCCTGCGCAAGTCCGACGGCGAGATAGATCGGCCCTGCCAGCACGCCGAGCGTGAGCAATCGGTGCGTGGACGCCGCGGCGGGATGATCGCTGGATTGCATGCCTCCCCTCCAAGTTCGAGTGGACTTCTCGCCTGGACGGTATAATACTTTACCCATGAGTGCAATATCCAAGAGAGCGCCTTCGACACGACCGAACGCCCCGGCGAAGGCCCCGCGCGCCGACGATCCGCGCGTCGTGCGGTCGCGGGCCGCGGTGGTCGACGCCGCGCGAACGTTGTTCATGCGTCATGGCTACGCCGGCACGACGATGGAAGACATCGCCGCGCTCGCGGGCCTGACGAAGCGCACCGTCTACAACAACTACGGCGACAAGGATGCGCTGTTCACGCAGATCGTCGCCGATGTGCTCACGTACGCCGAGTCGTTCGCTCGCGGACTGCACGAGGAGTTCACCGTCGGCGTAACGGGCGCCAATCTTCGCGCGACACTCGACGACCTCGCGCGGCGGCTCGCGCTCGGCATCATTCGCCCCGAGGTCATTGCCCTCCGACGCCTTTTGATCGGCGAAGCGAGATCGTTCCCTGCCCTCGCGGCGGAATACTTCGATCGTGCGCCCGGGCAGGTGCTCGAAGCGTTGGCCATCGGATTCGAGCATCTGGCGCGACGGAGACTGCTGCGAGTGGCCGATGCGCGACGCGCGGCTGCACAGTTCGCGTATCTCGTGGCTGGAGAGCCGCTCGACCGAGCGATGCTGGTCGGCACGGTGCCACCCGAATCGCACGTCATCGCGTGCGCGCGCGACGGCGTCGACACGTTCATGGCTCGCTACGGTCGCGCGGAACGGACGAGGATCAGGGTTTGACGTTGCATTGAGCCAGAACGCGACGGGCCCGATCAACCGGCTTTCCAAACTTCTCCATCGACTCGATGACACCGATGGGAGCGGACACCGACTGATTCGGCCGTCCGGCGCCACGATTCGCAACGCTCGCCCGACCGGTGACAACGTCGAGGTTGAGAATCGTCGATCGCGCGGAATCGGCCGCGGCGGCGATCAACGCGCCAACTGCCGCCGGCGGCGTGCCTGGCGGGATCGCCGGTCGAATTGCCGGCCCACGTCGCTCGGCAATATGACGCAGGTTCCCCGTGGAGTCGATCAGCAGTACGACGGTCGCTCGTAGCTCGCCTTCCATCGGGAACGCCGCGCTGAGCGAGATCAGGTTCGGAGCAAGGGCCAGGTGTGCGTCGCGACCTGTACACTTGAACGGACCGTCGACCGCCGGGAGATCCGGCTCAAAATCAGAAAGCTTTGTCGCGGCAGCCGGAGGCTCCACCTTGCTCAGGACATCGGTCACATGCGCAGAAGGATCGATCGCCGCGGGTTTCGACGTTGGTGTCGTGCTCGCGGGCGGATTCGCTCGTGCACACGCCGAGAACGCGGTTGCGGTGATGACGGCGATCGCGCTGCGAGCGACGCGACGAACTTCCTCATAACATCGAACCACAACTCCTCCATTCACGATTCCATGAAAGGATAGCTCAACTTTGGCCGGCATCCACGTCGTGACGGTATTCCGCGACCTCGATCAGGTTGCCGTCGGGATCGCGAAAGTACACCGATGTGATCGGACCTGTCGCCCCAGTGCGAGGCGCCGGTCCTTCCTCAATCATGATTCCCAAAGTCTCGAGTCGTCTGACGACCTCGCCGATTGGTGTCATCGTTATGAAACACAAATCCGCCGAGCCTGGGATCGGATGTGAGGCGTGTGGCGCGATTGGGGCCTCCGCTGGATGCAGGTTGATCTTCTGCTGGCCGAAGCTCAGCGCCCGACGACCGGCGCCGAACGTGACGGCCTGCATCTGCATCACGCGTGAGTAGAATGCGCACGTGACCTCGACGTCGCGCACGGTGAGAACGAGATGATCAAGACGGTCGATCTGCATCTGATATGGCGTAAGCGTTCGCTCCGTAGGGCAGGTCGTGGGCGTTCTTTGCAGTCAACAACACATCACGGTCAATGGGGCTTCGCACGAGCAACTAGCGGATCGCGCCGATCAAGACGCTCGCACCATCCATGAGCGCGTGCGCAGCGGCGAACGGAATCAGACGTCGGAGTCGTAGATACAAGAGTGTTGAAAAGAGCGAAAACGGAATCGGCGACAGGAGCCGAAACATGACGTACTTCGCGTCAAAGCTCAGCGGCATGACAACATGCTGCGCCGACCAGACGAACGCCACGATTCCGACCGCCACGCTCGTATTCCGGCAAAGAACCTGGAAACGGGGGAGCAGATAGCCGTTGTACGTCATCTGCTCAGTCAGCCCCCAGATGAACGGCCACACCAGCACGCCATAGCGAACGGCCGGTAGCGGTAGGTGCTCATAGAAGTACGGCGGCGTCGGCGCGCCGTACAACAGCCAACCGACGCCATACGTGCCGCTGAGAATGCATAAGAGACTCGGCGGAATGAGCGCGATGCCGAGGACGACGTCGCGCCCGACGCGGGCTCTCTCGAGCCCAACGAGATCGAACAAGCCGATGCTCTCTCGGCGCGTGAGCCACCACAGCAGAGAGAGGCATCCAGCGTCGATCAGTGTTCCGTACACCGGCAGCCACGGTCCGGCGTCGTTCCACGGGCTCGGCGATGATCGCAACGCGAAGATGGTCGCCACGAGCGCCTGCGCCACAACGGCAAACGCAGCACGCGCAAAGAGCATCAGCGCCGGCCCGCGCCATGTCAGCGTCGCGGCGTTTCGCCGCTGTACGAGCGTGTCGTAGGAGTTGGACGCCATCACGGGAACAATAGTATTCTCGAACTGCGGCAGCACTCGAACGGTGTGCGCGCATCTCGTCGTGGGTCAGAGGCACGCTACGACCGCGGTTCGATTCGTACGGGCACGACGTTCACATCCGCCGACAGCGTATGAAGAGCATCCACGGTCACACCATCCGTCGTCCGCGCTCGAATGATCACGGGTTCACCCTCCTGGAGCGCGGCCTCACAGAACTGGAAATAGCCTTTTCCATCACTTCGTATTTGCGTCGTGATCGGCCGCCAATCGCGCGGCCCAGCCTCGCGGAGAACGCTGATCACGGCATCTTTGATGGGAACTCCATTACGATTCGCGAGCCGTCCGAAAACGTATACTCGAGCAGCGACGTCGTAGTGACCCGCTTCCATGCACCGCTTCGCGACAAAGTCTTTCGCCGTCGGAAGTCGCACGGATTCGTCGATGGTCGAATCGCGCGACGCAACGAACTGAAACGTCGTCAGGATCTCGGCGCCGACAGTTGCCAGTCTTGGATCGACGACCGACAGTGAATACGGCCCAGGGACAAGACGCGAGATCTCGAAGCTGCCGGTGGTATCGATGTTTGCCGAGTAGTCCGTTCCAACGAGATGGACCTGCGTGCCCCTCGGCAGCTCCTCCTTTGGATTGGCCACGCTGACATGAAGGGCGCCGAGCGCGGCGTGCCACGAGGAACCATCCGGCCACGCCGCGTCCGCAAGCTCTCCGCCCGTTTCGGTAACACCAACTTGCGTGCGGATCTGCACTTGAAACTGCGGCGACACGACCGTGTCGGTCACACGGATTACTGAGCGCAACCACCACTGGTCGATGAGCGCAATGCCGTTCGGCATCTCGCGAAAGCGCGTCTGGCCTTCCGGGCGCATTGCCTCGAGTGCTCGCTCGAGACCGACGTATCGATACTCGATGTCCTGAAGACGTCGAGCCACCGTGTCGATCCATAACGTCCCGTCGATGTCGATGCGTCCGCGTTGGCTGCGCGCAGCCGAAAAGTCCAATCCGATCTGATCCGGCCGCGCGCGATCGGACTTGTGGATGCTGAAGCAGTAGGCATCAGCGAATCGCGAGTCGAGGAGCACGTCGCCATCGACACCCAGGAACCGTTTGATCTTCCCGTCGTTTATCGTGAATCCGAGCCGACTGAAATCGACCGCCGAGCGAATCGCGGAGAATGACGTTGGAGAGACCGTCGTCGACTCCATGCGCACATCCTGTTGTGCGATCCGGTCGCTTCGCGGCTCGAACGTGCGAGCGTATTTCAACCGGAGCAGATTCGCGGGATTCGCCTCGCGTGCCACGACCGTCGCCAGGAACGCCGCGCGTGCCTGTTCGAGCAGAGCGAATGCTGCTTCACGATCCGATCTCGGAGGGCACGTGGCTCCCGTGGTCGCCCGCGTTGGTTCGAGCAACGTCGGTAGCGGGACCATGGCGACGACCAGCGAATCGTGCGCGCTGATCGGTCCCGACAGAGTCAATTCCCGAGCGCGAAAGCCTAGGCGGAGGAGCCGGACGCGCCGGCTCGGCGGCGGGGCGAAGACCGCGTACCGACCACGTTGATCGCTCACCGCTCGACTAACGGTTTGCCCAGTCGAGTCTTGAATGACGACGACGGCACCGGCAATCGGCCGACCGGTCACGCTGTCGCGCACAGTGCCGTGGACGTGCTGTGCCTCGATTGCGGGCGCCGCGACGACTACGGCAAAGACTACGAAGAGCCTCAATTTCATCGTGGAATCGATTGACGGACCACAGCAAACCACTGCCCTTTTTTGGACCGACTTAATCAGACGCTAACCTTCGAGCTATGGCCCCACCCGGCATTCGACCATAGAGTGGAGAAGCAGCTCGCCCGGCCACCCTCAGCCGTCGACACCAGATGCCAACCCTGTCTCGAGACCTCGCGCTCGGCGCCAGAACGTTGCGCAAGAGCCCCGCGTTCGCACTCACCGCGATCATCACTCTCGCCCTCGGCATCGGCGCGAGCACCGCGATCTTCAGCGTCGTCAACGCTGTCCTCCTGAGGCCGCTGCCGTATGGCGACGCCGATCGGCTCACGATCATCAGTCAGGACCTCCGCGCCCGCAAGGTCGTCGACTTTCCCGTCGGCGCCGGAGACGTACCGGATATCCGAAACGGAACGACCGTCTTCGAGGGAGTGGCCGCGATCCAGACGGCTCGCAACTTCCCGTACACGGATAAGGACGGCAACGCGCACCTGATCACGCTAGCGTCCGCAACGCCGAACATTTTCAAACTGCTCAAGGTGCCGGTGTTTCCGGGGCGCGACTTCGAGGACGCGGACGGCACGCCGAATCCCATCGTCCAGCTTCCGCCCGGCGCCGCGCCGAATCCCCAGGCGCCACCGCCGCCGAGATTGCCGACGATTGGCATCATCAGCTACGAGTTCTGGCAGCGCGCCTTCGGCGGCAACCCGTCCGTCCTTGGCTCGACGATCACGCTCGGCGGACCGGTGACCATCGTCGGTGTCGCGTCGCCGCGCGCTGAGTTGATCTTCCCGGTGAACATGCAGGTCGAGCGGTATCCCGATGTCTGGACCGCACTGCGCGTGAACTTCGAGACGGGCTCGCGACAGAACGTCGCATATCGGCTCATCGGACGTCTCAAGCCGAACGCGACACTGACGTCGGCGCGCAGTGAGATCGCGCGCGTCACCGCCGATCTGCAGGCCCGCTTTCCAACGGACAAGACGGCGGGCGTCACGTATCACGTCGAGCCGATGAAGGAATACGTCATCGCCGGCGTACGCACGTCGATCTTCGCGCTCATGGGCGCGGTGGTATTGGTACTCCTGATCGCGTGCGCCAACGTCGCGAATCTATTGTTGGTCCGCGCCTCGCAGCGTGAACGCGAGCTTGCCGTGCGTGCCGCGATGGGCGGTTCACCGTTCGCCATTGTTCGCCAGCTGCTTGCGGAAAGCGTCTTGCTCGCCGGGCTCGCCGCTCTCCTCGGGATCGGCTTGGCGAAGCTCGGCATCATACTTCTCCTACAGCTTGCCCCCTCGAATTTGCCGCGCCTGGCTGATGTGTCGCTGGATCCGGCCGTGCTCGGGTTCACCGCGCTCGCGAGCATTGCTGCCGTCATCATCTTCGGGCTAGTCCCCGCTCTGCGAGCGTCACGCCCCGATCTCGCACAGGTTCTTCGCGCCAGCGGACGCACGCCCGCGCTCGGCGGCGCGGCACGCCTGCGCAACGCGGTGATCGTCGCAGAAGTTGCGCTGTCGTTCGTGCTGCTGATCGGTTCTGGTCTGATGGTGCGGAGCTTCGTCTCGCTGATGCATGTCGAGCCCGGCTTCGACCCAAACGGCGTTCTCACGTTTGGTCTGAGCAATCTGCGTTTTCGTAGCCCAGACGAGGCACGCGCGATCTTCGGGCAACTGCACGACAAGATCGCGGCGATCCCTGGTGTCACCGCGGTCACCACGGCGAATGGTGTTCCGTTCGATGGTGGCGATCCGAGCGCCCGCTGGGGAACGCAGGACGCGATGAACGATCCGACGCGGTTCCGGCAAGGCGGCATCGTGATCGCGCCGCCGAACTACATCGATGTCATGCGGGTGAAGCTTCTCTCGGGACGCATCTTCACGCAGGCGGAGAACGACGATCCGAATACGAAATTGATCGTCATCGACGACGAGACGGCGAAGCTTGCGTTCGGCAACGAATCTCCACTTGGAAAGACGATCTTCGCGCGAGTTCGCGCGGAAGTCCCGGACGCATATACGGTCATCGGCGTCGTGCGGCACAATCGTCACCTCACGCTCTACGGCGATGAAAAAGAACTGCTCTATTTCCCGAGCGGTCCATTCGGCGGCGGACGCTGGCTCGTACGAACGTCCGGCGATCCCGTAGCGCTCGCGCAGGCTGTCCGCACGACTGTCACGTCGATCAATCCGCAGTACCTGTTGACCGAGATGCACCCGCTCACCGACAACGTCGACAAAGCGCGCTCCGCGACGCGCTTCGCGCTGGCGTTGATCGGGATCTTCGCCACGATCGCCGCGATGCTTGCGGCGGTTGGACTCTACGGCGTTCTGTCGAGCACGGTGCGTCAGCGCACGTCGGAGATCGGCATCCGGATGGCGTTCGGAGCGCAAAGCTCGAGCATCTTCGGTCTCGTGATCGGCCAGGGGCTTCGAATGAGCGCGATCGGAATCGGGATCGGCCTGGTGATCGCGATCGCGAGCACCCGTGTGATGTCGAGCATGTTGGTCGACGTGAAGCCGACGGACCCGGTCACCTTCGCGGCGATGGTGCTCTTGTTCCTGGGCGTTGCGGCAGCCGCGTGCTGGATTCCTGCGCGACGTGCGGCGGCGATGGACCCGAACGTGGCGTTGCGTCAGGAGTAGCGCCGGCGTCCGCTGCCGGCGCCCGATTCAGAGAATACGTAACGCGGGTAGCTGTTCCTCGCATGCGCCGACTCTGTCAGGTCGACGTCGCGCGTCGCGAACGGTTCGGCAGCCGATGTTCGTGCCAGCACCTCGCCGTTTGGATCGATGATCCAACCGCCGCCGCCGCACCTGCCAGTTGGGTCGACGCGATTGGACGAGAGACTGAACGCGCCCGACCTCACAGCGCCGACGATCCCCGCTGCGAGCCACTTACGCAGTGTTGCGGACGACGTGGCGCGCGGCGACAGCAGCAGCTTGACGCCGAGCGCGGCGTAGGCCGCGTACGTCTCGAGCGCCCACAGTTCCGTGCAGATATTGAGGCCGAACGGCACCGGCCCGGCGTGAAACGCAGGAAATTCGCGATCGCCTCCCTGAAACCACGTCGCCTCCCAGTTTCCTGGCTCCTCCGGGAGGAAGTACTTGCTACGCAGTGGTTGAATGCCAGTCGCGACGGACCACAGATATCCCTGATTCGCGCGCCCGTTCAGGCGCACCGGCCGCGTTCCCACGACATAGTCGGCGCGCAACTCGGGAAGACGGCGGAGCTGCATCCGGGCCAGCGTCTCGATCTCGATCCAGCGACGCGCGTCGAATCGATCGGACTCCCAGACCGGATCCACCATTGCAAGCTCTGGCAGCAGGACGAGCTCGGAAGCGTTGGCCGCTGTATGCTTGCACAACGCCGACCATGCGGCGTCGAGAGCGCTGGGCTCATGCGGCAATTCGCAAACAGTAACACGCATCTGCTCTCGGGCGAATTGCGAGCGGCGAGTAGACCGGATAACGGTTTACTGATGGTTGGAAAAGAGAGGTCTGAGGATAGTAGGTCTGAGGATGGTAGAACACACCATCGCCGCCAAGCCCCTCTACTCCCGGCAGCCTCAGACCTACCATCCCGCGACCTACTACCCCCAGACCTACTAGACCTTTCACGAACATCGCGAAGCTATCACCAATGCTGTGCACGCACGCTTCGCGGACCGACAGGTATCGATCACTTTCGGACAAAACTCCGGGCAAGCAGCGCAGAGCTTGGCGTCGGCAGTTGACAGTTCGGCGTCGGGAGTTCGACGTGGGCCCCGGACGCCTCACACTTTATGGCGACCCATTCTGATCTTACGAGATCGGCTTGCCATCCGAGTCGAGCATGACGACGGTCCCAAGCTTCGACAGGATGTCGCGGATCTTCGTCGCATCGCCTACTGCGATGATCTGCAACCGCGACGGATCCCAATACTTGCGCGCCGACGCTTGCGCTTCCTTGGCGGTCACCGCCGAGATTTGCGACGGATACGCGTCCCAGTAGTTCGCGGGTAGGTTGAACGACCAGCTCTCCAGATAGTAGCTCAACATCTGCTGCGGCGACTCGAGCGACAGCGCGAACGATGCAACGAGCGACCGCTTCGAGTCTTCCAACTCCTGCACGGGAACCAGCGAGTCCCGCATCGCGCCGATCTCCGCGAGCAAATCTCGCAACGCCGGTTCAGTGACTTCGGTTCGAACACTCGTCTGCGCGATCCACGGACCGACGTACTGATTCGGCGCAAGGAAGCTGCCGATGCCGTAGGTGTAGCCCTTCTCTTCGCGAAGATGCCGGAAGAGCCGGCCCATCACGCCGCCGAGCACGCGATTCGCCACCGTGAGCGAGTTATAGTCGGCGTCAGTACGCTTGATCGCTTGCGTGCCGACCCAGAGCGTCGTTTGCACGGAGGACGGTCGGTTGATCAGGTAGATCTTCGCTGGACCGATCGGTGCGGGGTCGGTAACCCGGGGCGCGGCCACGCCGGCTTTCTGCCAAGCGCCGAGGTCTTTTTCAACGAGCGCACGTGCCTGCGCGAGCGTGATATCGCCGGCGAATGCGATCACTGCATGATCCGGGACGTAATGTGTCTTATGAAAGTCGGCGAGCATCGGCGGCATCACGGCGTCGAGCACGGTCGCGTTCGAGATGATGCGACTTGCCGGATGCGTTCCGAACACCGCCTCGTTGAAGCGCTCGTTCGCGAGGAAATTCGGATTCGTTCGAACCTGTACGAAGCTCGGCTTCGTTCGCGCGCGATAGCGGTCCCACTCGGCCGGCGCAAACGACGGGTGAAGGAGAATGTCGCTGGCGATGTCGAACAGCGCGGGGAAATTCTTTGTCAGCGAGCTGCCGAACGCCTGTGCGCTCGGCGACGAGGCTCCGGCGCCGAAGGACAGCGACGCTCCCATTGTCTCGAGCGCCGACGAGATCTGCTCCGACGTTCGCGTCGGCGTCCCTTCACGCATCATCGCGGCAACGAAGCCGGCCAACCCCGGCTGAGCATCCGGATCGTAGTAGCCGCCGGCGCCCGGAATCACGAGCTGGAAGGTCACCTGCGGCAGCCGATGATCCTCGAGCACCATCACCTCCAAGCCATTCGGCAGCGGCGCTTCGCTCGCCTTGGGCAGCTTGACCTTGAGAACCTCCTTCGAGACGGGGGCTTTCCCCTTGAGCACCATCTGCGTCGTTGAAGGAACGGCCTGCTGCGCCGGAACCTGCGCCATCGCGACGGGCCCGCTCGCCACGATGGCGGCGAATGCGCCGAGCATCTCTAATGCGTGTATGCGATTCGACATGTTAGAGTCCTCCGCGGGCCGGAGCCTTCGGCATTGAGATGACCACCGTGCGATTCGTTGGAACGAGATACTTTGCGACGACGCGCTGAATGTCGGCCGCCGTCACCTTGGCCGTTCGCTCAGTATCGTGAGTGAACCGATCTGGTTGGTTGTAGAAGATCGCGTTCTGCGACAGGTTCACCGCGCGTCCGAGCGTGCTGCCCATCACGCTCACGACGCCGCGCTCGGAAGCAACGCGCGCCTTCTCCAACTCCGCGTCGGTGATCGGCCCGGTTTTGATGCGCTCGAGCTCCGCGGTGATCGCCGCCTCGACGTCCGCGATGGACGCGTTCGGTGTCGGACTCGCGATGATCGTAAACAGCGCCGGACCGCGCGTCTCGGGAATGAACGCGCTGACGTTCGTCGCAAGCTGCTTCTGCCGAACGATGTTCTCGTAAAAGCGCGAGCTGCGGCCGCCGGAGAGAATCGTCGACAGAACCGAGAGCGCCTCGTAGTCGGCCGACGACCCCGCGGGCCCTTTGTAGCCCATGTCGATTCGCGGAAGGCGCGCGAGGGGGTCGGTCAGCATCACACGATGTTCCTCGGTCTGCGGCGCCTCCGACATGTCGACGGCGGGAGGCTTCGGTTGTCGCGGAATGGCGCCGAAGTACTTCTTCACTTTCTCCAACGCAGTCTTGGCATCGACGTCGCCCACGATTGCGAGCGTGGCGTTATTCGGCGCGTAGTACGTTTTGAAGAACTGCGCGACATCTTCGACGCTCGCCGCGCTCAAATCCGCCATCGACCCGATGGTGGAATGGCCGTACGCGAAGTTGCCATACTCCAGCTTGGCCAACGTGTCGTTCACGCGGCCGTAAGGCGCGTTATCGACGCCGAGCCGTCGCTCCTCCTGAACCGCATTGATCTGATTCTCGAGATTCTCTTTCGTGATCGCCAGTGACCGCATGCGATCAGCCTCGAGAAACAGCGCGAGATCGAGCTGGTTCGCTGGCAATGTCTCGTAATAAATCGTGCGGTCTTTGTTCGTCGTGCCGTTCATGTTGCCGCCGTTCATGAACATGAGATACGGATGCTCGCCCTGCCCGACGTTCTCGGAGCCTTTGAACATCATGTGCTCGAACAGATGGGCGAAGCCGGTGCGGCCCTCGCGCTCGTTGCGCGAGCCTACGTCATAGTTGACCACGACCGAGAAGACCGGAGCGGTGTGATCCTCGGCAATGATCACACGCAGGCCGTTTGGCAGCGTCGTATCCGAGTACTTGAGCGGCGCTCGAGTCGCGCCGAGCGCCGCGAGCGCGAGCGTTCCGCCGATTGCGCCGGCGGCGAAGCGTCGTTGAAGGGTGTTCATGAATCGGGGCGGTGGGTGTGGGCTTTCGAGCGAAGTCGTGACAGACATTGATAATGTTTGTCACGCAGCGGCGCAGCCAGGTTTGCTTGGGATGACATGCACTCGCCCCTGAAGTAAACCCTCTCATCCCAGGTTCGCACGTTTGGACCAGGCACAGCCGATGATTCAGCCGGATCAGCTCGACCGTTCAGTGGGTCACGGCGGCAGACGAATGGGACGTGTTTTCGTGAGCGTTTCCCAATGCTCGCTTGCAATCTCGCGATCGATCTGGTCGATGCGATCGACGATCGCCTTCCGCGGCGGCGCGTCTGGCGCGTGGACCTTCGCGAGCGCCACGTAGCTGCCGAGGAGCATCCTGTAGCCGAGGGGCGAATAGCCGGACTTGACCGCGAGCTTTGCGCCCTCGAGGCCGCACGCTTTCTCGAGCGTCTCGCCGTAGGTCGCACCAAATTCGCGCATACTATTGTTCCCGTGATGGCGTTGGCATCTGGCGTCGACGGCTGAGGGTGGCCGGGCGAGCTGCTTCTCCACTCTACGGCCATGGCGCTACCTGGGAGAACGAAGCCGTACCATGGGATGCGGACGTCTCCCGCGCTCGTTACTTCGTGGCTAGCGCGCGCTCTTGCGGATCTCCTTGACGCCTAGATTGAGCTCGCGACGCAGAAGCAGCCGAAGCGTGGCGCCATCCGCGTAGCCGACGCGCGACGCGATTTCATCGACACTCGCGTTCCCCGTCTTCAACAGGTGCACGGCGCGTTCGACACGCAGGCTCTGGAAGTACGAGAGCGGTGACTTCCCCAGCACGTCCTGCATGCGGCGCGCGAGCGTTCGCTTGCTGGCGCCGACTGCTTTCGCCGCCTCGTCCAGCGAGAAGCCGCGCGTCAGCCGAGCGCGCGCCCAGCCCTCGAAGCGACGCACGATGGGGTCGTCGTGCACGAGGTGATCCGCCAATGCATACGCGGACTGCGACGGCCGTGAATCGACGATGAGGTACTTCGCCGTCAACGTCGCGAGCTGTGGACTCACGCTTCGGACCAACCAGAGCGCGAGATCCATGTGCCCGAGCGCCGCGCCCGCGGTGACGAACCGGCCGGACTTCACGAGCATGTTTGACTCGTCGAGCACGACGCTCGGATAGCGCTTCCGAAAGAGTGGCGCGAGCCACCAGGTCGTCGTCGCCTCGTGCTCGTCGAGGAGTCCCGATTCGGCCAAGATGAACGTGCCGATACACGCCGCGGTGACCATCGCGCCCTGGCGCGCCCTCCGTTGCACGACATCCACCGCGTCTCGAACGTCAGACCGGCCGAGGGCCGCCTCGAGGGGTCCGGGCATCTTGAACCCGATCGCGGGAACGACGACGCAGTCGGGCGCACGCGCACCGGCAGGACGCACGGGAACGGCGAAGCCCTGCGACGTCTTCACGGCCTTTCGCACGCCGACGATTCGTGGCTCGAACCGTGCGACCGAAAGACCGGAGACCTCGATGAGCTCGTTCGCCGTTTGAAAAACATCCAGGACGGCGGAGAGCCCCAGGTCGAAGACGTCGTCGAGAACCAGGATGTCGATGCGCATGGCAAGTATTATACGAAAAATGACGTTCTTGCCAATACCCCACCACGGGCATCGTCCCTAAGCTCTGCGAAGCAACACTCTCACACCTACAGGAGACACGACATGTTGACGCGCAGCTTGTTTGTTCGCATGGAAGCGAAGCCCGGGAAGGAAGAGGAAGTCGAGGCGTTCCTGAACCAGGGCTTGCTACTCGCCAATGCCGAAGCGACCACGCCGTTGTGGTTCGCCCTTCGACTCGGCAAGAGCAGTTTCGCCATCTTCGACGCGTTCCAAGATGATTCGGGACGGCAGCGACACCTCGAGGGGCCGATCGCCAAAGCGTTGATGGCGCAGGCGCCGAAGCTGCTCGCGGAGCCACCGGTGATCGAGCAGCTGGATGTGCTGGGCGTGAAGGGAGCTTAGTGGCTCCGACGCGGTGGCAGTGGCGGCCAATGAAGCTTGACACTCACGACGGCGCGCCCCGAAGGAGGGGCGGCGCCGTCGGCGACACGTTTCAATCGGATTTTTCCTGCACGGGTGGACTTATCGCACGACCCGATACTGTACCGTCACACTCGTAGTAACGACGATCTCCGGCGCTTGGGCCTGTTGGCCGAAACGTGTGTCGAAGTTCAGCATCGACGACGACTGGAAGCCGAACGGACCGCCGGTCGTGCTGACACTCATCAGCGCTCCGAGATGCCCACCCAGTGAGCTCGCGATTTCCTCGGCATCGGTGTGGGCGTTGGCCAGGGCTTCCTTGATGCGCGCGCGACGGACTGAATCCGCGACGGACGACTCGAACATGAGCGATGTGCTGCTCGCCGCACCCGCGCTGATGGCCGCAGCGACGACTTGAGCCGTCTGCTCTGGCCGATCGACTTGTACGCGGACGACTGACCGCGCCAGATCGGTCGCCGGCGCCGTGGCGGGATACCCGTTCAGGTTGGGCGATGGGCCAACGCCATAGGCGACGGGCGAATCGACCCTGACGTGCGATCCGAGACCCTTCAATGCGGCGACCACCGCCTTCAGCTTGACGTCGACGCGGGCAATGGCGTCGGCCGGCGTCTCCGCCGTCCCCTCGACTACCACATAGAACGAGGCGCGATCGGGAGCCACTCGAGTCGTGCGTGTGGCCGAAACGCTGATGATGCTGTCCCGCGGTGTTTGGGCGACGAGTGGCACGGGAAGCGCGGCAACGAGCAGAAAGCGTAGTCGCATTAGACGATGTGATGAGGACGACTGCGCACAGCAAGAGCGCCGCCGATCGTCATCGAACTAAGCGGCTGTTTGCGTTTGAGGAATGTCTCATGATGTTACGTCAAAGACAATACGCGACTCTGCGATATTAGGGACGTAGTGCCTTGACCGTGTCGGCCAGCGAATCCTTCGCCGTCTGGAGATGCTTGACGTTTCCGAGACGCTCACAGATGCTGTAATTCGCACCTTCGAGATGCTGCGCGATGTAGCCGATCGTCTGCTGCGATGCCGTTGGTCGGTAGTTGTACTGCGCCGCAGGAATCGAGGTGAAGGCGGCAAGCAGGCGTTCGCCGATATCGGCGAACCGCGTGAATTGAAGGCTGACAGCGGTTGGCGCCTCGTGCGCCTGCAGCGAGCCTGCTCAGCTCCGTCCCGGCCACCGAATGGCCGACGAACACCGCCTGTCGGATTCGGAGCGTGTCGAGAACCGCAATGTCGTCGCGAACTCTCGTCGCGAGGTCGTACCCCTGCGGTGCCTGGCTCGAGCGACCATAGCCTCGCCGCGTAATTCCGATGACGTGAAATCGATCGGTGAACTGGTATGCGAGCTCATCGAACGCGTGCGCGTTGTCACCCAAGCCCGTGAGCAACACCATCGTCTCGCCGGTGCCGCCCCAGTCCAGGATCTCGAGTCGGATGTCAGGCGCAACTGCGACGAAGCTCGCCTCGTGCGGAGACGTGTCGAAGCAACTGACGTTGTTCGCCGCTTTATTGAGTACCGGTGGATGGACTAACCCAAGTGATGCGGCTGAGGCATTCAGCGCGGAACCGCCAAACCCTGCACCAGCAATCAGGCTCGTAGCGATCAGCAGCCGAGCGCTCGTTTTCCCCACAGTACTACTCCGCGCGAAGTGCCTCCGCAGGATCGACGCGCGCAGCCCGTCTCGCGGGAAGCCAACTCGCGAGCGACGCAGCGCCGACAAGCGCGACCGTTGTCCCAGTCAACGTCAGGAAATCGGTCGGTGTCACGCCATACAGGAACGCTCGCAGGAATGGCGCCGCGATCGCATACAACACAAAACCACCGCCGATGCCGCTCGCGGTCAACGTGAAGCCGCGCGCGGCGACTCCTCGTGCAAGGCGCTCCGGATCGGCGCCGAGTGCGACACGGACGCCGAACTCGCGCGTCCTGAGCGCCACCATGTACGCCATCACACCATACAGACCAATCGTCCCGAGCACGAGCGTGATCGCTGCCGCCGCGCTCATGAGCAGGAGCGTCAACGAGAGACGTGCGGTCGACGCGCGCACGACATCGCTCATCGTTTCGACATTGAAGAGCGGCACCGTCGGATCGAGATCGCGCACGATTCGTCTGACTTCGGCCACAATTGGTGCCGATGGGCCGGAAGTTTTTACGGCGAGCGCCATCGTGTGGCGCGCGCTCGGCTCGATCCCATCGATCGGCACAGTCTGCGGCATGTAGACCAGTGCCGACGGCGCGGTCGCCAGATCGTGATCGCGCACGTCACCAACGACGCCAACGACGGTGTACGTCGGTCCGGACGGCGCAAGCGCGAGGCGTTTTCCCACCGCGGTTCTGCCGCTCGGGTCGTTCCAGATCGTCGCCGCCGCGCGTTGACTGATGATGAGATCTCCGTCGCGCTGAGTTCCCAGACGCTGGAAAGCTCGGCCAGCGATCAAGGGAATCCTCATCGCCCCGAAGTAGCCGTCGTCGACCACGTCGATCGGCAGAGTGAGCGTCTTCCCTTCTCCGTCCATTCGGAACGACTGCTGGCGCACCTCGCCGAAGCCGAGCGGCAGCCGGCTCGTGAGCCCGACGGCGCGAACGCCGGGGATTCTTGCGACCGCGTCGGTCAATCGCGCGTAGAAGAGCACGGATGCCGAATCGCCGTAATTCGCGAACGGCACCTGAGTCCAGATCGACATCACGTTGGAGACGTCGAACCCCGGACGTTCCTGGTACAGCCGGTGAAACGTGCGCAGCAGCAGCGCGGATCCTGCGGACACTACGAGCGCGACGGCAATTTGCAGCGCGGCAATCGTTGCCCGGAGGCGTTGCCGAGTCTTTCCGGCGGTGTCGGCACGTCCTCCATCACGAAGATTGATCGAGAGCGATGCGCGTCGGATGCGGAACGCCGGCAGCGCGCCGCAGACGATCGTTCCGACGATCGACACGACCACCATGAAAAGGACGGTCGTCGAGGTGATTCCAACCTCAGCGAGGCGCGGAACGTCGGACGGGCCGAACGTCACGAGCGCGCGAACTGCGGCCCATGCGGCGAGTATTCCGATTGCACCGGCGGCTATCGTGAGGAGCAGCGATTCGCCGAGGAAGTGTGTAAGGATGCGTAAGCGGCTCGCGCCGAGCGCTTCGCGGACCGCAAGCTCGAGCTGGCGGCCGTCGGCGCGAATGAGCATGAGATTCGTGACGTTCGCCCATGCGACGATCAGCACGAGTCCCGCGGCGAGCGCCAGCATCCAGAGCGTGTGTGCAATCCCGTTGGTGACTTCGTCACGAAGCGGAACAACGATCGGCGTTGGCCTCGCCTCGTCGATCCAGGCTCTCGTCGAAGTCCCCGATTCGAGACGCGGGAATTGCTCGGCGATTCGCGGCAGGACCGACGCGAGCTCACGCTGCACGCCGTCGGGACTCGCCCCCGGCGCAAGCCGCGCGACGCTCGAGTAGCTGAAGTCTCCCGCGACGGTGGTGTTCGGATCGACTTTCGCAGGAAGCCAGACCTTGGTGTCAGTGTTGGGAAACGCGAACGCGTCGGGCATGACGCCGACGATCGTTCGAGGCACCGCGTTCGCGATGAGCGTCTTTCCAATGACGTTCTGTGCGCCGCCAAAGCGCGATCGCCAGACTGATGCGCTCAGAATGACAGCTTGCGGGCCGTTCAGTCGTTCTTCGTCGACCGTGAACGTGCGGCCGAGTATGGGCCGCACTCGAAGGAGCGGAATCGTCGACGCGCTCACCCAGGTCGCGGTAACTCGTTCGGGCGCTTCTCCACCGCGTTCAGTCCAGATGTTCGCGTTGCCTGTTCTATAGAAGCCGATGTCGACCATGCGATGCGCGAAGCGCTTGTAGGTGAAGAAGACCGCGGGTGGTTGTTGAATGCGTCGCAGCTCGGCGGCTTGCAGATCGACGCTGACCAAGCGGTCCGGTTGCCCGTACGGCAGCGGCTCCAGGAGGACGCCATCGACGATCGCAAACGTCGCCGCAACGGAGCCAATGCCGAGAACGAGCGTCACCGTCGCCACGACGGCGAACAAGGGCGTACGCTTCAATGATCTCAGAGCGTGACGGAGCAACATCGGCATGATCAATCGGGGCGACTCGAACCGATTCACTTGCTGTTGAAATTAATCGTGCGACGACTACTTGAGCGCGACGCGCGAGCGCCCTTCCCGCGCGGGCAAATCGGTGACGATCACAAGGTCGCCCGGAGCAATCCCGCTGACGACCTCGATTCGAGATCCAGAGAGCACGCCGTAGTCAACGGGAACGCGCCTGGCGTGTCTTCCGTCTGGCTCGAGAACGAAGATGGTCGACGCAGTGTTCGGCCGAGCGCTCGCGGCGCGTTCGAGGACGGCGCCTAGGTCAATGCCCGATTCTGGGAATCCGCGCCCGCATTCGGACGCAAATGGCAATGTTCAGCGTGCCGGCGGGCGAGCGGATGTGGAACTCGGCCGCACGACGGCGAAACTGTCGACGAGAATATGGATCCAGAGATCAGGGATCGACGGAGTTTCCGCCGAGTAGTCCCGCGGGAATCCCTATCGTGGATCGAGCTGAAATCGCTGAACCACTCGGCCTGCCTCCCGAATGTCTCGTTCGATGCGGGCGAAGAGAGTATCGATCGTCATCTCGAGCGCGAATCCATTGACATTTTTTCCTGGAACACGCCCGACGATCTTCCCATCGTGAACTGTCACGATGGAGAAATGCTCG
>Ga0207707_10000795_pt1 | contig 30937 bp, 27 predicted proteins | sample KBSC83BmetaG_FD_184336 | JGI IMG/M metagenome (GOLD analysis project Ga0207707, IMG submission 184336) | Corn rhizosphere microbial communities from Kellogg Biological Station, Michigan, USA - KBS C8-3B metaG (SPAdes) (version 2) | ecosystem: Host-associated > Plants > Roots > Rhizosphere ... | reverse complement strand
CAAGGCCGGTCGGCGTGCCCAGCGGATTGAGGATCACCGCAACCTCTTCCTGCTCGACGAGCTTGCGGGTCTGCTCCACCGTCTTCGGCGGGCTGTAGGCGTCGTCAAGCGTGATCAGGTTGATCTTGCGCCCGCCCACGCCGCCCTTATCGTTGATCATCTTGAAATAGGCGGCCTGCGTCTTGGCGATCACGCTGTAGGCCGAAGCCGGGCCCGAGAACGGCGAGGTCTGGCCGAGCTTGATCTCGGTGTCGCTTGCGCCGGGACCGTATTTCTTGTCCGCAGCCGATGCCTGCGTTGCGAGCGCAAGGACGGAAGCGACCGCTATCGCCTGCCATTTCATGTGAGCCTCCCTGTTTTCTTTTGTTGGATGCCTCGTTTGGGTTGGGCAGCACGAGCCTAGGCTGCAGGCCGCGCGGGCTACTTGCGGGAAGAAGCTGGGTAGTATCGGCAAATCGGCGCGAGATTCGCGCGAACACGTGATGTCTGTCACGGCGCGCTCGCTTCGTTGGCGCGACAAGCGCTTTTGCACCCGGGGCAGCGCGTTGCATCCGGGCAACACCCTTTCGAAAAGTCGCTTTTCAGGCGGGTTCCGCCATTGCGTGTCCACACGCTGATCCGACACTGCGTCGCGTGCCTGGCTGTGCAATCTGGCCTGGAAGAAGCCTTTGGAGCTTGCGAGCATGAACCTGCGGCGATTGATGACGGCGTCGACGTTGCGGCGGGCTGCCGTTCTCTCGAGTGGGATTGTCGTGTGGCTTCTCGCTTTCGGCTCGGCTGGAATCGAGAACACCGGCGCGGCGCCGATCGTGAGCCGGGTCGTGCCGGCACTGGCGGCCAACGCCACGTTCTCCGACATGCCGCAGCCCGCCACCACGCGCTACGCCGATGCCGATGTGCTGATGGACGGAAGTCTGCCGACAGGCATTGCCGCCGACACCACGCTGGCCTTGCGTGAACCGGAAACCCGTGAGTCGGAAACGATTGTCACGGCCTCGTTGACCGATCCGACGGAATTGCTGTCGGCCGAAACATCGCCAGTGCAGGCCGCGATCGCGGACACGCCGGCCTCGGAGCCCGGCAACGCCAGACCGGTGGTGGGCTCCGTCGAAGTCCTCGACGAGTGCTTTTCAATGGACGTCTGCATCGACAGGTACCTTTGGGCGCTCTATCAACGGACGCTCAAGGAGGACACCATCAAGGTGCAGGATCGGAAGAAAGTGACGGTCAAGCGGAAGGGCAAGACAATCACGGTCACGAAGACTTTCACGACGGTCCTCAACGAGGACTTTGCGTGGAAGGACCCGAAGGCGGCCGGCAAGGCCAATATGTCGATGATGACTTACGTGATCGGCGGCATGGATCCGGCCTTCAAGCTGAAACTCTTTCATGCGCTTCTAGCCGCGGAGCAGGCGGGTCTCTCACCTGGCATCACCAGCGCATTCCGCGACGACTACCGCCAATCGATCGCCAGCGGCCTGAAGGCCGCGACCGACCGCTCCTACCATGGCGGCAGCTTCCGCGGCGGCTATGGCCACGGGCTTGCGGCCGACGTGGTGAGCACGGCCGGCGCGACGCGGGCGCAGCGATGGGTTTCCAACGAGATCTTCTGGAAATGGATCGACGCGCACGGCAAGGAGTATGGAATCGGCCGGCCTTATCTCGATCGCGATCCGCCGCATGTGGCGCCGGTCGACGGCAAGGAATATGCCGACCACAACGGCGGCACGAAAGCGCGGCATGCGGCGTCCGACGTGAAGAAGCGCAAGCACGTTGCCGCTCGCGACGATCGCAAAGCGGCGAAACGTGTGCGGATCGCAAGATCGTCGTAGTTGTCGCGACGCGCATGGATCGGCGCCACGCCGCAGGGCGTCAGCGCTTTCCCTCGATCGCAATCTCGACCAGACAGGGCTTGTTCGCCGCGACCGCGTTTGCCACGGCGGTTGCGATGTCGTCGGCCTTCTCGACCCGGATGCCTTCGACGCCCATGCCTTCCGCGAGGTGGACGAAATCGAGCGCGGGCCCGGAGAGATCCATGTTCTGATAGGGATGCTGCGTGCCGGCTTCGAAATTCTGGCGCCAGACATCCACATTGTGCTTGAGGATGCGGTATTCGCGGTTTGCCAGCACGACGAACACGATCGCAAGCTTGTGGTGCGCCGCGGTCCACAGCGCCTGGATGCTGTACATCGCCGAGCCGTCGCCGGAGATTGCCACCACCGGGCGGTCGGGCATCGCGACCTTGACGCCGATCGCGCCGGCCAATCCTTGCCCGATGCCACCGCCACGCCCGCCGAAATAATCGCCAAAACCGCGATAGTCGAAGGCGCGCGCGAGATCGAGGCTCGCCGTGATGCTTTCGTCCACGATCACGACGTTGTCGGGAAGGCCGCGGCGGAGCTCGGCCGTGACCCGCGGCATCGAGCTCGGCTCGCGGCGCCAGCTTTTTTCGACGCGTGCCTGGTACGCTTCCTTCTCCCCTGCGCGCAGCTCGGCCAAGGCCCGGTTGCGGCCTTGAGCGGCCAGCTCGTACTCCGCACTCGCCCGCGAACGCACCGCCTCCGTCAGTGCGGTAAGGCTCCCCGCCATGTCGCCGACGATGCCGGCATCGAGCCTGTGGTTGAACGCCAGCCGCTCGGCCGACTGCTCGACCTGGATCACGGCGGCGCCTTCAGGGAAATGGCTGCCCGCGGCGTACCAGATGTCCTCGAAGAACGGTCCGCCCAGGAGCAGCACGAGATCGGCACCGTCCAGCGCCTTGCGCACCTGCCGCGCATCGCCCGGCAGCGATTGCCGGTAATTCGGATGGCTGGTCGGGAAGGGCGCGTGGTGGCGCAGCCCTTCAAACCAAACCGAAGCCCCAATCGCCTCCGAAAGCGCCACGAGGGCCTGCTCGGCGCCGGATCGCGCGACGTCGTCGCCGGCCATGATCGCAGGGTTCCTCGATTTCAGGAGCAGCGACGTCAGCGCCGCGACGCCTTCGGGGTCGGGCTGCACGGAGCGCCACAACTTGTCAGGTGCCGTCGCATCGATCGAAGTTTCCTGCTCCAGCACGTCGATCGGCAGCGAGACGAACACCGGGCCCTGCGGCGCATCGGTCGCGACCTTGAAGGCGCGGCGAATGACAGGGCTGATCTCGTCCGCGCGTTCGATCTGCACGCTCCATTTGGTGACGGGCGCCGCCATCGCGACGAGGTCATGGCCGAGCAGGGGATTGTTGAGCCGCATCCGCGTGTCCTGCTGGCCCGCGGTCACCACGACGGGCGAACTTGCCTTCAGCGCGCCATAGAGCGAGCCGATGCCGTTGCCGAGCCCCGGCGCGACGTGAAGATTGGCGACGGTGGGGCGGCCGGACGCCTGCGCGTAGAAACTTGCGGCACTGACGGCAACCCCCTCATGCAGCGTCATGATGTAGTCGAGCTGCGGAAAGGCCGGCAGGCTGTCGAGCAGCGGCGTCTCCGTGGTCCCGGGATTGCCGAAGATATGACGCACGCCGTGCGACACGAACGATTCCATCAGCACACGACGTCCGCGCATTCGTTTCCTCATCGATCCCAGTGACTTGTTTTGGCGCGCATCATCGGCCGAGGAGGGCCCCATGGCAACCATTCGGGACAAGGCCCCATGAACCGGCCGGTTGCGCGGACCGCATGGCTTGGACAGAAGCGTCGCGCATGTCATCATGACGGCGAATGCAAGACCCTCCGCAAACGCTGTCCTGGTTCGGCATCGTCAGGCTCGGCCTGGTGCAGACCGCGCTCGGCTCGGTGACGGTTCTGACCATGGCGACGCTCAACCGCGTCATGGTGGTGGAACTGGCGCTGCCCTCGATGCTGCCCGGCCTTCTGGTCGGCCTGCATTACGCGATGCAGTTGCTTCGGCCGCGGCTCGGCTATGGCTCCGACATCGGCGGCCGCCGCACGCCGTGGATCATCGGCGGCATGATGCTGCACGCCGCAGGCGGCGCGCTCGCGGCGGTGGCGACGGCGTGGATGGCGACGCAGCTCGCACTAGGCATCGCGCTGGCCGTGATTGCCTTCATCATGATCGGCATCGGCGTCTCCGCTGCCGGCACGTCGCTCCTGGTGCTGCTCGCCAAACGCACCGATCCGCCCCGGCGCAGTGCCGCCGCCTCGATCGCGTGGACCATGATGGTCACGGGCTTTATCGCGACCACCGCGGCGGCAGGTCATGCGCTTGATCCCTTCTCCGGCGCGAGGATGATCGCCGTCTCCTCCGCGGTATCGGTGATCGCCATCGTTCTCACGCTCGTCGGCGTGTGGAACATCGAAGGTGAGAAGGCTTGGAACGGCGAACAAGCGAGCGCCGCGCCGCCGCCCGGATCCAGCTTTCGCGAGGAGTTGGCTGAAATCTGGCAGGAGAGGCAGGCGCGGCGCTTCGCAATCTTCATCTTCATCTCGATGCTGGCCTACAGCGCGCCGGACCTGATCCTGGAGCCGTTCGCGGGCGCGGTGTTCGGCATGACGCCGGGCGAGACGACGAAGCTCGCAGGCTTCCAGCACACCGGCACGATGATCGGCATGATCCTGCTGCCGGTGCTGCACCGGCTGATCCCGGCGTGGCGCTCGCGCACCACGCCGTGGATCGTCGGCGGATGCATCGCCTGCGCGCTCGGACTTCTCAACATCGCGGCGGCGGCAGCGGTCGGCCCCGGCTGGCCGTTGCGTGCGTCGTTCGTGGTGATGGGGATCACCAGCGGCATCTATTCCATCGCGGCTATCGGCGCGATGATGAACCTGGTCGGCGCCGGACATCGCAATCGCGAGGGCACCCGGATGGGATTGTGGGGCGCGTCGCAGGCGATCTCCTATGCCACCGGCGGCTTCCTGGGCACGCTCGCAAGCGATGCCGCACGCTATGTCTTGCCCTCGGTATCGCTTTCCTACGCGGTGGTGTTCGCCGCCGAGGCGGGGCTGTTCATCGTCGCCGCCTGCATGGCACTGTGGATCGGCAAGACCGCCGCCTTCGTCAAGCCGGCGGAAGAGGCGCCATGGGTGACCAGGCAGGAGGCGTAAAAAGGATTGGAGTCCTGGGTCGATCTCCTCCTCACGGCGTTGTATCTCGACTAAATTTGCCACACCGGGCCTGTATCCCGGTCCGATGGACGTCTATCCGCGCCGGCAAGCGGCGTCAGCGCAACAGGAGTTCTCGATGATCAGGTGCAGGCAGCTTGGGGCGGCCATCGGCGTTGGCTTTATCGCGTTGGCGTTGATGACGAGCGGTGCAAGCGCCGCGCAGTGCGGCAACGGGCCGGGCGGGTTCGAGGCCTGGAAGCAGCAATTCGCGGGCGAGGCGCGGGCCAAGGGCGTCGGCGCCAACGGGGTCAGCGCGCTGATGCAGGCGAACTACGCGACCGCGACCATCAACGCCGATCGTAGCCTGCGCAGCTTCAAGCTCTCGCTCGATCAGTTCATGGTCAAGCGCGGCGCCGCCGCGATCGTCGCGCGCGGCCGTTCGATGAAGCAGTCGCACGCGGCGCTGTTCGCCTCGATCCAGCAGCGCTACGGCGTGCCGCCGGGACCGCTGATTGCGATCTGGGGTATGGAATCCGGTTTCGGCAGCCAGCGCGGCAACCAGAACATGCTGTCCTCGATCGCAACCCTTGCCTATGACTGCCGCCGGCCGGAATATTTCACCGACCAGCTCTACGCCGCACTGAAACTGATCGACCGCGGCGTGCTCTCGGCGTCAACGCGCGGCTCCATGCATGGCGAGCTCGGCCAGACTCAATTCCTGCCGAAGACCATGCTGGAATACGGTACCGGCAATCTCGACGTCGCGGCCAACGCGCTCAACTCGACGGCCAATTTCCTGAAGGCTCACGGCTGGCGCACCGGTGCCGGCTACCAGCCGGGCGAGCCGAATTTCGCGGCGATCGAGGCCTGGAATGCCGCACAGGTCTATCAGAAGGCGATCGCGTTGATGGGCCGGCAGATCGACGGCGAGTGAGCGCGCTGCAAGAATCTTTTCCCCGACAATTATCTTGCCCGGGCCGCGGCGAGGGATAGTATCGCGCCCGTTCCTGCCGGGGACATTGCCATGAAAGCACTCGATCATCGCACCATGGTCCAACTGGATCTGGTGCTGGAAGATGTTTGCCGGTCGCTGCCGCATGGTGGCGATCACGCAACCCGAAAAAAGATCGCTCAAAGGCTGCTGTCCAGCGCCCGAAAAGGCAATTTGACCATCGATGGCCTTTCGGCCGTTGCGCAGGACGCGCTGGACGAAGCGACGAAGCGGAGCGAGGTCAGGCGGCGGACTGATGCCGCTTAGCCTTCGGCCGCCTCGCGCTCCATTCCGCGGCCCATGAGATCCCCGCCCAGCATGTTGGCGCCATTCCCGCCGCGCCCGCGGTTGCGTCGGCTTTCGCGAAATCCTGAACGGCTGGATGGTCGCTGTCGATAAATTCGGCGGGATCGGTATAGAGATGGCGGATCGTGTCGGGAAGTTGCTCGGTCCTGGCGCATCGCGGTCAAAGACGCGGACGGCCAAATGATGATTGCCTGAAATCAGCGTCGAGGTGAATCCCATGCTTTTCTGGATGGCGGGTGTCGTTGGATGGGTAATCGCTTATCTCTTCGGTTCTACGCCCACGGGTTACCTGGTGGGCAAGCTGCTCAAGGGCATCGATATCCGGGAGCATGGCTCCAAATCCATTGGGGCAACGAACGTGTTGCGAACCCTGGGGAAATGGCCTGCATTGGTGGTTCTCCTGGTAGATGTGCTGAAAGGTGTGGCGGCGGTCGTCTTTGCCCGCTGGTTTTATCCCTGGCTCTATACACTGCCGTCCGTCACGCCACCGACAGCGCTTGATCTGCAAACCTTTGTGCCTTGGGCTGTATCCTTCGCCGGACTCGCCGCGCTGTTGGGGCATGGCCGTTCGATCTGGTTGAATTTTACAGGTGGCAAATCCGCTGCCACGGGGCTGGGCGTGTTGCTGGCGATATCCTGGCCGGCAGGTTTAGGTGCCGCGACGGCTTTTGGCGCTGTGCTGGCTGTCTCTCGGATTGTTTCCCTTGCCTCGATGCTGGCGGCATTGACTGCGATCGCCTTGATCTGCGGTCTGGAGCAACCATTGCCCTACCGGCTACTGGTGATTGCGGGTGGCATTTATGTGATTGTGCGCCATCGTGCGAACATTCAGCGGCTACTGGCCGGGACGGAGCCACGCCTGGGGCAAATGGAATCGAAAGCGTAATCGCAAATTCAATTCACGACTTCATTCACCAGGGCCGGACTCGTCCGCGCGGGCAAGCAGGCCGCAAAAAAGAAAGCCCGCCGGCAAGGCGGGCCCAAGGTTTAGGGAGGAAACGCCCTCGCGGGCGTTCGAGCAATCTGCTCGATTCGGTGGCAATCGGTAAGATAGTATAAGTACGGTGTTCTACGTCAGCGTGATGTGCTGGCCGGGTCGCGTGTCTGGGAATAACAGGGGAACTTCATGAATTTGTCCGGCATTTTCGCGCGCATCGTCGCGCTGATCGGCGCTGTTGCGTTGTTGTGGCGCCGCTCGCAGGGCGCAGCACCCGTGCCGGCCTGGGGTGGTACGCCGGAGATTCCCGTGGCCAAGCCGCAGGGCGCCATCCCGACGCTCAAGATGCCGACGGCGAGGGGCTGGAGCGAGGGGCAGAAGCCCACGGCGGCGCCCGGGCTCAAGGTCAACGCGTTTGCGGCCGGTCTCGACCATCCGCGCTGGATCGAAGTGCTGCCCAATGGCGATGTCCTCATCGCCGAGGCGACGCAGGTCGCGGGGTCCCCGAGGAGCGTGTTTCATTATGCGATGCAGGCGACGATGCGGCGCGCGGATGCGCTCGGCGTCAGCGCCAACCGCATCACGCTGTTGCGCGACCTTGACGGTGATGGCGTCGCCGAGACGCGCAAGACCTTCATGGAGGGACTGAACCAGCCGTTCGGCATGACGCTCGTCGGCAGCACCTTCTATGTCGGCAACACCGATGGCGTGGTGGCGTTTCCGTATACCGCGGGAGCGGACCGCATCACCGCACAGGGGAAGAAGCTCGTGACGTTCAAGCCTGCCGGGCACTGGACGCGGAGCCTGCTGCCCAGCAGCGACGGCAGGAAGCTCTACGCCGGCGTTGGCTCGCTCACCAACATCGCCGATGACGGCATGGAGGTGGAGGAGGGCCGCGCCGCGATCCATGAGCTTGATCTTACGAGCGGCAAGAGTCGCATCTTTGCCGGCGGCCTGCGCAACGCGGTGGGCCTCGCGTGGGAGCCGACGACCGGCGTGCTCTGGACCGTCGTCAACGAGCGCGACGGGCTCGGCGACGAGACGCCGCCGGATTATCTGACCTCCGTGCGCGATGGCGGCTTCTACGGCTGGCCCTATTGCTACTGGGGCCAGACGGTCGACGATCGCGTGCCGCAGGATCCCTCGCTCGTCGCCAAGGCGATCACGCCGGATTACGCGCTCGGCGGCCACACCGCCTCGCTCGGCCTGTGCTGGATGCCGGCCGGCACCTTGCCGGGTTTTCCGGACGGCATGGCGATCGGCCAGCACGGCTCCTGGAATCGTTCGACGCTCTCCGGCTACAAGGTCGTGTTCGTGCCGTTCGAGAAGGGGCGCCCGTCGGGGCCGGCGCGAGACATCCTGTCCGGCTTCCTCGCGCCCGACGAGGGGGAATCCTATGGCCGCCCGGTCGGCGTGACGCTCGGCCCCGACGGCTCGCTGCTGGTGGCGGACGATGTCGGCGATGTCATCTGGCGCGTGACCGGTGCGTAGGCGCGATCCGGAAAAGTGTGAAGCGGCTTTCCGAAAAGCATGCCCTCGGGCTCGACCCGAGGGATCATGCCCAAACAAGAAGCTAAAGCGCGATGATGATTCATCCTGAACCCATCGCGCTTCAGGACCGTTCCTGCCTGCGTCAGTCCCTGGATTCGCGAAATACGACGATCGTGCCCGTCGGCTCCGGTTCATGCGGGGTCAGGCCGGTCAGCGAGGCATCGGTCCAGTCCGCAAGACTCATCACCTCGCCGGCCTCCATCCCCGTGGCCGGCGCTTCCGACGGCTCCAGCACCTTGAGGCCACTTTCATCCAGAAAGAACGTGTGGTCGCCAAACACGTCGGTCAGTTGCGTCACGGCCGGATGATTGTCGGGAAGAACCTGGGCATTCATCTGGTTCAGGGTTTGCGCCACCTGCGTCGAATTCAGTTTCATGGGCTGCTCCTTTTTCGTGAGCTCCGATTTGGGCAGGCGCCCCTCGTCGACGCCATCCTGCTGTCGTGACCCTTTCGACAGGCCACGGCGGTTGAACCGATCCGCAGGGAAAGCGTTCCCGATTTCGCACAAGCTGAAGATTGGCGCATGGGGAACAACGCGGCTCACGCGGAGCCGTTCGAACCGATTCGTTCGCCCGCCTTTACTCCGCCCGGGTTATATACGGCCCGTAGAGCACATCTCGCCGCCGCTTATACGTATTTGCGATGGCGCGGATAGTGAAGATGCAGGTGACGGAACACATAATCTCAAAGAGCATTGGAGTCGTCCGCAATATAAGAGACGAGGCAATAGACCGGAATACTAACGGGATTATTCCTGATTCGGATGACAAATTTTGCCAGTTCCTCGCACGGAACAGCCCGTTTTTCTCCGCATGCGACATTTCTGCGTCGCTCAAAAATTGATCAGCGATCCAACCACAGGATATGAAAATAAATCCCGTCATCCAGTCGTTGCAGGCAGCGCTGCATCATTCGATTCTGAGATTGGCGTCGCGCACGACCTTGCCCCATTTCTCCATCTCGAGCTTGATGCGCGCGGTGAACTCGGCGGGCGTATTGGCGACCGGCTTGAAGCCCAGCGCCGCGAGCCTCTCCTTCACGTCGGGCCGCGCGACACTCTTCGCGATCTCGCGCGCCAGCAGTTCGACGATCTCCTTCGGCGTGCCCGCCGGCGCAACGATGCCGGTCAGCGTATCGGCTTCCTGATCCTTCACGCCCTGCTCGGCGAAGGTCGCGACGTCGGGCACTTGCTCGGCGCGCTCCGTCGCCGCAAGGCCGATCGCACGCACCTGACCGGCCTGGATCGCCGAAAGCGAGGACGGCAAGGCGGTGAAGGCGATCGGCGTGTGTCCGCCGATGGTCGCCTGCACGGCCGGCGCCGCGCCGGTGAAGGGGACGTGAATCAGGTCGAGCTTGTAGGTCAGGCGAAACAGCTCGCCGCCGAGATGCGGCGTCGAGCCCACGCCGGGACCGGCATAACTGTATTTGCCGGGATTGTCCCGGATGAGCTGGACCAGTTCGGGCAGCGTCTTCGCAGGCACCTGCGGGTTGACCACCACGACGTTGGGCGAAGCAGCGACCAACGTCACGGCGGTGAAATCCTTGACCGCATCGTAGGGCACCTTGGCGTAGAGGCTGGGGTTGACCAGGAAGCCCGTGCTGATCGCCATGATCGTGTAGCCGTCGGGTGTCGCGCGCGCGACCTGACCGGACGCGGTGTTGCTGCCCGCGCCCGGGATGTTCTCGACCACGAACTGCTGGCCCAAACGGTCGGAAAGTTGCTGTGCGACGAGGCGCGCGATGACGTCGGTCGGGCCTCCGGCCGGAAAGCCGACGACTATACGGACCGGCCGGGTCGGATATCCCTCCGCCCATGATGACGCTGCGCCGGTCGACAGCAACACGGCAGCCAGGATCAAACGCAAAACGGGCATCATCACGCTCCCCCGAACCTGTTCTTTTTTGTGGGCGGCATCATCGGCGAGCACGCCGCCGAGAACAAGGACAAAACGCCGGTCAGGGGGCGATTGCGGTCATCATCGGCGTATCAGCGTCGTCGCCCGCCGCGCTAGGATGGCGTTTGGAATTATCCGATTTTTCAAGCCGTATTGGATCAACAATGCCGATGGTTCATCAGGGTGGTTGCCTGTGTGGCGAGGTCCGCTATCGGACGACCTCGGCACCGGTGCATGTCACCATTTGTCACTGCACCTTTTGCCAGCGAATGACGGGCTCGGCCTATCTGGTCGAGCCGATTTTGCTCCGCGCAAAATGGCGTCACGCTGCCGTCGGGCTACAGGCTCTACGACAAGCATGCGATGCAAGCCGACCGCGCGCCGAACCAGCCCTATGTGCTGGCCCATGCGCTGCTCGTGCAACGCGACAGGCGAGATGGTTCCAGTCCCGGATGAGACTTGAATGAGAATTTAATCGGAACCGGGCCTCGCAGGAGACGATCGCCGTTACCGGCGACCGGTCCTCATTTCACCGACGCGGACTGCGCGGGTTTGCCGAAAACGCTGCGGCAACCTTCGCTGAGGTTCGCCCGCTGCCTGCGCATGCAGGCAGTAATGCGCTCGACGTCCGGAATTTCCGCAGAACAGAGCCGCATCACGTCACCCGTACAAAGCCGTCTTTGATCTTCCTCGGTGAATGCCTGGCTCGCGACGGGCCACAGGGCCGAGCCGAACACGACGCAAGCAATCAATTGGAATCCCCGGACGCAAGGCAGGTTGGTTCGCATGGTCGCCCCCACATTGACCGGCGTTGCGGCCGCTCACCGGGCGGTTTCTCCACCCTGGAATCAATGCAGTGATGGTAGACGTGATTCCTCCCGGCTCAAGTAGTTGGATGGCCGCGCACCATTTTTAAAGGTCGGGCATTCGCACCTGTTGCTCTGGCGGAACCGGCGCGGCGCGGCAGTTGGATTTCGGGCCACTGCTTCATTCGCGGCGACGGATGTTGTGGCGGGCTTCACCTTTGCCGGCAAAGTTCGTCAGACAGATTGCCGTACACGAATCCCGGTTGTGATTGTGTCAAATTCCGATTGTGCTTGTGCCGAAATCCGGACGTGAAAAATCCTCGCGGCGCCAGCTTTTGAGGGATTACGCGCGTCATTTTACGCCCGGCGGAAACCGAGGCGGGCGCTTAGGCAAAGACAATATCTGACGTTTTCGTGGTCGTCCGTGGCGCTCAAAAGCGGCTAATTGCCTTCGGAGCGGGCCTCGCGCGCGAGCCTTTCGGCTCTCAACCGTTCGCGGTTCTTGTAAAATGCCTTTTGCGCGGCCTCATGCTCACGCATGGCCTGCTCGGCGTCGGCGCGCCTCTGGGCATCGCGGGCCTTGCGCTCTTCGGGGGTGAGGATTCGGGGGGAGCGAACTTCGAAATTTTCGGTCATGGACCTATAACGCGGAACTCGCCAAAAGGTTCCATCCTGGTTGCCCTTGCTTCGCATCCCGGCGACGGCCGATTTGACCCGAATTGGCGAAAAGGTTCGGCTACGTCTCCGCCTGCAGCCATTCGGCGGCGCCTCGCCAAAGCGTGTCGCGATGGTTGGGACGGAAGAATCCGAAATGGCCGATCTTGCCTACGCCGACATCGGCGGGCGCGACGGTGATGATTTCGGGCGTGGTCGAGGTGAAGCCGGCGCACATCATTTCGACCGCGGGCCGCGTCGCCCAGGGGTCGTCGGAGAGGCACAGCGCGCGTATCGCGCCCTTGTATTTGGCGAAGTTCGCCAGCCCCGCGACCGATTTGTCGTCAAAGAGATAGTGGGGGCTGTTCACCCAGTTCGTCCATTGCATGAAGACGCCCTTCGGTAGATCCTCGCCGATGCCGGTCCAGCCCGGCGCATAACCGAACGCGCGGGCGAGGGGAATGCCGACAAAGTTGAGCATGACATAGACGCGGTATCGCTCCGGCGAGGTCATCAGCTTCCAGTAGCCGGCCTGTGCCGCGATCAGCAGCGCGCGCGAGACTTCGCTGTTGTTGGCGAGCAGCCCCAGCGCCTGGCCGCCGAAGGAGTGGCCGACATAGCCGAGCCGCAGGTTGTGGTAGCGCTCGCGCATCCAGGTCACGGCCGCCGTCGCGTCGAGAGCGGCCCAGTCGGTCATATCGGCCTTGAAGCCGCTCAGCGACTTCTTGCGGTTGTAGCCTCGCGCAAGTTGCCTGCTGCCGCCGATCCCGCGGTAGTCGTAGGTGAGCACGGTACAACCGCGCCGCGCCAGATAGCCGGCAAAGCCGCGATAGATCTTGCGCGGAACCGCGGTCGCCGAAGAGATCAGCACGGCATGGCGCTTGGCACCGCGGGGCAGGAACAGGGTCGCCGCCAGCGAGTAACCGTCGACGGCCGGAATCGTGATGTCATCGGCAAAAACGTCGTCCAGCGCGGCGTCCGTCACAGCGCTTTCCCCCAAGCTTTCGTCTTTTGCCTAAACAAATGCGAATTTGGCTTTTGCCGCAAGGGCTTGTATCAGCAAGATAAATGCAGGTGGCAGTTGCAGTTGAGCCACTGTATAACGCGACGCTTCGCTTGATCTTCGATAAGTAGCGGTTTTTGTTCAGGAGTTAACGTCATGTCCGAGCGGTGGACACCCGATAGCTGGCGCGCCAGGAAGGTCGTGCAGGTACCCGACTTTCCCGACGCCAAGGCGTTGGCGGACGTCGAGGCGCAGCTCGCCACCTTTCCGCCGCTGGTGTTCGCCGGCGAGGCGCGCAACCTGAAGAAGGCGCTTGGGCGGGTCGCCGCCGGCGAGGCCTTCCTCCTGCAGGGCGGCGACTGCGCCGAGAGCTTTGCCGAGCATGGCGCCAACAACATCCGCGACTTCTTCCGCGTGCTGCTGCAGATGGCCGTCGTCATGACCTATGCCGGCGCGCTGCCGGTGGTGAAGGTCGGCCGCATCGCCGGCCAGTTCGCCAAGCCGCGCTCGTCGAACACCGAAAAGATCAATGGCGTCGAGTTGCCGAGCTATCGCGGCGACATCATCAACGACATCGCGTTCACGCCCGAGGCGCGTGTCCCCGATCCGCAGCGCCAGCTCATGGCCTACCGGCAGTCGGCGGCGACGCTGAACCTGCTCCGCGCCTTTGCGACCGGCGGTTTCGCCAATCTCGGCAGCGTCCATCAGTGGATGCTCGGCTTCCTGAAGGACTCCCCGCAGTCTCGCCGCTACAAGGAGCTGGCGGACCGTATTTCCGACGCGCTGAATTTTATGCGCGCCTGCGGCCTCGATCTGGAAAGCCACCCGGAGCTCCGCGCGACCGATTTCTACACCAGCCATGAAGCGTTGCTGCTCGGCTACGAGCAGGCGATGACGCGGGTCGATTCCACGACCGGCGACTGGTACGCGACCTCCGGCCACATGATCTGGATCGGCGACCGCACCCGCCAGCTCGACCACGGCCATGTCGAATATTTCCGTGGCATCAAGAACCCGATCGGACTGAAATGCGGCCCGTCGCTGAAGCCTGAAGATCTGCTCAAGCTGATCGACGTGCTCAACCCCGATAACGAGCCCGGCCGGCTGACGCTGATCGGCCGCTTCGGCTCGGACAAGATCGCGGACCATCTGCCGGGCTTGATCCGCGCGATGAAGCGCGAGGGCCGTGTCGTGGTGTGGTCGTGCGACCCCATGCACGGCAACACGATCACCTCGACTTCGGGCTACAAGACGCGGCCGTTCGACCGCATCCTGTCCGAGGTGAAGAGCTTCTTCAGCATCCACCACGCCGAGGGTACGCATCCGGGCGGCGTCCATCTGGAAATGACCGGCAAGGACGTCACCGAGTGCATCGGCGGGGCGCGCGCGATCACGGATGAGGATTTGAACGACCGCTATCACACGGTCTGCGATCCCCGGCTCAATGCCGAGCAATCGATCGACATGGCTTTCCTGATCGCGGAACTGCTCAAGCAGGAGCGGGGCAGCAAGGTGCAGTCGGTGCCGGCGGCAGCGGGATTTTAGTGCCGCCGATCTGAAGTTCCTGCATGCGCCGGCTGAGGGCTTGTTCAGGAACTTCAAATCGAAAAGCGGCACCAGAATCATTTAATGTGCCAGTGCCCCTGACTTTCCGAAGTTCGCACAGGGGTTGCTGCGAGGTATTGCGAACTTCGGAACGGGGGCACTAGCTTTGCTGCGACTCTGGCGAGCCACGTTCAATTCGCGCAATGGCATGGTCTTCGCGGCCCGCTCGGAGCGGGCCATCCGCGAAGAGCTGGTTGCGCTGGTGTTGGCGGTGCCGGCGGCCTGGCTGATCGGCGTGACCATGATGCGCCGGGTCGAGCTTGTCTGCGCGGTGGCGCTGGTGCTGGTGGTCGAGCTCCTGAATACCGCGATCGAGAAGCTGGCCGACCGGCTGACGATGGATCGCGATCCGCAGATCGGGCGGGTCAAGGACATGGGATCAGCCGCGGTCGGGGTAGCCCTGCTGATGGCGGGCGCCTTCTGGCTGTTTGCCGTCGCCGAGCGCATAGGCGTGATCTGAAGCTGGTGATTGAAGTTGGGCTCGCCGCGGTGCAACATCAGGCCATGACCGAACGCGCCACAGAATTTGTCGTCACGCTCGCCCAGTTCAATCCGACCGTGGGCGATGTCGAGGGTAACGCCGCGAAGGCGCGCGCCGCGCGCGAGCGCGCCAAGGCCGACGGCGCCGACCTCGTGGTGCTCTCCGAGTTATTCTTGACCGGCTATCCGCCGGAAGATCTGGTGCTGAAGCCGGCTTTCCAGTCGGCTTGCCGCGCCGCAACCGAGGCCTTGGCGCGCGAGACCGCCGATGGCGGGCCGGCCATGCTGATCGGCACGCCCTGGGTCGACGACGGCAAGCTTTATAACGCCTGCGCGCTGCTCGACGGGGGGCGGATCGCGGCGATCCGCTACAAGGCGAATTTGCCGAATTACGGCGTGTTCGACGAGAAGCGTCTGTTCGCGCGCGGCCCGGCCGCAGGGCCGGTGACGGTAAAGGGCGTGCGGGTGGGCGTTCCCATCTGCGAGGACATCTGGCTGGAAGAGTCCGCCGAATACGAAAACGTGGTCGAGTGCCTGGCCGAGACCGGCGCCGAGATCATCGTGGTGCCGAACGGCTCGCCCTACGCGCGCGACAAGAACGACGTGCGGCTCTCGATTGCGGTAGCCCGCGTCACCGAGAGCGGCCTGCCGCTGATCTATCTCAACCAGGTCGGCGGCCAGGACGAATTGATATTCGACGGCGCGTCGTTCGCGCTGAACGCCGATCTGTCGGTCGCCGCGCAATTGCCGGCCTTTGTCGAAAACATCACGACACTGCGCTGGACCAAAGGCGAGGGCGGCTGGCGCTGCGCCGGTCCGATCGTGCCGGAACTCGAGGGCGACAAGGCCGATTATGCGGCCTGCGTGCTCGGCTTGCGCGACTACGTCCGCAAGAACGGTTTTCCCGGCGTGCTGCTCGGCATCTCCGGCGGCATCGATTCCGCGCTGTGCGCGGCGATCGCGGTCGATGCGCTCGGCAAGGAGAAGGTGCGCGGCGTCATGCTGCCGTTCCACTTCACCGCGCAGGTCTCGCTCGACGATGCGGCGAAGCTTTCGAAGAATCTCGACATCCGCTACGAGGTGCTGCCGATTGCGGATGCCGTGAACGGTTTCGAGAAGATTCTCTCCGTTCCGTTCGCCGGGCTGCCGCGCGATATCACCGAAGAGAATCTCCAGGCGCGCGCCCGCGGCACGCTCCTGATGGCGATTTCCAACAAGACCGGCGCCATGGTGGTCACCACCGGCAACAAGTCGGAAATGTCGGTTGGCTACGCCACGCTTTACGGCGACATGAACGGCGGCTTCAACCCGATCAAGGACATCTACAAGACCGAAGTGTTCCGTCTCTCGACGTTGCGCAATTCCTGGAAGCCGGACGGCGCGCTCGGGCCTCCGGGCGAGGTGATCCCGCCCAACATCATCACGCGTCCGCCGACCGCGGAATTGCGCGAAAACCAGACCGACCAGGATTCGTTGCCCCCTTACGACATGCTCGATGCGATCCTGGAGCGCCTCGTCGAGCGTGAGGAGCCGCTCGCGTCGATTGTCGACGCCGGTTTCGATCGCGAGGTGGTGGCGCGTGTCGATCGCCTGCTCAACATCGCCGAATACAAGCGCCGCCAGGCGGCACCCGGCGTGAAGGTGACGAGCCGCAATTTCGGACGCGACCGCCGCTATCCCATCACCAACCGCTTCCGCGACAACGGCAAGCCGTTGCCTGCGCCCGACGAGACCCTGATCTCGCGCGCGGCGCGCGCCTCGGCGGAAGCGTTCGAAGGCTAAGGCGAAATCGGATTAGGTTGGATCGCGCCACGCGGGGACTGCGCTCCCTCTCCCGCTTTGCGGGGGAGGGCTGGGGTGGGGGTGTTCGTCACGAGCGACACTGTTCGCATGGAGAGAGCCCCCACCCGCATCGCATCTTCGATGCGATGCGACCTTCCCCACAAGCGGGAGAGGTGAGGTAGAAATCACCGCGGGACCGACGGTCCCTGTTTCTCCTGCAGGAATTTTGGACCCACGGTGCGGATCGGCTTGTCCGGCGATGACGTCTCGGCGGGCGGCGCGGCGGCGTCGGGAGCAGGGGCGGTCGCCTGTGCGGGCGGCGTCGCGCCTTTCCTGGCCGGCGTGGATTTTCCGGGTTGCTGGGCGCGCTGCTGCATCTTCTTCGCGCTCTCCTCGGTGACGATGATGTCGCCTTGCTCGGCCGCCGCGGCCTTCTCGTCGATCGTTTTCAACGCGTCCGACCAGGTCTGGCCCGGCGCCCTGCAGGAGCAGGTCGGACTGAACTCGGTGCGGAATTTGAACGCGTTCGGCAACGCCGTGTAGGGCTGGCCGCTCACCGAGACCGCCTGGTTGATGTCCTCGCCGGGATTGCGATAGGCGTAGAGCGAGGCTTCGGTGGCCGGGCAGAGCGCCTTGCACTTGCTCTCGTCCTCGCCGAAGCGCGCCGGCACGGTGGCGAACGAGACCGGGAAATAGCCGCCGTCGCAGGTGCGCACGCAGACGGTTTTGAAGGTGCCCGATTGCGGTCCCATGTCGACGCCGGGAGGCGCGGCGGGATTGTTGTTGTTGCCGAACAGATTGTTCAGGAAGCCGCCGGGCCCGGGCGCTGCTGCGGCGTTGGCGTATTGCGGGCCGCAACTGTTCTGTGCGAGCGCCGTCAGGACCGAGCGGCGTTGGCTGTCGCGATCGGGACCACCGGCGCTGCCCGCGCGCAGGCGCTCCAGATTGTTGGTGATCTGATCGAGATTGGCGCGCATCTGCTGGATGCGGGTATTGATCGGACCGCACTGTGCCGACTGGGTGCTGAACAGCGAGAAGAAGCCGGAGCTTTCGCAGCCCATGCGCTTGGCCTGCATGGTGACGCGGTCGAGCTCGCTCTGCTGCTGGGCGGCGGCATCCTGATAACGGCGGATCTGCTCGTCCTTGGCCGGATCGTTGCTGCCGCCGCGATCGATGGTCGCAAGCTGCGCCTCGAGCCGCGGGCAGATCGGATTGACGGGCGGACCGGCCTGCATCGGGGGACCGCCTTGCGGCGGAGGGCCGGGCGGCGGTTGCATGCCAGGCGAAGTCTGCGCGAACGCGGCCGAGCCTGCGATCAGACTGCCAAGCAGCACGGCGGAAGCCAGAAATCGTCTCGAAAGAAGGGCGTTCAACGTTTCAGGCATCTCACCAGCCAACAGGGAAATCCGCCCGCGCTATGGGCGGTGGCGGCCCCACATAGCCACTTCCGGCGGCATCGTCACGTCGTTTCCGGGGCGCCGATGTGGCGGGAACATTACCATCAACGCTGGCAGGACCTCTAGCGCTGACAAGTGATCGCGACATATTCGTCGCAGCCGCCATGGGCGCAATTGCCGCCCGGTTTCGGCACCGAACCCGTGATTTCATCGGGATCGACGCGACGAAAGGCGGAAGCCTGCGCAAAATCCCGTGACTGGCAATAGGAGCGGGCGGCATGCGCGCCGCACTTCTCGCCCCTCGCCAGGCACTGGTCGATGCCATAGCCGTCGGCGTGGTTGGCAACGATGAACACGCGGGTTTCCGCCGAGGCTGCGGTCGCAAGGAGAAGGACTGCACTGGCCAGCAGCGCCGGGACCGATCGCATGAATCACCAGGAAATGAGAGGGCAGCCCGCAATCGAATAATCCCAAATAGTTAAGGATGATTAACCATGGAGACGGCCGTCTGGCGGGCGAAAGCGGCTTTTTCGTGGGCCGCCGATCTTGACGCGGTGGCCCCGCTTGGCCCATGGTGTGTTCCATGAACGGTTTCCTCGCCATTTGCAGCATTTGCGAGATTATTAGCTAGCGATTCGCTGGCTGAGGCCGTCTTTTCTCACACACTGAGATCACTGGACGCCCGGCTGGCAGCCACGGGTGATTCATGGATCTGCGCCTCTACGATACGCTGACGAAAGAGAAGCGGCCCTTCACGCCGATCGATCCGGGTAACGTCCGCATCTATGCCTGCGGACCGACCGTCTACGACTTCGCCCATATCGGCAACGGCCGCGCGGCGATCGTGTTCGACGTGCTGTTCCGCGTGCTGCGCCATCGCTACGGCGCGGAGCATGTGACCTATGTCCGCAACATCACCGACGTCGACGACAAGATCAACGCGCGCGCCGCGCGGGACTATCCCGGCATTCCCCTGAACGAGGCGATCCGCAAGGTCACCGAGGAAACGTACAAGCAGTATCAGGACGACGTCACCGCGCTGGGCTGCTTAGCCCCGACCGTGCAGCCGCGCGCGACCGAGCACATCCCGGAAATGCGCGCGATCATCGAGAAGCTCGTCGCGGGCGGCTTTGCCTATGCCGCCGAAGACCACGTGCTGTTCTCGCCGCAGGCGATGAACGCGGCGAATTCGGTGCTGCCGCGCTACGGCGCGCTGTCGAAGCGCTCCCTCGACGAGATGATCGCGGGCGCCCGCGTCGATGTCGCGCCCTACAAGCGCGACAATACCGACTTCGTGCTGTGGAAGCCGTCGAAGCCGGGCGAGCCGTCATGGCCGTCGCCGGCGGGCATCAAGGTCGAGGGCCGTCCCGGCTGGCACATCGAGTGCTCGGCGATGGCGGACAAGATTCTGTGGGAGGATATGAAGTCAAAATTGTCGAACGAGGGGTTAAGTTACCCCCATCAGTTCGACATTCATGGTGGTGGTGTGGACCTCGTCTTTCCGCATCACGAGAACGAACTCGCTCAAAGCTGCTGCGCCTTCCACACGAGCCGAATGGCGAATGTCTGGATGCACAACGGCTTCCTGCAGGTCGAAAGCGAGAAGATGTCGAAGAGCCTCGGCAACTTCGTGACGATCAGGGAACTGCTAACGGGTTGGGCCGACATTCCCTGGCAGGGTGATATCATCCGTCTCTCGATGCTAGGGACGCACTATCGTCAACCAATCGATTTCACCACAGAATCCCTGGAACAGGCGATGCTGGCGCTGAGGCATTTCAAGAGATTTGCACGTGCAAATCAGAAAGCCGCTCCGTCGAAGGAATTCATGGAGGCTCTCTTTGATGATCTGAACACTCCGCGTGCGGTAGCTGAACTACATCGCCTGCTAAATGTCGCCCGAGATAAGGGGGCAGAACGCGCCGGCAGAATGTCACGTCCAGGTGCAATGCTCCACAGTGATGAATGGTCGCCAGCGGAGCAACTAGCGGCTGGCCTCAAACTTCTTGGCATTGACATCGAGCGTTACGATCCGGATTTGCTTCAGAAGCGTGTACTTTCTCAAATTTCGTCCGATCAACAAAAGAAGATATCTGATCTGGTCGCGCAACGCTTGGCTGCCCGCGCGCAAAAGGACTTCAAAGAATCCGACCGCATCCGCGACGAACTCGCCGCAATGGGCGTCGTGCTTAAGGACGGTAAGGACGCCAGTGGCAAGCCCGTGACCACGTGGGAGGTCGCGCGATGAGCGCCACCAACACACCCGCGCTGCGGCCGTTCCTGCCCGCCGACACCCCCGTGCTGGCCGCGATCTTCGCTGCTGCGGTCGAGCAATTGACCGGCGACGACTACAGCGAGGCGCAGCAGGAAGCCTGGGCGGCGATCGCCGATGACGAGGAGGAATTCGGCAAGAAGCTCGCCGGCGAGCTGACGCTGATCGCGACGCTGAGGAACGCGCCGGTCGGATTTGCCTCGCTGAAAGGCAAGGACCACATCGACATGCTCTATGTGCACCCGAGCGCAGCCGGGCAGGGCGTGGCTTCGGCGCTGTGTGATGCGCTGGAGAAGCTCGCAGGCGGGCGCGGGGCGAAGAGCCTCACGGTCGAGGCCAGCGACAACGCAGAACCTTTCTTCAAGAAGCGCGGCTATGTCGCCAAGCAGCGCAACAGCGTCACCGTGAATGGCGAATGGCTCGCCAACACCACGATGCAGAAGACGCTTCAAGGCGGGGGACAGGCATGAGCCGCGAACGCCTCTATCTCTTTGACACCACGCTGCGCGACGGCGCGCAGACCAACGGCGTCGACTTCACCCTCGCCGACAAGCAGGTCATCGCCGGCATGCTCGACGATCTCGGCATCGACTACGTCGAGGGCGGCTATCCCGGCGCCAATCCGACGGATACCGAGTTCTTTGCAACGAAGCCGAAGCTCAAGCATGCGCGCTTCACGGCCTTTGGCATGACACGGCGTGCCGGCCGCTCGGTCTCCAACGATCCCGGCGTCGCGGGCCTGCTGGAAGCCAGGGCGGATGCGATCTGCTTTGTCGCCAAATCCTCCGCCTATCAGGTGCGGGTCGCGCTCGAGACCACGAACGAGGAGAATCTCGCCTCGATCCGCGACAGCGTGGCGGCCGCGAAGAAGGCGGGCCGCGAGGTGATGCTCGACTGCGAGCATTTCTTCGACGGCTACAAGGAGAACGCGGCGTTCGCGCTGGCCTGCGCCAAAGCGGCCTACGAATCCGGCGCGCGCTGGGTCGTGCTGTGCGATACCAATGGCGGCACCATGCCGAACGAGGTCGAGACCATCGTCGCCGAGGTGGTGAAGCACATCCCCGGCAGCCACGTCGGCATCCATGCCCATAACGACACCGAGCAGGCGGTCGCCAATTCGCTTGCAGCCGTGCGCGCGGGCGCGCGGCAGATCCAGGGCACGCTCAACGGGCTCGGCGAGCGCTGCGGCAACGCCAATCTCTGCTCGCTGATCCCGACGTTGAAGCTGAAGCGTGAATTTGCCGACAATTTCGAGGTCGGCGTGTCCGACCGGAAGCTGTCGAACCTGATGAAGGTCTCGCGCACGCTGGACGACATGCTCAACCGCGCGCCGAACCGGCACGCGGCCTATGTCGGCGAGAGCGCCTTCGTCACCAAGACCGGCATCCACGCCTCCGCGGTGCTGAAGGATCCGCAGACCTATGAGCATGTGACGCCGGAACTGGTCGGCAATCACCGCAAGGTGCTGGTGTCCGACCAGGCCGGCCGCTCCAACGTCATCGCCGAGCTCGACCGCGCCGGCATCGCCTATGACAAGAGCGATCCGAAACTCGCGCGCCTCGTCGAGGAATTGAAGGAGCGCGAGGCGCAGGGCTTTGCCTATGAGTCCGCCAACGCCTCGTTCGACCTGCTGGCGCGCCGCACGCTCGGCAAGGTGCCGGAATATTTCCGGGTCGAGCAATTCGACGTCAATGTCGAGCAGCGCTACAACGCCAACGGCCAGCGCGTCACGGTGGCGCTCGCGGTGGTGAAGGTCGATGTCGCGGGCGAGCACCTGATCTCCGCCGCGGAGGGTAACGGTCCGGTCAATGCGCTCGACGTCGCGCTGCGCAAGGACCTCGGCAAATACCAGAAATACATCGAAGGCCTGAAGCTGATCGATTATCGCGTGCGTATCCTCAATGGCGGCACCGAGGCCGTGACGCGCGTGCTGATCGAGAGCGAGGACGAGGCGGGCGAGCACTGGACCACGGTCGGCGTGTCGCCGAACATCATCGACGCCTCGTTCCAGGCCCTGATGGATTCCGTGATCTACAAGCTGGTGAAATCAGGCGCGCCGGCGTAGGTAACACAGACGCTGTCATACCCCGCGAAAGCGGGGTATCCAGTACGCGGTGGCCTTTCAGTAGAGCACTGGCGTCTCGGATTACTGGATCGCCCGGTCAAGCCGGGCGATGACAGTTGATGTGAGGCGTGGCCGGGCAATGATGGATGGTGTCTTCCATGATCGACCACGTCTCCGTCGGTGTCGCCGATCTCGAACGCGCCGCGCGCTTCTATGAGGCCGCGCTGGCGGCGCTCGGCCTTTCGCGCCTGGTGACGCGGCCGGAGACGGTCGGCTTCGGCAAGGCTTATCCGGAGTTCTGGATCAACCTGCGCAAGGGCATGGCCAGGGTCCCGCACGAGGCCGGCACGCACGTCTGCCTGCGCGCGAGAACCACCGCCGAAGTGGATGCCTTTCATGCCGCTGCCATCAGCACCGGCGGCACGTCTGATGGCGCGCCAGGCTTGCGGTCGCACGAGCGCGTCAAATACTACGCGGCCTTCGTGCTCGATCCCGAAGGCAACCGCATCGAGGCGGTGACGTTCCCGCAAGATTGAAGCTACATCCGGCGCGCGATTTCCGCCGTCATCTCTCGTGCTTCCTCCGGGACCAGAGCTGCGGCCGCCCGCAAGCGGGGCAGGATGTCCTCGACCCGATCGGCCTTCAGCACTTCGACCGAAAGGCCGGGCCGGATGAATTGCGTGGCGCGCATGTGGGTCAGCAGCGCCAGCAGCGGCTCCCAGAAGCCGTCGATGTTGGCGAGCAGCACCGGTCTGGAGTGGCGGCCGAGCTGTTGCCAGGTCAATTGCTCGACGAACTCCTCCAGCGTGCCGACGCCGCCGGGGAGTGCGACGAACGCATCCGAGCGCTCGAACATCAGCCGCTTGCGCTCGTGCATGTCGGGCGTGACGATCAATTCCTGCACGCGCGTCAACATGCGCTCCCGCGAGTTCAGGAATTCGGGAATGATGCCGGTGACGCTGCCGCCATGGTCGAGTACGGCGGTAGCGACGGCACCCATCAAGCCGAGCGATCCGCCGCCATAGACCAGCCGGATGCTGCTCTCGGCGAGGAGTTTTCCAAATGAAGCGGCGGCTTCGACAAAGCGGGGGTTGTTGCCCGCGCCGGAACCGCAGTAGACGCAAACAGTCCTGATTTTGCTCATGCTGGTCATGTGGCACTGCAGCGTAAAGGGCGTCAAGCCCGGTTGTGAGTCCCTGACGGGAGCCGAATCTATCCGCTAATACCTGCGATTCGCGAAAGTTTTGCTGCAGGCGAGGGTGCAACCTTTGGCGGGACGCTTTATATGACCCGCGTAACAGATGAAAAAAACGATACACGCGACAGCGGCTTCCCCGGGCTTTCTTGATGGCTGATCCTCATGCGTCCCCGCAGGCCGGTGAAACACCGCCGCAAGGGCAGTCGTCCGCCGAGCAGGCGACCCTCGTCGGGACGCTGATCCATCTCTGGCCCTATATCTGGCCAAGCGACCGCGCCGATTTGAAGATGCGCGTGCTCTGGTCGGTCGTGCTGCTCCTGATCGCGAAGCTCGCGACGCTGGCGGTTCCCTTCACCTTCAAATGGGCGACCGACGCGCTCTCCGGCAAGGGCACCGCGCCGATCGAGGCATCGAACTGGACGCTGTGGGTGATCGCCTCGCCGCTGATCATGACGGCGAGCTATGGCGGCTTGCGCATCCTGATGGCCGTGCTGACGCAATGGCGCGACGGCATCTTCGCACGCGTGGCGATGCATGCGGTGCGCAAGCTCGCCACCATCACCTTCGTGCATATGCACGAATTGTCCTTGCGCTTCCACCTGGAGCGCAAGACGGGCGGGCTGACGCGCGTGCTGGAGCGCGGCCGCAACGGCATCGAGACCATCGTGCGGATGGTGATCCTGCAGTTGATGCCGACTATCGTCGAGGTAACACTATTGATGGCCGTGCTGTCCTGGCAGTTCGACTGGCGCTATGTGCTGGCGACGCTGGCGATGGTCGTGGCCTTCATGTCGTTCACCTACTACGCCACCGAGTGGCGGATCGGCATCCGCCGCAGGATGAATGAATCCGACGTCGATGCGAACACCAAGGCAATCGATTCGCTGTTGAACTACGAGACCGTCAAATATTTCGGCTCGGAGCAGCGCGAGGCCGCGCGCTACGACCGCTCGATGGAGCGCTACGAGCAGGCGAGCGTGAAGACCTATACCTCGCTTACCCTGCTCAACACCGGACAGGCCATCATTTTTACCATGGGCCTGACCGCGACCATGGTGATGTGTGCGATCGGCGTGCGGCAGGGGCGCAACACGGTCGGCGACTTCGTCATGATCAACGCCATGATGATCCAGCTCTACCAGCCGCTGAACTTCATGGGCATGGTCTATCGCGAGATCAAGCAGGCGGTCATCGACATCGAGAAGATGTTCGAGGTGCTGGCGCGCGACTCGGAAATCAAGGATGCGCCCGGCGCGAAGCCGCTGGTGGTGACCGCCGGCACCGTGCGCTTCGATGACGTGGGCTTTGCCTACGAGCCGGAACGGCCGATCTTGAAGGGGCTGAGCTTCGAGGTGCCGGCCGGCAAGACGGTTGCGATCGTCGGTCCCTCCGGCGCCGGCAAGTCGACGATCTCCCGGCTGCTGTTCCGCCTCTACGATGTGTCCAGCGGATCGATCACGATCGACGGACAGGATATCCGCAACGTCGCGCAGGCTTCGCTGCGGGCGGCGATCGGCATGGTGCCGCAGGACACCGTGCTGTTCAACGACACCATCCGCTACAACATCCGCTACGGCCGCTGGGACGCCAGCAATGCCGAGGTCGAGGACGCGGCGCGGCTGGCGCAGATCGACGGCTTCATCCGGATGTCGCCGAAGGGTTACGAGACGCAGGTCGGCGAGCGCGGCCTGAAATTGTCGGGCGGCGAGAAGCAGCGGGTGGCGATCGCCCGCACGGTGCTGAAGGCGCCGCCGATCCTGGTGCTGGACGAGGCGACCTCCGCGCTCGACAGCCATACCGAGCACGAGATCCAGGAGGCGCTGGAGCGCGTCTCGCGCAACCGCACCTCGCTCGTGATCGCGCACCGGCTCTCGACTATTGTCGCCGCCGACGAGATCATCGTGCTGGATCAGGGCCGTATCGTCGAGCGCGGCACCCATGGCGAGCTTCTCGCTCACGACGGCCTCTACGCCAGCATGTGGAACCGGCAGCGCGAGGCCGAAGCGGCGCGCGAACGGCTGGCGCTGGTCGATGACGACAATGAGGCGCCAAACCGCCTGCCGCCGCCAGTGGACGACCCCATCGCTACCGCCGCGGAGTGATTGAGCGCGGCCTCAAAGCGGAATAAAGGTACTGCGCTCGCCGGTTGTCGAAGGCCGGGTGAGGGGTCTTTAGCCAGGTTAGTGAGTTTCGATGTCCATCGCCAATTCCATCCGCGCGCAAATTCCGCCGATCCACCCGGAGGGCTATCCCTTCATCGGCGGCTTTGCGCTCGCAAGCCTGGTCCTGTTCTGGATCTGGACACCCCTTGGCTGGATCGGCACCATACTGACGGTCTGGTGCGCGCTGTTCTTCCGTGACCCCGTGCGCGTCACGCCGATCGGCGCAGGCATCGTGGTATCGCCCGCCGACGGCCGCGTCTCCATGATCGTGCAGGCGATCCCGCCGGCCGAGCTCGGGCTCGGCGACCGGCCGCTGCCGCGGGTCTCGATCTTCATGAGCGTATTCAACTGCCACGTCAATCGTGCGCCCGTCGCGGGACGCATCGACCGCATCGCGTACCGGCCCGGCGCCTTCATCAATGCCGAGCTCGACAAGGCGAGCGAGGACAATGAGCGCAATTCGCTGGTGATCTCGACGGCGAACGGGCGCATCGGCGTGATCCAGATCGCCGGTCTCGTGGCGCGGCGCATCGTGTGTTTCGTGAAGGAGGGGCAGGTGATCGGCGCCGGCGAGCGCTTCGGGCTCATTCGCTTCGGCTCGCGCCTCGATGTCTACCTGCCGGACGGCACGAAGGCCCTGGTTTCCGAGGGACAGACGGCGATCGCGGGCGAGACGATTCTGGCCGATTTCGGGCTCCGCGACGAAAACCGCAGCTTCAGGACCAATTAACCAATCGCGCTGCGACAACCCGCGCACGCCGCGGCCCAATGGCGCGGCGGGGCGGCGCTTGCTATATAGGGGGCATGTCATTCGATCCTCGATATCCCCAGGGATATCCCCAAGCCGAAGCGCGCCGCCGCCGGTTTCGCCCGATCCCGGTGCGGATGCTGGTGCCCAACGTCATCACGCTCCTGGCGATCTGTGCCGGGCTGACCGCGATCCGGCTTTCCACGGAAGGGCGGATGGAGCTTGCGGTCGCCGCGATCGTGTTCGCCGCCGTGCTCGACGGCCTCGACGGCCGCGTGGCGCGCATGATCAAGGGCCAGTCGAAATTCGGCGCTGAGCTCGACAGCCTCGCCGACTTCGTCAATTTCGGCGTCGCCCCCGGCCTGATGCTGTATTTCTGGCAGCTCCACGAGTTGCATAACGGCGGCTGGATCGCGGCGATGGTGTTTGCGATCTCGGGCGGCCTGCGGCTGGCGCGCTTCAACGCCTCGATGGACGATCCGAACAAGCCGCCGTTCGCGTCGAACTATTTCACCGGCGTGCCGGCGCCGGCCGGCGCGGTGACCGCGCTGCTGCCGATCTATCTCGCCTTCCTCGGCGTGATCAAGCCGCCGGCGGTGGTGACGGCGGTCTACACCCTCCTGATCGCGTTCCTGATGGTGTCGCGGCTGCCGGTCTATTCGGGCAAGAGCGTGCGCATGCGCGTTCCGCCCGAGCTGGTGCTGCCGGTATTTGTCTGCGTGATCTTCTTCATCGCGCTCCTGATCGGCTATCCCTGGCTCATCCTGTCGGTCGGCTCGCTGCTGTATCTGGCGAGCCTGCCCATGGGCTGGAAATCCTATCGCGACCAGAAGCGCGCCTATGACGCCGCCAACGCGCCGGCCCCGGCCGCTGCGGGACCTGCGCCCGCGCCGACGCAGCCATTGGCGTCGCCCGTCGCCGAGCCTGCGCCGGACGAGCGGCCGCCTGAACGGCTGCATTGATCTCTCCAATCCGCCCTACGGACTGCTGAACTTTTCGATCGCCTGATCATAAGCTCGCTTGTAAATGGCCTTGCGTTCGATGAAATAATTGAAAAATCCCGCCGGCGTCTCGGGCGCAATTTCGATCAGCTTCACCTCTTTAAAGTCCGGGTCCTTGAGCTTGCCCGTACGCACGAGGCCGTTGATCTGATTGAGGGCGTCGACCTCGGCCTTATAACTGGCGGAGAACCACATCTCGGTCTGCCAATCCTGGACTTCGAACCAATTGCTTGGTCCCCCTTTGTCGAGCCAGCCCTGGGCCAGGGGCCGTGCGACGAAGATGCGGTCAAATTTGTGAAGCTCGGCCACGATGCACGAGCGGCTGTAAGCGCCATCGACCAGATGCGGCTGCGGCAAATGATGAAACCCGTAAAATGACAACCAAAGCGCCGACTCGATGGCCTCGGCGGTTATCGGCAGAAGCTCGAGTTCGTCGTCGGCATCATCCATTTCGCCCACGGATCTGGTCGCGGCCTTGTTGGATTTTTTGCGTGGCCAGAGGTTGTGCGCCCTGAGATTTCCGAACAGGACAGCCCGCCCCGTCTTCAGATTGTAGGCGTTGAAGACAATCCCCATGTCGCGCTCGTCGTTGAAGACCTTCGCGATCTTCGAGAAATCGGCCGCCGGGCGCGTCGGCACGTAGAGCTGGGCCGGGAGAAGGCGATCGAAAAACGCTTCGACGAGATTCCCCTTCGATGGAAACGTCGTCCATCGTTCCAGCATTTCCCAATAGGCCGGTCGAAAGACGCCATGTTCTCCAGAGAGGGCGATGGCAAGTTGCGCCGTCGGATTGTGCTCAAGTTCAGGAATGACCAGCGATTTCTCGAGGTCCTTCTCCTGCAGCCACTCTGCCAGGACGATGATTTGCCCGCTCGTCGCGGTGACCAGATCGGGCACGACGTTGCATTTGGAAGCGGCGTCCAGAAATCCGGCGCCATGAGCGTTGAACCCGCCAAGCCCGGCAAGTGCGAATGCGGTGGTGCTCTTTGAGACCATACGTCGCCCCGTCGCCAAAGTGTGTGTGAGGATAATTCTCTACTAAAAATAGCACAAACTCCTGTGATCGGTGAACGGTCCTTCCGGCCGATAGAGCCGCTTTTTGACGCAATACGATCGGCGCGCAGCCCTGACCGAGCCTACGTTCCCTCCGGAAGATCTGCCATGAGTTGGGTTCGCGCGCGATCTCGGCTATAGGGCAGGACGAACTGTTGCCTTCAAAAAATCCGGAGAAACGCCAGTGACCAATCCCGCCGCCCCCGTACCCGCATCCGTCCTCGAAGCGCTGGCGCGCTACGACACGCCGACGATCTGCAATGCGATGGAGGTGGTGGCGCCGGAGCGGCGGCTGATCGGCTATACGACCAAGCCCTTGGTCTGCCCGTTTCCCGACCTGCCGCCCATGGTCGGCTATGCCCGCACGGTGTCGATCCGCTCGGTGATCAAGTCGGGACTTCCCGCAGCCGAGCAGGCCAAGCGCCGCATCGAATATTACGAATATGTCGGCACCGGTTTCGGTCCGCGCATCACGGTGATCCAGGATATCGACGGCGCTGATGTCGGCTACGGTGCGTTCTGGGGCGAGGTGCAGAGCAACGTCCACAAGGCGCTCGGCTGTCTCGGCGTCATCACCGACGGCTCGATCCGCGACATCCCGCAATGGGCGCCGGGCTTCCAGGCGCTCGCCGGCTCGATCGGCCCGTCGCACGCCTGGGTGCATGCCGAAAACTTCGGCGGTGAAGTCCGTGTTTCCGGCATGACGGTGAAGTCGGACGACCTCATCCATGCCGACCGCCACGGCGCGATCGTGATCCCCTATGACATCGCGGCCAAGCTGCCGGACGCCTGCGAGCTCTGCGGCCGCCGCGAGACACCGATCCTTGAGATCGCGCGCTCCAGGGATTTCTCGCTGGAGAAGCTGAAGGAAGCGCTGAAGAAGTCGGCGGAAATCCACTAAGCCCATCGCGGAGCGCCGTGCCATGAACATGAGCGGCAAAACGGTCCTGATCACCGGTTCGACGGACGGCGTTGGCCGTTATGTGGCCGGCCAATTGGCGAAACAGGGCGCGCATGTCCTGATCCATGGCCGCGACGTGGCGCGCGGCAAGGCGCTGATCGACGAGATCGGGAAGGCCGGCGATGCGGCGCCTCGCTTCTATCAGGCCGATCTCTCCTCGCTTGCGGGCGCGCGCCGGCTGGCGGAGGCGGTGAAGGCCGACCACGGGAAGCTCCACGTCTTCGTCAGCAATGCCGGCATCGGCTCGCAGAACAACGGGCCGCAGCGGCAGGAGAGCGCCGATGGCTATGAGTTGCGCTTTGCGGTGAATTATCTTTCGGGCTTCCTGCTTGCCTATCTGCTGCTGCCGCTGATCAAGGCGGCCGGACCCTCGCGCATCGTCAATGTCGCCTCGCTCGGCCAGCATCCGATCGACTTCGACGACGTGATGATCACGAAGAACTATTCGGGCTCGCGCGCCTATGCGCAGAGCAAGCTGTCGCAGATCATGTTCACCATCGATCTCGCGGCCGAGTTGAAGGCCTCGGGCGTTACCGTCAACTCGCTGCATCCGGCGACCTACATGAACACCACCATGGTGCGTGCGGGCGGCATCACGCCGATGTCGACGGTCGAGCAGGGCGGCGCCGCGATCCTGCATCTCGTCCAGGGCGACGACGTCGCTGGCAAGAGCGGGCTGTTCTTCAATGGCATGAACGAGATGAAGGCCAATGCGCAGGCCTACGATGAAGCCGCGCGAGAACGGCTGCGCGAGTTCAGCCTCGAGCTGACGGGGCTTGCGGGCTGAGGTGAGGCTATTTCTTCGCCGGCACGGGCGTCGCGAACTGCGGAAAGAACTCGGCGACGACGGGCCCGTCGGTTCGCCATGAATGGCAGCCGTTGACGAAGAACGGCGGCTCCGCGGCGTCATACTGGTGATCGAGCGAGCCGCGGCCCTCCGGGTCCTTGCCGTAGGTCATGGTCTGGAACAGCGTCGTCACGGCGGGGCCCAGCAATTCCGGCAGATGGGTGCAGGTCTCGAGCTTGCCGATCTT
>Ga0207707_10000794_pt1 | contig 30945 bp, 31 predicted proteins | sample KBSC83BmetaG_FD_184336 | JGI IMG/M metagenome (GOLD analysis project Ga0207707, IMG submission 184336) | Corn rhizosphere microbial communities from Kellogg Biological Station, Michigan, USA - KBS C8-3B metaG (SPAdes) (version 2) | ecosystem: Host-associated > Plants > Roots > Rhizosphere ... | reverse complement strand
ATTCTTATGAAATAAATAAGGGACTCAGGGATGATGTTTTTAAGTAGTTGACGGTTGACAGTTGACGGTTGACGGACTTTATGCGGATCACAAAGATTGAAAATTGTCATGTTGTAAAACAAAAGTCCGTCAACCGTCAACTGTCAACCGTCAACCCTTCCCAATCCCCGCCTTACCAACAAAAATTTGACCAGCTCCCTATATTTCGCTTTTTTTGCTCTACAGTGAGACCTTAAACAGACTACACAAATGGCAGATATCGGAGCCCGTATTCTCTCCCTTGACAAATTTGAGGACATATTATTTAAAGAAGAAACGATAGCCCTGGATAAAGCCGCTCTGGAGAAAGTGGAGGCCAGCTACCAGTTTTTGAAAAACTTTTCCAGGGGAAAGCTGATATATGGGATCAATACGGGTTTTGGTCCCATGGCCCAGTACAAAGTGAGCGATCAGAACCGGATGCGGCTTCAGTACAACCTGATCCGGAGCCATTGTTCAGGAATGGGTGCACTGATGAGTCCGCAGATGGGCAAGGCCGTCCTGGTCGCCCGCCTCAACAGCCTCATGCAGGCCCATTCCGGCATCCATCCGAGCCTGGTGGAACTGCTGGCTGCCCTCATCAACCACAATATCATTCCCTGCATCTATGAACATGGTGGCGTGGGCGCCAGCGGCGACCTGATTCAGCTGGCGCACGTGGCCCTTACCCTGCTCGGGGAAGGAAATGTGCTATTTGAAGGAAAGACTTACCCGACGGCAGAAATCTTTAAAAAATTCAACCTCAAACCACTCGAAATCCATATCCGGGAAGGCCTTTCGATCCTGAACGGCACGTCGGCCATGACCGGCATTGGTTTGCTCAACCTCATTTTCGCCAAAAAATTATTACACTGGTCCGTTGTATTTTCTGCCATGACGAATGAGGTCGTGGAGGCTTATGACGACCATTTCTCCCGGGAACTCAATATGGTGAAGCACCATCCCGGGCAGAACCTGATCGCGACGATGCTTCGCCATGTGCTGAAGGACAGTAAAATGATCCACAGCCGTTCGGAGCATCTGTACAATCCGGCAAATATCGAGCACGATGTTTTTGAAGACAAAGTGCAGGAATATTATTCCCTGCGCTGCGTAACCCAGATCCTCGGCCCGGTTTACGATACCCTGAAGAACGCGGAAAAGATCATTGTCGACGAACTCAATTCCGTGAACGATAACCCGGTGATCGACCATGAGAACAAAAATATTTTTCACGGAGGCAATTTCCACGGCGACTATGTTTCGCTGGAAATGGATAAGATAAAAATTGCAGCCACGCGGGTATCCATGCTGGCGGAACGGCAACTGAATTATTTACTCAACAATAACCTGAACAAGATTTTCCCGCCCTTTGTAAACCTCGGCGTGCTGGGACTTAACTTCGGAATGCAGGGCATACAGTTCACTGCTGTATCCACCGTTGCGGAAAACCAGACCCTCTCCTTTCCGATGTACGTGCACAGCATTCCGAACAACAACGACAACCAGGATATCGTGAGCATGGGTTGCAATGCGGCCATCATGGCACGGAAAGTGATCGACAATTCCTTTGAAGTGCTGGCTATCCAGTCCGTAACCATCTTACAGGCCATAGAATATCTCTCCTGCCAGGAAAAACTTTCTCCCGTAACCCGCACCGTTTACGAAACCATCAGGAAGTTATTCCCGAAATTTGTGGAAGACGCACCCAGCTATGCCGAACAGGAAAAGGTAAAACAATATCTTTTGCAGAATGATCCGCAGTTTGCGTTTCCTGCTGATAAACCGGCTTCCCGCTGAACCCGGCCTTTTTAACTCATTAATTTATTTATCATGAATTGCGCGTTGGTAACCGGTGGTTCCCGGGGAATAGGAAAAGCAATCTGCATCAAACTGGCTTCCCTGGGCTACCATGTGCTTATCAATTATAAATCCAACGCAGCGGAAGCAGACGATACCCTGAAAACCATTCGGGAAGCAAAAGGTTCCGGCGAACTTTTGCCTTTCGATGTAAGCAATAAAGAGGAAATCGCCAAAACTCTCGGTGGATGGATAGAAGAACACAGGGAAGAAACCATTGAAGTGCTCGTGAACAATGCCGGTATTAAGGACGACGTGCTGATGATGTGGATGAAGGATGAGCAATGGGAAAATGTGTTGCGCACCAACCTCGACAGCTTTTTCTATGTCACCCGGCTCCTGCTCAACAGCATGCTGATGAAAAGATATGGCCGCATCATCAATGTGGTTTCGCTTTCCGGTCAGAAAGGATTACCCGGACAAACCAATTATGCGGCCGCCAAGGGCGGTGTGATTGCCGCAACCAAAGCGCTGGCCCAGGAAGTGGGTCGCCGCGGCATTACCGTAAACGCCGTTGCGCCCGGTTTCATCAAAACCGATATGACCCAGAGTATTTCCGAAAAAGAAATGAAAGCCATTATTCCTGTCAATCGTTTTGGAACCCCCGAAGAAGTGGCGCATGCCGTGGCCTTCCTGGCCTCCCCGGATTCGGGATATATTACGGGAGAGGTTCTTTCGATAAACGGGGGAATGTACTAATTTGCCATAATGAACAGAGTAGTGATCACCGGTCTCGGGATTTATTCCTGCATTGGAAAGAATCTCAAAGAAGTAAGGGACAGTCTCTTTGAGGGGAAATCAGGAATCGTCTACGACGAATCCCGCAAGCAAATGGGTTATCGTTCTGCCTTAACCGGATTTGTGGAACGCCCGAACCTCAAAGGACTGCTCGACCGGCGCGCCCGGATCATGCTGCCCGAACAGGGTGAATATGCCTATATGGCTACGCTGCAAGCCCTGGAGCAGGCCGGAATCCGGGCCGAATATATCCAGGAAAACGAGATCGGCATCCTGTACGGAAACGACAGTTCGGCAAAATCCACCATTGAAGCCGTGGATATCATGCGACAAAAAAAGGATACCATGCTTGTGGGCTCCGGCGCCGTATTCCAGACGATGAATTCCACGGTTACGATGAACCTGGCTACGATATTCAAACTGCGGGGGGTGAATTTTACCATCAGCGCCGCCTGTGCCAGCGGTTCCCATGCCATCGGACTCGGTTATCATTTCATCAAAACCGGATTGCAGGATTGTATCATTACCGGAGGCGCCCAGGAAATCAATGCCCTTTCCATGGGAAATTTTGATGCCTTATCCGCTTTTTCCATCCACGAATCCGAGCCGGCAAAAGCCTCCCGCCCTTTTGACAGGGACCGGGATGGACTGATCCCCAGCGGAGGAGCTGCCACGGTAGTGCTGGAAAGCCTGGAATCCGCCCAAAAGCGGGGCGCCAGGATCCTGGGAGAAGTAACCGGATACGGATTTTCTTCCAATGGAGAACATATTTCCAATCCAACCATTAACGGGCCGGTCCGCTCCCTGAAAATGGCGCTGAAAGACGCAGGACTGAATCCGCAGGACATTGATTATATCAATGCCCACGCTACTTCCACCCAGGCCGGAGATTCCAGCGAAGCAAAGGCGCTGGTGGAAGTATTCGGAGAAAAAAAAGTGCCCGTCAGTTCCACCAAATCAATGACCGGCCATGAATGCTGGATGGCCGGCGCCAGCGAAATCGTTTATTCCATGATCATGATGGAAAATGCCTTTATGGCGCCTAATATCAACTTCAAAAACCCCGATGAGGATTCTGCCAAACTGGACATAGTAAAAACTTCCACAGGCAAAAATATAAATGTATTTTTGTCCAACTCCTTTGGCTTCGGGGGCACGAATTCCTCCCTGATCGTCAGCAAGTGGGTTCCTTAAACGCCAAACCAACTACTATGAAACAGTATCAGGAAATTGTGGATAAGATCAATGGCTTCCTATCCGAAGAATTTGAAGTGGATAAAGAAAGAATCACCCCGGAAGCAAACCTGCGACAGGTACTGGAACTCGACAGCCTGGACTATATTGACCTGGTGGTGGTGATCGAAAACAACTTTTCTTTCAAAGTGAAGCCGGAAGATTTTACCGGCATCATCAGCTTCAAGGATTTTTACGGATATATCGTTTCCCGCGTTCAGCTTAAAGAACCAATTGATGCCGTCCTGGCAGGGCAGATCCAAAGGTAGCAAAACTGGTCTCCGGATCTTCGTCTGGGTGCTCAGAACCGGAGGCGTTCGCCCGGCTTACTTTCTGCTGGGTTTTGTATCTTTTTATTATTTCCTCTTTTCCTGGAAATCTTCCCGGCATTTATACGCCTATTTTCAGCAGCGGCTGGGCTATTCTGCTCTGAAATCGGTGCTGAATATTTATAAAAATTATTACTGGTTCGGCCAAACCATCATCGACCGGGTTGTTCTGATGTCGGGCATACCCCATCATTTCAGCTTCGATTTTGACGGTGAGCATTATCTCCGGGAAATGGTGGCAGAAAAAAAAGGGGGATTACTCCTCAGCGCCCATATCGGGAACTGGGAAATTGCCGGCCATCTCCTGCAAAGACTGAATACGAATATGAATATCGTCATGTTCGACGGGGAGCAGGAACAGATCAAAGCCTATATGGACAGTATAACAGGCAGGCACAGTGCCAAAATCATCCTGATCAAAGAAGACCTCTCCCATATCTATGCCATTCAGGAAGCGCTTCAGCAAAATGAATTTGTATGCATGCATGCCGACCGGTTTATGGAGGGCAATAAAACCATTACCGCAAATTTCCTGGATAAGCCCGCCCGCTTTCCTGCGGGACCTTTCCTGCTCGCCAATACCTTCCGCGTACCCGTATCTTTTGTTTTTGCCATGAAGGAAACCGCGCTGCACTATCATTTTTATGCCAGCCCGCCCAAAATATATCCCAAAACCCAACCGGGCACACGGGGTATGCCGGAGGATTTTTGCGCACAAATGGAAGTTATGGTAAGGAAGTATCCGGTGCAGTGGTATAATTATTATGATTTTTGGGCATGAAGGGCGGAGAGGGGTTGACAGTTGACAGTTGACGGTTGACGGACTTCCGGAGTTACAGCATAATGGAATATTGTCATCCTGATTCACAAGAGTCCGTTAACTGTCAACCGTCAACTGTCAACCCCTCTCATTTTCCCCCAATTCCGTATCTTAGCTCCATGACTTTCCCCGCCACGAATGCGCAGGCGTTCATTCCCCAACGTGAACCCTTTGTAATGGTGGATGAACTGATTTATGCGGATGAAAAAACCTCCAGAACCACACTGCTGATCAGGGAAGGAAATATCTTTGCAAAAGATGGCTTTTTTTCTGCTGCAGGTATGGTAGAGGCGATGGCCCAGACGGCGGCAGCCGGCACGGGATATTTCTTTAAATTGAAGAATGAACCGGTACCGGTGGGATATATCGGGGCTGTTCAGCAACTGCAAGTGTTCGAATGGCCCCGGGTGAATGAGGAGATCATGCTGGAAGTAAAACTACAGACTAAAGTGCTGCAGGTTTCTTTGGTCTCCGGCACGGTGAAAATGGATGACAGGCTGATCGCGAAATGTGACCTGAAAATCTTTATTAGTAACCATTCATAAATCAGATCATGAAAAAACAATCAACCATCCGATGGGCTGCTCTTTCCCTTATTCTTTTATTTTCCCTGACCGTTCACGCACAGAGCCTGAAAGATTATTTCAGTAACGAGGGAACCAATGCACTGTATCTCGGCATTGATTTTACTTTGAACAAAGTGATCGATGATGCCAATGCCAATGTAGCCGATATCCGTGACCGTCAGTACAACGGGCTGAATGATCTGGTGGTGAATGAGCCAAAAAAATATGATCTCAAAGAAGCATTTCACAGAAGCAGTGATGTTGATCACGACCTGGGCATTATGAATGACCGCAATGTAAAATCGAATGCGGATGCCATTAAATCCACCAGCACCAGCGATTTTCACCGCCTGAAGGATGCAGATATTCAAAGTCTCGTAAACGGCATTGATTTCAAAGGCAAAAAAGGACTGGGCATCCTGATGGTTTCCGAAGCCATGGGCAAGGGAGAGAAAGCGATCGCTATGTGGGTGGCTTTCGTGGATATGAGTACTAAAAAAGTGCTGCTGACCGACCGGATCGAGGGTAAAATAGGCATGGGATTTGGCTTCCGGAATTACTGGGCAACCGGAATTAAAAATGTACTGGATCAGATAAAAAAGAGCAAATACAAGGAATGGAAGGCTAAGGCGGGCGCCTGAGGGAGGTGATGAGGAGAAAAAATTAAAAAGGAAAAATTAAAAAGTAAAAAGAGGGCAGGCAGTTGAATAAAGTAAAAAGTAAAAATTAAAAAGTAAAAAGAGGGCAGGCAGTTGAATAAAGTAAAAAGTAAAAGCGGAGCGCCGGATAGTGCATTATTTTTACTTTTTACTTTTAAATTTTTACTTTTAAATTTTTACTTTTTATTTTTTACCTAAACAATCATGCTGAACAAACTGATCGTAAAAACGGAGATTCTGGTGCGTTTTAATGAAGCCGACCCGCTGGGCATTGTTTGGCATGGGCACTATATCCGCTATTTTGAAGACGGGCGCGAGGCGTTTGGAAATCAATATGGCATCGGCTACCTCGATTTTTATAAAAAGGGATTCATCATTCCGGTGGTTCATGTGGAATGCTCTTTTAAGAAATCCCTGCGTTACGGCGATACGGTTATTGTTGAAACTACTTATCTGCCATGTGATGCCGCTAAATTATTATTCAGCTACCGCCTTTACAATAAAAAAAATCATCAGCTGGTTGCTACCGGATCTTCCATCCAGGTCTTTCTGGATAGCAAGGATTCGAACCTGCAGCTGACCAATCCGCCTTTTTTCGAATCGTGGAAAAACAAACAGCTCCTTGCTAAAACGGGATCATGAGAAAAGTATTTGTGCTGGCTGATAATATCTTTTCCCCCCTGGGAAGGAACACAGCCGGGAATATTGAGGCATTGAAAAAAGGGGATTCCGGTATCCGCCTACAGCAGTCCCCTGTTTCGGAAATTCCTTTTTATGCATCACTGCTTGATCCGGAAGCAAAATCCGGAGATCCCGCTCTTTCGGAATTCGAAAATATCGTTGTCTCTTCCGTAACCGATGCACTGAAAGACGGCGATGCAGATCCTGCCAGTCCGCGCACGGGCTTCATCCTTTCTTCGACCAAGGGAAATATCGGCTTGATCGAAAAAGACGCCAGCCTGCCGGAAAGCCGGATTGGCTTAAGCAGCAGCGCGGAAAGGATTGCCCAGCAGCTCGGCATACGGAATGAACCCGTTGTAGTTTCCCATGCCTGTATTTCCGGGCTCCTGGCCATGATCACCGGAATGCGTTTGATCCAGTCCGGCGTTTATGATGAGGTGATCGTTTCGGGCGCCGACCTGATCACGGATTTTATTCTTTCCGGATTCCGGTCTTTTCAGGCCATCAGTCCCGAACCCTGCAAGCCCTTCGACGCTGCAAGGGATGGAATCACACTCGGAGAAGCCGCCGCTACGGTTATTCTTTCTTCCCGGAAAAAAGAAGGGGCTGTCCTGCTCAGTGGCGGATCCGTCAGCAACGATGCAAACCATATCTCTGGTCCCTCCCGCACCGGAAAAGAATTATTCTTTGCCATCCGCAATGCCATTCGCCAGGCCGGTATTCAACCCGCCGAAATTGATTTTATTTCTGCGCATGGCACGGCCACTCCTTATAACGACGATATGGAGGCAAAAGCGATTCACCTGGCAGGACTTGCGGCAGTTCCGCTTAACAGCCTGAAAGGTTTTTACGGACATACCCTCGGCGCAGCGGGATTGGTTGAATCCATCGTTTCCATACATTCATTAAAAGAAAATTTACTTTTTCCAACGCCCGGATTTACAAACCCCGGCACGGAGAAAGCAGTGCATGTCATTCAGCAACTGACCGCCGCCAAACTTGGAAAATGTTTAAAAACCGCATCCGGATTCGGCGGCTGCAATGCCGCCATCATACTGGAAAATTTACAGTGAATCGCCCGGATAGGATATCTTTAACCCTCCTGAACAGAAATGAAAACATCGACGAATTTTTACAGCAAGGACACAAAATCGGCACTGGAAGCAAAGGGACTTGCACAATGGATTGCCTTTGGACCCGTAGTTTTTCAGGTTGCCCGCGTGCTCCGGAATTCCGGAATTTTAAACGCCCTGCTGGAATGCCGGAGTGAAGGACTGACGCTGGAAGAAATCCGCGACCACGTGAAACTGCCGCATTATGGCGTGCGCATCCTGCTGGAATCCGGACTCGGCATCGGGCTTGTATTTATTCAGAACGATAAATATTATATTACAAAGACCGGTTTCTTCATTTGCAATGATCCCCTGACCAAAGTAAATATGGATTTTATCCACGACGTTTGTTATAAGGGATTATTCGCGCTGGACAAAAGCATTGAAAACGGGAAACCCGAAGGCCTGAAGGAATTCGGCAACTGGGATACTATTTATGAAGGCCTTTCTTCCCTCCCGCCCCATGTGCAGAAAAGCTGGTTTGCTTTCGATCATTTTTTTTCAGACATTGCTTTCCCGCTGAGTTTACCGCTGGTATATACGGGTTCCATCAAAAAGATCCTGGATATCGGCGGTAATACCGGGAAATGGGCCATTGCGAGCGCAAATTATTCGAAGGACCTGCAGATCACCATCATGGATCTTCCCGGTCAGTTGAATGTGGCAAAAGAAAAAGTAAAGCAGGCAGCGCTGGAGGACCGGATCTTTTTTCATCCGGTGAATATCCTGGACGAAAAATCGGTTTTTCCGAAAGGGTTCGACGCGATCTGGATGAGCCAGTTCCTGGATTGCTTCTCCGAAGCGGAAATCGTTTCCATCCTGAAACGATGTTATGCTGCGCTGGAAGACGATAAATATGTGCTGATACTGGAAGCGTTCTGGGATGACCAGCGTTTTGAAACAGCATCCTTCTGCCTGCAACAGACCTCCGTGTATTTTACCGCACTGGCAAACGGGACCAGCCAGATGTATAATTCAAAAGTATTTATCCACTGTGTGCTGGAAGCAGGATTTGAAATAACAGAACGGATCGACAATATCGGGCTGAGTCATACTTTATTAAAATGCAAAAAAACAAAACCCCTTAATCCATAAAATTGAACAGATCATGTCCATGAATTCAACAGATGTGCTGGTAATTGGTGCAGGTCCCGCCGGAACGGTAGCCGCTTCCATTGTAAATAAAGCCGGATTTACAGTGCAGATCGTGGAGAAAATGAAATTTCCCCGCTTTGTGATCGGCGAAAGCCTCCTGCCCCGCTGCATGGAAGCACTGGAGGAAGCCGGCTTCCTGGAAGCCGTGCAGGCCAAGGGTTTTCAGGACAAATCCGGAGCAAAATTCGTCAAGGACGGGAAAATCTGTGACTATGAATTTGCGGATCAGTTCACTAAAGGCTGGGAAACTGCCTACCAGGTTCCCCGCAGCGAATTTGACAAGACCCTGGCCGATACCGTGGAGAAAATGGGTGTACCCGTTCATTACGAAACAACCGTTACCGGAATCGAATTCAACGGATCGGATTCCGTTACAACAGTAAAAGATAAGGAGGGAAAGGAATCGCAGATCCGGGCAAGATTTATTATCGATGGAAGCGGTTACGGAAGAGTGATCCCGCGCTTATTCAATCTGGAGAAGCCCTCTAACCTGCCTTCCCGCAAAGCAGTATTCACCCATACCGTCGACACCCGAAGGGCTATGTCGGATGAACCGAACCGGATCACCATCGTGGTGCATAAGCCCGCTGTGTGGATCTGGATCATTCCTTTTACGGGCGGCGTCACTTCCCTGGGATTTGTAGGTTTTCCGGAATTTTTTGAGCAGTATACCGGCACGCCGGAAGAGCAACTGCGGAAAATGATTGCTGATGAACCTTATCTCGCCGAACGTTTTGACAGGGTCGAATTTTTATTTGAACCCCGTTCCCTCCAATCCTGGTCAGGCACCACCGACCGTTTTTACGGTGATGGTTTCGTGCTCACCGGTAACGTGACCGAATTCCTGGATCCTGTTTTTTCTTCCGGGGTTACGCTGGCCACCGTTTCCAGCCAGATTGCCGGGAAACTGGTGATCGAAAAATTAAAAGGCAGGAACATCGACTGGGATAATGAATATATGAAACCCATGATGCAGGGAGTGGATACTTTCCGTTCATACGTAATGGCCTGGTACGAAGGAACACTGGACACTATTTTCTTCGCCGACAATCAGGATGAGGTGATCAAAAGCCAGATCTGTTCCGTTCTGGCAGGCTATGTCTGGGACCTGGAAAATCCGTACGTAAAAAATCATCAGACCGCTTTACAAAGACTGGCCTCCATGATCAGTTACCGCGACAGTCAGGCCCTTAAGAAAAATTGATTTATTGATAAACGAGAATTTGCAACCGGAACGATTCATTACGTCTACCTGTCTGATCAGGACAAATTCCGCTTACAAAAACGGGATGGCGGAATTTCAGCGACCGGGATTAAGCGCATCGGATTTCCTGGATGAACTGTACCGCTTTGAAAGATTGGACTATCCGAAGTTTCACAAAATGGATATGCTGTCCAAACTCGGCCTGCTCGCGGCTGAGATCCTGCTGAAGGATACGGACCACCGCGGCAAATACCAGGACGAAGAAACCGGGATCATTTTGAGTAATACGAACGGAAGCCTGGATGTGGATCTGAAATATGCAAAAACCATGCACGCCGGAGCCAGTCCCGCACTCTTTGTTTATACCCTGCCCAATATCGTGATCGGTGAAATAGCCATCCGGCATAAGATTAAGGGTGAAAATGCATTTTTTGTATTTAAAGGCTTCCATGGTAATTTTATAGCTGAATATGTGAACGGTTTGTTCAATAGCAAACTGATCAGGAGCTGTATTTGCGGCTGGGTGGATTTTCTGGGCGAGGATTATAAGGCCCTGCTGATGCTGGTGGAAACAACCCGGACCGGAACGGCGATTCCCTTTACTGTTGAGCGGATCAACCAACTGAACAACGAAAACTATGGATAAATTAATGGCCGAACTGAAGCGACAGATCATTGAGCGGCTGAACCTGAAAGATCATAAACCGGAGGATATCGGTGATGATCAGCCCTTATTTGTGGAAGGGCTGGGCCTGGATTCCATAGATGCATTGGAACTGATCGTGCTGCTGCAGCAGGATTATAATATCAAATTGTCCAAAGCGGAAGACGGGCCGAAAGTGTTTTATTCCGTCAGGACCATGGCCGAATATATTACTGAACATTCCCCCTCGAAAACTCCTTCATGAGTGCGCCGGTATTTGTCGCAGGACTGGGAGTTGTGTCCGCCATCGGTAACGACGCCAATGCCTGCCTGAAAGCATTTCATGCAGGGCAGCCGGGTATGGACGAGATCAGTCTGCTGCGTACTTTACAAAAAGGAAAATTACCTGTTGCAGAAGTAAAGCTCAGCAATCCTGCACTGGCCGAACTCACCGGACTTTCTTCCCAGACGCCCCGCACTGCTTTGCTGAGCGCCCTCGCCGCCCGGGAAGCGCTGCGGGATGCCGGCCTGGAAAATGTACGGGATATCCGCGCCGGTTTTATTTCCGCCAATACTGTAGGGGGCATGGACAAAACGGAGGACTTCTTCGAATATTTCATGGAGGATCCGGGATCCGGAAGGCTCCGGGATGTAGTGCATCACGAATGCGGCGCCATCACGGAAATCGTTTCGGATCTGCTGGGCATAAAGCATTTCATCAGCACCATCAGCACGGCCTGCTCTTCCTCCGCCAATGCCATATTCACTGCCGCAAGAATGATTAAAAACGGTTTGCTGGATGTCGCCCTTGCCGGAGGCGCCGACGCCCTAACCCGTTTTACCCTGAATGGTTTTAATACACTGATGATCCTCGATAAGGAATTTTGCAAACCCTTCGATGAAAACCGGCAGGGACTGAATCTCGGTGAAGGCGCGGGATACCTGCTCCTGGTTTCCGAAAAGATGATGAAGCAATTGAATAAGACCGCGTATTGCACCCTCGCCGGATACAGCAACGCCAACGATGCGTATCACCAGACCGGGTCTTCACCGGAAGGTACAGGTTCTTTTCTGGCGATGAAGCATGCGCTTGCGCTCAGCGGACTGCAGCCGGGCGATATAGATTATATCAACCTGCATGGTACCGGTACAACGAATAACGATATCGCCGAAGGAACCGCCATTAAATTATTATTTGATCCCGTGTATCCGAAAATGAGCTCGACCAAATCCTTTACCGGACATACCCTGGGCGCCAGCGGGGGTATTGAAGCCGTTTTTTCCGCGCTGGCCATACGTCATGGCATCATTTATCCGAACCTGCGTTTTGAAACCCCGATGAAAGAACTTCCCTTTACACCGGAAACAAAATTTTTAGCAGATCAGCGGGTACGGAATGTGCTTTCCAATTCCTTTGGATTCGGGGGCAATTGTTCATCCCTGATTTTTTCCGCCGCTTAATCAATTGTATGAAGGTTTACCTCCGCGCCGCCGGAAATATTTCACCGCAACAGTCCCTGGATCCGGAATTATTCTTTTCCCGGAGAACATACTATTCCGGTAACCGGATGCAGGCGGTGGAACCTGACTATACAAAGTATGTGGACAGCAAAATGATCCGGCGCATGAGCCGCATCGTGAAAATGGGCGTGGCTGCCGCGATGGAATGTCTCCGCAATGCCGGCGTGCCTATGCCCGAAGCCATCGTTACGGGAACCGCTTACGGATGCCTGGAAGACACCGGAGTCTTTCTGCGCCGGATGATTGATAACCGGGAGGAACTGCTTACCCCGACCGCTTTTATTCAATCCACCCACAATACTGTGGGCGCCCAGATCGCCCTGTTGCTGAAATGTCATGGGTATAATAATACCATCGTGCATCGCGCCTTTTCTTTTGAGAATGCGCTGCTGGATGCTTCCCTGCTGCTGGGCGAAGGGATGGACAATATACTAACCGGGGGCATTGATGAAATTACGGATGACAGTCATGCGATACTCAGCCGTTTCGGTTTATTCAGCAAAGAAAACAACAACCCGGACTTTCAAAATAAAAAATTCAAAGGCAGCATTCCCGGAGAAGGCGCTTCCTTTTTTCTGCTGGGCAGAGAAGCCGGCGGCGCGATGGCCGAACTGAATTCTTTCAGTACTCTGTACAAACCCTCCGGTTTTGCCGAAGTGGAACGCCGGATTCAGCAGTTCCTGGAAGAAGCATCGGTCAGTATGGAGGACATTGACCTGGTCATCAACGGACGGAATGGAGATGCAGCACATGATGAAACAGACGGGCTCCTTGCTGCCGGAATATTGCAGGGCAAACCCTGCTTCCCTTTCAAAACCTTATCGGGGGAATATCCCACGGCATCGGGCTTTGCGCTGTGGCTGGGGGCAACCTTACTGAGTGCGCAAAGAGTGCCGGACTGGTTTCCCCCGCTGCGTGTACCGCTAAAGAATATCCTGATCCATAATCATTTTCAGCAAACCCATCATTCCCTGTTTTTAATATCAGCATGTTAAACTACCGGAACATCAATATCTTTTTTATCCTTTTTATCGTTGCCTGGTTTTTCCTCGACAACCGGTATCATTATTCTCCCGCAGCCTACGGATGGATCCTGCTCGCCTATGTTACGATACTTTTCTGTGGCAGTTATTTTATACAGCTGGGTTTTTTTTTCAAATCGGTTTGTTCCGGTGATGGCGGCAAAAAAGAAATTGCCCTGAGTTTCGACGATGGACCTGATCCTGCTTTTACTCCAGTAATACTTGATCTGCTAAAGGCAGAAGGAGTCGAAACCATCTTCTTCTGCATCGGCAAAAAGATTCCGGACAACGAAGGAATCCTGCAGCGGATCATAGCAGAAGGCCACCTGATCGGCAACCACAGCTACTCGCATCATCATTTATTCGATTTGTTTTCTCCCGAAAAAATGCACGATGATCTGCAGGAGATGAATGCCATCACAAAAGCGCTGACGGGATTGACGCCAAAATTTTTCAGGCCGCCATACGGGGTCACCAACCCGAATCTGAAAAAAGCCGTAGAGCAGGGAAATTACACCTCCATCGGCTGGAACCTTCGCTCGCTGGATACCGTGATCCGTGATGAAAACCGTCTTCTGCAAAAAGTGCTGAAGCGGGTGAAACCCGGATCCATCCTGCTCTTTCACGATACCAGTGAAACAACTGTTAAAATATTGAGGCACCTGATAAGGGAGCTACGGGAGAACGGGTATGCAATTGTGCGACTGGATAAATTGATTAAATTGGAACCCTATGCGTAGCATTTGTTTTTGTTTGGTCTGTGTGTTTTGGATTAGCAACGTCCAGGCTCAGCATCCCGGATTTACAGCATTAAAAGATCCGGAGAACTTCAAACAGGCTTTTAACAATGCAGCAAAAAACACCAACAGCATCAAAAGCGATTTCATTCAGGAGAAAAACCTGAGCATGCTGGCCGACAAGATCATTTCGAAAGGGAAATTCTGGTTTAAAAAGGAAAACAGGGTCCGCATGGAATATACCCAGCCCTTTGCTTACCTGATGATCCTGAACGGGGGAAGGATCTATGTGAAAGACGGACAGAAAGAGAACAAGGTTTCTGCCGGTTCCGGCAAGGTCTTCCAGCAGGTCAACCGCCTGCTCCTGGATTGTGTGGGGGGAACCATATTTTCGAATCCCGATTTTCATACCCGGATACTGGAGGGCCCGAAAGCCTACCTTATCGAGCTGGAGCCGGTGGCAAAAAACCTGGCAGCACTGTATCAAAAGATCGATATTTTTATAGATAAGAAAGACTATTCGGCGTCTGCTATTGATATGTTTGAAGTATCCGGCGACAACAGCAGCATCCGTTTCCTCAACAAAGAACTGAATGCGAATATCCCTGACACGCTGTTTACTATTCCTTAGCCTGACCTTTGGTTTTTTTTCCTGCAACGTATACCGTCGAATGGAGAAAATCAGTTCATCCGGTGAATGCCCCAGGCAATTCAAACCCATCATTCAGCGGGCGCTGTACAAAACATCGGTAGATGTTACGGGAAAGCATATCAGCGGGCTGTTACTGATCAAAACGCTGCCGGACAGCAGCATCCGGATCGCTTTTACCAACGAAATGGGGTTCAGTTTTTTTGACTTCGGCTTTCTGCCAGGAGATGCATTTAAAGTTTATCATATCATTCCGCAGATGGACAAAAAAGCGGTGATAAAAACACTGCGAAAAGATTTTGAACTGGTCTTATTCCGGAACATGCCGGAAAATAACCGGATCACCCTGCAGGACAGTTCCCTGATTTATCATGGTTTTCCGCAAACGAAAGGGGTAAATTATTATATTACGGATATTGGTTGCAGCCGGCTTGTAAAAATGCAAAGGGCTTCGAAAAGAAAACCGGTTGCCGAGGCTTTTATGTATCTGAATTCCGATTCCGTTCCCGACAGCATATTCATCCGGCACCTGAATTTCAATTTCTCCATTCAACTCAGAAAAATTTAAATATTGCTCCGCAACGATCTTTATACCACGGGTACCGTAATTGAAACCAACTCCCTCCACCTGGTACCGGTTACATTAAATCCCGCCCATCCCATTTTTTCCGGTCATTTCCCCGGACAGCCGGTATTGCCGGGCGTATGCATGCTCGAAATGGTAAAAGAGATACTCGAAGAACTACTGCAACAGAAACTCCGGATCTCCAAAGGCCCGCAGATCAAATTCCTGTCCATGATCATCCCGGAGAAAGATCCCGACTTTACCATCGAACTGCATTATGAAGTAATCAATGAAATCATCCACGCCCGGGGAAAAATCTACCGTGAGCAGGTCGTCTTCATGAAATACATGCTGGAGCTGATAATTTCCAGCTAGCTATCCGGAGGAGATTTTTCTTATTCCCGGGCAACAATACTTCCACTAAGGCTACCATAAATCATATTAGGAGGACAATATTAGCCTTAGGCGTGACAACAAATTCCATTCGCGCTTGTTCTTCCTATCCGGCATATTGCTCCTCCGTTACCTGTTCCAGCCATTCAACAGGGGAACCGTTCAGCTTTTCCTGAATGGCGATATGGCTCATCGCTGTGCTGTCCCTATAAAAAGAAGTGCAGCTATCAAAAGGATAGTGATTATGGTCAACATCAATTACTTTACTGTTTATAATCACGTCCATTTCATCCGATACCTGGGTACTACTATCCTTTTTGTTTCCGGAGTTGTCGGTTGCAACCACAGAAACAGTGGTAAATTTTTGCTTAACATGCTTATTTGCGTTGAATAGAGGATCTGACAAATGACCATCGATAATAATTTTATCCATTTTTATGGAAGATATAACCTGGCCAGAGATGATCCCGGAAATAAAGCAGAGAAGAACCAATATTAAAATCTTCATATCATTTTCAAATTCAAATTGAATGTTTTTTAGTTTACCGCACCCGCACCTTTCTTTGAGAATTGTAAGACATTCGCTCGATCCAGTGCAGTGCCGGACTGGTCATCATCGTCGTGATCAGCGCCATCAACACCATCATGGCAAATATTTCGGGGCTGAGCACGCCCATATCGTATCCGATATTCAGTACAATGAGTTCCATCAGACCACGCGTGTTCATCAGGGCGCCGATGGAAAGGCTGTCCTTCCAGCTTTGCCCCATGAACCGGGCTGCCAGGGCGCTTCCGCCGAATTTCCCGGCAACGGCAACGAGCAGGATCAGGCCAAAGCTGATCCACAACGCGCTTTGATTGAGCAGGCCGGCATGCGTGCGCAGTCCGGTAAAGACAAAAAACAGGGGAAGCAGCATCACGATGGTCACATCGCTGATCCGGTCCGTAATACGGTTTCGCAAAATTTCATTCTGCGGCATGATGGCCCCGGCAAGAAAAGCACCGAAGAGCGCATGGATCCCAATCACTTCCGAACACCAGGCCGAAAGGACCAGCATTGTAAACATAATGGCCATGAGCGCGGGATAACCGATCCTGTGCCGCTCGTAGATCTGCAGGATTTTTTTCAGTAGTAACCTCACCGGTATCAGCATGACAGCTGCATACAGGATCACCAGGCCAATGGTATAAAACCCCGGCAGGCCGGAACCGGACTTGATAAATGCAATCAGCAGGGCCAGCAGACACCAGGCGGTTACATCGTCGGAAGCCGCACAGGTAATTGCCAGTATTCCCAGTTTCGTTCCGGTTAAACCCCGGTCCCGGATGATGCGGGCCAGCACCGGGAATGCCGTAATACTCATCGCGATCCCCATGAATAGAGAAAAAGAAAAAAAGGATGCATTAGCCATTGCGTACTGATGATACAGGAACAGGGAAAGACCAATTCCCAGCGTGTAGGGAATGAGAATGCTCGCATGGCTGATGATCAGCGCCTCGAAAGCCTGCCTGCGGATCATCCGCGTATCCAGCTCCATGCCCACAATAAACATAAACAGGATCAGGCCGATCTGACTCAGGAATTTCAGGTTTTCCATGGAACCCTGCGGGAAAAGAAACTGAAATGCATCCGGAAAGATCAGACCCAGTAAAGAAGGACCCAAAACAATTCCTGCCACCGTTTCACCAATCACTGCAGGCTGGCCGATTTTCTTAAACCCGTTTCCAAACAACTGCGTGCAGGCAATGATCACAACAATCTGCAGCAATAACCTGGGAAGGGATTCACCAAGATGCGGCCCAATGGTATTTGAAAGAAAACTAACCGGAGATTCCGGAGAAGGGCCGGCGGAAATTTTTACCCGGCCCGGCTCGAGCGATTTACCAATATGCAGCAGGTAATAGATCAGCCCCCCAAACAGACCAGTCATAGTCAGGTAGGACAAAAGATTTTTCGTAAACTTCATAAAAGTGCGTTGACTGCTAACCCGGAATGCCTGCATTAAATTTTCTGAGGGTGAATGCAAAAATACTTCCGCCGGCAGGCGCAGACCAAACCTGGATTTGACCTCCCTGTTTTTCGATCAGTTTTTTAACGATCGACAACCCGATGCCTGTTCCCAAAACGCCGGAGCGGTCCTGAATACCCAGGGTGGTAAAAGGTTCAAAGATCTTTTGGCGGTCTGCCTCCGGAATTCCCCTGCCGTTGTCCTGCACTTCAAAAGCATAAAATTCATCTGTTTTCCGGAAGCGGATTTCGACGATGGTTTTTTCTTTGTCGCTGTATTTAAGCGCATTTTGAATCAGGTTGATCAGAATCTGCTCAAAAGCCGTTTTATTGGTATGGATGATATCGTCTTCGCGGGGAAAATGAATGACTGTCTGCTGATTCACCCGCATCAGGTCTATAATCTCCTGAATACAATTGCCCAGGTTAAAAGATTCCGCCAGATCATTCAAAGCCCGCTCCCCGTGATAATAGGAAAGGATGCCGTCAGCCAGATTTTTTATTTTCGAAGAAGCCCTGTTCAGTACATTCAGCAACTGATCACTGCCTTCATCGATGGAGCCGCCGAAATTCTCGCGCAGCATTTCACTAACCAGCACAATACTGGCAAGCGGCGATTTAATATCATGCGATACCACGTAAGCGAATTGTTCCAGCTCGCTGTTTCTGGATTCCAGATCGCTTTTTAAATTTTTCAGATCCAGATTTGCCTTGCGCAATTCCATCAGCTGAATAACCTGTTTTGCCAGCATCTGCAGGGAGCTCAGCTGCGTTTTACTGAGGGTTGCCGGTTGCTGATCAAAAACACAGAGGGTTCCCAGGGCGAACCCCTGCGGAATCAACAGAGGAGCACCGGCATAAAATCGCACATGGGGATATCCGGTAACCAGCGGATTGTCCACAAATCGCTTATCCTTTGCCGAATCGCTGACCAGCAGTGTCTCTCCCGGATGCTTTAATGCATGCCTGCAGAAAGAATGCTCCTCCGGAATTTCCCGGATATGCAGTCCGTGACTGGATTTAAACCACTGCCTGCCAGAATCAAACAACGAGATAAGAGAAAAGGGGACCTGGCAGATTTCGGCAGCGAGTCGGGTGATATTATCAAATTCCTCCTCCTCCTCCGAATCCAGGATATGGTAATTCTTCAGTATTTCCAGTTTCTCCGCTTCCCCGTAGGTCCTTTTTGACTTTTCCATAGCTGAATACCGATTTAAGATCCGGCTGCCGGCAACTGTTTAACCTGCGGAACAAATAAACGAAAAAAATCATTCTCCCAAATCTGCCGGTATTGATATTTATGCAGGAAGTTCTGCATAAAATCAAGGGTTTTTTCGCGAAAGGGATTACTGTACTGACCGTGTTCGGGATCGTTATAACGCGGCTTCCGGATAATCACCACAGGACAAATATGGGTTTCATTCAGGGATTTCTGCAATTCTTCCTTAAATATCCCGCCGTCGTACAGCCATAACCAGGAATGATGGAGGAAGGGCTTCGTATCCGTCAGATAATAAAATACCGGGAACCCATCGTAAGCCAGCACATAATCGTCCGGCCTGATATATTTCTTTGTTTCTGAAAGCAGCTCATCGACCGCGATGGCTTTTTCGGGTGTTGTATATATCCTGCTTACATGCGGATTGTTAACTTCGTATTTCATATTGATCCTGTTCCCCAGATCGCCGTATGGATAGAAATAACAATCGCTCAGGAGATAAGTAAAGGTCAGGAAAATAAAACCGTTCCGCAGGGAATTCATCTGACTGGTATTGATCACCTGGTCGTAGGTATGGCGCCTGTTTTCACTGATCACCACCGAACTGCTCAGGGAACGGACATTCAGCAGATAATCAACCGTTATGGGCACCATGATCCACATACCATATTTCCCGATCGTCATCAGCAGTGTATGGCTGCCCAGCGGCAGGATCAGGAGCATGAGGCTGCCGATAAAGGACAATAACTGCATTTCTCTCGGCTGCCGGCCGGAGATGATAAGCACTGCGATGATCAGGCTTGTTCCCAGATAAAATAAAAAAAGCCAGTACCAGAAATTGGAGTCGATCCGGGCGTGGTAGATACACATGCCCGTTAGTAAGGCCAGGATCAGGTATTTGCCGACTGGCCAGAAACCCCGGAGCACCGGGATTTCGAGTTTCATCCGCCGCCAGGCAGCCGCAAAGCTCCAAAGGGAAACGATCACCACCACGGAAACAATCAGTGCCAGGGCATACTGCTGCAGGTAGGGCTTGAAAGTATCGTGCAGACTCTGTGTATTCACCTGGTTGTTGGAAACATGCCGCAATATTTCCAGGTTCTTAAAAAAAATGATGTTGTGGTGAAAAGCTTTCATCAATAAAAAAAGACTGGCAGTCATGGTAAAAAAGCCGCTGAGAAAGATCAGAGAATGGATTGCGATTCTCCGGAACGGGATTCGCTGGAGATAACCCGAAAACCAGACCGCGCAGATCAGGAAAAGATTCAGGATATTCGGTAGCCTTACAAACAAATTGACTGCGATACAGGTTCCGGCAATAAAAAGCCGGCTGTATTTTTCACCCGTTAACCCGGTATATAAAAACCAGGCGGAACACATAAAAAAAAGACTGGTAATGTCCCGGTGATTTAATTCTTTTACCGAAGTGCTGAGAAAAAAGATAATCAGCAACAGACCCAGCCGCAAGGGGGCGGTCTGCAGATATTTTTTTAATAAATTATAGCTGATGCCGAATGTTACCGTAGTACAGATTACGCCGGCAATACGCAGCCCCAGCAAACCGAGACCGGGAAAAAGCTTTAGCCAGGTCCCACCGATGATGCCTGTGAGCCAATACCCGAAATTATATTGCACGGAGGAAGGATCGCTGAAAATGCGCTGGTAAAAGACCGCTGTATATCCTGATTCCGTGAAATTAAATCCCTGGAAAATAAACAGCACCTGCACAAGAACCACCAGCACAAGAAAAAGCGGCTCACTCATCCGTTCAAAGAAATCCTCTATAAAACTTTTTTGCATCGTCTTTATCCGTTTTAAGGATTATCATCCGGCTCCCGGTCGATATTCTTCCCGAGGGTGCCGCGCAGGCGCTTCCAGAAACCTTCTCTCTTTTTCAGGCTGACAAAATCTTTCCGGTAAGCCGGCTCCGCATTGATGACCGGGTCGGTCATTTCCGGTTCCATTTTCCGTAAATGCTCTTCCACCATGGGAATCAGATCGATGGAGTCGCTCACTTTTTTCCGGGTGAATCTGCGGAGCATACGCGTCTGAAACGGATCAGATGCGAGGGCAATTTTCTTAAACCCCAGTTTACGCGCTAACAAGTAGGAATAATAGACATTCCCGGTACTGTGCTCAGCCCGGGTTTCGCTGAATATATGTTCTTTGGGAATGCCCAGCGCTACGGCGTAGGCAGCCATAATCTCTCCTTCCACGTACGGAGAATAAACATCGGATCCGGAATAGATGATATTGCGGGTGAGTCCCTGATCATATAAATATTTCGACCAGTAGATCCTCCCCTTCATTACCCGCCCCCATTTTCCGTTTTCAAAGGGAACACCCGGTACAATAATCACATCATAGGGCTTTTTTTCCAGCGCCTGCCGGTATAATTTTTTTGTTGCCTTTGAAGAATAAGCACAGGATATCAGGCTCAGAAAAGGATAAAAAATAAACCAGCGTTTGAGGATGAAACCCATTTGTTGAAATTATGTGAAGGTAAGGAAAGGTTGATGGTTTATGGTGGATGGTGGATGGTCCAGCCCGCCTTGCAATTATTCTACCTGATTCAGAAACATGGGTTGCCTGATCTTTCATTATCGTCCATCTACCATCCACCATTAACCATCAACGATCAACCCTTATCCCCTTCCTTGCACAGCACCAGCACCGGCATCTCCCCCACCCCGATCACTACCTTTCCCTGCACGGGATGCAAAATGCTTTCGCTGCCATGATCCGAATCATGGGTGAAATGTATTGCACGAACCGGCTGACCGGCTGTATTTCCTACGGAAAGTGCGTACTGCGGAATTTTTGTTCCGCTAACGGTTGGGGCGTAGACGAAATACGCCACGGAATCCCGAAACTGCCGGTTTCGGTACCGGTAAATCCAGACATTTCCTTTTTCTGAGATCACCTGATCCGGAATATAATTTCCCAGCCGGCTGACCAGCGTGCTGATATAATACCATCCGGGATAGGCAATGGTTTTTCCGTCCGGCATCTGCCGCAGAATTCCGCTGGTCAGGTAAACATCCGGCGCATCCGCGGGTTTACTGTCTTTCAGCCAGTATAATATATAGGCATCGAATCCGGAAAAAAAGGCGGCGTTGATGGAGCGCAGGAGCATGATACCCTGACTCTGTGCAGCGGAGTAACCGGGAAGCAGCGGGGTCGCCTGCCGGGAAGCCTGTCCCTTATCATATCCGTTCTCCCCGAGAATACATTCCATGCCGGGAGCTATCCTCCTGCTGCACTCCCGGACTTTTGCCAGTCGCCACCGGAGTGAATCTGCTTCCGGCGAAATTCCCTTCCCGTTTTTATTACAGTAATAATGATACTGAATGCCGCCCTGCCAGAGAAACGAGCTGTCGCTCCGCAGATTTTCCGACAGGAACTTATATACTCTTACCCGGTTGGTATCCAGCCCCACCAGGCCGCTCATCATCAGCCGGGATCCCGGATCCGCATTCCGGATGCCGGCCTGTTTTCCAAGCCTGCCCTCATCTCCATCCAGGTCGGCCGAACTCTGTGCAAAGTATTCCACCGGGCTGCAATATTTCTTTCCCACCCACCAGGCGTCCTCTTCATTTCCGTTTTCAAAAAGGCTCATGGATCCCCGGCCCGACTGTCGTGGCTCATTCACGATCGAAAGCAGGCCGGTATCCACTTTCTTATTCCCAAAAAAAGCGGCCAGGTTCCACATCATCCGGGCATGACGGGAATAACTTGCGGGATCTTCGGGATCCAGCCCGGGCCGGTTTACCGGCCGGTCCTTATCATCATATCCCTGATCGCTCATCCATTTGGAAACTCCGCGTATGCTGAACCAGATATTTCCCTGATTGATCTTCTGCAGGGTATCGATATCAAAAACATATTTCTTCAACCCGGTATGATAAAACCCATAATGGAGCATATTGAAACGGACCGCATTCCCCTGATCCATTGTGTCGTTGTCATAGTCCAGCGCAAAATTGTAGAGCCTGCTGTAATGAAACGGTTTCAGCCAGCGGGCGTCTTCTTCCATGATATAATTCACACCCAGGAAGCGGTTGAGGGGTTTGCGGGTAAAGGCAAATCCTGCAGCCGGCTTTGCCGGCGGCATTTCCTGTAACGGAATTCCGTACAAAACCATTTCCGTGATATTGGTTTCATAACTGCTGAACCGAACCATGACAAAACGGGAACGATCTTCGATGCTGAGTTTTCTCCATCCCCGCGCGCCGGCATCCGACACGGTTTCCAGCGCGGCAACTGCTTTCCATTTTTTCAGCGTGCCGGTGTAGATCCATACGCTGTCGTTGCTGGCAGACCGGTCATAAAAATAAATTTCCTTCAGCGCGCAGGGAACCAGCAGATCGATCACGATCCGGCTGCCTTTTCCGGCGGGGAAATAGATAGCAGGATGCACGGCAGGCTGGCAATTCGTTACGGGCACATAAGGCTCACCCGTTCCGTGATAACGGGGATCAACATACGCATTTTCATCGAAAAGATTATACGGATTTCCTCCACCTTCATCGGCATAGCCGCTCAGATCATAGACCTGATCCCGCAGCACAGGAATTTTAATTATTTTTTCCTGCGCAGCTTTCTCGCCGTTCCGTAAATGGTTTCCGCAGGAATAGCTGAATACAAGTGCAGATAAAAAAATCAGCAGGTTGATCTTCATAATGAAAATCAGTGTTTCTTTTTATTGTTCAGCAACAGGTACCGGGAAGTTTCGTAAATGCCCCGTGCCAGACCAGCCATTTTTGTCACACTGTCCCCGACCAGAACCGGATTAACGGGATCGTTGTTCGTAACCGGATACAGGCGGCCCTGATGCGTGGTCAGCTGCTCCCGGTACAGGTAATCTCCCATGAGCAGGCCGATATACCCCTGGTCCGGATCGTACAGGAAAGAGAAAGCCTTGTCGGGGCTGTGTGCGGAATCGAGCAGGTCCCGGCCGAGACTGGTATTGTTATAAGGTATTTTAGCAAGTCCTGCAGCTGTCGGCAGCAGGTCCACCTGCGAAACAAATTCATGTATCCGTTTGGGCTTTAGCAAAGATGGCGCGTAAAACAGCAGGGGCACATGCATATTGTCCAGCCTTTCATCCGTCCAGGCTTCCGGAAACATCTTACCCGCATTTCCTGCTATTCCGTGATCACCTACAAAAACAAAAATCGTATTGGAGAAATATTTTTCAGCCGAAGCGGCTTCCATGAACTTCTGATAACCAAAATCCGTATAACGGAAAGCGTTCATCTCTTCGTTACTTTCAAAACCGAATTGTTTCAGGGAATCCGCGGAAACGGTGATCTTATGGAATGCCTGTGCATCCTCCTCCGGAATGGTATAAGGCCTGTGGTTATCGGCTGTCTGAATGATGGCAATAAAAGGTTTGGTTTGCTTATTCAGCACCTGGTTGGCTTCGAGAAATAAATTTTTATCGCTGATACCCCAGACATCTATTTTCGGCGCCTTGTAATCGGATTGTTCGTAAAGATGCAGGCCCTGAATATTATCCGTCAGCAAACCCCGGATATTTGCCCAGCTGGCGCTGCCGCCGATAAAATAAAATTTTTCATAGCCTGTAAAATCATTGAGGATGCTGTGCTGATCCACTGCAGCCGGATTCCGGCTGGTAGTGGTGCTGGCATCGCTCACATCCGGTATTCCGGTGAGGACGGCCCAGACCCCGCGCGCCGTTCCGTAAGAAGGCGTAAAACACTGGTCGAAGAATATCCCGTTCTCCGTCATCCCTTTGAAAAAAGGCGTCGTATTCAGTGGATTTCCCCACATGGAACTTTTGTAAGCACTGAAGGATTCGCAGATAACGACAACGATATTGGGACGCGTTGCTCCCACCACAGGCTGCATCAAACGGTTATAATTCAGGTCAACAGAATCCCCTGGAAACTGAAAATAGGGTTTCAGTAACGGGTAAGCTGCTTTAACCTTTGCCAGGTTAATACCCGATTTGCGGAATTTCAGGCTGCTGAAAAAAGATTGAAAGGGATTCAGCGCCAGGTTTGCGCGATAGTCGCTGCCGAGGGAATACGCATCACTCCACCGCAGGGGAAACTGTCCCAGGTTTCCAAAAATACCCAGACCCAGCAACAAAAAACAGGATAGCATCCAGATCCATTTTTTCCTTCCGGTTTTTGGCTCCTCGCGGCGCGCAACGAAGCTGAAAGATTTCTTTACGAGCCAGAACAATACCAGGCTCCCGATGAGCAGGGCCAGGAGAAGCCGGATTACCGGATAGGTTTGCCAAACCATATTCAGGGAAATGCCCGCATCCTGCAGATAATTCAGCACACTGCCGCTGAGCCGCTGGCTCAGATAGCTGTAATGTGCGAAGTCAACGATATAGAAGAAACTAAAGAACAGCGAAGCAATTCCCAGCAAAATAAATTCCGCCTTTCTTCCGGAGGATGAATGAAAGGGGTCCGTTCTCTTCAGGATCCCGATGATGAGCATCGCTTCCAGTAAAATACAAACCATTCGCAGGTCGAACCGGAAGCCGAGCAGAAAAGCGCTGGCCGCAGATCCCGCCGCTCCGCCGGAATGCGGGAAGGAAAGATAAAAGATGAACCGGAGCAAACTCATCAGGACCAAAAAAATAATGCCCGTCCAAAAAATCCATCGGATCAATTTAGGTATCTTTATCCCTGTGAACATAAATTTATTTATGGGGTTTAAAATTAGAGCAATTATTCTGGAATCATGATTTTACTCCTGTTTCCAATCCTTTCCGTTTTTTTCCGGCAAATCATCAGCATCGATCACTGGCTGTTCCAGAAGATCAACCAGGTCTGGATCAACCCGGTATTTGACCTGGTTTTTGTTTTTATGCGACAGGCGGAATTGTGGGTGCCTTTTTACTTGTTTTTACTGGTCTTCGGACTGGTGAATTTTGGAAAGAAGGCGCTCTGGTGGTCAGCCACCCTTATCATGACCGCCATCATCAGCGATTTAGTGAGCAGTTCCATCATAAAGAATACCATCTTCAGGCTGAGACCCTGCAGGAATCCGGACCTGGCCGACCAGGTGCGCGTACTGGTTAATTACTGTCCTAAAAGTTCGGGCTTCACTTCTTCCCATGCCTGTAATCACTTTGCCCTGGCGTTCTTTATTTTTATAACTTTAAATCAAACCGGTTCCTGGCGCTGGTTGTTATTTCTCTGGGCCTTTCTGATCAGCTATGCACAGGTTTATGTGGGCGTTCACTATCCATTGGATATCCTGGGCGGCACAATAGCCGGAAGCAGCATCGGATACCTGATGAGTATATTCTATAAAAAGCAGTTTGGAACGCTCAGCTTAAAGTAAGCTATCCCATGATTGAACTCGTTATCCTTTTTTTCCTGATCTTTCTGAATGGTTTATTTGTCATGGCGGAGATCTCCCTGGTTTCCGCCCGGAAATCCAAACTGGATGACATGTCTTCCAAGGGCGATATGAAAGCCAGGGCCGCGCTGAAACTCACGGAAAATCCCGAACTTTTTCTTTCCACAGCACAAATCGGCATTACGCTGATCGCCATCCTGACGGGTTATTATTCCGGAGAAAAATTCAGCATCTATCTGAAACCCTTTATTGAAAAAATTTCCTGGCTTCACCGCTATGCAGCCAATATTTCCACCGTGCTGATCGTGATCATCGTTACTTTTCTCTCTATCCTTTTTGGCGAGCTGATTCCGAAAAGGATCGGCCTCCTCATGGCCGAACGCATCGCGCGGACGGTTGCCCGGCCCATGCGGATCCTTTCCCGGATCGGTTATCCCATTGTGGCCCTGCTGAACTGGCTGAGCAATCTTTTTTTTGTGGCTTTTTCTATCAAAGCCTCCTCCGACAGTAATGTAACGGAAGACGAAATCAAGGCCATCATTCACGAAGGAACCGAACAGGGAACCATCGAAGAAGCCGAACAGGAAATCATTGAACGGGTTTTTCACCTGGGCGACCGGAACATCACTTCCCTGATGACGCACCGGAGTGATATCATCTGGTTTGAACTGCACAACACAGAGGAAAAGATCAAGGAAAAAATCCTGCAGGAACCACATTCCGTTTACCCGGTTTGCGACGGGGACATTGACAATATTAAGGGAATGGTTTCCATCAAGGACCTGTATATGGCCGATGATTCAACCCAGTTCAAAGACCTGATGAAGCCCGCACTTTTCGTTCCCGAGAACAATTCGGCCTACCAGGTGCTGGAAAAATTCAAGCAATCCAAGAACCACAGCTGCTGCATCGTGGATGAATACGGGAGTCTCCTCGGCATGATTACGCTGAATGATATTCTCGAAGCCATCGTGGGGGATATTCCGCAACCGGATATGATCGATTATGAAATTGTGCGGAGAGAGGATGGTTCTTTCCTGGTGGACGCCCAGATTCCTTTTTATGATTTTCTGGTCTACTTCGACAAAACAGAATGGATGAATGAAGGCGAGCATGAATTCGATACACTGGCCGGTTTCGTATTGCATCAGCTGGAGCATATCCCGAAAACAGGTGAACGGATGGAATGGAAGGATTTCAAATTTGAGATCGTGGACATGGACGCGCAGCGGATCGACAAGGTGCTGGTAATCGAAACGCCGGTGGCGAAAGAACCGGCTTAGTTGGTCTGCCCGTCCCGGACGCGGATCTTCTTCTTACCCGCATTTTTCTTTTCATATTCCTGCACTTCCCTGGGCTTCACCATTTTTCTGGCAGCCAGCTGGGTGGAATCCTGCACCGCAGGCGCTTTATGCTTTTCCAGTTTTCCCATCGTGTAGGTTTCCGTCCGGTCAATCATTCCGGTGGAAGGATCGTAAAATTTCCAGATGCCGTGTTTGATGGCAACGCCTTCATTTTTCACGATCACCGTCCGGTACTGGTTGAGGTGATCAATATCTTCCACTTCCAGGGTGTCGTATAATTTCTCCGGATTCATGGCGCGCCAGCTTTCTTCCCGGATCAGGGCCCCCGAAGGATTGAAATACTGACAAACACCATCCTTGTTTCCCCAGCGATAAAATTCAAGCCCTTTTAAATCTCCCTGCAGACTGTAAATCCGCCACGGACCTTCTTTCTTATTATTTTTATAAACTCCTTCTTCCTCAAAACCAGGCTCCCCCCGCAGTTCGTCCACATGGTTAACCCATTTACCCTGCTTCAGTCCCTTCGCATCCACTTTATCGAGGGTATCACCCTTAACGCCGATAATATAGGATCCGGGCGCCTGGCAAAAGCCGCGGAATGAAAATAGTAACAGGCAGGCAAGGAGGATGATTCGCATAAATGGCCGGTTAATGTAAAATGAAAACGATCCGGGATCTGTAAATGTTGCAGGCCGGGAGAATCCGGGATCTTATATTTGCAAACTTGATGCCAGTCGGGAGGCAATTGGAAATTTTGGGAATTTGAAAATTTAAATCGGGATGCTAAGATGTTTTAGTTTGTTGGTACTGGTTTTCAGTTCGTTAACTGTGTTCAGCCAGAAGATGACGGTTGCACAAATGAAGCTGGAACTCGAGAAATCCCCTAATCCGCCGTTGTATGTGAAAGATATTTTAAAGAAGAAATTCCGGCTGGATACGGTAATGGTTACGCGCACGGCGCGGTTCAACAGTCTGGCCGACAGCCTCGCTTATAAAGGCAAGATCAAAAAAGTTTACGGACCCTATTCCCAGACCGGCGGTCGTTTCCTGGTGCAGGTCCTGGCGAAGCTGCCCAATACTTTTTACCGGGTTTCCCAGATATTCATCGATACCTCCGTATTCCGTTACCGGGTGGCCGATTCCCTGGGAAAATCCATTATCAGCAGGATCAATAATAAGGAAGATAATTTCGAAAGGCTGGCCCAGGCATATTCCATGGGTGGGGAAGCGACCACGAAGGGAGACCTGGGATGGGTGGCCAAAGGAACCCTGCTACCGCAGATAGAAAAGGAATTGCTAAAACACAAAAAGAATGAGGTCTTCAGCATCTGGACCGTCAATGGTCTGCACATTATTAAAGAAACTGCCGAGCCCAAGCAGGATGACGGCATTGCGCTGATGATGCGGATATTTTTATGACGTGCCCGCGGGCCGGTTGTAGCGAATAAAGCGATCTTATTTTTGCGAATCCCGCATTCTGCAAGCCGCCTTTGCGGCCAACCTTTTTCAAAGAAAATACCGAAGCCCCAGTTCATACCCCTTTAATCCCAGCCCGGTAATCGTACCGATGCATTTCGCAGAAATATAAGAATGCTTTCTGAATTCTTCCCTGGCGGCAACATTGCTGATATGGACTTCCATCACGGGCGTTTTGATGGAGGCAATCGCATCCCCGAGCGCAATGGAAGTATGCGTATATGCCGCGGCGTTCAACAAAATGCCATCATAAGAAAAACCAACTCTCTGCAACTCCGTCACCAACTCCCCTTCCACATTACTCTGAAAATAATCTATCTGAACTTCCGGGAATTTCTCCCTTAATGCTTTCAGGAAATCTTCGAAAGTCTGGCGGCCGTAAATACCCGGCTCCCGGGTACCCAGCAGGTTGAGATTGGGTCCGTTGATGATGGCGATCTTCATGAGGTAAATATATGGATTTTGGGAGGCCAATGAAGTTGGAATTTTAATGGCGCAATCCGTAGATTTCTGATGCATATTAAATTTCATTTCATGAGCGCCATCTTACACAACGCTGCTCCTCACCAGCTCGAAACCGCTATCGCGGAAAACCACTGCGATTTATTTCTTCTGGACGCCCGCATCAAAGAGGGCGTCACACACATCGAAGAAGGGCTCTGCTGGACTTATATCAGGGATGAGGGCAGCGGCAGCATACTCTTTCCCGCACTATCTGGCGGGATCGCAAAACTGAACGAGGCGATGGGCTTCTATCAGATGCATCCGACCAGGAGTCTTGAATGCTGGTCATTAGATACTCCGGAAACAGCGCATCTGGATTTATTGCTCCTTGCGCGAGGTTTTCGGACGGGATGGCTGCCCTGCTGGATGGCGCTGGATCTCCATGCCATCAGGACGGGCTATTCATCGCCGGAGGGCTTGCATATTGTGCCTGACAACGAAACGCAGCTGCATACAACTACCGGCCTCCCCTATGCGGGAAATGATAGTCGGTGTTCGACGGGCCTGCAGCACGAAAGTTCTGAGCAGGTCCAACGTTTTATTGCGACACTGAATGGAAGCATTGTGGCGCAAACCCTGGTGCTGTTTGGCGGGGGCGTGGCAGGTATATACAATGTAGGCGTGGTGCCGGAGGTCAGGGGCCGGGGCATTGGCAAGGCAATTGTCAGGGCCGCCTGCCTCCATGCCCGTGAAAAGGGATATCATTACGCCACACTGAATGCCAATCACATGGGCAGGCCTGTCTATGAGCAGCTTGGCTTCCAATGGATCAGCAACGGCCGTACCTGGTGGATCACGGATGACCGGCTGAACACCCATCCGCCCGGTACGGAGCAGTCAGCCCTCGCGGAAGCGATGGGCAAAGGTGATATCACGGCCCTGAATTCCTTCACCAACATCGATCTGAATGCTCCACTTTGTAATGGCATGCGCTTGCTGGAGTTGGCCGCGCATTGCAAACAAAATACGGCGGCGGAATGGCTGATAGCGCATGGAGCGATATGCGGGGCGCTGGATGCATGGAATCTGGGCTGGAAGGACCGCGCCTCAGCAATATTAGCAAGGGAACCGGAAGAGGTGAACCGCCTGTATGGAGATTATCAATATACCCTGCTGCATGCAGCGGCAGAGAGAAATGATATCGCACTTGCGCAACTGGCTTTGTCCGCCGGGCCCGACCTG